>Ga0070699_100001073_pt1 | contig 25482 bp, 25 predicted proteins | sample KBSK1503metaG_FD_65473 | JGI IMG/M metagenome (GOLD analysis project Ga0070699, IMG submission 65473) | Corn, switchgrass and miscanthus rhizosphere microbial communities from Kellogg Biological Station, Michigan, USA - KBS K1-50-3 metaG | ecosystem: Host-associated > Plants > Roots >...
CTACGATCGCAAGTCTGGTTGCCCGGTTTTATGATCCAACCAAAGGAGAAGTCAGAATCGACGGCCGCGACATTCGTTCTTATAAGTTGAAGTCGTTGCGCCAACAGATCGGTTTTGTATTGCAGGAGAGCGTGCTTTTCCGCGCGCCCATTTGGCAGAACATCGCTTACGGAAAACCTGAAGCCTCTCGAGCTGAAATTATTTCCGCCGCCAAACTTGCAAATGCCGACGAGTTTATCGTGCAAATGCCGGAAGGTTACGACACGATGGTGGGCGAGCGTGGTGCGACTCTGTCCGGCGGTCAGCGTCAGCGGATCGCCATTGCGCGAGCGATCATCCGTAATGCACCGATACTGATTCTGGATGAGCCAACTTCGGATCTGGATGCAGCTTCAGAGGAGCTGGTGTTTGAGGCCCTGGGCAGATTGATGGAAGGCAGAACGTCAATAGTGATTGCTCATCGTCTGACCACCGTTAGAAAGGCCGACGTAATATTTGTTTTGGACAAGGGATCGATAGTCGAACAGGGAACGCATGAACAACTAATGAAGCAAGGTGGGCTGTACGCCGAACTTCACGAGATTCAGTTTCACGAAGACAAATTAGCCGACCCCCTAACGGTCCAGGCGCGATAAAAGAAAAGATCCGCGAACGCCAGCTCCGGCGTCCGCGGATCTTTTTTCCAGTTTAGATCGAGAATTAGCGCTGCTTCGTAGCGGAAGTAGCCGCACCTTGAACTGCCACGACAGGGGCGGTCTGAAGATGCTGCGAGTAGTCTTCCACAAACTTCTTCATTTCTCCATGTCCAAATCGCGTGTAAAAGTCGTAGTCCTTCATCTCGGCGTAGACCTGGTCAAGATTCCAATGGTAGTGGTTGAAACGATAGACGGCACCCATTACGCCTGTCCGGTGTCTTCCTCCGGCACAATGTACGAAGAACTTGCCGGTTGACGAATCGTCTACCAACTTCAGGAACTGCTCTGCCACGTTATTCTTGGGGTAATCCTTGTCGCTCATCGGAATGTTCACGTACCGCATTCCGAGTGCTTCAACATCTCGCTTTTCATACGACTCCGGGTCGTCGCGTAAATCAATAACAGTCTTTATTCCGAGGCTTGCCAAATCTTTGTAGTCTTCTTCATTCGGTTGACCTCCGCGATAGAAGCGGTCATCCATCTGGCCGAAATTCTTAATCTTAATGTTGGGAAACTTTACATGCTTAGTGGCGAAGGCACTGCCCGACAAACTAAGTACCAGCGCGAGAGATAGCAGAACAAAAGAATAGTTGCGTCTGATCGTTTTCATCAAAAACTCCTTTACGATCCGGGGACCGGACAAATTCCTAGGGTTAACAATAATCGGGCTGCGTTAGCGAGGTTCTTATCCCTGTTTGGGCAGTTTGTCGGTGCACGTCCTAACCGCTTTTGCGGCGGACTCAAAGCGACTATCGGGTGTCGCGAGGATTATATCAAAACCTGAACTGAGATTCTCCGAGCTCCCTCTTGGTTGCAAGCGAGTGCCGAAAAACTTCCCAAAGAATGGCTAAATTATATACCCTAAATCGTCGGCTTATATACCCTATTTCGTCGACTCTTTTGACTCTTTAGACTGGTCGAGCATTGGCGGCCTGCGGCATTCGCTGAGGGCGGGTTCCCGTAGTAACTGGCGGCGACACTTTCTCCTTGAGCGCCTCCCGGAAAACCTGCCTCATGTTTTCTACAAAAACAAAGCGTATGTCCTTGAAAGGCTCCTTCGGCACTTCGTCGAGATCTCTACGGTTTTGCAGCGGCAAGATAATGGTCGAAACGCGGGCCCTGCGGGCCGCGAGAACTTTCTCTTTCACACCGCCAACCGGCAACACGTTTCCGCGCAGGGTTATCTCGCCCGTCATGGCTACATCTTTGCGAACGGCGCGCATCGATAACGCTGAAACCATCGCCGTTGCCAACGTGATGCCGGCCGAAGGACCATCTTTCGGTATGGCTCCCTCCGGGATGTGAATGTGGAGATCGTAGTTGCTGAAATCTTCTTCAGCGATGTCGAGATCTTTGGCCCGAGATTTCGCATAGGAATAGGCGGCCTGAGCCGACTCTCGCATTACCTCACCGAGCTGCCCGGTGAGGACCAGGGCCCCCTTGCCTTTCATTCGTAGGGCTTCGATAAAGAGTACGTCCCCTCCTACGGCAGTCCATGCGAGCCCGGTGGCGACACCTATTTGATCCTTCTTCAAAACTTCTTCTGGAATCACCTTCGGGGCGCCAAGAAATTCGTGTAGGTTCTTGAGCGAAACTCTTATGGTACCTTTATGGCCCTCGGCGATTCGTCTCGCCACCTTCCGACTAATCCGGCCAATTTCGCGCTCCAGCTGTCTCAAGCCTGCTTCCTGTGTGTACTGTTGGATAATGGTCGTGAGAGCAGTCTTGGAAATATTCAGATCCCTGGGGCTAATTCCGTTTTCTTCCATCTGCTTGGGAAGCAGATGGCGAATCGCAATTTCGCGTTTCTCTTCTTCGGTATAGCCTGCGAGACGGATGACTTCCATGCGATCACGAAGGGCAGGTTGGATCGTATCCAGAACATTTGCCGTGGTCATGAAGATCACATTCGAAAGATCAAACGTGACACCAAGATAGTTGTCCCTGAAGCTATTGTTCTGTTCAGGGTCGAGCACTTCGAGCAAGGCTGAAGATGGATCGCCACGGAAATCCGCGCCCACCTTGTCGATCTCGTCCAACATGATTAAGGGATTGTTTGTGCCGGCCTGTTGAACTGCTTGAATTATCCGGCCAGGCATGGCTCCGACATAGGTTCTGCGATGGCCGCGAATCTCTGCCTCGTCATGCACACCACCTAACGACAGTCTTACAAACTTTCGATCAAGCGCCCTGGCTATTGAGCGTCCAAGAGATGTTTTGCCGACACCTGGAGGGCCTACAAGGCACAGAATAGGCCCTTTCGGTTTTTCCTTCAGCTTTCGCACTGCAAGCGCTTCAATGATCCGGTCTTTCACCTTCTCGAGGCCGTAGTGATCTTCGTTCAAGACCTGTTCGGCTTTTTGTAGATCCAGATTATCAACTGAAGATTTCGACCACGGAAGCTCTGTCATGATCTCCATCCAATTTCGCAGAGTGGCCGTTTCCGCGGCATCCGGATGCATCCGCTCCAACTTTTTCAACTGGCGGAGTGATTCCTCCTCCGCAATCTTTGGCAATTTCGCCGCTTCAATCTTCTCGCGAAACTGGGCTATCTCTTCGGCGAGTTCATTACCCTCTCCCAGTTCGCTCTGAATCGCTTTCATCTGCTGGCGGAGATAGAACTCACGCTGAGATCGATCGATGTCAGCGCGAGCCTGGGTGTTTATTTCCTGCTGTACGGTCAAGACCTCGATCTCCTTATTCAGAAGATCGTTCACTCGCCGCAAACGCGCTGTGGTATCAGCGATGTCAAGCACGGATTGCGCGTCTTCGACTTTCAATTCGAGATTTGAAGCTGAGAGATCTGCCAATCGTCCGGCATCGTCAAGGTTGGCAATGATCGCCATCACCTCAGGCGAAATGTTCTTTCCCAGGTTTATTGCCTTCTCCATTGAAGCCCTGACATTGCGAATCAATGCTTCTACTTCCAGCGACCGCTCAGGTGGAAGTATTTCCTGCATCACGCTCACACGAGCACGCAGATACTCACCACTGGTGTCAACCGATTCTATTTGGGCACGCGCAAGCCCCTGCACGAGGATGCGAATGCGACCATCCGGCAGCTTAAGCATGCGCATGATCACTGCAGCCGTGCCTACTTTGTAGAGGTCGTCCGCAGTTGGCTCCTCTTTATCCAGATCCTTCTGCGAGGCCAGAAGGATCATACGATTCTCACCAAGTGCCTCGTCCACTGCGCGAATGGATTTCTCCCGCGACACGAACAGCGGCACGATCATAAATGGATAGATGACGATATCGCGTAGCGGCAACACTGGTAACTCGCTTGGGATTTGCAGCTGTTGCTCGCTGTCGGTCGTATCGATTGCTTCGCTAAATTCCGGTTCTTTTACTATTGCCATTTTGTAACTTCTACCTCTTGGACTATCGAAAAACTACTATTCGCCGTTTGCGTCCTCCACAGTAACGCTGAATTCGCCTCCCCGTCGATCTTCAATCTTCGGAAGGCGGATGCGAAGAATTCCATTTTTTAGCTCAGCCGTGGCGTCGCGAACGCTTATCGTCCAGCGCAGCGGCACAACCCTACTAAACTTGCCGTAGCTTCGCTCGGAACAAAGATGCGACACAATTCGCCGGCCCGCTGCCCGGCGTTTCTTTTCACCCCAGATTCTCAGTTTTGTGTTACACAAACCAATTCTAATTTGTTCTGAAGTCACACCCGGAAGTTCAACGCGCACCCAGATTGCTTCCTGAGTCTCGCAGAGATCGACCGGCGGGGCCCACGCGCCAGAAGCAAGTGGGTTCTCGGCTTCCGTAGCTTCCTGCAAAGCGGCGAAGAGGCGGCCCACGCGATCGCGAAGCCGCTGCAGTTCGAGCCGTTCCAATCCGGTTGCACGAATAGGCTTAATCATCGCGAAATTTACTGACTCGAACCGGCGCGCATTCAGGGCTACGCTTTTCTATTCCCTGGTCCGCTGGCTCGCGTGCGTACCAAATGTTTGAGTTCGGTCATGAACTCCGATACGTCTTCAAACTCCAGGTAGACCGACGCGAAGCGAACATAAGCAACTTTGTCGAGTTCCTTGAGTCGCCTCATGATCATTTCACCTATTTTACTGGTGGGTCGCTCGCGCTCGGAAGATTCTTGCACATATTTCTCTATCGCATTAACTATACTCTCAAGTTTGGATGATGGCACCGGCCGCTTTTCACAAGCGCGGAGTAACCCCGCCATCACTTTGTTGCGATCAAAGGTTTCGCGTCGACCATCCTTCTTAACCACCATGTACGGTATCTCGTCAATACGTTCGTAGGACGTAAATCTCCGTTCACAGCGCAGACACTCTCGCCGGCGCCGAATGGCTTCGCCTTCACGCGACTCACGCGAGTCGACCACCTTGTCTTCGAGATAACCACAAAATGGACATTTCATTTAAGTTGCACTCCCAACGGCTTATCTGAGTTTGCGTCTACCGCCGTGGCATCCCCTATACGTGCCGGCTTATTTGGAATGTCATCAGGTTCCAGCGCTTCATCTTCGACTGCGTGCTCCACAGCCTCAGGCGACGCCAGCGACTTGAGCCGTTCGAGATTCAAATCGCCACGGATAAAATAGAAGAGTCCAAAAAGTAAACTCGGACCAAAATCAACAAAGTGCATGACGATTGCGATCGCGGCGGCAGTCTCCCGTGCTACGCCTAGAAACATCAGACCGGCGGCGGTTGCTGCATGAAACGCGCCAGCAGCGCCGCCTGGAGTAGGCACCAATGAACCTACTAAGGACCAGCCAAGCACAAAGATTGTTGCGGAAATGCCGAACGGTAGTCCGAAAGCCCGGATAACCAGTAGATTGGCGATGGTTATCACGGTCCAGATCATGACAGTCCAGCCAATGGTTTCCGCCAACTCCCTGGCGTCAACCAACACTCGTAATACGCGGGCGAGTTGTTCGAGAGTGCTTAGAATTAGTTTGGCGAGCCGCGCAGGAATAAAGCGCCAGCGCATGAAAAGCCGTGATACTGCATCGACCGCGGCCTTCGAACGCTTTCTGAACCAGGTCAGTCCCGCTACTCCCAGGATCGCCCCCAGCAAGAGGACGACGCCAACAATGCGCACTCGCGCAAACTCAGTCATCAGTGAAGGCGGAGGCTTGAACCATATCAGGTTGATTGCAAACAACAGGACCACGGCCATTGTGTCGTAAATCCGTTCAACCATGATGGTGACAAAAGAAGCATTCGGTCTCACTCCCGGATCGCGCATTGGCAAAACCACGGGGCGAACTACCTCTCCCGCGCGTCCGACTAGAAACATTGCACCAAAACCGACTGTTGTAGCGGCGAAGAGATCGCTCAATTTGGATGGACCAAGGGGTCTTAACAGAGCACCCCAGCGATATGCTCGAAAAAGGTAAGACAGGCAAACAACTATTATCGCCCCTCCAAGAAAATATGGATTTGAGTGGCTGACAGCGCGGCGCACTTCGCCCCAATTCAGTTTGCGTCCAAACCACCACAAAATGGCCACTGCGAGCAAGCAAAGCGCGGCAAATTCGATGTACTTCCGATAATTATGCGACTTCAAGATTCCTAATGTGCTATCCGTTCGGAAAATCAAACTTGACTTCCGAGATACCAAACCACAACATATTGGGCCGTCGGCAAAGGCTACTACAGCTTAGTTGTTAGAGCAAGAATGCGAAGTCGCAAGCTGTGCATCTCGGTAGCAGCGACCTCCAATGGAGTCGATAGAGCTGGCTTCGCTGAAGAATAAGGGACTCGAGGTTTGGCCGGAACTTTAGTTTCAGCCTCGTCGTAATCCGCTGTTGACAGGGGTTTTCACCTTGCTCGGGTTGAAAGACGAGAGAGCCGGAGAAAAATAGGTGGGGGCTGTAAAATCTTTGGCTACCAGCGAAGGAGCGGAGCTGGTTCGAAAGTGTCGCGCCGGTGACGGTGCGGCATGGGAAGAGATTGTCCAAAACTATTCCCGGCGAATTTACAATCTCGCTTACCGTTTTACTTCGCGGGCAGATACCGCGGAGGATTTGACGCAGGAAGTTTTTGTGAGGGTGTATCGCTCATTAGATCAATACGACCCAAAGCAGGGAGACCTGCAAAACTGGCTGATGCGCCTGGCGCGTAACTTGATCATCGATGACTACCGGAAACGACAGCGTACCCCGCATGACAATCACGCAGATGATCTCGCCGACCACAGCTATCACCTCCACACCAGGTCAAATACGGTGCAACAGGAGATGGAACGGCGGGAATTGGGGGCGCAAGTGCAAGCGGGTATCGATAAGCTTTCTCCGGATTTGAGAACCTGTGTGATATTGAGAGATATAGAGGAGCTTAGCTATCAAGAGATAGTGGACTTATTGAAAATACCGGAGGGTACCGTAAAATCGCGGATCAATCGGGGCCGTATCGAACTGGCGAAGATTCTGAGACGAATGAAAGTGGTAGCGATGAGCGAGACTTGAGAAAAGAAGCTGGCCTTTCCGGGGGTGGTTAATCAGCAGTGGTTGAGTCGAAACTAGTGGGGCAGGAAGCGATCACAAAAATGCTTTGTTCTGATTTTGAGAATCAATTGACTGATTACGTTGAGGGTGCTCTCGAACCTGATACGAATCGACTGTTTGCCGAGCACGCTATGCGTTGCCCCATCTGCCATGAAACCTTAATTGCGGTCAGAAACACCATGGAGGCTTGTCGCGTCGCTGTGGTGCCGGCCCCCTCGAGAGAATTCGAAGCGCGGATCCTGCAAAAGACGATACCTACGGCGGCAATGAGTTGCGAGGACTTTGAGGACTTCCTTACTGACTACCTCGACGGCTTTTTGCCAGCGCATTTGTATCACCGGTGGGAACGACACGCGGCTCTTTGTGATCGGTGTACCGAGCTCCCAGGCGAAGTGGTTCGCGCGATTGGAGCCTGTTATACCTATATCACCGAGGAAAGACCGCTACCGGCTGGATTGAACGAAAGAATCCTGCACGCAACACTCGGAACCATTACACCCGAAGATGTTAGGGCTCCCTGGACATCTCGGTTGGCTTCCTGGTTGCGCCGATGGCTTGACCCGATTGTTTCTCCTCAACTAGCTACAGTAGCCACTATGTTGCTGGTTGCAGTCTTTGTGTTGGCTAATACTGTTTCCGCAGATGGCTCGATTAGTGGGGTTTATCACGCTAGTCTTCGGCTTGCAGAACAAACAAGCGGAAATTCCAATGGTGAAATAGAGGAAATCACGAACGGGCTCAAAGAGTTGGTGAGCGGGGAAAATCAGAAGCCTCCGGCTGCTCCCCAGAAACAGGAAACGGATCAGCAAAAGGAACAGGCCAAACCTGCTGGTTTGCAAAACAAGAATGGCCAAAACAAGCGCTGAGGAAATGAGTTAGCCACGTGATGTACTGCGCCTACCATGCGAAAAATCCGGCGGTCGTTCAGTGCAATCAGTGTGCTCGTTGGCTATGTCCGGCCTGCGATCATCGCGTGCGTGGGTTTCCTTTTTGCCAGGATTGCATCGTGGCCGGGGTCGAGTTGCTACGCCATCACGCGCATGCGAACCCTTCTCATATCCTGAGGAGAAAAAGTTCGCCTTTTGTGGCGACGTTGCTTTCGTTTGTGCCAGGCCTCGGTGCCGCTTATAACGGCCAAACCTCCAAAGCAATTGTTCACTTCGCTATCTTCGCGAGTTTCTTTCAGATGGCTGTTCTTACTCAGGGTGTCCACTTCTTTATTCTAGGTGTGCTTGGTTCGTGGCTGTTTGCGGCTGTAGACGCCTGTCGCACGGCACAATTGATGCGGGCAGGTCTGGCAACTGAGACGGAAGAGGACGTCATTGCGCGGCGTCTCTACGGTAATCCTTTTGCCTGGGGCTTGACACTAATAGTTATTGGCACGCTTTTTCTCCTGCACACGCTTCTTGGGGTCCAGCTTCCCATCAAGGAACTGTTGCCTGTCGCACTCGTAGCACTCGGTGCATATATGCTCTTTGACTACCTTCGGCGCGGAAGATCGTCAGATCGCATAATTCGCTTCGATTCTCGGCGGCCACCACCATCAGTCGTTTCGACACGTCCCGCAGATCCAGCGGGCTTTCGCACTGGCGAGACAACTCAATTCGCACGACGTGATGTCACTCCGCTGCCGTTCGAACGACGCTCGTGAGCATTGCTTAGTAATTCTAAAATGGGGTTTATTTTATGTTAGGCATTCTTAAGGTTTTCGGCAGATTTGGCGGCATCTTCGCCTTAATATTTCTGATCATTGCGTTGCTTCGCCAGCTCATTCTTTTGGTAGGCTTCCTTCTCGCCGCCGTTAAGATTGCCATCGTGGTGGTCTTCGTCGCACTCCTTATCTTGATTGTTCTGGCAATTCTTCGAGATCGTTCGCGCAAACGTCGTGACTTCGATGAACTTTAGTTACGGCGTAGGCGTTCGGATTTAGCCCACCCTTTGGTTAATCGACCTTGTTGGTCTTCCATTGACACTTCCTCGTGAAGTTGCAAGTTTCCGGAACCCTATGATAGGGTCACCCTACTTTTGCAGTACCGGCCGGATGAATTTCACCTCGGAGGGACCATGAGGTTTCAATTCATCCGCTGCAAATTCTTCAAGCAGGTTCAGTAACAAAACTAAAAACTTTGATTGCACAGGTCGCTTTTCAGCGACTTTGTGCCTTTCTAGTTGCTGCGCTGCCCCCGTTCTGCGCCAAGGCAACGAGGAGCACTCAACATGGCCAGAGATGACCGGTTTTACGCATTCATAATTGCCCACACCTCCCGTTCTCGTTCTCGCATTCAACGTGTTTGTGTTGACAAGAAAGCCTTAAGAATCTTCGGTGCCCTTGCGGTAGTTTTGGCAGCCGGTTTGTTATACGGCTTTTACGGATTGACCCAACAAGCAGCTCATCTCCGGACGCAGATCGAGAACCAACAGTTGCGCGCGGAGGCCGATCGGCAGCGTCAGGAATTGGACCGACTGAACCATAGAGTCGAAGCGGTTGAAGACACGTCGCGGAAACTGGCCGAGAAATCAGGCGTGGTGCAAAACAACTCCGCTATGCCGGGTACTGGCGGACCGGCACTGCCTCTTGATAAGAACGGTCTCGCTACGCTCCAGGCAAAAATGAATCGTCTCGAAAGGGATATGCGCGACTATGAGAAGGTCCTTCGCGAGCGCGGCTACACGCCCTCAATTTGGCCAGTGGACGGAAAACTCGAAAGTGGCTTTGGCGGCAGACGAAATCCTTTTGGCGGCAGCGGGTACGAATTCCATTCGGGCCAGGACATTGAGGCTGCTTGGGGCAGTCCCGTCGTTGCGGGTGCCAGCGGAAAAGTTACTTTTGTCGGTTGGCAAAACGGCTACGGGCAATTAGTCGTGATCGATCACGGCGGCGGCCTTACTACCCGTTACGGGCACCTTTCCCATATTGACGTTGCCCAGGGCGAAACGGTATCGAGAGGTCAATCCATTGCTCGGGTTGGATCCACTGGACGCTCGACCGGTCCACATCTGCACTATGAAGTGCGCATCAACGACGAGGCGGTCAATCCCCTGCAATACCTGCTGACGAGCCCGAAGCAATAGGGCCCTTAGAAAAAGGGGTATCTTATTCCGATGTCATAACGGAGCCTGTAAGCTCAACAAAACCTCGATTTAACTTGTTTTTTTTGGTTGACAGCCTGATTGGCTATCGCTTAGTATGCGCCGTCGTTTCAATGCTGGGCCGCCTTTGATAGCTACCCGCATTTCCGATCCGCCAGCTTTACAGCAATGAGTTTCAGAAGTTTTGCCCCCGTAAGTATGTGCATGTTGGAATTGCGCGCTCGCGCGCTTTCCATCATGCATTTTTTGTTGGTTGTGTGTTCCGTAAACGCTGTCCAAGCGTATCCGGCTCACAAGCATTAACCTAGGTGGGTGAGAGGGCTTTAGGCTGTCTTGCCACGTTTTACCGAATCGTTAGGAGGATTCGTTGTTATGTCTAGAATAACCGGTAAGGTCAAGTGGTTTAACAACTCGAAGGGCTATGGTTTCATCGAGCAGCCAGGCTCTTCAGACATCTTCGTTCACTACAGCGCCATTCAAGGCGACGGCTTCAAGACTCTTGAAGAGGGTCAGGAAGTTGAGTTCGAGGTAACGCAAGGCCCGAAAGGACCACAGGCCGAAAAAGTAACGAAGGTGTGACTGTCTCCCCGGCTTGCTTAAGCAAAGCCACTGACTGCTTCCGGTCTTGGGTCCGGCAAGCTCACAAGAATAAAGGCGACCATGTGGTCGCCTTTATTGTTCGTCCTGCTCTCTCGCTGCTCTCGCTTTGAAGCTTACATGCCCTGCCTCTATAGCCACTGAAAACTTAACTTTGTCGCAGCCGAGTCGCTCCTTGAGTCCTTCAGCTTTTGAAGCAATCAAGCGATGAAATCGAGGGAATGAAAAGTCTTCTGTCGGCTCTCCACACCGGCGCTTGGCCTCGAGTAGAGAATCGTAGAGGTTCTTTACCGTTTGCACTTCTTTACCGGCGTCCAAACAAACAAATGAAACCCTTTCCGTTTCACTTCTGATCTCTTCTTTCGCCGTGGCCCGGGCCGCGGATACAGCATCACGACCTTCTTCGCGTCCTTGCATTGTGCGCCGCCACATGTCTCGGAAGGAACTGTAACGCGCGGCCAGTGAGTTATAGCGATAACGCTGCGCAAAAGTCAGCGTGCGATCGTCGGCCACTCTCTTAATCAGCGTATCAACTCTACCTTTTGTATCGTATGGTGGGCGTTTCGAGGCTCCGTTGAAATAAATATCAAACTCGATTTTTAGACGACGAATATCTTCTTCCAGTCGAGAAAGTTGCTCCTCAATCGTAGGTTGATCCTCTCCAACATTGCGATTCTTTGCCTTGGCTTGGGATTGGGAACGTGCCAGTTTGTTGTCTCGAATTGCCACAAATCGTTCTCCAGATGAGAGGGTAGAGGCGGGTGCGTCGATGGCAACGCGTCTCTTGGCAGTCTAGAGTTTTCAAAAGGCGAGTGTCAACAAATTATTGAAAACGCGTGCAATATGGAGTTTCTGGTCGCCCGGGTTTGATTGGAGACAGACGAAACGCTATTCTGCTCGCCGCGTTGAAATCCTTCTAACTTCTTATGCCTAAGCCAAAAAAGGCCGGGGAATCACAGCTGCGGCTTGTTCCCTCGGTGGATCAACTGCTACGAACTGACGCTGCGGCTGCCCTACGAGAATCTGTTGGGACTCGCCGGTTGACCGCAATCGCACGTTTGGCCATCGCGGAAATCCGCGCCCTGGTTCAGGCAGAACAGAATGCGGTGTCCGTCTCAAGCAATCGCACTGCGGCGACACTTCTGGCTCAAGCTGTTCGACTCATAGAAAATAAGGCCAAGTCTGACAGTCTGACAGGCATTAAGCATGTCATAAACGCCACCGGCGTTGTGCTCCATACCAATCTCGGGAGAGCGCCCTTATCGAAAGCTGCTTGCGAGGCTATGACGGTGGAAGCTGCGCGCTACTGCACACTCGAATACGACTCAGTAACCGGCACTCGCGGACGACGTGCTGCTCGCGTGGAGTCTCTTCTTACGCAACTGACGGGTGCAGAGGATGCGCTCGTTGTTAATAATTGCGCTGCAGCTGCCCTGCTTATTCTTTCAGTGCTGTCCGGCGACGGCGATACGATCGTCTCTCGTGGCGAGTTGGTGGAAATTGGGGGCGACTTTCGTGTTCCTGACGTGATGGCAAATTCCGGAACCCGAATGGTAGAAGTCGGGACGACGAACCGCACCAGCCTCGCAGATTATCGCGGGGCGCTGAACGAAGGAACGCGTCTCATTTTGCGGGTTCATCCTTCGAACTATCGCATCGTGGGTTTCGCCAATTCGCCCACGCTTAGAGAACTTGCCAATCTTGCGCATGAAGCGAACCTCCCCTTGTATGAAGACGCAGGCTCGGGTGTGCTTGAGGATCTCGGTCAGTATGGTTTAGCGGATGAGCCTGTGGTCCGCAACCTTGTAACCGAAGGGGCAGATGTAATCTCTTTTAGCGGCGATAAATTATTGGGTTCAGCCCAGGCCGGATTGATAGTTGGAAAGCGGCAAATAGTAGAGCGGCTTCGTAAACATCCCCTTTATCGCGCCTTGCGAAGTGACAAATTGCGCCTAGCCGCCCTCGAAGCGACACTTGAGGCACATCAGAGATCCGCCGGCCTGTTCGAAATACCCGTGCTGAACATGCTATCCATGACTCAAGGTGAGATTGAAAGTCGCGCGAAGCTAATTATCAATCGATTATCTCAGAATAATGGGGCACTTCACGCAACCCTCCTTGCCGGTGAATCTGCCATTGGCGGTGGAGCGGGCCCTACCACAGCGCCGCTTACGTGCTTAATTGCGCTGACACACGAAACTCTCTCGGCCCTGGAAATTGAGACCCGACTGCGATCTTCCTCCTCCCCAGTCATCGCTCGTATTGCCGAGGGTAAGGTCCTAATCGATCTGCGAACCGTCTTCATTGATGAGGAATCACACCTCGTCGACGCCTTGAGAAGTATCTAGCGCGCCAAAAGCGAGTTTTAAGTAGATTTAACAGCGCCTATCTGTGTATAATCAGCCCGTGGCTTCCATCCCAGATGAAGCCCAGATTCCGACAGTCTCAGGCGTAAAGCCCCACCGCCCGGTTCAATCCAATCTTGATTAAATCCAAGTCAGTAAGTTCAGAAATATGTGCCCTCGGACTAGCTCTTCTTGCGGGCATGGTGTCCATTGGGTGCTGGCGAATTGGGCTCATTCCAACAACGCTCTTACTATTTTTCGTTCGCCCTGAGAATCGAGCGGCCGGCTTGCTGGAACTGCATATTTGGGTCGCAGTCTCGCTGGTAATGGCTTTCAGCCTTGCGAACGGAATGGCTATTCAACGCTTTGGCGGACGTCGCAGCTCTCCATTTCTCGTCGGGGGCCTTGTCTGCGTGGGAGTTGCAGGGCTGATTGCCTTACGATTCTTTTCGATCGATTTGCTCTTACTCCCACTCATTTTGGCAGGCGGTGCGTCTATCTTTCTTGTCCAGGTGAATCGCCTGTGGCGTATCGACCAGCAATTAGCCCGCGCTCTGTTTAGTTCCGCCAGTAGAGTTCAGTTCGACGGATCGGGTGAAGAAAGCTCAAGGCTCATGAGCGGGCTAAAACTCCTGAATACCGTGCTCCCGCTTAACGAAGCAATTGTCTTTCAGTGTCAAGACTTTGAATTTTTTCAGACGGTGGCTCGACTGAAAGGAACAAACATCACGCAGACAGAGAGCAGCCGAAACGCTCTCTGGCGCGAAGGCATCAAACTGTGTGAACGTGCAGTAGCGAGTGGCGAAATAATCACGCAGATAGTAGACGGCAATACTACAATTGCAGTTCCTCTGTGCCATGAGAAAGAAGTTGTAGGGGCTCTCCTACTGAGACTCAACTCGGAGTTTTGCGACGACGACAGGGCGTTGCTCCAGGCGGTTGGTTCACAATTCGCGCGAAATCTTCAGCGCGGCAGTCTTTGCGAAAATCTTCCCGGCAATACCTCGTTTGTATACCTATCCAAAGCCTCCGGCCAAAAAAAGCTTGACGCTCTCCGTGTGCTGCAGGGTTTGTTGACGGAGCAACGCTGCGAGGCAAGCGCTCTTTCAGGCGTCAGCGACGGAGTGGCGATAGCTTATCTCGATGGGACCATCGCCCAGGCGAATGAAGCGTTACTAGGCTTCGCGTCACTAACGACAGAACAAACAAAGGAGCTGGATCTTTTTGGACTACTCGATAAATTTCGCACCGATATCTTTGATGAGCCGGCAATCGCAGTGAGACGAGTTCTGCAAACGGGTATCGACTATGAAGGCGAGCTAAACTTTGCAGATACAAATCAGACTTTTGGTCTTAAGATTTCGCTACTGCGCGAAGATGGAAAGGTCGGCAATAGTTCCAGTGACCCAATCGGCGTGGGCATTCACGTGCGAGACCTTACTCGCATAAAAGAGTATGAGCGGTTGAAGAGTGACATGATTTCTCTAATGTCGCATGAACTGCGCACGCCTCTTACCAGCATCAACGGTTTCGCGGAGTTGTTGACAGCAGATGAAAGCATCCCAGAGCAGGCGAGAGAATTCGTAACAATTATCGCCAACGAGTCGCAGCGACTTTCGCGAATGATTAATACCTTTCTCGCTGTTACCCAATTGCAGCGAAAAGATAAACAAGAAGTCCTGAAGATTCCCCTTCGCCTGGACGAGGTCGTCCGCGACATTATCGCAACGATGCAACCTGCCGCGAAGAAAAAGCGCATCCGCCTGGTCGAACAACCTGCTCACCGGTTGCCGCCTGTCGCAGCTGACAAGAGCCTGATTACGCAGGCCGTGAGGAACCTTGTCAACAACGCCATCAAGTACAGTCCTGAACGCACAACGGTTACCGTCTCAACTGCTTTGGAGGCTGAAACTGTGCGTGTTTGCGTCGAAGATCGTGGCTTTGGCATTCCTTCTGAATCGAGAGATCGCGTCTGGGATAAATTTTATCGGGTCGTGCGCGAAGGTCAGGAAAAAGACGAGGAGTCAACTGGTTTGGGATTGTCGTTTGTGCGCCAGGTAGTGGAGCAGCACGGTGGCTCAGTTGAGCTTGAGTCGGAAGAAGGGCGAGGCTCGAGATTCAGTTTTACCCTGCCGCGACTATGAGAGCTGGAAATCGAACTGATCTATCTATTTGATCTTGTTGATGGTGCCCCTGCAGGAAGGTGCGCGACACGTGCATCTTTTCTTGTTTGAGTGGAGCGTTGTCTCGTAGTCGATCGTAATCTCCTCGCCCGGCTGAATGTCGCGCAAAGCAATGAAGAGTATGTGCCGGTAGAGAATCTGCATAAAGGCATTTGGCTCGCACGAATGATTGATGTAATGCGTTCCATTCCCTCCACGGCTGCCATCCAAACTCCAACGGTTATTGATAGCGCAAATCCTTAAAGTCTTTCTATTGGCGCGACGGTTAGCCTCGGCGTTTGAAATTTTCTCACCTGCGTATTCGGCAATTTTACGACGACCAGTAAAATATTTGGTCGCGAAGCAGCCCTTGCCATTGATTTGCGACTTTCTGATCGTTAATCCGGGGGCTAAATGTCGTTTCATTCGGCGGCCGCTGTTCGTGCAATGTCTTCTTCAATTTTATTTAACCTTGAAAGTGCGGGCTATCAGATCTGTTTGATTGCGAATGCGGGTCAGTTTGTCGCGAAGCCCGCTGAAACGTAGCGCATAGATGGTCCGGTTGTCGGCCCGAAGATAATAGACGCGACCCACCATCGGCTTGGCGTTCTTAATGAACTCGTAAGAGACCGTGACTCCATCCAAACGCCCGTTAAAAGGTTCTTGTTTTCCTTCAACAAAGCCCGGGAAGAATCTGAGTTTTTGATCGAGATCGCGACGTGCGACCTCTGAAGGTGTCGTTCCCGCATCGACCACTTCTTTGCGAATCTGGAGATAGCCTTCGAGACGATCTCCGTAGACAAATTCTGTGTGTTCGTGTGCGGCATCAGGCTCGGCAATAACACGCCAGGTTGGGGATGGGAGCTCGAAGCTATAGTCAACCTTATCGCTTGTATATAGCTGCTGCGCGAGTCCTTTGGATCCCGTGAGACCCATAAAAACCAGAACGAATACTGCTATCCATCGCATTTTGGTTGTCGACTCCTTGCTTTTGACTTGCTAGGCAGAAATGCAGGTTTGTCCGAGTTATTGAAGGAATTCCAGCCCGCCCTTCAGATGCCTTCTAATGCTTACCAGTTGTCTCCTCGGCTCGTTTCGGACTGCGGCTGGCTAGGCAGATTCGACTCCGGTAATCGCCTCACGTTGGACTTGTATCAGGATCTCAATGCCACGTTCGGCCAACGCAAAAAGCTCATCCATCTGAGCCCTGCTAAAAGGCTCGCGCTCTGCAGTGCCTTGCACTTCGATGAAACGACCATCGCCGGTGCAGATTACATTCATGTCCACTTCCGCACGCGAATCTTCATCGTACTTTAGATCAAGCAATGGGATGTTTCCCACAATCCCAACACTTACCGCTGCGACTTGATTTGTGACTAGCGTTCTGGAGATCCTGCCGGCCTTTAGCAAACGCTTGCTCGCGAGTGCGAAGGCTACGTAAGCACCAGTTATCGCCGCCGTGCGTGTGCCACCGTCTGCCTGCAAGACGTCGCAGTCGATTGTGATTGTCCGTTCGCCCAGTACTTTCATGTCGGCAATCGCACGCAAGCTTCTTCCGATCAATCTTTGTATTTCATGCGTGCGGCCAGACGGTCCGCCGCGACCAGTTTCTCGCGACGTGCGTTGCTGAGTGGAACGAGGCAACATCGCATACTCGGCAGTCAGCCACCCTTGCCCAGTATTGCGCAAGAAAGGTGGAACTCTCTCCTCCAGGGACGCTGCACAAATCACACGCGTCTGGCCCATTTCGATCAAGACAGAACCCTCCGCGTAAGGGAGATAACCCGGCATTATTTTCACTGCGCGCAACTCATCGGCTGCGCGGCCATCAGTGCGTGCGAAGCTCATCGTGTCCCCATATCTCCACCGCCTCAAGTATCGAGGGCGCTGATCCGAGAAATCTCTCCGCTACTCTCGCAAATCTTTGCGCAGCATCGGTTACGTAGAAATGATCGAGATCATCGCAAAGTTGTCGTTCCTGATACCGACCCTTCTCTTCAACCTGTGATATTCCCAACCTTTCCAACATGGACTCTACTTCACCTGCCGCAGCTTCTCCGGAGTCAATCAAAGTCACATCGCCTCCCATCGTCTGGCTGATCACGTTTCGTAAAATGGGATAATGAGTGCAACCTAGCACCAAAGCGCCGATGGATTTGTCAGTCAATTCGTTTAGGTAATTCAACGCCACCGACCGAGCCACATCGGTGTCCGCCCACCCCTCTTCTGCCAACGGCACAAATAACGGGCAAGCGCGTTCGATCACCTCAACACCAGAATCGATCGCTGCGATAGCTTGCGCATAAGCTTTACTTTGAACTGTAGCTTCGGTGCCAATTACCCCGATTCGGCTTGCCCGCGCAACCTTCACTGCCTCGCTCGCGCCAGGTTCTATTACACCCACTACTTCCACTTTGACCGCTCGACGAATCGCCGGCAACGCAAGCGCCGAGGCGGTATTACACGCAACGACGAGTAGCTTAATGCCATGTGACTCGAGGAATCTCGAGTTTTCGACGGCATAACGCTCCACCGTTGCGAGTGATTTTGTGCCATAGGGTACCCGAGCAGTGTCGCCAAGATAAACGAAACGTTCGTTGGGCAGACGCTCGTGCAGTGCGCGATAGACGGTAAGTCCGCCGACGCCGCTGTCAAAGATGCCAATGGGAAGGTTGAGATTCAATAAAGCGATGAATTTGTTTGCGTTTGTTCGACCGAGACCTAAATGAAAATCTCTGCTACAGGGAGCTTGAAACCGGGCAACAGCGTACCTCCTGTTAACACTTCAGTTTCTCCCAACACTGTCACACTACTCATACTTTGATAGACCTTAACTGTTCGCGTCTTCGGATCAACCGTCCAGACCGTGAGCGCGCCACCTGCTAACCATCGTTGGACCTTTTGTTCGACTCTTTTGGAAGAGTCGCGTGGCGAGATAACCTCCACAGCAAGGTCAGGAGCGCCCAAGCGATAGCCGCTCGAAATGCCGTTTTCTTTTAGCCGATCTTTCGATACAAACGCGATGTCAGGTCCCAATACTGTGTCCGGATTGCTTTCAATCTGAAAACCTGTTTCGGCTCCATAGACGATTCCCAGATCATTACGTCTGACGTGCAGAGCGAGTGGAACAGCTACATTAACGATCAAAACGCCATGTTCTTCGCCGGCTAGGGGCATTGTGAGGAGTTCTCCCTTTACCAATTCGTAGCGACAAGATCCGCCTGGCAATTTGATCAACTCTTCTGCGGTCATCAAGTGAGTGGCTGTGCTCATAGCGGATCCTTGCGCAATAAAACGTGAGAGCAAATTGGTGGAGGCGCCGAGAATTGAACTCGGATCCAGAAGTCAACGCCGAAAGACTCTACATGCTTAGTCGCTTCTCTTTCTGTCTGGACGAGCCAGCCAAAGATTTGCTCGGTACCGAGTAAGTGAAACGACAAGACCTCGGCGCGAGCTAGTCCGACTTTAGTCTCGCCCGCTCCCACGGACCGAGGGAGCGGGCCAGCTCATCTAAGTGACATCTCCATCCACGCGCATGAGCAACTTGCGGCGAGACGCTCGGTGCTAATTAGGCAGCGAGAGCCAATTCATTGTTATTGGCAATTGTTTTTTCCCTACGCTTTTTAACGAGCTGCATAGAGTAGCCCGGCATGGCATCCGTCGGTCGCCAAAAACTCCTGTCGAAGCCTGTCGCCCCCGTTTGCGGTGTAGATTATAGCAAAGGCTGCGCTATAATCCTTGTCGGCCGCAATGACTCCCCAGACACTCCATTATCCAACTATCGCGGGCCGCAATTAGCGACTTGTCTTTCATGAAGAGGTTTCGTTTATAAATGGCTAAAGATCCCCGTTCCCTTTCACCACGTGTAGTTATCAACTCTCCAACTTCACAAAGGCAACACGATTTGCGACGGTTTTGGTTGCCGGCAGTACTATGTCTAGCGCTGGCTGCCGGAGGTTTGACAGGAATTATCGCCGCCTACGAACTTAACTATTCACGGGCAGCAAACGAGGTTTCAGCGCTGGCGACATATCGCCCGAGTGTGGTTACCCGTGTCTATGCTGACGATGGTGAAACCGTGATTGGGGAGTTTGCGCTCGAGAAAAGAATACCGTTGAAGTATGAGGAGATTCCACCCGTCCTAAAGAACGCCATTCTAGCTGTCGAGGATGTGCGTTTTTACGATCATATCGGAATCGATCCCATCCGCATTATGGGGGCGGCCTGGAAGAATCTTACGACTGATAAAGTCGAAGGCGGATCTACATTAACTCAACAGCTCTCGAAGAACCTGTTCCTTTCCAAGGAACAAACGCTTAAGCGTAAGGTAAACGAGTGGGTATTGGCACTCCAGATCGAGCGTTACTACACCAAGAACCAGATTATGGAGTTGTATGCCAATCACATGTTCCTGGGCGCAAACGCCTATGGGATGGAGGCGGGAGCCGAAACTTACTTCGGCAAGCAAGCTAAAGACTTGACAATCGGCGAAGCCGCATTGCTCGCCGGTGTTCCTAAGGCTCCCAGTGAGTATTCCCCAACGGCAAACCCTGTAAAGGCAAAAGAGCGACGCGACCTGGTATTGGACCTGATGGCGAAGAATGGCTTCGCGGGCCAGGCGGAAGTCGACGCGGCCAAAGCCAAACCGATTCAGCTTGCAGACACGGCTTACTACCAGTCTCAAACGAAGTCGTCGCCGTTTGATTATCCGGTCGAGAACATTCGCCAGGAACTTGAAGATAAATACACGACTCGAGTTGCCCAGGGCGGTTTGTCGGTCTACACCTCCATCAACGCCGAAGCTCAAAAACGCGCCTATGAAGTGGTCCGGGCCGGACTCCGTCAGTACGACAAGACACACAGCGGCTGGCGTTCGAGCTACACAATGATTCAAACGTCGGTGAAAAACGGCGAGGGGCCACCCACACAACAGGAACTCAATAGCTACAAGTATCCAGACTGGTACGGAAACGACTACGAGCCGGAGCGCCACTTGATCGGATTGATCATGAAGGTTGACCGCGTAAAAAATGAGGCTTCGGTGCGCTTCGGAAATTTCTCAGCCACGCTGACAGCGACCGATATGGGTTGGTCGCATCGCCAGCCGAAGGATGAGTTTAAGATTGGCCAACTCGCGGAATTCGCTATCAAAGAGGTGGACAAGAAGAACCGCCGTTTGAAAGTTGAACTCTCGCAGATTCCTGCGGTGCAGGGCGCAATGATGACGCTCAATGCAAAGACGGGCGAGATCGTAACCATGGTTGGCGGCTACGATTTCTATACAAACAAATTCAATAACGCCACTCAGGCTTATCGACAAACAGGCTCGTGCTTTAAGCCTTTTATCTACACAGCCGCAGTCGAATGGGGTATGACGCCTGATACCACAGTCAGTGGTGCGCCCATAAGTATCGGCGACTGGCAACCGCACAACTACGATGGCTCGCTGGGTTGTAGCGACATGCCGCTCAAGATGGCACTTGCCAAGTCGATGAACGTTCCAGCTGTGCACTTGTTGCAAACTGTAGGAATCCAGACGGGTGCGCAGATGGTGCGACGTTTTGGCATCAAGGTGCCAATGGCTCCGTACCTTCCGTCAGCATTAGGGGCTACGGAAGTACCTTTGGACCAGATGGTCTCCGCCTATTCTGCTTTTCCCAATAAAGGTATACGTGTGGATCCACACATGATTCGACGCGTGCTCGATCGCGATGGCGCGGTGCTCGAGGAGTGGGAGAAAACCACTTACAAGGTTGTAAATGAGTATGTCGCATTGACGATGGTATCCCTCATGCGCGGGGTGGTCCAATTCGGTACTGCGACGGCAGCAGGTTCGCTTGGCGTACCTCTGGCGGGAAAGACCGGGACGGTCAACGATCACACCGATGTTTGGTTTATCGGGTACACACCAACTTATGTGACTGGCGTTTGGATGGGTTATCCCGGGAGGAAGAAACCACTAGGCGACGATATGACAGGTGGCCATGGCGCGTTGCCGATGTTCGTCGATTTCATGAAGACTTTTCTCAAGGACAAACCAAAAGAAGATTTCGCGAAGGCCCCCACAATGCCGGAAGACATGAAGGAACTATTCCGGCAGCGGCAACGTGAGTTGGCAGCTGAGCGAGCGGAGTTAACCGCCGATGCAGAGAAGAATGCGGACGAGAACGCGCTCCCTGCTACAACTACGACTGAACCAAAACTCGAACAGGTGACCTTGCCACCACCGCCGAAGGCGGAGGAACCAGCCTCGGCTAATCCACAACCGAAAGCGGAAACAGTCGCTCCAAAGACCGAAGCTCCCCCGCCGGCACCAGGTAGTACGCGTCCGCGCGAAGTCGAGCCACAAAAGAAGAAGGGAAAGAAGGGCGATGGCGAACCATAAGGAAAGTATGAGGGCGGAAGGATGAAGGATGAAAGAGCCGAACGCGTCGGCCCTTTTCTTATCCCATCTATTCTGCTGTAGCCAGCTTTTGCTTTCGTAGTCTTCCTTTTGCTTTCACCTTCTTTACAATGGTGACCAGGATCGATACCAGTTCTTCAACTTCTTGTCGTAAGGCTGTAAGGCGCGTCGCCGGTAGAACGTTTCCTTCAGCTAGCAACTCCAGCCAGTAACCGGTTTCATCTAATTCTTGAAGCGCTCCTTCTGTCTTGCTAATAAAATCCGCATTCGACTTAGCGCGTTGAGCTTCTCGATAATGCGCTCCAACCGACGTTCCAGCCTTCAATACCTGTACTCCTAAGACCTTGCCGACGCCTCGCGATGGCAATGCGACGTAGAGCTTAATAATTCTCAGTGCGAATTGTTTGGTGCGTTCTCGTAAATCCCTTTCCATTTGTGAGGTTCTCCTTTTCGTTATGAGTTTTCATAATTCCGCCTTCATCCTTCATCCTTCATCCTTGCAGAATCTTACCCAGCGTATGAGGAAGCATCTTTCGCCACCAGGGCCAGTCGTGATTCACGTCTGCTCCCCAGATATCCAAGGTGTGAGGGATCCCTTTGGCACTGAGAATGTCAGACAAAGCGCGGCTGCGCTCGGGGGCTTCGTATGATCCCTGGCCAGACAAGATGTAGATCGCGTCAGCCTGCCGAAGTAGTGGAAGATAGTGACCATCATTCAGATTTGAAAGATAGTCGACTGGATTGTTGAAGTAGACGTTGTCATCGTAGTGGCCGTGCAGATAAGACCTGATATCGTAGCTGCCACTCATCGCTATCACGCCGCGAAAAAGATCCGGATGCTTGAAATAGGCATTGACTGAGAGAAATGCCCCGAGGCTTGCCCCGGTGGTGAGTGGTCTGCTGTTCTCACCAGAGTCCTGTCGAATCAGCGGCAACACTTCATCCGTTACGTATCGATCATAGCGCGTAAGCAACTCCGCCTTGAGCGGTGGCGGCATTTGATCGTTCAGGAGGCTATAACGATTGACGCTATTGATTGAATAAGCCCGAATCCGACCAGCCTCGATAAATGGCTGGATCGCCTCCACGAGGTGAAAGCGTTCATACTCGAGATAGTCGGCAGCCGCCGTGGGAAACATCAGCAGTGGTTGTCCCGCGTGTCCGTAAGCGACCAACGGCATATCAGTGCTCAAGTTTTGGCTAAACCAGCTTGTTGTTCTTCGATCCATGAATATCTTCCTCAAGCGAACAAGAACTGAAAAAGCGTCTATTAATGAAGTTTGGCAGTGCGAGATATTCTCCCAATTGATGTTATGGCGCAAGCCAACAAAAGAAGGGATAATGAACTGCGCTCGATCACTCAAGCTCTTTACTGGGACCGCGGGCGGCCCGCCCGCAGTGAGCGCGCAGCGCGAACTGAGCGTTCGAAATTAGACCCTTTGCGCGATCCTCGCACCTTGCGGTGGCTCGTAGCGGGCGGGCCCGCGGTCCCAGTGAAGAGCTTGAGTGGTCAAGCGAAAATAGCTAAAGGATGGTCCAAAATCAGGATCCTAAACGGAACTCTTTTTGAACGGAACCCGTTTCCTTGTTAAGCCAACGTTGGGAGGATGAAGGGTATGCTCGCGAAACAGCTCACACCGATCCTGAACGTCTCAGACATCCAGCAGAGTTTTGCTTGGTTTGAGAAGCTCGGGTGGAAGAAGGGATGGGACTGGGGTAGTCCGCCCACGTTTGGCGGCGTCTGTTCCGGCGAGTGTGAGATCTTCCTATGCCAGGACGGCCAAGGCGGTCGAGGCAAGAGCCCTCTTGCAGCGACGCATGGGTTCGATGACGGGGCGGAGGGGGGCGTCTGGATGTCAATCTGGGTCGACGACGTCGATGCAGTCCACCAGCATTGTCTGGAGCAGGGTCTCGAGATCACCTGGCCGCCGACCGACGAGCCGTGGGGTGTCCGGGAGATGCACGTGCGCCACCCAGATGGTCACGTTTTCAGAATCAGCCAAGGGACAGAGGACGAGGACTGAGATGTTTGTTCTTGCCCGTACGGTCACTTACGCTGCGCTCTTTATCGGCCTCGTGCTCATCTACGTACCGGCCCGCCTTTTGTCTTGGTCAGGCATTGTCCGCCCTGCGGCGATTGAAGTCCAGCAGGTTGCAGGGATGGTTATCGGTGCTGCCGGAGCTGCGGTCGCTCTGTGGTGCATATACACCTTCGCGTCTATCGGAAGAGGCACTCCTGCGCCCTTCGATCCACCTCGCCGACTGGTGATTCAGGGTCCCTACCGTTTCGTGCGGAATCCCATGTACATTGGGGCAGGACTCGCCCTCGCTAGACTTCCATGGTTTCGGTCGCGCCAATGCTGTCGGTTCGCAATGGGGCGCGAGCGGTTGAGTTCTACAAATCGGCATTCGGGGCGGTCGAGGTCTTCCGCATTGAGGATGGAGGATCGGTGGTGTCTCGGTTGTCCGTTGACGGTGCAGAGTTTTGGCTGAGCGACGAGTCTCCTGAGCATAACAACTTCAGTCCGGAGTCGCTGGGCGGTGGGACTATTAAGATCACTCTTTCATCGGTCATGTTTTCCGCCTTCATCCTTCAGAATTGCTCTCCTTGACGCTCTGAAACCCATCTGTTATAAAAAGATTTTCGCGCCCTGCACAAGTTTTTCGCTGTGTGAGGGCGCTTATTCCGCAGTAGCTCAATGGCAGAGCATTCGGCTGTTAACCGAAGGGTTGTAGGTTCGAGTCCTACCTGCGGAGCCAGATTCGACTAAGGTCGCTGGAAGTAGCTCCAGCGGCCTTTTGTCTTTGCCACACAGTGTTAGTAACGGCAAGAAGATCAAACGGTTGGCGAAACGTAACGGTAAGAGATCGATCCTTCCAAGTCGAGTTCGAACATACGCGACTGCGGGTAGGTGGTGGTCCCTGATGATGGAATTATTTTAGATTGATGCCTTCGCGGGTCTTATGGCTTCGGTCCGCCTGCGATTGCCATTTGCAATTGCGCTGGTGCGCTTTGACGGTGCAGCTGGCCCCGACCCAAGAAAATTGCTCTCGCCAAAATAAGAAGGAGTTGGGAACAACTCGCGCGTTATGACCGCCCGTTGTTTGCCCGTTGTTTGCCCTTGGTCGCATTCTTCTTAAAATCCACTTGCAGACCGCCGTTCTCAAATTCAAATTTAGCTGTCGGTACAAAATTTAGACCCTTAGTGAGCCACGAAACCCCCTGGCGGTATAGTAAGATTCTGCACCGTTGTGATAGACGAAGACATTCCCGTAGCGGTAATCAGCAAAGATGGCACCACCGAGTTTTCTAATCTCAGAAGGTGTTGTAATCCAGCTCGACGTTTTCGTATCGAAATTTCCAAGTTTCTGCAGCTCTCGATATTGTTCTTCCGTTAAAAGCTCAATGCCCATGGCAGCTGCCATATCAATGGCGTTATTTTCCGGTTTATGTTCCTTCCTTGACTCCAGCGCTTGACGGTCGTAACAAAGACTTCGGCGGCCCTTAGGACTTTCCGCTGAACAATCATAAAAAATGTATTCGCCCGTCTTTTTATCAAACCCGACAACATCCGGTTCACCGCCAGTTCTTTCCATTTCATTGAGCGACCACAGTTTTTTAGTATTAGCTTCCAGCTTTGCTTGTACTTTAGCCCATTCAAGACCTTTATGGCGGTTCATGTTTTTCTCAAAACGGGCTTTCAATGCT
>Ga0070699_100001074_pt1 | contig 25471 bp, 13 predicted proteins | sample KBSK1503metaG_FD_65473 | JGI IMG/M metagenome (GOLD analysis project Ga0070699, IMG submission 65473) | Corn, switchgrass and miscanthus rhizosphere microbial communities from Kellogg Biological Station, Michigan, USA - KBS K1-50-3 metaG | ecosystem: Host-associated > Plants > Roots >...
GGCCATCGCCTATGCCATTGACCGGGTCGAGAATTGTACCGTTGCGTTTGGTGAAAGCTGCCGCCCAATCAAGTATATGGTTGGCTTTACAGATGCGGCTGTGCCCACCTGGCTCTCTGAGGACCAGATCGCGAAGCTTAACACCTATGATTACGATTTGGCGAAGGCTGAAGCACTGCTGACAGGGATCGGATTCACGAAAGGCAGTGATGGCATATGGGTGGACGACCAGGGCAACAAAATGGAGTTCGACTTGAGCGTGCCCGCAGATTTTACAGAGTACCTTGCCTCCTCTGAGAATGTCGCGCAGCAACTCGCCAAGTTCGGAATCAAAATCAACGTCCAGCCGTATGAATCCGCACAGCGCAATGACAAGCACAAAGCCGGCGACTATCAAATGTCCATGGATATCGGCATGCGCTTCACCTATTTCCATCCGTTCGTGTCGTATGATTATAACGTCCGCCCGGGAATCGGCTTCAAGAACGACCCTGAGGGCGCCGAGGGCGCGCGCGGCATGAACTTCCCATTCGTCGAGAAGACCGCCGATGGCAAAGAGATCAACATCAAGGAATGGGTGGACAAAATGGCCGAAGGCTTCGACATCGAAGCTCAAAAGCCGTATGTCGCTGACATGGCTTCCATGTTCAACGAGAACCTGCCAGTCGTGCAGATGTTCGAGCGCTATCTGACTGACCCAATCGATACCCAGACGCGCGTGGTAGGTTGGCTGCCGGCCGATGATCCAATTTACAACAACAACCAGAACAACTCACCGGTCGCACGTCAGTTCCTGAGTGGCACTCTAACGCCCAGTGACGCCAATGCTGCGAAGGAATTCAAGACCAGCTATCCATACATTCAACCACCCAAGGGAAATTACAACCTGTATTCACCAGATACGATCCTGATTAATGGCGCGGTGCTTCGAACCTTCCTGTTCCCGCCCTTCACGTTCTATGATGTTAACGAAGGCAAATACATTCCGTTTTTCGCGGCGAATTGGGAAATCAAAATTATCGAATAGCCGCTGACCGTATATATATACCTACAGCCCCTCTCTCATTCATTGGGAGAGGGGCCAAGGCGGTGACTGATAGGGAGATGGTGATGATTTTGCCGCCATGCACATTTTCTTGCTCTTATCCCTCATCATTCTCCCTGTAGCCTGCTCCCCAATCAAGAAACCGATTGCCCCTCCAGGCAGGGCTCCCTTCTCTTTTCCAATTACATCTATGCCTCAATCTATATTTTCTCCCTCAGTAAGATCCATGACCCTTGAGCAAAAAATTGGGCAAGTCATGACCATCGGTTTTGATGGCACCACTGTCGATGCCGAACTGCATCATATGCTCCGCGAGTATCACATTGGGGGCGTGATTCTGTTTGCGCGCAATGTTCAATCGCCTCAACAAGTTGCCGCGCTAACCAATGACCTGCAAAAAATTACTCTCGAAAGTGGAAGCCCTGTTTTATTCATCGCCATTGACCAGGAAGGTGGTCGTGTTGCCCGCCTGACTGAAGATAAAGGCTTCACCGAATTTCCATCCGCCATGGCCTTGACTGCGACCGGCGATTCGCAAAATGCCTACCGGGTTGCCTCCACCATGGCCGTCGAAATGCGCGCCGTTGGCATCAATGTTGATTTTGCTCCTGACTTGGATGTCAATAACAATCCAGCCAACCCAGTGATCGGCATTCGTTCTTTCAGTTCTGATCCAACGAAGGTTGCAGAATATGGGCTGGCTTTTGCAAAGGGTTTGCAGGAATATGGTGTCCTAGCCTTTGGCAAACATTTTCCCGGTCACGGTGATACAGGCCTTGATTCACACATCGACCTGCCGTTGGTTCCACATGACCGTGATCGACTCGATAGGATTGAACTCGTGCCGTTCAAGGCGGCCATCGACGCTGATTTTGCGGGCATTATGTCGGCGCATGTCACTTTTCCGGCCATAGATTTCACTCCGGGCCTGGCTGCGACTCTTTCGCGTCCTGTGTTGACTGGTCTGCTACGCGAGGAACTTGGATATAACGGTCTCATTGCCACCGACTCGCTTGAGATGGGTGCACTGGCTGCCAAGGGTTATCCTCCACAGGTTGGCGCGCCGCTGGCTTTGGCGGCGGGTGCAGATTTATTATTATTCAATCGTGATCATGCGATGCACCGCGAGGCTTTTGTCAATCTGGTGCAGGCTGTCAAAGATGGAAAAATTTCGCAGGAACAATTGAATGATTCAGTTGAGCGCATTTTTCAGATGAAGAAACGTTTTGGGTTGTTGAATCCGGTTCCGGTGGAGGTTGATGCGATAGTCACTTCCGTCAAAACAATGGAGCATCTTGCCTTGTCGCGTGAGCTTGCTCAAAAGGCCATTACAGTTGTGCGCGATCTGCAGGGATTAATACCACTCAAATCCGCGACAGCGCCCTTGGTTGTTGAAACCGCCACGGTGCGCGACCTGACCAAATATCTCGGATTGAGCGGTACCACGTTGACAATTGATGCCCAGCCGAGTTCTACACAAATCGCCGATGTTATCAATGCTGCTCAAGATAAACGTATTGTTATCGTCCCAGTCGATGATTTGAATAACAATTCGAATCAGTTGAAGTTGGTACAGAACTTGGTAGAGGCTGGTAATCCAGTTATTGTCATTGCTCATCGTAATCCCTTCGACGCCGCTTTGTTACCTGAAGATGTGACGATCCTTGTCACCTACGGTTTCAATCCGCCTATTCGTGATGCGTTGGTTGATGTGTTGTCGGGAAAAATTGAGCCATCTGGTGTGTTGCCTGTCATGTTGCCATAGAGCCTTGATGACGGGCCTCATTCCTTTCACTTCATCTCACTATTCTGATGTCATTCGCATTTGGAATGCTGCCAGCCATCCTGATTACCCAATCAATGAACGTTTTCTCGCTTACAACATTATCCCCGCAACTGGAGAAATGATTGATGGGCGGATTGCAATTGTTAAAGATGAACCTGTCGGGTTTGTGTTGGTTTGCGCTGTGGATGGCGGTTCATTGGGTTGGGTGAGTGCCATAGCTGTCCATCCATCTGCGCAGCGACAAGATATTGGTTCTGAGTTGCTCGTATGGGCTGAAGGCTGGCTCAAGGCGCATGATTGCAAACGCATCCGCATTGGCGGTAGCTTGCGTCCGTTTCTACCAGGGCTTCCATATGTCATGCGCGACAACGCGAAATTTTTTGAAAAGCACGGCTATCAATCTCCAGTCCGTCAGCCTTATGAATACGATATTGCCCGCAGTCTGAAAGATTATCAATCCATCTACCCAAAACCTGCTAATGCCAACCTTGTCCCAATGAACTGTGGTGAGGAAAATTTACTGCTTGACTTTCTGCACCGTGAGTATCCTGGACGTTGGGAATTCGAAGCGCAGGAGTTTGTTAAGAACGACGGGCGTGCAGCAGATTATCTGCTTTTACATGTGGATGGAGAAGTAGAAGGCTTTTGCCGGTTGACACTTCCCGACTCTGAACGCCCCATTGAACGGTTTTATCCGCAGGGATTGCCCCAGCCTTGGGGACAGTATGGTCCACTGGGACTCTCAAAAGCGGTGCGCGGACAAGGATTAGGTGGTTATCTGATTGACGCCGCTGCTGTCCACATGCAATCGCTCGGCGTGGATGGTTGTGTCATTGATTGGACTTCACTGGTCGAGTTGTATGGCAAGTTTGGATTCAAGGTATATAACCAGTATATTAGTTTATTCAAGATGATTGGTAAATAAAGAGCATGAGCACATTTTCTTCCCACCATTCATTAGTCACTATTCTTCAGTAACTTTATGAACTTCTCACAAGCAGATTCGATTCTCACTCAAGCCATTAGCACGATTACACCCGCGGCACAACTGGTGATTCGTCTTAATGGCGCAGTCGTGCATGATGTGGCGATGGGATTTCTTGACCCAGAAACAAAAACACGCCCAACGGATGCTGAAACACTTTTTGACTTGGCATCTGTCACCAAGTTGTTTACCACAGCAGCATTTATGACGCTCGTTGAGCAGGGAAAAGTGTCCCTCGATGACCCGGTGCGGAATGTGTTGCCCGAATTCGGCGGCGTGCGTCCCATTCAACCTTATGAAGACCCTCTCGATTGGGGCAAAACTGTCAGTGTGACGAACCAGCCCGACACAGTTGATGCTGACAAAGTAACGTTCCGCAATCTGCTGGTGCATAACTCGGGTCTGCCTGCTTGGCGTGCATTCAAAGACCAGCCTGATGCCCAAACCGCACTTCGCATGGCGCTCGATACTTTTTTTTCATATCCTACAGGCGAGCGCATTGTGTACAGTGATGTCGGATTGATCCTGCTCGGTGAAGCAGTCAGCAGGCTCACGGGAAGTCCGCTCGATGAGACGATTTACCAGCGTGTCGCCCAACCCGTGGGGTTGAGTGCCCACTTCCAGCCGGCTGCTCCACTTCAATCCATTCAAAATATTGCCCCTACTGAATTTTGCAAATGGCGGGAGCGACGCATCGTTGGTGAAGTCCATGACGAGAGTGCCTGGCGCTTGGGCGGAGTGGCAGGTCACGCTGGGATATTTGCGCATGCACGCGATGTGGCGGCATTCGGGCAAAGTTTTCTCGATGCATCATTGTTGCAGCGTGAAACAATTGCCGAGATGGCACACCTGCAAACCGAATTTGGCGCGGTGCGACGCGGGCTGGGTTTTGCATTGTGGAGTCCTGACCCCGAAGCCAGCAGCAACCCGTTCAGCCCATTCACGTTTGGGCACACCGGCTTTACAGGAACCTGTTTATGGATTGACCCGCAGCGCAATTTGGTGGTGGCGTTGCTGACTAATGATGTGTATGGCGGACGCGAAGGACGCGGCATCGCAGACCTGCGCGTGAAAATTCATCGAGCGATTGTAGAAAGTGTGGATGCGATATGATCGTCATTGGCTTGATATCTGGCACTTCAGCAGACGGAATTGACGCCGCGGTGGTGCGCCTCGATGGGACTCCGCCATCGTTGACATGGGAGGTGCTTGGACATTCGCATCGTTCATTTACCCCAGAGCTGCGTGCTGAAATATTTGTCTGTTTCCACCCTGAAAGCAGTTCGGTTGATCGTCTGTGTCGTTTGAACTTTGCACTCGGACGAGCGTTCGGCACAGCAGCGTTGGATGCAGCGCGTGATGCAGGACTGAACGTGGATAAAATTGACCTTATCGGTTCGCATGGTCAAACTCTATGGCACGAGCCACCAGTCAATGGAATAGGTTCAACCCTTCAATTGGGTGAGCCTGCCATCATCGCCGAGATGACGAGTGTGCCGGTGGTGAGCAACTTCCGCACGCGTGATATGGCGGTCGGTGGGCAGGGCGCTCCGCTTGTTCCATTGGCAGACTGGCTCTTGCTATCGCATCCGACAAAGATTCGTGCTGCTCAAAATATTGGCGGGATTGCAAATGTCACATATTTGCCTGCCACAACTGATTCGAAAAATGGTGTGATTGCCTTCGACATAGGTCCTGGCAACATGTTGATTGATGAAGCAGCACGACTGGCAACAAATGGTGAATGGAATTATGACCACAATGGCGAATTGGCGGCTCAAGGACGTGTGAATAAAAACCTGTTGGCAGAGTGGTTGAGAGAGCTATACTTCCAACAAAAGCCACCACGCACTACCGGGCGTGAATTGTTTGGCACGCAACGTGCAACTGAATATTGGAACCAAGCCATCCAGCGCGGACTCAGCCCAAATGATATTGTTGCCACAATAACTGCATTAACTGTCCGCTCGATTGAACATGCCTATCGAACATTTTTGCCCGCCTTTCCAGATGAAGTCATTGTCAGTGGTGGCGGGGCACGAAACCGTACCTTGATGACGATGCTGAAAGAACGTCTGGCTCCAGCAGTAGTCACTACATCTGATGAATATGGGCTGGGCATCGAAGCCAAGGAAGCTGTTGCATTTGCGGTGCTGGCATATGAGACCTGGCATAAGCGCCCCGGCAATATCCCTACCGCCACGGGTGCATCGCGTGCAGTGGTACTTGGGAGCATAACGTACTGAAAATTTTTAACTATGAGCCAGGGTTTATATTTGAAATCTCTGGCTGGTGAAATTATTCGGAGCTTTTATGGAATCGACTCTCACCGAAGAACGTAACCCATTAACGACGGATATCGATACCCTGCCCACGCATGATATGCTGATGCTGATCAATGCCGAGGACCAAAAGGTGGCATTGGCGGTGCGTGATGAACTTCCAAATATCGCAGCAGCAGTGGATGCCATCAACTCCCGAATGCAGCGCGGTGGGCGGCTTATCTACATCGGTGCGGGTACATCCGGGCGCTTGGGTGTGTTGGATGCATCGGAATGTCCGCCCACGTTTGGGACTCCGCCCGAACTCGTAGTGGGGCTGATCGCCGGTGGTGATCTTGCCCTAACGGAAGCCATCGAAGGGGCAGAAGATGATCAGGTAGGTGGAGCACGTGAGGTCGCGGAACTCAATGTGAGCGAAAATGATAGTGTGGTCAGCATCGCTGCTAGCGGACGTACGCCCTACGCCATCGGTGGCTTGGAAGAAGCCAAAAAACGCGGCGCGCTGACAATTAGCATCGCCTGCAATCGTCCGTCTCCACTCGAGGAACTGGCGGAGATTGGTATCGCGCCGATCGTCGGTCCTGAAGTCGTCAGTGGCTCGACTCGTTTGAAAGCTGGGACTGCTCAAAAAATGGTATTGAATATGATTTCTACTGGCGTGATGATTCGTCTGGGAAAAACATACTCCAACTTAATGGTGGATGTCCAACCGACGAATATCAAGCTTCGTCAACGAGCGCGGCGGATCGTTGCTGATGCCACTGGGGGGAGCCTTGAACAAGCCTCTCGGATTTTGCAAGAGAGTGATGGCGAAGTAAAAACAGCGATTGTCGCAGTGCTGGCGGATGTCCCACCCGAAGTGGCGCGACAACGATTGCGCGAAACTGTTGGTTTTGTGCGGAAGGCGATTGGATGAATGAACTACATCATCGGCGTTGATGGTGGCGGTACGAAGACGCTGGCATTGTTGGCAGATTTGGACGGTCATGTGATCGCGAGGGGCGTGAGTGGACCTTCCAATTACAATGCAGTGGGGTTCGAAACAGCGTGTGAGGCTTTGGAAAGTGCCATTAGCGAAGCACGGAAAGACCATCCCGGTAATATTGTGGCGTTATGTTTGGGATTAGCTGGAGCCGGACGACAAGAGGATATTGACCAATTCCAAATGTGGGCGACGAAGAAATTTCCGAATACATTCGTGAAAGTAGTCAACGATGCCGAAATTTTGCTGGCGGCCGGTTCGCTCACTGGCCCGGCATTAGCGCTGGTCTGTGGCACTGGCTCCATCGTTTACGGGCGCACTATGAAAGGGGAACTTATCCGTGCTGGTGGATGGGGATATTTGTTTGGCGACGAGGGCAGTGGATATGCTATCGGTGTGGCAGTACTGCGGGCGGTGATGCAGGCCTATGATGGGCGCGGTCCATCCACATTATTGACAGAATTGGTCTTGGAGCGACGAGGCTTGAGTTCACCTCCAGAGCTTGTTCGCAGCATTTACGGAGTTGAGTCACCACGGTTGGAAGTGGCATCACTGGCTGATTTGGCGGAACAGGCAGCGGGTCGAGGTGATGAGGTCGCTATCGCTATTTTGGATGAGGCGGCTCGCGAGTTGGCAAAAACAATTGCTGTTGTTTATCCAAAACTTGGCGCTCCTGCTTTTCCGTTAATAATTGCTGGTGGAACGATTTTGCAAAGGGAGTACTTGAAGGTTGCGTTTCACCGCGCTTGTGAAGCCCAGGGTTTGGCATTGATAACGGTTCAATATGTGCCTGAACCAGCCGAGGGTGCGGTGCAATTGGCATGGAGAATGTTGTTAAGCTGATTCAAAACCCGCACTCTCGGTTTTGGCACTACAGGCGATCAGGATGAATTGGCTAAAATCCAATTTTGGTCGTTTTTTTTTGTTTTACACTTGGCGGTCCCGACGGGATTAGAAACAGCGACGCGTAACCACTAAGGTGCTCGGTGAATTGGATAATGGTTTTTTGATTATAACGGGCGCACATAAATTCATCAAATTATGTGATCTCGACCAAGGATGTCATCTTTTACTATATCAGTCACACCCGCTATAACTATACTTAGAACTTATCAAAGCCACCAGATTCGAAGCCTGTTACTCTATCCATTGAGCTACGGGGGCAATGTGTCCAATACGAAAAATACGTCCAATTGGTTTGAATTTTGAAATGATTGAACTTCTGGTTCTGTCCAATCCCCCCAATGTTTTCTGTGCGTAAGCAGTAGTGAAGCAGCATGGAACGTATTTTCGATAGCCCAATTTTACCAGAGTCTCTCTACAAAAACTTAAAAATATTGCTGTATGGCTAGTATGACCCACAAAGATAGAATCTGATACTCTATCCATTGTCTCACTAGGGAGTAGTTTGTATCTTGGATGAGGTTCTCCGGCAAAATTTTCAACTAGTCGCTGCAATGAACCCTTGTCCCACATTTATATCGAAGCCCCGAGAGTGGATTACGAAAAGTTGAGCGAAAATCGGGTAGCAGAGTCGAGTGAAGCGATTCATGCACTTGTGCAAGCTGCGCGCAATATACAAAACAAGCGCTTCTCGAAAAATTCATCGTGCGATATTGTCTGTAATGTAGGCATGCGTGTCGGTAGATACGGCAGTTTTGCAACTTGCGGGCAGAGGGTCAATGTCTGATGCGGGCGTGGCATTGTGTTGTGCATGAGTCAGCTCAATTTGTCAGCACGTGCCTATCATCGCATCCTGAAACTGGCACGTACAATCACGGACTTGGCAGGAAGTGATGAAATCCAGTCCACGCATTTGGTAGAGACTCGGCTATTTCCCGTGCGCAGCTTGTAAGATTCAAGCCTCAACTCAATAACCAATTCGCCTTCAAGATTTATCCTAAATTCTCGCCCCTCGTGATGCGACATATTTGTGAATCTCTACAGCTATTTTCCGGATACGCACAAGGCCCGTACGTGTGCTCTGGCTGTATTGCCTTGATATTTACATTGAGTCCCAGCCATTGATGAAGGTTAATGGATTGCCGACATGCTACTTTTGTCATATGATGGGGTTATCTATGTAGGTAGGAACGTAAAATGCACAAGTCTGGCGGCGGAGAAGTTTTGACGAATGAGATCAAAAGGTAAGACTATGAACACTGAAATATTTTCGATCCCTGTTGAGAAAAAGGTCTGAAATGCGCTCTGGTATCCTACGAAAAGTTCCGCTGTTCTCATCGCTCTCGTCAAGTGAAATTAAATATTTAGCGTCCAAATTAATCCCTTATGAATGTCCGAAGGGTCATGTCGTATTTCACGAAGGCTTGCGGGAGGAGGGATTCTATATTCTGTTGGAGGGCGAGGTCGAAATTTTCAAATCAATTGGCGGCACTGATGAACACAGTCTGGGAATACGCAAAGCAGTCAGCCTGCTCGGTGAAATGAGTTTGTTCAACCGCGAAGGCTATCGTACTGCGACTGTACGTGCACTCACAGACTTGGTTCTTTACAAAATGGATCGCGCCGAGTTCGATGCTCTTCTACATCGCCAGCCTCAACTAGCTTACGAACTGGTCGGGTTATTCAGCAACCGTTTAGAAGAATCTGAGAACTTGACCATTCTCGAACTAAAAGAAAAAAATGAGCGGTTGAGGATCGCTTACAAGGAACTGAAAGCGGCGCAGAAGCAGATCATCGAAAAAGAGAAGTTGGAACATGAACTCGAACTCTCCAGCCAGATCCAGCAGAGTATCCTTCCGCGGAGTTTGCCAAAGCGGCGCGGTTTCGATTTTGGTGCGTTGATGATCCCCGCACATGCAGTGGGCGGCGATTTTTATACTTTCCTGTCACTGGATAAAAGTCACATGGGCATTGTGGTGGGTGATGTCTGCGACAAAGGCGTCCCAGCGGCGCTGTTCATGTCAGTGGTCTATAGCTTGATCCGCGTGGAAGCCCGGAATTCGAAATCACCTGTAAAAGTGTTGAGACAAGTCAACCGTCACCTTCTGAACATGATGAACAACTCAAGCATGTTCGTTACCCTGATTTATGGTGTATTGAATTGCGAGAACGGCCATTTCCATTACGCGCGGGCGGCTCATCCCACCCCCATCCTGCTCGATGGAAAAGGAGCCGGGTTGCCAGTCCGCACAAGGCCCGGACAACCACTCGGCTTGTTCGGGAATCTACCCATCGATGAAGAACGGATCGCCATCCCACCGGGCGGCACATTGCTCCTATTTACGGACGGATTAAACGAAGCCAATAATGTGGACGGGCTTGCATTTGGCGATGATGGCGGCTTGTCCACTTCCCTGGCTTTTGCTCGTCACAAACGAGCGCAGCGTATCTGCGAGCATTTATGGGATGACATTCAGGCTTTTAGTATAGGCTTGCCACAAGCTGATGATTTCACAGCTGTCGTTATAAAAAGACACTCGTAAAATGAAGACGCGTTCGGAACCTACATCCGAAATATTGAAATTTCTTAGAAGTGTGCACTCCTTCTCCTATTTGAGTGAAGCTTCCCTTTTACTGCTTGCGCGTGCGGGCAGGTTGAAACATTTTGCTAAAGGGGAAATTCTGTTCTTTCAATCTGATCCATCTGATGCTGCCTATTTGGTTAGCAGCGGAAATATCTCCATCGTGCTGAATAGCCTCGATGGCCGCGAGATAGTGATCAACGAAATGCATGGCGGAGATCTGTTTGGTGAATTGGGAATCCTAACAAAAAAATCCCGCTCGACGAGTGCGATCGCACGTACCAATAGTGAATTGCTTGTAATCCCCCACCAGGCGTTTTTGAGTCTCATCGAACATGAGCCGCAACTTGCTCTGCACCTGTTGGAGGTCACAGCGAATCGTTTACAGATGAGCGGCAAGCGTGAAAGCGCGCTGGCATTTTTGGATGCGCAAGCCCGCCTCGCAAGACTGCTTTTGGAACTGGAAGAACAGGAACAGGATAAAGGTTATGTCACCATCTCGCAGGAGGAGTTGGCGCATCATACCGGCTTGATACGTCAGACAGTTGCGAAGGCACTGGGCAAGTGGCGACGCGCAGGCTGGTTGATTACAGGTCGCGGTCACATCCTGATCTTGAACCGGAAGGCACTCGAGGACTTGGAAAGCAATTTATTGGTTTGATCGTTATGTCGTCAAAGTGACAGACAGACAATACATAAAGTTGTATATTAAGACCAACGATAATCAAAAAATCAAACCAACAGGAGATAAATAATGAAAACGACTCAAAAGCAGGCTTCCACCAGATTGTTCAAGAAGTTATCCGCATTACGCGCCACATTGTCCAATGAGGAACGCGATATTCTGGACAATCTCATTGTCGTTGAAGAAGTTTCCGCTCATAAAATGAATCTCAAGGCTGCGGATAAAGCTGCCAGCAAAGCCACATCCAAAGCATCTGAAGTCGCGGCTCACAAGATGATGATCAGCAAGGCTGCCGACAAAGCCACATCCAAAGCATCTGAGGTTGCGGCCCATAAGATGAATCTCAAGGCTGCAGATAAAGCTGCCAGCAAAGCCACATCCAAGGCCTCTGAAGTTGCCGCGCACAAGATGACTTCCAAAGCAACCAATAAAGCAACCAGCAAAGCCACATCTAAAGCATCTGAAGTTGCAGCCCATAAGATGAATCTCAAGGCTGCGGACAAAGCTGCCAGCAAAGCCACTTCCAAGGCCTCTGAAGTTGCCGCACACAAGATGACTTCCAAAGCGACCAATAAAGCAACCAGCAAAACTACCAGCAAGCCCACTTTCCGCATTGCTTTCGACCCGAACTCTGAAGAATACAAAATCCAGGACTGATACCTGCTCTTAACCATAAAAGTGGATTTTCTGCAGTAAAACTTATTGTGGAAAATCCACTTTTCAATATATACTCAATAGACTATAAACACGCTTTGCGTGCGATTTTTGTTATCGATGGCAGGTGCTATGAACCCAGAGAAAGATATCAACGAAGAGAGATTGTCTGAGCAGTTACAACGTTTGCTCACGTCGATCGAAGCAAGCGGACGGGCGGTATTGCCAAGGTCCAATGATGTGCTGTTGAAATCTATTGTGGATGCTGCGGCGCGGATCTTTGGCGCTGCAGCGGCTTCCATTCTGCTGGTCAATGAAGAGGAAGAGACGCTGGAATTCAAGGTGTCCACTGGCGAAGCAGACCACGACCTCGTTGGCACGAAATTCCCCTACGATCGCGGTATTGCCGGTTACGTATTTATGACTGGTCAACCGATCGCCACGTCTGATGTGCGCGAAGACAAACGCTTTAATCAGGATTTTGCCAAAAGCACCGGCTATGTCCCCAACTCGATCCTTGCCACGCCCCTCATCCTCACCGATGACCGCATCATCGGCGTGATGGAAGTCCTAGACAAGATCGACGCGACCTCCTTCGACATGCACGATATGGAATTGATGGGCATGTTCGCGCAACAAGCTGCTATGGCGATTGATATGTCACAACAGATCGATAGCATTGAGCAAGCATTGATCCGTGGTTTGAAGCGCCTCGCCAAGGAGGATAAGACTCAAGATTCATCAGATCTCAAATCCACATTGGATCATGCGCTCAGTGGTGAGAATCGAACTACAGACTTGCTGCAACTCGCCGATCTGTTCAATGACATCAGCGGACTCGGTGAAGCGGAACGAAAAGCCTGCATACAGATATTGACTACGTTTGCCGAATATCGTAAATCCACTTCAGCGCCGCGCAGGTTTAGTAAATGACCGAAGAAGAGACATTGCGCCCTGCCTGGTCCCAGCATTTCACGTCAGACGCGATCCAGGAATTGCTGGCACACGGTCCATTTGCCAAGATAACGCCTGAGTGGGCTTGGGGAGGCAGCACCGGCAAGGGGATTCGCGTTGCTGTTGTGGATAGCGGCGTGGAATACGACCACCCTGCCTTGGAAGGTTGTGTCAAAAGCGGCGTTGTCGTTGAATATGACGCAAAAGCCAAGGACAACTACCGCATCAAAACGGATGAGAAGCCGATCGATGTTTCTGGTCACGGCACCGCCTGTGCAGGCATTATCCATTCGATTGCCCCCGAAGCGGAAATTTACAGCGTGCGCGTCCTTGGTCGCAACATGGGCGGACGCGCGATTCAATTTGCCGCCGGGTTGGATTGGACCATCGAAAATGATATGCAGGTTGTCAACCTAAGCTTGAGCACTTCGCTTGAGGAATTTTTTGGTCTGTTTCATGACCTGACAGATCAAGCCTATTTCAAGAATATGAATTTGATCTCGGCTGTGAATAACATCCCCGAACCTAGTTACCCATCGTTATATTCATCTGTAATTTCAGTTGCAGCACATGATGGGCATGATCCATTTACGTATTATTACAACCCAAATCCGCCCGTGGAATTTGGCGCACCGGGCATTGATGTTGAAGTTGCCTGGAACAAGGGGCAGTACCTCGTCTGCACAGGGAACAGTTTTGCCGCGCCGCACATTACAGGTATCACGGCACTCATCCGCGCGAAACACCCAGAATTAACACCATTCCAAATTAAGACCGTGTTGCTGGCATGTGCAGCCAATACAAAACGACAGAGTAAATAGCAATCCCCTACTCGATACGGAGATTGCTTCGAGCGGAAGAGCATCGCCCTCGCAACAACATAATCTCGGAGGGAACATATGGAACAAGTCGAAAAGCCAACAAGATGGTCGTTGAATGACCTGCTCCCGGAGCCGGCCGAGCAGGCGTTGGAAGAAACCTTCTCGAAACTAGAGCAGGCTCTCGTTGAGTTTGAAGCGACACGTGAAATCCTCACGGCTGAAATCACATGGCAGGACTTCAACGTCGTCCTCAAAAAACTTGAAGCCATCACCATCCAGAAAAGTAAAGTGGAAGGCTACGCCGATCTTTCGTTTGCGGGGGATACGCAAAATTCCGTTGCGTTGAATCTGCGCGACCGCGTCGACCAGGTGTTGACCGACTCAGGCAACCGCGTTTTATTCTTTGAACTGTGGTTCAAAGAATTGTCTGCGGAAGCCACGCAGAATTTGATCGAGCACAGCGGAGATTTCCGTTATTTTCTCGAAACGATGACGCGCTTTAAACCATTCACGTTGACCGAACTTGAAGAACGCATGATTAACTTGAAAGATGTGAATGGCATTGATGCGATGGTCAACCTCTACGAGATGTTCACCAATCAATTCACATTCAAATTGGAATTTGACGGCAAGACCGAAACCATTACCCGTGACCAACTCTCCAGTTATTTCTCATCACCCTTACCGGAGATGCGCGCTGTGGCGTATCAGGAACTCTATCGAGTCTATATTGAGAACTCGATCATATTGGCGCAGATGTATATCCACCGCGCACGTGATTGGCATACCGAAGGCATGGAACTGCGCGGATTCACCTCTCCCATCTCGGCGCGCAATGTGGAAAACGATCTATCCGATGAAGTAGTCGAAACTCTTTTAGATGTGTGCCGAAAAAATGCTAGCATTTTCCAACGTTATTTCAAGATGAAAGCGCAATGGCTGGGTCTCCCTGCGGGTAAATTACGTCGTTACGATATTTACGCGCCACTCACCCCTTCCGACAAAAAATTTGATTATGGCATAGCGAAACAAATGGTCATGGATAGTTATCGCGCATTCTCACCCAAAGCTGCTGAACTCGCCCAACGTGTATTTGACGAGAACCACCTCGATACAGAAATCCGTGCAGGCAAACGTGGTGGTGCATTTTGTTATACCGCCCTCCCTGAACTGACCCCCTGGGTGCTCACCAATTACGACGGCAGCGCCCGCGATATTGCTACCCTGGCTCATGAATTGGGTCATGCCATTCATGCGATGCTGGCGAATCATCATTCCGCGCTGACGCAACAGGCCTCATTGCCGCTGGCAGAGACCGCTTCCGTTTTTGCCGAGATGCAACTCACCGATCAACTGCTCAAGCAGGAGAGCGACCCCGCTGTGCGACGCGACCTGCTTGCCAATGCGCTTGATGATGCCTACATCACGGTGATGCGGCAGGCTTATTTCACGGTCTTTGAAAAAGATGCACATGCCATGATCAACGACAACTGCACACTCGATAAACTGACCGATCACTACCTCGAAAATCTCAAGGAGCAATTCGGTGATGCCATCGAAGTCTCAGATGAATTCAAATGGGAGTGGCTGGCCGTCCCGCATTTTTATCACTCACCGTTTTACACGTACGCTTATAGCTTTGGTCAATTGTTGGTACTCGCACTCTATCAACAGTATCGCGTCGAGGGCGAAGCCTTCATTCCTCGTTATCTGAAGATCCTGGCATATGGCGGATCGGAATCGCCGATAAAAATTCTTACAGAAGCCGGGCTCGATGTCACCTCCCCCATTTTCTGGCAAGGCGGATTCGATGTGATTCAAGACATGATCGATGAATTGGAAAAATTATCCTGAGGAGTTTTTTACATGACGAAAGCTGCGCCCGCTTCACTCTCACCCTTTTCTGTTTTTCGAAACCGAAGCTTTTCCCTACTCTGGACCGGTCAACTGGTCTCGACGATCGGCACGGCATTATCGTCACTGGCGGCATCCATCTACATCTATCGGCTGACAGATTCCGCGCTGAGTGTGGGTCTCATGCTCATGGCAACTGCCGCCCCCAGTCTTTTAGTGGGACTCTTCGCGGGTGTATTCGTGGACCGCTATGACCGCAAGAAGATCATGATCACAGCCGATATTCTGCGAGCGCTTCTGATCCTGCTTGTTCCGGTTCTGGTTCCGCTCAATGTAATCTGGTTGTATGTAATCGTGATGCTGACCAGCGCCATCGGTCAGTTCTTTGATCCAGCACATGAAAGCGTCCTACCCGAAGTAGCCTCCGATGAGGAACTTGCGGCGGCGAATTCGTTGATCGCCATTAGTTCGTTCGGTTCAACAGCTGTTGGCTTTGCCGCGGCCGGACTGATTGCCTCGGCGGCGAATATCAATTGGGCGTTTTATGCTGATGCCATGACATTTATTGTTTCAGCGATCTGTGTGTATCTAATCAGCGTCAAGCCAATCCAAGCCGAAGAAGAGACCAGCACCGCCGTAGTTATCAAGAATCTGCGTGCGGGTGTACGTCAGTTGTTTAGCACGCCCGTGTTGCGCTCGTTGTTTTCGGTGCAGGTAATCGTGTTGATCTCATTTGGCTTATCGAATACGTTATTATTGCCCTTCGCTTTGAAAGCCCTGAATGCGACCGAATTCGAATATGGCTTGCAGGAGGGACTGACCTCCATTGGCTTTGTGGTGGCAAGTTTGCTGATGGCAAAAGTGTTCGACCGCCTGGAGGCGGGCGCGTGGCTGGCAATTAGCTTTCTCGGTATGGGCATGATCGGTGTCGTTTATTCATCCCTGCATTCGGTGCCCTTGGCGATTGCGTTGATCGCGTTTTCTGGTTTTTTCAATGCACCCTCTTCGATCGGTCGGCGTTTGATCGTGCAGCGCAATACGCCCAGTGAAATGCGCGGACGGGTGAGCAGTGTGTTCTTCGTCTCGCGTGATGTGTTCTTTCTGATTGGCATGAGCGCTGCAGGACTCGCGGACTTAATAGATGTGCGCCTGCTATATCTTGTTAGTGCAGTGATGTTGGTAATGGCCGGCGTGTTCGTGCTGTTCATCCCTGATCTGGGACAACCATTCGCGCAGTGGAGACGGACTTTCGCCTTGTTGCGAGGCGTCGAGGCGGCGCCGAGGCTCGGGGCTGGCAGACCAGCTACCATAGTCGAAGTGGAACGGTTCATCAGTCATCTGCCGCAGTTGATGGGTATGAGCGCGAAAGAGCGTGCGCAGTTGGCATCCGATACATTAGTGGCAGAAGCGGCAGGCGGAAAAGTCGTCACGTATCGGGGCGAGGCAAGCGACAACGCTTATTTTATTTTGAAGGGCAGTGTGGGCGCGGGGTATAGGCGGGAGGATGAATATATCGTCCTGCGGTATATGAAAGCCGGTGATTTTTTCGGCGAGGTGGCGGCGTTGACGGGTATGGCGCGCACAGCAAATATCATCACGGAAGAGAATAGTGAATTTCTGATCCTACCAGCGAAGGTGATGAAAAGGCTGGCGCAGAAGTATCCCAGTTTGAATGTAATGTTCCATACAATGATCGGTGAACGCCTGAGCCTGACCGAACTGCCGCGCGGCACAGGTTTCGATCAGCAGCTTTTGCGCGAGTTGCGGACCGATCAACCTGATACGGAAACAGAACCTGCTACGGCGTGAGGTTACAGTATGATTGGCTTTGGAAGAATTCAATTGTAAAATTAAAAGCAGCATTTCACATACCGTAGGGGCGACCAGCCTAGCGAAGTCAAAAACTTTCATAACCTTGAAGGGTCGCCCTAGCTACGCAAGAGAATAAACAAACCAGAGGATTGAGGAGCAACGGGTATGGCAAAGAAGTCCCCCGTACGTAAGGCGGTTAAGAAAATTGGCAGTCAGCAATTAGCAATTGGCGATCAGACTATTGCGCAAGTGCGCCAACTGGCATGGGCGGGACAACACGCGCAGGCGATTGAACTCGCATCGCAAGAGTTGGGTAAGTCACGTTTGAAACGTGACCTACAAATGGATTTAATAGACCTGCGCGCCGAATCCTATATTGCGCAAGGCAAACTCGATCTCGCCGCCAAAGACGCGAAGGCGATGGTGAAATTAGCAAAAGGCAATACTGGAAAGAGCGATATTCGATATTCGAAAAAACGAACACCGAATATCGAATATCGGCTTGCCGCGCAAGCCTTGAATCGCCTCGCCCGTGTTCAAATGTGGATGGGCGAATTGAAAACCGCAGTTAAAACAGCGGATAGTGCCGTAAAGACATCGACACAAAGCAAACAAAAACTGCTGATAGCCCAAAGCCTGCTAGCCCAGGCAGAAATATACACACGCATTCAAAAATTGGACGATGCGATAAAGACAGCCCAAAAAGCCGTCGAACTCTTTCAAGCGCTTGGCGATGCTTCAGGCACAGGTCGTTCGTATCGAGTCATCGCTTTTTCCCACTCAAGATCAAATCGTATGGAAGAATCGCGACTTGCCGTGAAAAAAGCCCTAGAACTATGTCAGCAGGCTGGCGACCAATTTGGCATTGGTAACACGCTGAATGTATTTTCTTTCACCGATGTAGACCTTGCTGAGCGCATTCGACATCTGCAACAGTCACGACAAGCTTTTGAAACCGCAGGCTACTTTGAACGACAATATACGGCGATTGCAAATCTGGCGCTGACGTATATGGAACTTGGTCTCTATCCTCATAGCCACCGCCTGCAAAGTCAGTCCCTTGAAGTAGATCGCTCTGTAGGTGCAAAAGTCGGCATCGTGTATGACTTGGGAAACCTGCTCAGCCCTGAAATTCTGTTGGGCGATCTTGATTCTGCGCGAGCTCATATGCGGGAATTCGAAACCCTTGCCCCCGAACTTGGTGACCCAGGCATGGAGGTGGCTGTAATCCAGGGGAAAGCCGAGCTCGCGTTTGTGGAAGGCAACCTCAAAGCCGCCATCCGACGTCATCAGTCAGCCATAAAAATGGCAAAACAACACGAGTTGAGAGGCAGAGAGATGGCGAGTCTCGTCGAAATCGGAAAATTGCATCTTGCAAATCATGACCCTGCCTCCGCGCTCAAAGCTACGACCAAAGTCACCACCATGCACCGCGCCCAATCCTTCCCTAAACTGGATGATTTGACTTCACAAGCGATCTGGTGGTGGCACGCCCAGGCATTGAATGACAACAAGAAAACAAAAGAGGCACGCGAAGCCATTGACCGCGCTTACAATTTTCTCATGGAGAGCATTCAAAATATCCGTGATGAAGGTTTGCGCCGCAACGCGCTCAACAAAGTGGAAAACAATCGTACATTCCTACAATATTGGGTCAAGGATGGGATGAAACGTAAACTTCCGAAAGACCGTTTATTTGCGTATCTCAATATCGAATCCAACCTGCGCGAACCGTTCAAGCGCCTCGCGGATACGGGTCTGCGCCTCAACGCGCTGAAAACCGTCGCCGAGATCCAAACCTTCCTCGTTGAAGAAGCCACCGAACTCAGCGGCGGCGAACGCGTGATGTTGATCCTTGAAAAGGCTGGCAAGCGCGAAGTAGTGGAATCCATTTTGCCATTGCCATCCTATCAATCTGGAAAAGGATACGAAAAAGCGGAAGACGCGGGGAAAGTGTTGGCTGGGATTGATAAGTATCTTGACCGCGCAAGAATGACGAGAACAGTACAACTGATGAAAGATGAAAGAGGAAAGAAGCAAAATGCCCTCAATCGTCAATCGTCAATCGAAAATCGTCAATCGAAAATTGTTGCTCCCCTCATCGCACAGAATCAAGTGATTGGTTATTTATATGTAGATATGGACTCGTTCTACGGCATGTTCGACGAAACCGACCGCGATATGCTCGGCATGTTGGCGAATCAAGCCGCTGTTGCCTTGGACAATGCTCAATGGGCGCAGGGACTCGAGCAAAAAGTTGAAGAACGAACCGAAGAACTTAATCAACGCGTAGATGAACTCGCCATCCTCAACAGCGTGGGCGAAGCCATGGCAAAGACGTTGGATGTCAAGACGGTGACAAGAATCGTGGGTGATAAGGTGCAAAGTATTTTCGCCGCTGAGATCGTGAGCATTCGCTTGTATGACCGTGCCACCAATCTTATTCAACGCGCCTATGATTATGAACGCGGCTACGAAGATCTGACCGATACTTCGTTTCCAATGGGTCAAGGGCTGACTTCAAAGATCATTGTGTCCGGCAAGCCCTTGTTGATAGGCTCATTTGACGAGCAGGTTTCTGCTGGTGCCATTATTACACCCAGTCAACATACTGAAGAAGATGCTCAATCCTACATGGGAGTGCCGATCTTCGCAGGTAAAGAAGTGATTGGTGTAGTTTCAGTGCAAAGTTACAAGAAACATGCCTACAACGAAAACAATGTGCGCCTTTTGGAAACGCTTGCCGCCAACATGGGCGTCGCCATTCAGAACGCGCGGCTCTTTGAAGCCGAGCAGGAGCGCGTCGCTGAGTTACAGATCATCAACTCCATTCAGCAGGGACTCGCTGCCGAGTTGGACTTCCAAGCCATTGTGGATCTGGTCGGCGACAAACTGCGGGAGGTCCTCCATTCTGGCGATGTTTCCATTCGTTGGTATGACCGCAAAGCGAATTTGATTTTGCCCCTGTATGAATATGAACATAGCAAAAGGATTCAAATCCCCATTGCGGCTCCCAAAGCAGGGGGTATTTGGGATTTTCTCCAGGCCACCCGAAAACCTGCGGTAATGAATACAGTGGATTATTATGACAAGTTCAATATTCAGTCTGCTCCGGGAACTGACACAAGTAAATCGCTTGCTTATGTTCCAATTATTGCAAGCGATCAGGTTGTTGGAACAATTCTTGTTGAAAATCACGAGCGCGAGAATGCCTACGGCGAATCCGAGCTGCGCCTGTTGACCACTATCGCCGCATCGTTGGGCACCGCCCTTCAGAACGCGCGTCTCTTCGATGAGGTGCAAAAGAAGAATGCCGAGCTGGGTATTATCAATGCCGTACAACAGGCGCTTGCGGCCGAGTTGGACCTCGCGGGAATCTACGAGGCAGTCGGCGAAAAGCTACGCGAGATCTTCGATGCACAAACCATCTCCATTTATTCTGCTGACTTTAAGAGCCGCACGTTGTATAGTGAATACGCCTTCGAAAAGGGACAAAGATACCCCCGTATTGCTGTTCCCTTCAACTCACTCTATGAACATCTGGTCGGTTTGAAAGCGCCCTATACATTCAATCATGGCAGCTTCCCGGAATTTGCAAAACAATTTCCAGATTACAAAGTGCCCCAGGGTGAAATGCCTCGCTCACTCGTGGGCGTTCCTGTGTACTTCAATGTCGATGCGTGGGTGGGCCTCACCATTCAAGATATGGACGGTGAAAAGAGTTTCAGTGACTCAGATATCCGTTTATTGGAAACACTGGCCGCATCCATGAGCGTGGCACTCCAGAACGCACAATCCTTCAAAGCCGAGCAGGAGCGCGTTGCCGAGTTGCAGATCATCAACTCCATTCAGCAGGGGCTCGCTGCCGAGTTGGATTTCCAAGCCATTATCGATCTGGTTGGCGACAAATTGCGTGACGTGTTGAATACACCTGATTTGAGCATCAATTGGTACGATGAAAAAGCTGACCTAATTCATTCGCTATACAATTATGAACACGGCGAAAGAGTGATAGCTGAGCCTTACCCGCCAACTCCGGGTGGTTTGTTTCAAACGATGGTCAAGACCCGTCAACCCATTACTGAAAACACAGCCGCCTATATGACGAGAACGAATAGTACGCCGTTACCCGGCACAGATGTTAGCAAATCTCTGGCCGCACTCCCTATCATAAGCAGTGACCGTGTGCTCGGAAGTATCCAACTCGAACACTACGAGAGCGAAAACGCCTACGGTGAATCGGAATTGCGTCTGCTCACCACTATCGCCGCCTCGCTGGGAACCGCCCTTGAGAACGCCCGTCTCTTCGATGAGACCCAGCGCCTGCTCAAGATCACTGAAGAGCGCAATGCCGAACTCGCCATCATCAACAGCGTGCAAGCCGCTCTCGCTGCCGAACTCAACATTCAAGGTATCTACGACGCGGTCGGCGATAAGATTCGCGAGATTTTCCATAATACGGATATGGGAATCCGCATTTATGATCCCAAGACAAATTTAGTCCACTTTCCGTATGTATACGAAAATGGGGAACGAATCACCATTGATTCGCGGCCTCTCCGTGCACAAGGGTTTGCCGAGTATGTTCTGCGAACCCGTGAGACCGTCGTGATCAATGAAAATTTGCAGGAAGAAGAAAAGAAATACGGCAGCTTTACCATCCCGGGCACCGAGTCGGAAAAGTCAGTGGTTTTTGTCCCGTTGGTGGTGGGCGATCAAGCGCGCGGGCTGATCAACCTTATCGATATGGAGGAGCACGCCTTTAGTGACTCGGATGTGCGCCTGCTGCAAACTCTTGCAAACTCGATGAGCGTTGCTCTTGAGAATGCGCGCTTATTTGATGAGACCCAACGCCTCTTGAAGATCACCGAGGAGCGCGCCGAAGAACTCGCCATCATCAACAGCGTACAGGCAGGGCTCGCTTCACAATTGAATATCCAAGCCATCTTCGATCTGGTCGGCGATAAGATTCGCGACACCTTCGATACGCAAGGCGTTTTCATCGCCACCTATGATCGCCAGACGAATTTGCTGCATTATCCGTACATTATCGAGAAGGATGAGCGGCTATCACAAGACCCCATTCCGCTTAGCGATAAAGGCTTTGGGCCGAAGGTGATGCGAACACGCCAACCGCTGATGATCAACGAGAACATGATCGAACGCGCCGCCGAAGTCGATTCGTTTATTTTAGGCGGAGGTGAAGTAACCAAGTCTGGCATTTGGGTGCCGTTAGTCATCGGCGATGAAGCACGCGGTTGGATCTCCATTCAAAACGTGGATCGCGAACACGCCTTCGACGACTCTGACTTCCGTTTGCTGACCACGCTCGCCAGCAGTTTGAGCGTCGCTTTTGAGAATGCCCGTCTCTTCGACGTGACCCAGCGCCTGCTCAAAGAGACTGAGCAACGCAACGCCGAACTGGCTATTATCAACTCTGTACAGGATGGACTCGCGAAGGAATTGGATTATCAAGCCATTATCGAGTTGGTGGGTGAAAAAGTCCGCGAGATCTTCCATTCAAACAACATGAGCATTCGGTTGTATGACCATGTAACCAATATGCTGTCATATCCCTATATCATAGATGACGGTGCTATTGAAAAGCTTGATCCCCGACTACTCGACAAAGGTCTGACCGCCCATATTATCAACAGCCGCCAAACTCTCGTTATCAATCAAGACCTTGAAAAACGCATGGCGGAATTTGGAAGCTTCTGGATAGGTTCGGTTAATCAGGAATACGACAAGTCGTTCGTTGGCGTGCCAATTTTAGTGAGCGACAAAGCCATCGGCACGATCATCCTTGGCAGCAAACTTGAAAAAGCTTTTAGCGATTCAGATGTACGTCTCTTGCAAACTCTCGCGGGCAGTCTGGGCGTTTCACTCGAAAATGCGCGTCTCTTCGATGAGACCCAGCGCCTGCTCAAAGAAACCGAGCAACGCAATGCCGAACTCGCCATCATCAACAGTGTGCAAGCAGCTCTAGCGGCGAAACTGGAGATGCAAGGAATTTATGATGCGGTCGGCGAGAAGATTCGCGAAATCTTCGATGCGCAAGTGGTTATGATCACCACATATGACAAAGCCGCTAACCTTGTGAACTTTGTTTATACCATTGAGAAGGGCGAAAGATTACAAATAGATTCGCTCCCACTGTCGGGAATTACGGGACATGTCATCCAAACTGGCAAGCCGATGATGATCACCCAGAACCTGAATCAAGCGGAGGCTGAAATTTTAGGACGACCCCAGCAGCCTGTAGCAGGCGAGACGATCAAGTCTCGCCTGGATGTACCCATGATTGCGGGTGATGCAGTGAAGGGCACTATCTCGCTTCAAAACGTGGATCGCGAAAATGCGTTCAGCGAATCAGACTTGCGCCTGTTGACAACACTTGCCAACAGCATGAGCGTAGCACTTGAAAACGCACGCCTCTTCGATGAGACCCAACGCCTGCTCAAAGAGACGGAGGAACGCAACACCGAACTGGCGGTCATCAACAGCGTGCAGGCGGGTCTGGTTGCCAAAATGGACATTCAAGGAATCTATGATCTGGTTGGCGACAAAATCCGCGACATCTTCGATGCACAGGCGGTGGGAATCATTATCAACAACCGCGAGGATGGTCTTTCTCACTACGCATATGCCATTGAAAAAGGAGAACGATTTTACATTGACCCTCAGCCCGCGGCAGGCATTTCAGGGCACATATTCAAGACTGGTCAACCTGTCCTGATCAATGAAAATCTTCTGCAAAGAGTAGAGGAAATCCTGGGGGAACAATCTCAGGTGATTGCGGGTGAATCTCCAAAATCGCGCCTGGATGTGCCGATGATCGTAGGGAGTGAAGTGAAAGGCGTGATCTCGCTTCAGAATGTGGACCGTGAGCAAGCCTTCTCCGATTCAGACTTGCGCCTGCTGACAACCCTCGCCAACTCGATGAGCGTTGCCCTCGAAAACGCCCGTCTCTTCGATGAGACCCAGCGCCTGCTCAAAGAGACCGAACAGCGTGCTGCCGAACTTGCCATCATCAACAGCGTGCAGGAAGGGTTGGCATCCAAGCTGGATATGCAAGCTATTTACGATTTGATCGGTGATAAAGTCCGTGAAATCTTCGATGCGGATACCACATACATCGGCACCTATTATCCAAAAGAACAATATGTCATTTCCAACTATTATGTTGAAAATGGGCATCACTTTAACTTCGATCCATTCCCAATCGGGCAGGGATTATATACACATGTGATCCAATCCCGCCAGCCGTTGTTACTGGGAACGAACGTGGAATCGGAAGCACTCAATCCGTATCAAGTTCCCTCACCGGACAGCGAAGAAGATTTGAACGAAACCTATCTGGGCGTTCCAATTATGATCGGTGAGGAAGTCAAAGGTTTGGTTAGCGTTCAAAGCCACAAGCAGCACGCCTTCAACGACTCGGATGTGCGCCTGCTGCAAACACTTGCCAACTCAATGAGCGTCGCGCTCGAAAATGCGCGCCTCTTCGATGAGACTCAACGATTGCTCAAGGAAATGGAAGAGCGAAATGCAGAGTTGGCTGTCATCAATAGTGTGCAACAAGGCTTGTCTTCGAAACTGGAGATGCAAGCAATTTATGAACTGGTCGGCGATAAGATCCAGGAGATCTTCAATGCCCAAAGCGTGTTGATCGTCACATTCGATCGGGTGTCCGAACTGACCTCTGTTCCGTATAATTTCGAAATGGGTCAGCGCTTTTCCACGGATCCATATCCGTTTACGGGGCTACATAAGGAATTGATGCAGCACGGCAAAACTGTACTGATTAACGAGAATACAGAGCAGTGGATCAAGTCGATGGGTATGGTACAGCTCTCCGGTTCGGAAATATCGAAGTCTATGCTCTTTGTTCCGCTCGTGGCTGGTGGAAGCGTGAAAGGCGCCATCTCACTACAGAATATCGAACGGGAACATGCATTTTCTAATGCCGACGTACGGCTGCTGGAAACGCTTGCATCCTCGATGAGTGTGGCACTCGAGAACGCCCGTCTCTTCGACGAGACCCAGCGTCTGCTCAAGGAGACCGAAGATCGCGCCGCCGAACTTGCCATCATCAACAGCGTGCAGGAAGGGTTGGCATCCAA
>Ga0070699_100001075_pt1 | contig 25466 bp, 21 predicted proteins | sample KBSK1503metaG_FD_65473 | JGI IMG/M metagenome (GOLD analysis project Ga0070699, IMG submission 65473) | Corn, switchgrass and miscanthus rhizosphere microbial communities from Kellogg Biological Station, Michigan, USA - KBS K1-50-3 metaG | ecosystem: Host-associated > Plants > Roots >...
ATGGATGACTGGCTGCTGCGCGGCGGTCCGCTGGGTGGCGTGCTGGGATTCGCCATCGGCGGCGCACTGCTGCTCCCCATCGGCTACGTGTACGGCCAGCTGGTCATGGCCATGCCCGACGCAGCCGGCGAAGTGGCCTACACCGCGAAGGTCTTCCCCAGGTCTGTCAGCTTTGCCACCGGCTGGATGATGATTCTCGCCTACTTCATCGTGTGCCCGTGGGAAGCGGTGGCCGTGGGCAGAATCGCGGGCTACATCTTTCCCGCGTTGGACTCCATCGAGCTTTACCGCATCGCCGGCCGCCCGGTTTATCTGCCGCACGTGATCATCGGGCTAGGATTGACCGCGCTCCTCACCGTGCTGAACTATCGCGGCATCCGGCTGAGCGCTACCTTTCAGAACTGGACGGCTTTTGGAACACTGGCACTCTTCGTGGTATTTGTCGCTTTCGGGGTCGGCAAAGGTTCGCCACGAAATTTCCCGCCCTTGTTCACACACAGTGGTTTCGTGTCGGTGCTGCTGGTGCTGCAAATTGTGCCCTACTTCATGACCGGTTATGAGTCGGTCGCCAAGGCAGCGGAAGAAGCCAGTCCTGACTTCCGCGCGCGCGGATTTTTTAAGGCGATCTGGATGGCCATCATCGTGGGCATTCTTTTCTACACCATCGTGATCGCCGCCGTCGGATATGTCGCTCCGTGGAGGGAACTCACTAACGAAAAGTTCATGACCGCGGTTGCTTTTGAGCGAGCTACGGGTTCACGCTGGATCGTGAGCCTTATTCTGGCCGCCGCGTTGCTTTCGCTCTTCAAGGTATTCAACGGAAACTTTATTGCCGCCAGCCGGCTATTCTTCGCCATGGGACGCCGTGGCCTGGTCGACGCTCGAGTCGCTCAGGTACACCCACAGAATCAGACTCCATCGGTCGCGGTGGTCTGCGTGGGACTCGCGACAGCGGCCTGCATGTTTTTGGGCGATGCGATTCTGGTGCCCATCACCGAAGTCGGCTCGGTGGCCTCGGCGGCGGGCTGGCTGGCAGCGTGTGCGGCCTATTACCGCATGGGACCAGCGCCGCGCGAGCGTCTCGTTGCCGCAGTTGGAGTGACGGTCGGGCTGCTCATGATTCTGATGAAAATTGTCCCCGGTGTTCCGGGTCACTTCAGCGCATATGAATGGCTGGCGCTGGGAATATGGGTCGGGCTGGGAATAGTTTTGCGCCGGCGTGAGGCGGTGCTCCATAGTGCCAATGTGCATTGATGGGAATTAGGCTGGAGCTGGCTTACCCCTGATTGCTTTTCTTCTCGAACATGGAGAGAACTATGGAGACAGCTACCTTTCAGAAAGTGAAAAAACATTTACTTGCAGCCATCGTGCTGCTGGCGGGCGTTCATCCGTTGTGGGCTCAGGCGACAGCTTCCTTGCAGCCGTTCGATCTGGTCATCACCAACGGCCACATTATCGATGGCACTGGCTCGCCGTGGTATGCAGGCGAAGTCGGCATTCGCGCCGGTAAAATCGCGGCCATCGGCAACCTGAGCGACACGCCCCGGACTCGCACGATTGATGCCCAGGGCAAAATTGTGGCACCCGGCTTCATCGATATGCTGGGACAGTCAGAACTGACCATCCTGGTTGATCCGCGCCTGCCCTCGAAGATCTACCAGGGCATTACCTCCGAAATCACCGGCGAGGGCGGATCGATAGCACCGCTGAATGACGCCATAATCCAGGCCGACCGCACCGACTACGAGCACTACCACATCACTCCCGACTGGCGAACCCTGCGACAGTACTTTGCCCGGTTGGAGAAGCAAGGCATGGGAATCAATCTCGCCACCTACGTGGGAGCCACCCAAGTGCGGCGCATGGTGCTGGACGATGAGGACAAGCAGCCTACGCCCGCACAACTCGAGCAGATGAAGGAACTGGTACGCCAGGCCATGCGCGATGGCGCGGTTGGAGTCTCCACCTCACTGATGTACGCACCGGCTCCGTACGCGAGCACGGAAGAATTGATCGCGCTTGCCACGGAAGCATCCAAGTCGGGCGGCATCTACGCCACGCACATCCGCAACGAAAGCGACGCCATCGTGCCCGCGGTCGACGAAGCCATACGCATCGGCCGAGAGGCTCACATTCCCGTTGAAATTTGGCATCTCAAAACAGATGGCAAACGCAACTGGGGCCGAATGCCTGAGATCGTCGCCAAGATTCAGAATGCTCGCGCTGCCGGCGTAGACATCGCGGCTGACACCTACGCTTATACCGCCTGGTCCAATAGCTTCTCCGCAATCGTGCCGCCGTGGGTGCACGACGGCGGCGACGCCAAGATGGTGGAACGGTTGAAAGATCCGGCTCTACGCGCGCGCATCCGCCGGGAAATGATGACACCAAGCACGGAGTGGGATAACGAGTGGCAGTCGCTGCCTGGGCCCGAGTCCATTTTGATTTCCCTGGTCCGCAATCCTGCGCTGATGAACCTGCAGGGCAACACCATGGACGTGATTGCCAGGCAATGGGACAAAGACCCGATCGATGCCATCTTCGATCTTTTGATTCAGGACCCCACGGCCGAGATTGTGGGCTTCGCCATGTACGAGCCCGACGTGACTCTCGCATTGCAACAGCCATGGGTTTCCGTCGACAACGACTCTTCCGGCACATCGCCCGAAGGAATCCTGGGCCAGGAGCATCCGCATCCACGGGCCTATGGCACGTTTCCCCGCATTCTGCGCAAGTATGTTCGGGAAGAGAAGAAGCTCACCCTGGAAGATGCAATCCGCAAATTCTCCGCCTTACCGGCACAGCGCATACGGCTAACCGATCGCGGCGTGCTGAAGGCGGGTATGTGGGCCGATATAGTGATCTTCGACCCAGCGACGGTGCGCGACGTGGCGACCTACGACAATCCCAATCAGTTGTCGCAGGGAATGGAGTATGTGCTGGTGAACGGCGTGCCCGTGATCGATCAGGGGAAAATGACGGGAGCCTTGCCGGGGAAAGTGCTGCGGGGAGCGGGCTACGTACCATAGCTCACCCATTGCTTAAGTGAGCTCCAATGCTGTTCTTATGGCATCTTCAATCTGAGACATCGTCGCATCGGACAAGCGACCCAACGGCGGATATCTGACTAGGCCCTTCTCCAGAGTGGTGATTTGGTCGCACTTGGCCCACGAGGCACGGTCCAAGCCCCCTTCTCCCGCTCGGATCGGGACCCTGAGCGAAAATCTGCGGTGTTCGACCGAAGTGATCGGGACAACGCAAACATCACGGGCGTGCCGGTTCAGTGCGTCGCTTGAAATGACCAGGGCAGGGCGGTCCTTGTCTAGCCGGACGAGGCACATCTCTCCGCGTCTAGGGAACCAGCTGGCGGGAGCATGATTCGCCATCAGATCAATCTCTTGCTAACGAGCGCAGCGAGGCTTTTTGAAAGGCACGCTCCTCCCGCCTGTCCCGGTGGCTGACCGGTGAGTAGAACAGCGCAGCCTCGTGCTCCAGTTCGTCATGCCGCTCTAGCTCAAGAGCGCGCTTCAGCAATTGGTTGACACGTTCACTGGTGGAACGGTGACCCTTGGTCCGCTCCACGGCCGCGAGCACTGATTCTTCCACCGTCAGGGTCTTGGGGATTCTCATATAATTAAATGATTACGTATCATGTATTTCAGCGTGTGTCAAGAAGATTGGTGTCCGCAGAGATTCCGTTCATCCCAAAGCATTTACTTCTGCGCGACCGTCAGCCGGTACTGGCCGACTACCGCCGTGTCGATGCGATCCGGCAGCCCAAACCGTGAATCCAGCCCGACGTTGGGATACTTCGGCTGCAGATATTTCTCCACGAAGAGTTGCAGTACGAAGCGGGGAATCTCCACGCCATCGAGCGACACCGAGTCCACGTGCACTATGCCCCATCCCCCGGCACCGTGCGCGTGGGCCGTTACGACAACATCATGCAGGCCGCTGAAGATCGAGAGCAAAGGATGGGAGGAATTTCGTCCCGCCTTGAGCTGGTCGAAATCCACCCGGGTGGTCGCAGTCACAAAGCCGGGCTCGCCCTGGAAATTGACTGACCGCACGCCAGCCGGCAGTTCGACCCTCCCAGCCGCAAAATATGCATTGATCTCCTGTTCCGTGAACTCCGTGGGCGCCCGGTCGGGGTGCGCCAATTGGGCATTGCTCTCGACATGTTGCAACTTGCGCTCCATGATTGCGACCACGCCGGCGTTCGAGGAAGACTTGGTTTGCGCCAGGGGGTTTTCTGCGAAGGCGGTGAAAAGAACAGCAGCGAGAAGAAGCGCGAGCAAAGCCCTCATGGTTTCAGGGCGGCCCGGGTCTCCGGAGTGGTCGCCGGCGCCACGTGCGGTTCAGTCAGCGTGCCCGTGATGTTGAAGCCGTGCGTGCCATCGCGAACCAGTTTTATGTCCAAGGTTCGACCCAGAGATGCGGTACCGCTTAACTGGTAGATGCCGCCCGCAGTCTCCAGTTTGCCATCCTCGATCTCGAACTTGCCGTCGCGCAGAAGCAATCGCCCCACTAGACGACGCATGCGCAGCGGCCCAGTGCCACTGGCGAGCGCGATGTGAGGCAGTAAGCCATCGCGAGCTTCCACCTGCAAAGTGGCGTTAGCCGACGAGAACAACTCGACCGCGCTCAACCCGGAAGTCGTCGCCCGATAGGTCGCCTTTGCCGTCCCCGTGACCCAGTCGTCATGCATGGCCTCGGCCAACTGGCCCAGCGCAACCCGCTCCAGAGTGCCACTGCCGCTGTACATGGGCGGCCTGGCGGTGAAATCCGCCTTCCATTCGCCCGAGTGCCTGCCGCCCAGGACGTCCGCCCGGAGATCCGAAAGCCGCAGCTTGCCGTCTTCCAGTTCGACGTTGGCTGAGACTCGGCTGGTGACCAAGTTGTGAATCGCCACCCGATTAGCCGTGAGTTTCCCAATTGCATGCAGCGATGTCAAGTAAGATGTCCCCGGTCGCGGCGCTGAAGAGAGAAAGCGATACCACGGCCGTTTGCCAGGATGAGGATTGAGCAGCTGATTCAGTTCGTCGGTCGCGATCTCGTCGGCTTGCAAATCGAAACGCACAGGGCAGATGTCAGGTACGACGCACTGCCGTGGCAGGAGCAGCGAGCCGCTCCACTTGCTGCCTGCAACCGAAGCCGTGATGTTCTGCACCGTGATTTGGTCGTGCGCCAGCAGAACAGTCGCAGACCCGATTTCCAGCGGGGCGTTCAAGCCGCGCACTTCTGCGCGGATCGAGTGCAGCTGCGCTTTTCCTACCGCTTTCGGCGCCTTGAATGCCGACCACTCGCCGGCGATCTGCAGATCGATCTTGGCCACTCCATCGGCGGCGGGTTGAGGAGCGGGCAATCCCACGGTCTTTGCTAAGCGGAGCAGCCGCTTCACCTGGGCATCTCCCTGGATCAGAAGGCTGTACCCCGAACGCGAAATCCAACCGCGCACCACGCCGGGCGCCTGCCTCCCCAACGCCAGGCCGAATGGGCCGACGTCCACATGGGTCTCGGCCGGTGAGTGCCCAGCTTCGCCTTCACCCCCCCCGCGCATCTTTTTCGCATTCAGCTGCATATCCCAGCCGGGAGAAACTGCGAAGGGAATTCTGCCCAGGAGCAGTTCTGTGTTCGTGAGCTCTGATCCGAGACGGAAGCCTAAGGTTTCGCCTCCACCTTCCCAGACTATCGCCGTCTGGTTTGCTTCCCGCGGTTGCCGCACTTTGATATTCGCATCCAGCTTGCCGGTGGCGACGAGATCGTCGGGTATGTCGTTCTTAGCATGGCGTGCGAATTCAACCAGCGATTGGATAGGCACGTTCTGGACGACAAGGACCAAGTCGTAAACTGGAAAGCCCGCCAAACCGGCAATGTTCCCATCTACGGTGATCGCGCCATCGCCCACCGGAGCCCGGCAGGCAACATTGGAAAGCGTGTGATTCACCGAACTGTAGTGACCCCTGCACTGCCCCGCCAACCGCAGGGCACCGCCGCCAACGATGTCATAGCGGCGGAAATCCTGCACAGAAGCGCTGCTGTCCACGGTGAGGTCGGCAGGCGTACCCGTCAGCGTGGCAGAAGCCTTGACAGATCCCCGCCAGCCCTTGTCGTTGCCGTACGCCAGCTTGGTGACCTGGCCAAGTTGCGCGCGATCCCACTGCAGGCTGAACTGCAGAGGCGTTTCGCGCAGGCTCCCTGCTCTCTGCCATGATCCGTTGACATTGATCAGTCCCGTATCCGTGAGATTGAAATCCGTTCGCAGCGGTCGCGCTTTCAGCCGCATGCCCCATGCGTTTTCCGAATCCTGCCATAAAGCGAAGTCCGCCTCAGTCAGCGCGTAGGGCTTCTTCTCCTGCCCGAACTTAAAGTTGATTCGGCCTCCGTCAGCCTCAATGTAGGGGAAGCCAGGGCGCATTTCGGTCTTCGCTTTGCTCGTGGGCGCGACCGGTATTTTGGCTGCCCGTTCGACGAGATTCTCAAGATTCCAATGTCCTTCGGGGTTGCGCACGAGGTTGATGCTGGGCTCGGTGAGGCTAAGACGCGCAATCTCCAACCGCCCGCGCAACAGCGAACTCACACGCAAATTGGCCGTGACCTCCTCGGACCGCAACAAAGGCTCAGCGCTGAAGGCGGGATCGTCGTGAACAACGAAGTTCACAAGATCAAAGCCCGGCCGGGGCAGCAGTCGCAACCGGACCGAACCGACATCCACCTGCCGCCCTAGCGCGAGGCTGATGGACCGGACGATCCGCGTCCGCAGCCGTCCCGCTCCGGGCCTCACCAGAAACAGGGCCAGCAGCAGGACAATGCCCGTGGCCACCTTGCCGCGCCTGGACCGTAAGAATTTCAATTCACCACCTTGAACGTACGCCGCCAGCGGGTTTCGTCGAAGAAGTGAAACACCACATGGGCGAGGAATGACAGCCGCTCACTGATCGCCGTGTGCTCGTACTGATCGCGCGGGGTTTCGAAGGACCAGTAAATGAACATGGGCCGCCCGATCACATTTTCCTGCGGAATAAAACCCCAGAAGCGGCTGTCGTAGCTTACGTCGCGGTTGTCCCCCATGGCGAAATAACTGTCGGGTGGTACTACCAGGTCATCACCCAGGATGTGTTGGGGGAGAGTCAATTGCCAGGCCGCTGTCAAATTGTTGAAATCCGAAGGCAACACCGCGGGAAAGTTTTCGCGATAAGCGCGGTTAGCATCGTAGCCGTCCGTGCGCTGATGGATGACGTAGGGTTCATCCAGTTTCTTGCCGTTGCGATACACGACGCCGTCGCGCAGATGGATGCGGTCTCCAGGGATGCCCATGATGCGCTTCACCACGTACAGACCTGGCTGCGCGGGAGAAAGGAAAACGACAATGTCCCCGCGCCGTATCTGCCGGTAGGGAAGCAGGGGCCCAGCCCAGCGCGTGGGCGGCGCGAACTGCACGCGATTCACAAACACGTGGTCGCCGATAAGCAGCGTGTTCTCCATCGAGCTGGAAGGAATCTCAAAAGCCTGCACGATAAAAGTAATAATGAACAGACCCGTCACCAGCACCGCCGCCAGCGAGGCCAAAAACTCGACTGTGGTTTCGCGCGGTTTTTCTTCCTGCTTGGTTTCTTTCTTGGCCACCTGAATTTTTCCCGTTGCGGGCGGTGTTCCGCCCTTTAGTTGACTAATCGGAACGTGCGGTCCCAGCGGGTGATCTGAAACAAGTGGGTCATCGCATAGGCGAAATGAAAAAGTTTATCACCCGGACTGGGCGCAATGGGCATGTCCGGATCGGCATTCCGCACCGACCAGTAGATGAGCCAAGGACGCCCAACGATGTTTTCCCGTGGCACAAAACCCCAATACCGGCTGTCCTGGCTTTCATCGCGGTTGTCGCCCAGCACAAAGTAATGCCCCTCGGGGATGATAAGCTGGTTGTCCTCGACCAGTTTCTTCATCTGCAGCCACCAGCGGCCTTCCATTCCGAAGGCGGCGACATCCAAGCGAGGGAATTCGTCGCGAAATACGTCGTGCACGCGGGATCTGTAATGCACGTAGGGTTCTTGCAGCGCAACACCGTTCACATACACCCGCCGATTGATGAGCCGCACGCGATCGCCGGGCACGCCCACCACACGTTTCACGAAATGCTGCGTGGGATTGACCGGATAACGAAAAACGATGATGTCGCCGCGGCGCACCGGCCGGTAGGGCATGAGATGATCCCAGAAGTCGCCTCCACCGTAGCGCAGTTTGTCCACCAGCAGGTAGTCGCCGATCAGCAGCGTGTTCTCCATGGATTCGGAAGGAATTTGGAAAGCCTGCACGATGAAGGTGATGACGAAAACGGCGATCACCACGGTCGCCAGCAGCGATTGCAGCGAACTCAGTCCGTCTGCGTGCCCCTTCTCCGTCGCCTCCCTCATGATCCGACTAGCGCCCCCTGCGCTGTGGCCGGCCGTTTGATTCGTCGGGCAGCGAAGCCAGGTATTCGAGCACCTGCCGGGCGGCATCCTGTTCCGCGTTCTTTTTCGTCGAACCCTCGGCCCGGCCCACGAACTCGGCCTTGGCCGGAATGTCCGGCGACTGCAATCGGGCTTCGACGGTAAAAGTCTTGCTGTGTTCCGGTCCGCGCTCCTTCACCAGTACGTATGAGGGTTGCGGGCGCCCGGTGGCCTGCAGTTTCTCCTGCAGTGCTGACTTGTAGTCGGTGACCGGGAGGCTGCTGCCGTTCAGAGCGATCCGTTCCAGCTCGGGTGCGACGATACGCTGCAGCACCAGACGACGAGCCGTCTCCAGCCCGCTGTCCAGATACATGGCGGCTAGCACGGCTTCCAGAGCGTCTACCAACAGAGCAGTCTTGTTGCGGCCTCCACTTTTTTCCTCGCCTCGCCCCAGCCGCAAGTAATGACCGAGTTCCAACTCCTGTGCCACCCGGATAAGATGCTTTTCGCTCACCAGGTGAGCCCGCAGTTTGGAAAGCGCTCCTTCCCGAAAATGGGGGAAGCGATGGAACAACTCCTCGGTGGTAACGAATCCCAGAACCGCATCTCCCAGAAACTCGAGCTGCTCGTTGTCACCCACGCGGCTGCTTTCGAGTGCCTGCAGCGCTTCCAGTTCCCGGGCCTGGGAAGTATGGGTCAATGCTTGCTCGAGCAGTGCCGGGCGCGTGAAGCGGTGCCCTAGAACTGCTTCCAATACCGTGATGTCCCTGAACTTCATGATCTGAGAAGTTGCGCAACCAGGTTCGTTCTAGGACTCGGTTTGAGCCGTGCCGCAGACGCTTCTAGACCGACGCAGCCGTCATCGCAGACAAACAAACCTGCGCCCGATTCCAACACCGCGCCAGCTAGTTGTTGGGCGGCCCCTGGTTCTGAGCACCGGCGGGCGGCTTCGTGGCCGGAGCGGGATTGCTGCCGCCCGTCAGTTGTACTAACCGGTCACGTTCCCGGCGCGCCAACGTTCCCGCCGTCGTATTTTCCTGAGTCAACTCCACGGCATGGTTGGCTTCCTTCAGCGCTTCGGGGTACTTTCCCTGCTTGTCCAGCGACAGCGCCAACCGCAGCACTACCACCGGATCCGGCTGCGAGGGGAAAGCATCGATCGATTTCCGAAAATTGTTTTCCGCGTCCACGTACTTTTCCTTGTTGAACTGCAGCGTGCCCATGATCGAATATGCTGAGGATCGCAGGAAACCTTTGTAGGCATCGATCTTTTCCTGCGGTGTGCCCGCCGGTACGGGAATGTCGGTGTCGACGGTTTCAACCGCGTGCTGCGCCGACTTCATGGCCTCGTCCAGGCGCTGATCCTTGTCGAGGTCGGTGTCGCGTGTGCGTTCCGCCAGCACTTCCGCCACGCCGATCAACGCCTCGGGCTCATCCGCATCGATCTTCAGCACCTTGCGTCCCATTTCCAGCATCTTGTCGGCGTTATTGGCACTTTGGTAGCTGTGCATCGCACTCCGGTACAGCAGAGCGCGCAATTCGCTGTCGGGAAATTTGGCGGCGAAGTCGTCCGCCGCTTTTTCCATGGCGGCTGGATCGTTGGTACTGGACACAGCCGCCTTATAAGCGTCAAACTCCGGCTGGGTCTTGGCTTGAGGCGGACGCTTCACCTGGGACGCCGCCGGTTGTGCCGCTCCCTGTTGTGCCGCTGGCTGATTCTGTGTGGCAGGCGCCTGGTACTGGGCAAACACAAAAGTGGCCAGCGCCAGCATCACGACTACCATCGCTGCTCGCTTCATGCTCTCTCCTTGATTGCGACCCTGGGATCGCAAGATTGTTGAACTCGTTCACCTCTTCGCCTACTGGGGACGGCTGGGCGGCTCATAAGCTTGCTGCAGCCCACGCTCCGCGGCCGCTTTGGCTTCGGGCAAGGACGCGCCGGCGTTCAGCGCGGCCCGGTAATGATCCAGGGCCGCGGCGCGGTCTTCTTGCAAATCGAATATTCTTCCCAGGTAGATATGAGACCATGCCACCACCTTAGGTTCGCGCGCCACTTCCAGAGCCCGCTGAAAATAATTGCGTGCGCCTTGCATGTCCCGGTTCATGGTCGCAACTTGGGCCAGAATGAAGAGCGCCCGGCCCGGATCTTCGCTCTTCTCATCCAATGCCTCCTGGGCCAGCTTTTGGGCACTATTCGTGTCACCCGCGGAAAGGCGCTGCTCCGCAGTCACCAGCAGCTTGCCCTCCAGAGGGCGGGACAGGCGCAACAATTCGGGGTCTGCTTTAGCGGCAAACTGGATTTGCGCCGCGCGCTTTTCTTCCTTCCTCACTTCGATGTTGCCCACCATCTCCCCGTAGGCGTTGCGCAGACCCGCCGGATCTTTCTCGAACTGAACCAGCGCCTCATAAAAGTAACGAGTCAGAATATAACCCTGCTCCACCGAATCCCCCACCGCCTGCTCCCGCTGCGTCTCAGACGCCTTACCCGATCCCGCCGTGCGTGCTTCGATCGCTCGGATTAAACACTCGGTGACCAGAAGCGAGACATCGTTCTTAAAACTCTCGTCCATGGGGGCGGTCTTCACTGAATCGAGCAGTGGTTCAAGATTTTTCATGACCGTGGGATACTTTAGCGCAAGCGGGTCGAGCAGGTAGTGGAGATAAGTGTGCCGGATCTGCTCCATCTTCAGCGATGATCCCGTCCCCGGAGAAGTCACCACATAGTAGTCGGCCCCATAGTTGCGGGCATTGGTTTGATCCGGAGCGCCCATGGGGTCGACGTATACCGTAAATCCGCGCCCCAGGTAGCCTGCGGAGGGCAGCTTCAGATAGATCTCGGTGTCGAACAGTATCTTGGCCAGGGGTTCGTGATAGCGTCCGGTCAGAGCGGAGTAGGCTTCGCGATGGTGCTCCCAGATGGCGTGCAATCCCCCCTTATCGTAGAACTTCTGCATCAGGGGAAGAATTCCGAGCACTGAATTAGCGTCCGGCGGTAACTCGGATTCCTTGACCTTGGGAGCGAACGCCGGTGGCCCGTTGAGGTAGAGGGCCAGGGAAACGTATTGTGCCAGGGTCCGCGAAGAATCTGGCTGCTGGTGTTCATCGTAGATCCGGCACATGGCCTGCGCGGCTTCCTTGTTCTCGTCCGAAGCCTGAATGGCTTTGGCCACCTCGCTGCGGATTTGCGACCGCAGCGGATCAGAGACCCCCAGTTCCTCATCGTATCCGCAAGTGTTGATGGCAGCCAGCACCGTGAACAGCGTCTCACTCGTATCCAAAGCCACCTTAGGCTGGTTCTGTCCCAGCGACAGCTCGGCCAGCAGTGCAATCAGGGCCGCGCAGAGCGAGCGCCGGAATCTACAATCCAGGGGAACCTCCAGCAGGCTGGTGGGATGTGCGGGCTATGATGTAGTTTAAGGGCTTCTCCATGGAGGGTCAAACAGAAGAAAGGCTCTTAAGCTGTTAGGTCTTAGCCTTGCCATTCCTACGAGGCCCGAATCTCGTCGGGCCGACCACGTTTTCGATTCGCAATGAGCACCTTGAGGGCAGCCGTCGTCGGCTGTTTCGGGGAGCGAAGTTCGCCAAAGAGCTAACAGCTAAAGGCTAATAGCTGGGAGCTCTCCGCTATCCCTTCACACTGATCTTGGAGAACGACAATACGGCACGCCCGGCTGTCGGCCTGCCCATGGAGGTCGCCGGACGGAAGGTGGTGAAGATTAGCATGTTCTTCACTTGCCGCAGCAACGATTGGGCTTCACCGGGGTTCGACAAGATACGGTAGTCCTGCACCCGGCCGTTCGAGTCCACGTACGCTTCGATGACCAGCGAGTCCTCATTGATGGAATCCAGTGTCGTCCCAAAGGCCGACTGCTGCAGTTGCGGCGCGGTGTACAGCATCAACGGAACGTCCGGATTATCGGCCTGCAAGGGCGCGAGAAAGCCCATAAGAAGTACAAAAATCACCACCGCGGTCGACAAGCCCGCAGTCGCCGGAACCATAAACGCGTTGAGCGCATTCTCCAGCCGAATCAGCGTCCCGCTGAGATACGGACGCTTGGATTGAGCCACCTCATGCGAAATGGCGACACGCAGCTTAAGCGCCAGGTCGGCGGGCGGCTTCCTGCAGCCCATTTTGGAGAGCAGTTGCTGCGTCTGATGCAGCGAAACGTATTCATGCCGGCAATCCGCGCAGGCCTCCAAGTGCTGGCTGAGGGCACGCATCTCCTTCCCTGTGACTGCGCCGTCCAGATAAGGCGAGAACAACGATTTGGCCGTGGCGCACTTCATGGCATCACCTCAACTTCCCTGCCATCGGAAGAAACTCGGGAATCCGCTTCGGTTATCGAGTCGCGCTCCGCCGGAGACTGCAGGCCCAGTTGAGGCCCAACCTCCTCCACGTATCCGATGAGACGTTGTCGGAGCGCCTCCCGCCCACGGGTCAGCCGCGATTTCACCGTGCCCAAGGAAACCTCGGTGATCTCGGCGATCTCCTCGTATGACATCTCCTCGAGCTCACGCAGGACGACCGTGGTGCGGTAGGGTTCTGGGACCTGGCGCAACTCGGCTTCGACCCGCGCCCTGATCTCCTCGTGAACCACGCTGTCAAACGGCGATTCTCCTTCGTCCACCAGCGTCTCCTTGATCCCCGTCAGCTCGGCATTCGCATGGACCGGTTCCATGGACGTTTCCCGCGACTTATGCCGGAACCACCAGCGCCGCCGGTTGCAAGCCTCGTGTACCGCAATCCGGTACATCCAGGTCTTCAGGCTGGACTCGCCGTGGAAGTGCTTCATTCCTCGGAAGACCTTGAGAAAAACTTCCTGGGTCGTGTCGGCGGCATCGGCTGGATCGGCTACCATGCGATAAACCAGGCTGTAGATCGGCCGGTGGAACTCGCCAATCAGCCAGGCGTATGCTTCCTCTGACCCAGCCTTCAGTTCAGCCACGATTGCAGCTTCCTGAGTCCGAATTCCTATCGCGCCTGCCAGATCACCCAAGGTGGTTGCTCCCGCCATAACTCTCATGGCGTCACCCCCATTATAGGTTCTTTTGGGCCGCAAGCCTGGCCCAAAAAGTGGCACTGTGTTTGCCCTCTTTAGGATAGACCCCGTAGGGCCATTGAGAGTTCCCAGATGGAAGAAGATGTGATTTCAGCGGGTTAGAGCGAATCGAGCCCTCTGAGAAATGAGAACCAAGAACAAAACTGAAACTAAAATCACCGGCTTAAGGGCCTGGGTTAAGGCCCAATTGCCCTAGAGAGACCTGAAGCTGAGGCTAGAAGCCTAAAGCCTAAAGCTTGGACCTATTGGGGCTTCGGCTGCGGTGGCTGCTGCGTGGTACTCGTACTCGGTTTGGCGGTAGCGGTTTTCGCGGCCGGCTTCTTTTTCACCGCCTTCTTCGGCGGCTCGGTGTCGTCGACGACCGTTTTCTTGGGTGGTTGAGCATTAGCGGAAGCTTGTGCATTCTGCAGCGCGGTACGAAGGCGGACCAGTTCGCCTTCTTTCGCACCCGCCAAAGTTTCCATGCGGTCCGCAAACGACCGCCGCGATCTCTCCAGGATAGTCAGGTCATTTTCCAGCGCCTGGAACTCATCCTTGGAGCCGAACGCTCCCGCCGATTCGACCAGCGACCCGAAGACGTCGTAAAGCGCATCCAGGTTGCGATACAGCTTGAACGTCGAGGCGAGATTCTCTGGTGAGTTCCGCAGTTCCCCGATAATCCCGGGCAGCGCCGTCTGCAAATTGCGCTGGACGGATTCGATGTTTGCCTGTGTCTGCCGCTTGCTGCCTGAATCGGCCTTCCACCTTTCGATGCGCAGCTTGGCCAAGTCAACCTGCGAGGATTGCGCCGCCTGCTCTAGCTGCGACAGCAGCACGTTCAGTTGGCTGACCGAAGAATAGGGCACCGGAGGTGAAGCCGCCGACTGACTGGAAAGCATTTGGGCCGCAGCCGCCAGCAAAAGCGGTAGCAAGGAGAACCATCGCAAGTGGTACACTAGGTTTCGCTTCATTGGGGTCGCCACATACTCCTCTCAGGATACTAATTTTCCCGAGTTTAGCAAAATAGAGTTCGCAAAATGCTTCGCCCAATAGATGGCGTCGGACGGCCCAGGGTTTGACTATCCCTGACAGGTAGGCGAAAATTGTGGTGGGTCGAGCTGGTTTTCTGGCTCGTCTAAAGTGGGCCTGTGGCGCAGTTGGGAGCGCGCTTCCATGGCATGGAAGAGGTCGTCGGTTCGAACCCGACCAGGTCCACCAAAGTTCTGATTTCCACTCTAAGGCTTGATCTCAATCGGCGTCCCGTCCGGTACTGCCCGCCAGATCTCGTCCATTTCCTCGTTGGTAACTGCGATGCAGCCATCGGTCCAATCCTTCAGGCGGTGACTGCTTCCTATCCAGCTATAGCCATTGGGAAGCCCATGCACGTAGATATCGCCGCCCGCTGAAACTCCGAGCTTTTTCGCCAGAACCCGGTCCTGCGCATCGGGATAGGAGACGTGAATCGCCCGGTAGAATTGGCTGTGAGCGTTTCTACGATCAAGAACGTAAACCCCTTCCGGTGTTTTGTGATCGCCCTGCCGGGTTTTCGGGCCTACCGGCTCTCCGCCCAGCGCGATCTTGTAGGTCTTCAAAATCTTTCCCTGGCTCATCAAAGTGAGAGTGCGTTCCTTCTTCACGACCACGACGCGGTCTGCTTGTGCACCTTGCGGAATATCGGGGCCAGCTACGAGACAGCCAACTGCTATGCCCGCGATCGCGCTGATGAAGAACCAGGTTCGCACGCCGTGGATTATAGCTCCCTGTCCCTGATGGCAGTGCTAGGCTGGTTTTGGTGGAGAGAGTGTCCCATCGAGAACCAGGGGCAACCGGGCTCAGGAGCTTTGCCGTTCTGCTGGCCGTCGTGTTCCTCGCCGGTTTTTCTTCCGCTGCCGACCAATCCGCGTCCCCAGCACGGAGAAGTACAGCCCTCAAATCATGGTCCGTCCGCTGGCAGCCAGCCCGGCTGATCAACGGCGCGCCGGTTGTGTTTCGAGTCACGCCACCGGCGCGCCTCGAATCTCTCTCCGGCAAATGGCTCGAACATGACGTCTTCTTCAATTTCGACCCCTCGCGCAAGATCTGGTACGGAATCGCCGGCATCAGCCTGGAAACCCCATCCGGCATCCACACCCTCGAGTTGAACGGAACCACGAAGCAGGACAAGGAGATTTCCTTCCAACGAAAGATCGCGGTCCGGCGGGCGAAATATCCCAGCATCGCTGTCACGGTTGCCAAGCAGTACACTGAGCCCAGCCCGGAGCAACTGGAACGGATCAGTCAGGAGAAAACACTCAAGCAGGGCCTCTTTAGCCGAGTGGATCCCGAACGTGAGTGGTCCGGCAAATTTCATCCGCCGGTCAATGCGCCCATCTCCGACGTCTTCGGCACGCGGCGCACCTTCAACGGCGAAGTACAGAGCATGCACCAAGGACTCGACTATGCCGTTCCCGCGGGCACGCAGGTTTCCGCTCTCAATGACGGGACTGTGTTGCTCGCCCGCCCTCTGTTTTTCGAAGGCAACTGCGTGGCGTTGGATCACGGACAGGGCTTGCTGACGCTCTACCTCCATCTTTCTGAGATCAAGGTGAAGGAAGGTGAGCGTGTGGCGCGCGGTCAACAAATTGGTCTAAGCGGCGGCACCGGCCGCGCCACAGGCCCCCACCTGCACGTCGCCGTGCGCTGGCAGGGAGTCTATCTGAATCCAGCGACGCTGCTGAATCTTAGACTACCGTAAGCCTCTGACGAGAGGACTTGGCGTCCAACCTCCACGTTCAGCGTGTGCCGCCAGAAATTTGCCTGATTCCACTGCGCGCGTTCGGGGCGGAACGAACCGACTGCTTCAAGTCCAAATTCCGGATCAGCCGGTGCAGGTAATTCGCATGCACGCCCAGGATGCGCGCCGCCTCCGTGTAATTGCCGTTGGCTTCCGCCAGGGCGGTGAGGATGAGCTGCTTCTTCAGGTCCTTCAAGGCGGCATGATACTTCGCGGCCGCCATCCCGGGTGGTGGATCTTTTTCCAGAATGGACTCCGGCAGGTCCTCCGGCCGAATCGCATCGGACGGGCTTAGAACTAGCGCCCGCTCAATCGTGTTCTCTAGTTCGCGCACGTTCCCGGGCCAATCGTAGTTCACCAGGCACGCCATTGCTTCCGGAGAGATTTCCTTGGGCTTGAGCTTGCATTTGGTGCTGTATTTGACGACGAAATAATCCGCGAGCATCGCGATATCCTCGCGGCGCTCGCGCAGGGGAGGCATGACCAGGGATACTACGTTCAGGCGGTAATAAAGATCCTGGCGGAATGTCTTGGCCTTTACCGCTTCCTCCAGATTCTTGTTGGTGGCGGCGATCAGGCGTATGTCCACCGAGATCGGGCGCGTGCCGCCCAACCGCTCGAACTCGCGTTCCTGGAGCACGCGCAGCAGTTTAACCTGCAGCGCCGGTGCCAGTTCCCCAATCTCATCCAGGAAAACCACGCCCCCATCGGCCACTTCCAGCCGGCCCTTTTTAAGCGCCACCGCGCCCGTGAATGCGCCCCTTTCGTGACCGAATAGTTCGCTTTCCAGCAAGCCCTCCGGAATCGCAGCGCAATTGATGGTGACGAAGGGCCTACCCGAGCGCGGACTATTGCGGTGAATGGCGCGCGCGGCCAATTCCTTTCCCGTTCCGCTCTCGCCTTCGATCAGCACGGTCGAGTCGGTCGGCGCCACCCGCGACAGGAACTGATAGGCCTCCTTCATGCTGGCGCTCTCGCCCACCATGTTGTGTTCCAGGTTAATTTCCGTAGTCAGCCGCAGATTCTCCTGCTCCAGCCATTGCAGGCGGCGGGCGTTTTCCAGAGCCACCGCGGAAATGCCGGCGATGGCCGCCACTAGTTCCAGATGATCTTGGTCGAAATGTGCGGCAGGACTGGTTGTGTCCAGGTAGATGCAACCGATCACTTTCTGGAATACCGTCAGCGGCACACACAACACCGAGCGGATCTGGGAACTCACCACGCTCTCCACTGCGCGCAGCCCGCTGCTGCCTGGAACGTCCGATCCCAGAATTGCGATCCCTTGTTCGAGCACCTTGCGTGCGATGGTCCGGCTGACCCGCACCGGCTGTGTGCTTTGCGCCAGGTGATGGCGCGCGAAAACGGAGTCGAACCGCTCGCTGCGCTTGCTGTCCAGCAGGATTGCGCCTCGCTCCGCTGGAGCTACTTCAAATATCAGGTTCAGGATCTGCCCCTGCAATTGCTCCAGGTCCCGAATGGAATGCACCACACGGCTGATCTTGAGCAGCGCGTTCAGGTTTCGTCCCACCCGCGAAGTCGCCGGCAGCTCGCTCAGAATGCGGTCCGGCTGCAGATACAGCACGTCCTGAGGGCGGAGCTGCGCCGTCGCCTGCGTCAAACTGACGTCGAACACCACGCGGCTGGCGGCCGGTTCCTCCACCTCTTCTTTCAGCAAAAAGACAAAGACCGAATCCCCCACCGAGATCTGATCTCCATGACACAGCCGGCTCTCCTTGACCGCCACACCGTTCACGAACGTGCCATTCCGGCTCTCAAGATCGCGGATCTCGTAACTGTCTTCCTCGCGGCGGAACGCACAATGGCGCCGCGACAGCGAAGGGTCGCTGATCGAAAGCAGGTTCGAGGGATCTCTTCCGACCGGGACCTCCCGGCTGGACAAGGAGATTGTGGAGTCCTTCAGCGGCCCGGCAACCGCAAGCAGTCGTGGGTTCACTGCATCCCCCTCATTGCGGCAATGTGTCTACCACAATTGCGGCGATCTGCACAGGTTCTACTGCCCGTGTTCCGCTATCCGAACAGATAGACCTCTATCCATTCGGATAGAGGTTGCGGGCCCGGCGACCGCATGTCATCTTTGATGGAACCGCGTATACGTGCAGAATCAACCACTTAGCGGAAAAGCGCCTGCCTTGCGCTCGCCCGCACCGTGGCCGCGTACGTGCATTGAGGAGATGTGACGACTGACCTGGCAAAAGCGATGGGGGAAGCGCTTTCAAGCAGTCCTGCTAGGGCAGTACTCAACGGGGACCCGAGGGACCCCCTCATCGGGTTCCCGATTAATTTTTGCGGAAGGCAACTGAGAACCCGCACTCAGGACTAACCACGACCGACGCATTACCAACCGAGTGCCGCAAACCTTGGAGTCCCGCCTCTTGCACGGCTACCCCGTCGCGAAAGGTGACCATCCTTCCCGAAATAGCCGGGACGCGCTCGCCCGGCACCAGGATGCCGACGAGGTTCAGCGGATCGGCCGCGGAAAGCATGATGGCTTCTCCAGTCCCCGGCAGCTTCCGTGTTGCTCGCAGGGACTCCACCGCGACGGGCAGGGCAAACTGTTCGCCGAGAAAGCCATCCACAAAACGGCCGCCGCGAATCTCGCCCCGATCTTCCAGCCGCCGGAACGCCATCTGCAGTTCGCGCCATTTGGGCAGGTTGGTCTCGCGCGCCAGCAAATCCCGAAACACCACGCCGTAGCGCTTGAGCAGCATCCAGCAAGTGGCTTCGACCGCTCGATTCCGCTCGACGGCTTGATCGGTGTAGAGTAGCGCCCAACGTCCGGAACTATGCCGCGGACGCGCGCTACGCCCACTGCCTTGGCCGGCGCGTCGTTTTGGATCGATGAGAGAACGCAGGTTATCGAAGCCATCGGCGGTGACCACTCCGCCCGCCACCAGTTCCCACAGCGCCGTTTCCACCTCGGATTTCAATTTGCCGGTGCCACGGACAATATCCGCAAAAAACGACGCCCCGCGCTGGCGCAGCAATCCCAGTACCTGCCTGGCGCCATGGCTCAAACCGCGCGCCTCGGACTGCTCGACGCCGGGATTATTGTTTGGAGTCATCCAGTCGGCCTCCTCACGTACAAAGAACGTGATCGGGGCTACGCTGGTAGGAATAACCCGCCGCTTGCCTTGGAAGGACACACCTGAATTTGGGGTCCCCGGCGCGCCCGGTCTTGGCGCGCTGGGGTAGTCGAGAGTCGCAGGATGCGGAGACAACCGTCCCCAGCCCACGGCGCCAGTCAAGCAGAGCTGGTCGAGCCACTTGGGATCATAATTCGCAATCCGTCTCGCCAGGATCTGCCGTTCCCAGGCATTGGCGGGGATCTCGAACCCTTGCAACTGGCGCAGCACTTCAAGCGTGGCCCGCTCGCCCTGCACTTGTGTTCCCGGTGCGGCGTGCTGCCAGCGCATCAGCCACCGCATGAATTGCGCCGCCGTCACCGGCTCGATCTGCTTGCGCAGCGTGGCCACGGTCAGCCGGTGGATGCGGGCCAGCAACCGGCGTTCGCACCACTCGGTTTCTGGGTCGTGTAGAGCGGGCGCCCCCGGCTGCCTACCCTGTGCGAAGCCGAAGGGTCCGGTCGAGCGTAGCTCGACGGGAGTTTCGTGGAAGGGCACGGCTTCAGGCGTGCCGTAAGTACCGCCACTCTGATTTCCGGGCTTTAGCCCCTGAGGAAGCGTTGCCGCCCGACGCGTTCGAGCGGTGAAATTTCCGCGCAAAACCGCGCCACTGGCTTCCATGCGCAGCAGCGCCTGTCCAATTTCAGAAGAGGGAAGCCCGAGCAGTTCTCCGAGTTGGTCCGCCGTCGCCGGCCCCAGGTGCGTCATCCATCCCGTGACGAGCGCCAGCAGCGCTTCATCGCGAGAGGGGGCCGTGCTCTCGACTTCCGCCAAACGTCGTTCAAATGTGGCTGTGGTGAACAGACACAGAAAAGTCTTTGCCCTCTCCGCCGCCACCCAGTAGCGCCGGCATCCCGCCGGCTGTCCCGAGGGCGTCCCGCCCTCGGTCACCAGTGCGACACCTGCTCGCGCTTGTGCAACCAGCCGTTCAAAATGCGCCCGCCAGTCGGCTGTGGCAATGCTCACGTGGAGACAGCCGCCCTCGGCTATCTGGCCCAGCGAAGCCGGGCAGATGTCGTTCGACGAGAATGAATCGTCCGCCGCTCCAGATTGTCGAGCTTCGCTCGACCGGACAGCCGAGGGCGGCTGTCCCCACGTGATTTCCGGCAACACGATCAACGTGTGCAGCACATCGTGCAACTCATCCGCATCGCGCACATCCGGCCACGCCTCTTCGCACACCTGCGCAATCGCCGCCGGGTCAAGCTTCCCAACCTCCTCCAGTACCGACTCCGGCAAGATCCGCCGCATCTCCACCGCGCGCGCCCGCCTCTCTTCCAACGGCGCATCGTCAAGGTAGGCGTAGGGATTCGCATTCAGAATTTCGTGCGAGAACTGCGACGGCACCGGCGTATCTACGGCTAGGCATCGAATGCGTCCCTCGGCCATGCCACGCAGCAGATTCTTAAGCCCGTCCACGTCCATCGCTTCGGTGAGCACATCTTTCATTACTTCATGCACCAGCGGATGATCGGGAATCTGAATCTCGCCCGCGAGGTTTTCCTGGCAAGCGGCTACGTCAGGGAATACCGAAGCCAGCAGATCATCCGATCGCATGCGCTGAATCTGCGGTGGAACTTTCTTGCCTCCCTGAAAACGCAAGAGCGCGAGCGACCGGTTGGCATCCCAGCGCCAGCGTGTTCCGAAGATCGGCGAAGCCAAAGCTGCTTGCTCCAGGAGGGGCTGCACCGTTTCAGCGTTCAGAAAATGAAAAACGTCCGCCAGCGGAAAACTGTGCTGCTCGGCCAGGGCGATATTGAGGCCGTTGTCGGTGGCTGCGGCTTGCAGTTCAAAATTGAAGCTGCGGCAGAATCGTTTCCGCAAAGCCAATCCCCAGGCTTTGTTGATGCGTCCGCCAAAAGGCGCATGGATGACCAGTTGCATCCCGCCGCCTTCATCGAAAAAGCGCTCCGCGATAACTGTCTCCTGCGTCGGCACATCGCCCAGTGCCGCGCGTCCCTGCAGGATGTACTCAATCGCCTGTTCGGCCCCGGAGTCATCCAGGCCGCATTCTTCCTTCAGCCACGCCACCGTCGCCGCGACTTCGGGCTGGTTCTGTGAGATCCCGACCGGGAATATGTTCTGCAACCTGTCGCTGATCCCTTTCCTTAACTCGGCGAGGTGCAGAGAAAGTTCCTCGGTTCGGGCCGGGGCTTCTCCCAGCCAGAAGGGGAGAGTGGGCGGCGCGCCGCGCGCATCCTCCACCAGAACGCGTCCGGACTTGCCCTCGACGCGGCGGATTCGCCAAGAAGTGTTCCCCAAGAGGATAATGTCGTCGCGATTGCTCTCCACTGCGAAATCTTCATCCAGTGTGCCGACAACGAGTCCTTCGGGTTCGGCCACTACCGTGTAAAGTGCTGACTCGGGGATCGCCCCGCCGCTGGTGATCGCCGCCAGCCGGCTGCCGCGCCGGGCCCGCAGCTTGCGGTTCACCCGATCGCGATGGAGGTACGCGCCGTACCGTCCGCGGCGCGCCGCAATTCCTTCAGAGAGCATCTCGAGGATCGCATCGTAGATTTCCCGCGAAAGATTGCGGTAGGGATACGCCCGGCGAACCAAGTCGAATAATTCATCTTCGCCCCAACCAGGCTCAGTTGTAGCGCCGGCGTCCTCGCCGGCGCTACGGTCAGAGGACGCGCAGATGGCCACGATCTGCTGCGCCAAGATATCCAGTGGCGCATCCGGCATGATCAGGCGGTCCAACTCACCCTGGCGGATGGCACACACCAGCGCCGCACACTCCAGCAGCTCATCGCGAGTAGTTGCGAAGAAACGTCCTTTGGGAACCGCACCGCGCCAGTGGCCGGAACGTCCCACTCGCTGCAGCCCGACCGCAATCGCTCGCGGCGAACTGACCTGCACCACCAGATCCACCGTACCGATGTCAATTCCCAACTCCAGCGAAGCCGTTGCCACGAGCACTTTGACCTGGCCCTCTTTCAGCTTCTTCTCCGCGGTCAGGCGCAGCTTGCGCGAGAGACTGCCGTGGTGGGCGGCAACATGCTCTTCGCCGAGGCGTTCCCCAAGGTGGTGCGATACCCGCTCGGCCAATCTCCGCGTATTGACGAAAACCAGCGTGGAGCGGTGCTGTTCGACCAACTCCGCCAGCCGGTTGTAAATCTCGTCCCACATCTCGTTGGTCGCGATCGGACCAAGCGGGCTGGCGGGCACTTCCACCGCGAGATCGAGTTGCCGCTTGTGCCCGATATTCACGACGACGGGAGCAGGGCGGCCATTGCCGGTGAGGAAGTGAGCGACTTCTTCAATCGGCTTCTGCGTTGCGGAAAGTCCAATGCGGATGAGCGGGGACGGCACGACTTCAGTCGTGCCGCCTGGGCCCCCTGCCTCCCTTGTCATTCCGAGGGCCTTCAGGCCCGAGGAATCTGCTTTTCCGCTGCCATCGGACAAAGCCTGGGTGGAGCAGTGCTTCAGCGCTGCGTCATAGGCTTGCTCTTGATCGAAGGCTTTAGCCTCTGAGGTACCTCGGGGGCTAAAGCCCGCGATCGGTAAAGACTCCCCATTGCAGCCCTGAAGGGCTGCTCCACCCCAAGCCTCATCCTTTCTGTATTCCCCCGATTGCGGTGGAACGTGCGCTCCCACCGCTTCTCTTCGCAACGCCTCCAGTCTCTCTAATGACAACGTCAGATGCGCCCCGCGCTTGTCGTCGGCCACGGCGTGGATTTCATCTACGATGACGGTCTCAACATCGCGCAGGATCGCCCGACTCTTCTCGGCGGTAAGAAGGATGTAGAGCGACTCGGGCGTGGTGACCAGAATATGTGGCGGCCGCTTAAGCATGGCGCGCCGCTCATGCATCAGCGTGTCGCCGGTGCGGACAGCCGTGCGAATCTCCGGCATCAGCAACCCACGCTCGCCCGCCATCTGCAGAATTTCGCCCAGCGGCACTTCGAGATTTTTCTGAATGTCATTGCCGAGCGCCTTCAGCGGCGAGACGTAAAGCACTTCGGTCCGGTCCTGCAGATCGCCCGCCAGCGCCTTGCGCACCAGACGATCAATACAGGCGAGGAACGCCGCCAGAGTCTTTCCGGAGCCGGTGGGCGCGGAGATCAGCGTGGTTTTACCGGCCAGGATGGGTGGCCAACCCTGGTCCTGCGGCTCAGTCGGCGTCCCGAACTTGTGCACAAACCACTCCCTGACCAGAGGATGTGCCCAGTCAAGAGAGGAAGGAGAAGAAGACATTGGCGGTATTTTAGCCGGAAAGCTCAACTTTCGCAAAGTGTTCGCCCTGCGCCGACAAGTAGTCCAGCGTGTTGTCAGTCCTACCTGGGAGCGCCGTGGCTGAGGACCGGCGTAGGATTCTCGATGGGGATGTCAGCAGTTGCGACGTTTGACCCGCTGCAGACCACTGATCGCTTCTACACTATGGTGAAGACCCTCAATGAGTTCGACAAAATGGAAGTTCGGGGAGTGATTGAGACACTCCTGTCAACGTCAGGTCGTGAGCGATGCTTTATCGGCACGTACCATCGTGCCATGGCCAACATAGAAACGCTCCTGGAGTTTAAGCGCCAAAACACTTTCAGGCCATCGCCATGTGAGCGAGAGGGGTGTTTGAGCTGGCTGTTGACATATTGCTGATAGATGTAATCCCCGACAGCGAGACGAAGATGATGGAATTTACTGACCTAGAAAAGCTAAGCTGTGCCCGTAACGTGAGCCTGGAAGTCCGTTACGTCTCGCCAAAGCCATCGCCTGCTTACCTCAATGCCAACGTGATCTTGATCGCCTCATCGAGCCGCGCCACCGCATCCCTATCCAATCGGCCGTAATAACCCACAAAGCGCGAGACCTGGATAGCCCGAATCTGCTCAGTCTTAGCGATGCTGTCAGCCTTCAGGCCACCGGAGCCTTTGGGCAAATACGCATGGCTGGGATAGGTCCGCTTGACGTTGGAGGCATCCGTCACCGGCACGATGACGACGACTGGGCTGTTGGCATTGATGGAATCCCTGCTGACCACCACCACAGGCCGTGTGCCCGCCTGCTCGCTGCCTTCGGTGGGATCAAGCCGGGCATTGAACACGTCACCGCGAACGGGTTTTGGGAGCATGGATATGGGAGGGCTCGTGGGGAGAATCGGTGGACCGCAACGCCCCCCAGTCGCTGAGCTCAAACTCCTTGGCTAGAGCGATGGAGTCGTGCTGATAATTCGGGTCGTGGGCCATCTGCGCGAAGGCCGCGTCAATCTCGGCCTCGGCGAGTCGGCGCACCTTCTCCTCGATGGCCTGGACAACAAACTCGTTGAAGCTGGAGGCGCCTTCCGTTCTGCTCACTACTGTCTTTGCCTTTTCATACACCTTCTTGGGCAACCGGACCGTCGTGCTCTGGTATTGCTTCTTGCCGGCAGCCGGCATGGCGAAACGCCCTCCCGCTCGAGCTTTAGGATGGAACAGTATAACATATTCTGCTATCAATATTGATACCACGCACGCTGCTAAAGATGCTAGAATCCCCGCGATGCCCAAAGCCCTCTCCGCCGCCTCCCGCGCCAAGAAAATCAAGCTGCTCTTGTTCGACGTGGACGGCGTCCTCACTGATGGCAAGATCTGGATCTTTCCCGCCCCCGCCGGAGCCCAGCAAACGGCGCAGCGCCACGCCGCGGAACAAGGTGGCCAGGGCGGCTTTGGCCTCGTCAGCCAGAGCATGATCGAAGCCAAGGGCTTCCATGCCCACGACGGCACCGCCATTTCTTTGGCCCGCTTGGCCGGGATCAAAACCGGCCTGATTACCAAGCGCATCTCGGAAACCGTCGCCCTTCGCGCCCGCGACCTGAAGCTGGAGCATGTGCACCAGGGCATCCAGGACAAGCTGACGGTGTTTGAGGAAATCCTGCGACAGGAAGGCCTCAAGCCGGCGGAAGCCGCTTTCGTAGGCGACGACGTGATCGACCTTCCGGTGATGCGCAACTGCGGTCTGGCCATCGCTGTGAAGAATGCGCGCTCCGAGGTCAAGAAGGAAGCACACTTCATCACACCACATGCTGGCGGAGACGGCGCCCTGCGCGATGCCGTGGACTACATCCTGAAAGCGCAAGGCCAGTGGAAGCGGGTGGTGAGCGAGT
>Ga0070699_100001076_pt1 | contig 25444 bp, 21 predicted proteins | sample KBSK1503metaG_FD_65473 | JGI IMG/M metagenome (GOLD analysis project Ga0070699, IMG submission 65473) | Corn, switchgrass and miscanthus rhizosphere microbial communities from Kellogg Biological Station, Michigan, USA - KBS K1-50-3 metaG | ecosystem: Host-associated > Plants > Roots >...
GAGACGTCTCGACATGGCCACGCGGGTCCGCGATTTCCTGCGGGCGCACAAGACCGACGTGGTCGGCGAGGGGCTTGGGCTCGCGAAGCTCGAGGAGCTGGTGCAGCGAGCGGATGGACTGGTGGCGCAGCAGCGCGCCGGGATTGCGGCGGCGCGAGCTTCCGCGCTGCAGCGGGAAGGGATCAGGGATACGCTGCAGACGGCGCTGCTCCGGTATCTGAGGGCCGTGAGCCGGGCGGCCGCCAACGAGAACTCCGAGCTCGTGGCGCAGTTTCAGATGCCGCACGTCAACGTGAGCCACCGGGTGTTTGTGGCCGCGGTGCGCGGGCTGCTGGGGAAGGCGAAGGAGCAGAAGAATTTGCTCGTGAGCCACGGCATGCAGCCGAGTTTGCTGGACGATCTCGAGGCGTCGGTCGTGGAGTTCGAGAAGACGCTCGAGGTGTCGCGCACCGGTCGTCGCGATCACACGGGTGCCACGGCGGATTTGGAGGCTGTGGCGGCGGAGATCGCCCGGCAGGTGCGAGTGCTGGACGGGTTGATGCGGTACCGGTTCCGGACCAATGCCGAGCTGATGGGCGAATGGGCCGGTGTCCGCAACGTCCTGGGCCCGATCCGGACGAAGGTGCAGCAGGAGCCGGCGGCGCCGGCCGGCGGTAGTCAGACGCCGAAGGCGGCATGATGGCCTCACCCGCGGCGTAAGGCGCGGCAGACTGATCACCTGCCGCGCCTTGTTGCTCTCCCCGTCGCCATCGTTGCCCGAGTGCCGGAGGTTGACAGATGCTCCGGGTTCTGCCTAGATACCTACTAACACCAATCCAGAGGAGGTTTGCCGGGTCACAAACAATAGGATCACGAGAGTCATCCGATAACTCTATTTACCGATGCTCGGTGGTTCACGAGCTATTTCTGCCTCAATGACGCTCGGTAGGTCACGAGCGAGTTCTTCAAAATTGTTTCTGCGCCGTAAAAATTGCCCCTTTGTGGGATTCTTAGGCCTCTGGCCAATTAAGCAACAAAAATTGTCGAGCGACTCATTCATTGGTTGAGCTGAGCTGCAAGTAGGGGTAGTCGCTGTTGGTGGTGGAGGGTGATCGATACCGATCGGTCGCGGACACGCTCGCGTGCTCGCGACCGTGAGTCCTTGCTTTTGTGGGACGGAAAGGGGCAGACGAGATGAGCATCTTCGGACCACGGAAAGTGTCGAAGCTCAGCGCCTGGCTCGACGCGCGACGTGCACACAGGGCGCAGCGGGAGTTGCCGGCCTACCTCGACGATCGCCTGGCGATCGCGAGACGTAAGGGTCCACGGGAGGGGGAACCACCGTTTCTGCTGGCCATCCAAAGCGATGGCGGGGTCGGTAGAGAGCCCAACCCGAAGTACGTCGCGCCGAATCCTCTCGCAGCGCCGAGCGATGCCGACCTGCGGCTGAGGCGCGGTTCCTTGGCGGCTGACGAGCTGTTGCATCGTGGCTACAAGGCGCAGGAAATCGTGTCTCAGTGTGTTATCGGGCTGGCAGGACTCGACCAGGAATTCAGTGGCATCGAGAGCCAGAAGCGTGACTTCATCAAAGCCAACCGCGTTCCTCATCGGATCTTGGGCGAATGGCTGGCCGCGCTTCTCGCCTTGTCACTTCTCGCATTGGGCGAGCTCGCTGCGCTTTCCCTTGTGGTTGCGGACTGGTTGGGCGTCGATCTCGCTCGCGGCGAAGTCATGCTACGTCATCCAGTCGAATCGGGCGCGGTGTTGCTCGCGTCCGCCGGGATCTTTGTCGCGTCAGTCATGCTCGCAAGCAAGATCATCGAAGCCAGCGATCCGCTGCATCGGATCATGGCGACGGTCGGGTTGCTCTCCATCGGTGCTGGGCTCGGCGTGATGCGAGCGAGTCAGATCGCCGATAGCGGTTGGCAGCAGACTTTCATCTTCGTGCTCGTCACGGTCGCGATCCCCCTCGGTGTGGCCGTGCTGAAGCGGCGCGCCGCCGCGGCGTACGCCCTGCTCGGCGAATGGCGGAAACTCGAGCGGCAGAAGCAGCTGCTGCAGCGCCGGAGGGCGGCCCTGGACCGGAAGCGTCGCCACGCGAGCCGTGTCCTAGCCAGCGTGATCGCCGAGTTCGTCGACGAATACATGCAGGCGCGCGAACGTGAGGCGAAGCAGCGCATTATCTGGCTGCGCTGGCTCGAGACGATGGAAGCGAGTCTCGCCGAGTATCGCCTCGCCTATCTGTGGTGGGCGGCACATCGAGGGACTGTTCTGAAAGTCGCCAGTAGTGGGGCGCTGCTGTCCTTGCTCCTGGTAACGCAAAGCTGCGCCCGGGAGGAGCAGGTCCATCTCGCGCTGCTCTGTGATCGCAGCTCGTCGGGCGCGGAGGTCTCGTGTCCTGCACGCACGGTGTTGGATGCGGCCCGTTATTGGGCAGACGCAGCCGAGAGCCGAGGCGGAACGTTTGAAATCTGGTTGTTCAGTCGGGGCATTGAGCCAATCCAGTTCGCGAGCGAGGAATACCCGCTGCGCTTCAAAGCGCCTGTGAGCGAGACCAAGCGCGTGTGGCGACGGCGTTTCGAGGCGCGCCTTGCCGCCCGCGCGGCTCAACTGCCGACCGGCGGTGGCTCGGCGATCGCCGAGGGCGTCTGGCGAGTTGCACGCCGGCTGAATGAGGTACCGGGCCGCAAGGTGTTGGTCGTTGCTTCGGACCTGCGGCAGGTCACGCCCGGGGTTTGGAACTTCGAGCGTCGCGTGCCACGAGCGGATCAGTTCTTGAAGTGGATCGGCACTCAAGGGCTCACGGTTCAACATCCTTCCGCGATCGAGCTGGTTGTGTGTGGTGTTCACTCGGAATCGCCGGCCGGCTCGTCGCCTGCCGAGGCCGACAGCTACAACCGAACCCGCGCGGTGTGGGAGCGAGTATTTGCTGTCTGGCAGCTTCACGGTGGAGTCACGGAGCAGTGCTTCGCCGGCACTGGAGTGACTACGTGAGCGAGGGATCGCGGGGCCATTTGCGACTGGTCGGTGCTGAGCGCGAGGGCGGCGAGCCAGCGACGCGTGCATCGGTCGAGTCGCTTGTGGCTGCGCAGCAGGGCGAAGGCCGGGAGCTGCTGCTCACGTTGCGGGCAAACCAGCACCTCGGCACGTATGTCTCGGGGCTTCCAGGCGTGGGCAAGTCCACGCTCTTGCTGCATCTCATTCTCGATGACATCCGTGCGGGTCGCGCTTGTTGTGTGCTCGACCCGCACGGTGACCTCATCTCCGCGATCCTCGCGCGCTTTCCGGACGATCGGCCCGTGCTCGAGCGCATCGTGCTCTTCGATCCGTCGGATTTGGAGTGGCCGATGGGAATCAACATTCTCGATGCCGACACCGAGCGCGGCCGGGATCTCGCCGTGCAGTTCATGCTAGAGCTGTACGACGAGCTATTCCTGCCGGAGCATCAGGGGCCGATGCTGCACCAGGCGCTCCGGAATGGGATGCGGCTGCTCATGGAGCTTGGCGGATCGCTGCCGGAGCTCGGGCTCCTGTTCACGGACAAGTCGTTCGTCAAGGCGAAACTTGAGCAGTCCACGGATCCGTGGATCCATAACTATTTCGAAAAGGTGTGGTTGCCGTGGGCAGGCAACTCACACGTCGAGATGATCGCGTACTGTGGCGCCAAACTGTCGTGCTTTATCGACGATCTCATTCTGCGGCTGACGCTGGGCCAGTCGCGCGGTCTCGATTTCGGGCGGCTGCTCAATCACGGGGGCGTGCTGCTGGCGGATTTGTCGCGCGGCTCGATCGGAGAGTTCGATTCGCGCCTCCTGGGCATGATCCTGCTGCACAAGGTCGAGCGGGTGGCGATGGAGCGCGGCCGCATGGCACCGGAGGAGCGGCCGCGGCTCAACATTTACGTCGATGAATTCCACGAGCTCGCCACGGGCGGGCTGGTCCGCTTCCTCGGTGCGGCGCGGAAGTTCAACGTCGCCGTGACGCTCGCGCACCAGCGGCTCGAGGCGTTGCAGCCGCGGTTGCGTGAGGCGGTGCTGGGAGCGACGGGTCAGATCATTCTCTTCCGGCAGCAGGGCACCGAAGGGTTCAGTCTCTTGCCGCGACTCGTGTGGCCGCGGTTTGGCGAGGTGGAGCTGCTCAGCCTGCCGAATCACCACGCGGTGGTACGCGTGACCGGTTCAGATGGCAAGGCGAAGCTTGGACGTGTGCAGGTGCCGCCACCCGGGATTGAGAGTGACTCAGCGGGTTGCGTTAGCACATTGAGCCGAGCGCATTACGGGAGGCCGCGCGCGGAGGTCGAAGCTGAGATTCTCGAGCGTCTGGGTTGGACTAAGAAACCGACTGAGGAGGTCATATGAAACTCGGCGAAGTGATTCGTGAGATCGATGTCGAGTTCGATGAGGACTTGATCGCCCCTTCAATCGATCGCCACCGACGTGTGGTGGGATGGCTCGCATCTGCGCGCACCAATTCCTCCCACCATCGAGTCGGAGGTTAGAGAGATCTCATGCTCGGGCCGATGCTGTTGCACGACTACGACTATGGATCCATGCTTTCAAATCAGAGCAGCTGACGCTGGCGGCGGGGAGGGATTTCTGTGCCTCGCGCGTCGGGCGAGCTTCGGGACGAGTGTCCGGTCTGGTGCACAGTTGCGCTGTGGGGGAAGGTGATCGAGCACGAGGATCGGGCGGAGCATGCGATGATACAGCGCCTAATCGTGCCGCGAGGGATTCTGGTGGAAAAGCGTCTCGGGCTGTGCTCGACCGAGGTTGAGGCGGTGTATCCAGGCAGCGTCCTTATGGATTACGACGCGTTGGGGCGGAGGTATGGGGTGGAGGTGGAGGTGGGGGAGGTGATTGAGTTTCGTGAGTAGCCGGAATCACCCCCGATAGCCCGTAGTCAGCCCTGAGGTAGCCATATGCGCGAAAACCTATCCCTCTTTCAGCTGCCACATTGAAGGTCGTACCTTAGGTGTTCTCGTGAGATATGGCACATTACGAAGGACGCTCGCCGCCTGCGTGGCATTCGCGTAACCGAGCACAGACGCGAGTTCCGCTGCCGTCGCTGCTCCGTGATTCCGTACGTATTTGTACAGTGCCAAGTGATCTCCATTTGCATGCGCGTCGAAGAAGCGCGAAACCTTAAAGAAGGTCAACCATTCAGCGTTAACTCGCAGAAAAGGGCCGGCCTCTGTTGCACATTGCTCAATGCCGGGAACGCGGCGAATTGCTTGTGAAAGCGCTTCCCACGGGTCACCGACGACCTTACCAAGCTCGCGTGCGAGATCTAGAAGGCACACAAAGCCGGTTTCACAGACCGCATTCAGAATGAGCAGTTCGGGAAGTCCGCATTTCTTTTCGTTGGCCATCGCGAGTAAGAAGACGGGCTCACGAACGAGGTGGGCCTGCATGGTGACCTCGACGTTGCCGAAGACCTCCTTGAAGACCGGTAGCTTTCTTCCGTATTTTAGTGACGCTAGGTTCATTCTTGGCACGCCTGCTCCTGCGCGATCAACCTGGTTATAGATCATTAACGATCGTGCGAGCGCCTTATTCCGATGGCGTGGCTCGTGGAGAGCAATGTTGTCCGCAGTAACTCCTCCGTAAAACCCCCCGGGGCTAGTTATGGTAATTCGATCTCCGATAAACGAGATCGTTATCATGCCATCGGTCGAGTAATCGCGGTGTACGAGCGCGTTGAGGAACGCTTCGTGAAACGCTGAGGGATCGAGGATTGGGGCGCTGTGTTTTCGACCCTCGTGCTCAAAATGGTAGTAAGTATTGCACCTGTCGAAATGTCCCTTCGCACGCTCGATAGCCCACCAAGTGCAGCCGTGCCAAACATCATTAACAATGAAGGCACCACTCGTTGTTCGCCACGAAAAACGATATTCGATGTGTCCCAAATGACTTTGAATCGCGTCTTCTCGGCCGAGAAAAAGAAGTCCTCCCTTTGTCAGTTGACCATTTTTCGTTGCTCCTATGGCTTCGAGAAATTTGCCTGTCGTCGGAATTGATTCGATCTTGCGACGTTTACGAAATTCGTGGAGAGCCGCCCGAAGCGCACCCGGGTCGAGCGCATGCGAAGGCTCGACATCTAGTGCTTCACCACTCCAGTCAAATGCTGTCTGTGACTTGATTAGATTCGTGATTTCATGCGGCGACAGCCCTCGATTAGAGCGGCCCACGCGTATCAAATATCGACCCGATGTCGTTCCGACGAGTGTGTCCTGGCGATGTGGGACTCTAAGAACGAGAAAGGCTTTCTGTAAATGCACCAGTCGGACGACAGTGAGATCAATGCGCGGCTGAAGTTTGTCCAGAATTCGCTCTTTGAGTTGCACAAGGTCGTATTCTGGTGCCCCCACAAGCTGATCGGACCAATGTCCACGCGTTACATGCTTACCGTCTCGGATGCCAATTACGATCACTCCACCCTTCTTGTTTGCAAGGGCAGACACATCCTCTGCGAGATCTCTGAGCGCAGACTGAATCGCTGCTGCGTCGACAAATTCCTTGAACTCGGTGGATTCGTCCTCAAGCGTCTCGCTGGAGTGTCGTTCCAGTAGCTCGAGAATTCCTCTTATGTCATCGATGGAGTAGTGTGGCATTCGAGTGTCTCCCGATCCACAAGTTCCGTATACCCGTCTCGTAAAAACGAAACCGGCAGAGCGTCTTCGCGCTCAGCCGGTTTCGCGATTTGCTCCCCTCGAGGCATGGGCGATCCTTGCGGCATCGACGCCTCGAGGTTCATAGCATCTGAGGTCGATGAATATGCGTGCTGGGTGTCTACTGGCAAGACCTCAAGGAGCCACAGGTTCGCTCCTCAGTGGGCGGGTTGCGCTAGGTTGGTTCGTGCACAGCCGCTGAAAAGTGTCGAGGAACTCGCTTCGCATGTTCCCCTCCCGGCCAAGCGAGGTGGGCTGGATTATTATGCGGCGTTTCGTTGCGTGCTTGCCAAGCGATGAACCCCGCAGCATTCTCGGCTCCGTGGTCCACGTGCCGCTCATCGCTACCTCCTGTTCGCCCCCTCCGGACTCGGCGAGCTGCACCAACTGACAACCACGAGCCGGCGGCATGGTTACGCAATGGCGTCCTCACACTGCAGCTCGACGCCGCGCTTGGGACGTGGTCTCGGGAACGAGCTAGTGGACCGGGCCACATCGGGGCAGGCGGGACTATACAGGCTCTGACGGCTGAGACAGCCGTCGAAGCGAGGAAAGCACGGTGTTCCCAGGTATCGGCTGGTTATTGAGCAAAGCGGAGCAGCTGGTCCGCTGGGTTGGTCGACAGCCCGAGGCGCGGCGGTACAGAGAAGCCGTGCGCGCATGGACGCATGTCGAATTCTCTCAGCTCTGCGGCTTCCTATCGGACTATTACCGAGGTGAGGGCGTGCCTCTCTTCTCGTACCGATCGACCGGGGGATCGAGCTTCAGGGTACCGCTTTTTGTAAGAGACGAATGGCTTGACCTGCAGGACGACAGCCTCGTCATGACGCGATCTCCTGACGAGAGATCCTTCGAGCCGACGTCCATTCAGCGCCGCTTCCTCGAAACTTATCTCGCAGTCCGGCCAGCCCTTGGCCTGACGAATCTTTTGTGGAATGGCCGCATCTTTCAGCTGGTGGAGATGCGCTCGCTAATGGGGAAGTTGCATCTCCGTTTCGAACAGGGTCGGTTCTTTGATTCTGTTATGTCCCAGTACGTTCTGGAGCACGAACTACGAATTGCATTGAGCCGTGGTCACTCGGGTGGCACCACGTTGCCTATCCGCCGTGAGCTTGCCTCTGATATGAAGAGCATCGAAACGTTTGGTGCTAAACAGGTCATGAGAATTGGCGTCAGCAATCTATTGTTGCTTCGGCAGAGCCGGTCAATGTATCGCCCCGTCATCCGGCAGCGGGGTGCTCTAAGCATGGGACACGTGGGGGACTTTGACGCAGTGTCATCGGGCGTATTTGACATTGCAACAGCGAACCCGGCCGTTGACTTCGATCTGAAGTACAAGGTGCTAAAAGAAATCTTCGAGGAGCTGTTGGGTGGCGCGGAAGTAGAGCAGGAAATAAGAGAACTTGATCCGGAGTTCTTTTATGAGCGACCTGGAATTCTTGAGATCAGGCAGATGTTGAAGGATGGAAGAGCGTCGTTTTCAGTGAGCGGCTTCTGCATAGACCTGGTTCGCCTAGTGCCAGAGATTACGACCGTCCTTGTTGTCCGTGATCACGCGTACTACAAGCAATACAGGAGCAGGTTTAGAGTGAATCTTGAGTACGGCCCTGCCTTTAACTCCGAGATCCCGCGCGACATTACGGATGCGGATGACTACCTAGTCCATCACTTTCCTTCAAACCCCGCCTCACCGGAAGGAGGAACCGGCTTTGACCCAATGCGATGGACCTTGCCAGGCGGGTTTTGCTTTTGTCAGGGCGTGAAGAGGTCCGTGGCCAACCGCCTTCTGTAGGTGGGTACAAAGAACCGACGAGTGTCTCCGCATGCGAAACAGGGTTGATGGCCGGCCGGGCCCCGCACCCCAAGCCCGCTGTTCATCAAAGGCGGAATCATTCAACTGGAGCTTGTCGCCGTGGCTGCCGAGATCGTCGAGCTGGTCGTGTGCTCGACGGCTGGTGCGATATGGTCTATTGAACGTCAGGTATTTCTCCGGGGCCGCGAGTCATAGGCGTGCCTCGCGACTGAGTAAGTAGAGGATGCCCATGGCGGAGTCATCCGACAAATCGATAGAACGTAAGGTTTTGGAATGGTTGAAGACAGAAGGTTGGCCTTTTGAAATCCGCGTAGGCCGCGAGTTCGCGAAGAACGGCTGGAAGGTTCGACACGGGGAGTTCTACACTGATCCCGTCAAGAGCATCCCCCGCGAGGTGGACATAATCGCAACAACCAGCTCGCAAGACGGGACAGGCGTAGTGAACTTGGATTTGGTGATCGAGTGCAAAGTAACGCGGGATAAACCATGGGTCGGATTCACTAGTCCACTTTATGCTCCCGATCTCAGTGGTGTGGGCATCACCGAAGTCGACGTACGAGACTCGATGTGGCGCCGTGAACTGATCGAGTCGCACCTACGCTGGAAACCGCCACGCCCTAGGAAGGATCTGCTTGATGCTTCGCCCGATCCCCTGGACTTCGCAGAGCCGAATGGAGCAGACTTGGAGCGGTGGCTCGAAGCGTGGGGCAGTTTCACGAGAGTCGACACGGACATGGGATCGTGTCACACTGTCATACAGGCTTTCCGCGATGGGAATGGAACGGTCTCCGCCTATGTCGCCACCCATCAGGTCGAGGCGGCCGCGCAGGCACTAGCAACTGTCACGTCCAAACTGGAAGTGGAAATGAGGGAGAGCGGCTGGTATGAAACAAGCATTTTCATGCCGCTAATCGTCATAGCTGGAGACCTCTTAATTGGTACATTGGACGCACAAGAGATCCTTTCACTTCAGAAAACCGATCACTTACACGTTCGAACGGAGCATGGAATGGTTCTTGTATTGGCGGACAGCGCTGTGGCAGCGTTCGCGCGCGACAGCTATCGACTTGCAAGGACGGCGCTTGGCCTGACATCGTTTGTAGGAGACGACTCCACGTCCTAGAGCACTCGCTGAAGCGAGCATGTGGATGCGAGCGCCAATCTCGAAGCCGTGGCCGCCGAGATCGCCGAGCACGTACGGGTGCTCGACGGGCTGGTGCGGTATCGGTTCGGGGACAACGCGGATGTGATAGGGCGTGGGTCAGCGCCCGCGTGGTTGATAAGCTCTCTCGCTACGTCCCTCCTGCCGGTACATTCCTGTCATGCGCGAATACCGCTGGAAACCAATCGAGTCGCTGTCAGACAAGGATCGGTCGATCGATCTCGCCGCCATTAGACCACTCTACGACAGCTGGCACGCTGTCAAGCACGATTTGCGCCAGTCCAGTCCTGAAAACCTTGAGCGCTTCACGGAGCAGCTGGTACGTCGCCTCAGCATTGAGACCGGTATTCTTGAGCGACTGTATGACTTGGATCGAGGTACCACAGAAGCTCTGGTCACAACTGGCTTCCTCGAGGACCTGGTATCACGCTCCAGCACCGACATTGAGCCGTCGCATCTCATAACAATCCTTCGTGATCAAGAAGCCGCAATTCAGCTTGTAATGGATTGTGTTACGGATGAAAGACCCCTGACGAAAGGTGTGATTCACGAGCTGCACACGATCCTAACACGACACCAAGAGACCACAGTCGCCGTCGATCAATTCGGGAAACGCTTCGACATTCCCCTTGTACGCGGCAAGTTCAAGCTCCAACCGAACAATCCAAGTCGTCCCGACGGCACTCTGCACGAGTACGCTCCACCAGAGCAAGTCGACTCCGAAATCGAGAACCTGCTCTCGTTGTTGTCAAAGTACGAGAAAGAAGACCCAATCATTGTCGCGGCATGGGCTCACCATCGATTCACGCAGATCCACCCGTATCAGGATGGCAATGGTCGGGTGGCGAGAGCTCTAACCACTCTCTTGCTCGTCAAGGCCGATCTCCTCCCCCTGGTGATCGACCGCGATCTACGGGTTGACTACCTAAAAGCGCTTGAGCAAGCCGATTTTGGTGACTTGACTCCCTTGGCGGATCTTTTCGCGCGTCTTGAGCGAGCTGCGATCCTTCAGGCCCTCAGTATCGATACTGATCGTGAGATCGCCACGGAACGGTCCCTTACAGCTGCTGTGATTGAGAGCCTCGGCGCAAAGTTCAGCAAGAGAAAAGAGCAGAAGCACGCGGAGTTCCGAAGGGTTAATAACCTGGCCCAAGCCCTAAGAACTCGAGCCCGTAAGCACGTGGACAAGGTGTTTACGTCACTGCGCGAACCGGTGTCATATGTTGCACCCCCAGATATCCACGTGAGCGAGGGAGGCCCAGACAGAGGGAACGCCCACTGGTACAAGTTTGAAGTTATCAAATCAAGTGAGGAATCAGGCAAGTATGTGAACTTTAGCGAGCCGCACTTCTTCATCAAGGCGTCAATTCGCGTTGACCGCGAACGCCTAATCTTCGTGACATCCTTCCATCACGTGGGGCGCGAACTCTCAGGAATCATGGAGGTCACGGCGTTTGCCCGATTTGAATCCTATGAGGATTCAGATGATAGGGAGAGCGTGTCCGAGGGTTACACCCCATGCTCTGTTGAGCCATTCGTTATTACATGGAAAACGTCGGAAGCCGACGTTGTGGACTCTTTCGCCCGCTGGCTAGATGCGTCGCTTGCCGTTGCCGTGAAGGTCTTTGGCGATCGGCTCTAAGCGGGCCCATAACACGCGCCTTAAGCTGCGGCGCGTGCGCGTCGTCATACTGAGCCATCCGTTCACCGTACTTGAAGCGCCCGAACGACGGTTAAAGGGTGGTCGCGCTGCCCCGCGTTTTGGAGAGGCCAACCGCGCAGAAGAAGATGCTCGTGGACCTCGGGCTGGAGAGGGTGCTGGACCAGCTCGCCGCGGCCCTCGGCGAGTCCGAGGAGACGCTCGGGGCGTCGCGGGCGGGCCGGCGCGCCAGCATGTGTGCGGCGTGACGGCGGCGTCGGAGCCTAGGCCCTTCGCTGCGCTCAGGGGAGGCCCTAGGCGGCGAGGCGCGGTGGGTGGATGGTCACCTGCCGCGCCTTGTTGTGTTGAAGTATGCGCTCAATGCTTCTTTGAAAACCTCTGCCGCTTCCCTAAACCGACCTACAAATGATCCAGGCTCGGGCTCTTGTAGGCTGTAGTGCGCCACGTCTTCGTCGTTTCGGATGACGTACAGTGGCTTGACACGCGAGGACCAAAAGTCGGGTGGAAGACCGAGATCAGCGGCTCGCCGCTGGTAATCGCGATCCACTCCAGGCTCCCCCACAATTGCCACGAGTGCCTTAAACAGCTGGAGAAATGCCAAAGCATAGGAGAACGTGGCATGCGGTCCGGTAGGTGGCAACGTCCAAGCGAAGTCCGCGAGCAGGCAGGCGTGATCAAAATAGAGCATCGCCTTTCGAGATCGATCGTCTGCAGTAATTGTCCAATCGAACGCTATCCTTAAGCGATCACGAGTTACTGACAGGTTGTACCACGTTGCTCCGAACGGGACCTGGACGGACTTCGGTACGCGCTGCGGTACCCCGTGCTCATCCTCAACAAAGAGAAACTCGACAGTGAAGCGCATGCCGAACTGGACCGAGAACGACTGCGCGAAGAGCTCGGCAAAAGTTCGTGCTGCATGATGGGCTGCCTTCGGGTCAGAAGCTTCGAGACTGACGGTCATGAAATTGTCCTCAAAGGAGACGCTGACACCGCCACTCGAGAACTCCGCGACGATGGCGTCTTCCGACTTCCGATACTCTGAAAGGGATCCATGACCGACGCGGATCCCAGTTCCCGCGTGAATTGTTGGAGCCGCCACCGATCGCCCGGCGGGACTAGATGGAACTACGATCCTTTCGCCGTCTGGCAGGCCGAACGGACCTGCAGGGGAGAGTCGATATCGTACTTTGAAAAGTGGCATGTTGCCGGCGCTAGAGGACTGCCAAAAGGGTGCTACCCAAATCTATGCGGGCATGACACGCCGGTGACCACTCCTCTTTTGGCGACATCTGGATACTCCGCGCCTTGCTGTGCCTGCCGCAAAACCGCCCCGATCTGCCGCAAAAACACCCTAGCGGTCCTATAGGTGCTCGCCGCATCGTTGGTCGCTAGAATGCGGGCTTTCGTTGCGATCACGGATAATGAGTGGTTTGCATTCCTCAATCGGCAGGACAGCCTAGCGGAGGTGAACTTCTGGCAGCCGAGCGGGGGCAGGCAGTTCCGCGCCCTTGAGCCGGGTCAGCCACTGCTTTTCAAGCTGCACGCGCCCGACAACTTCATCGCCGGTGGGGGTTTCTTCGCGACTTTTTCTATTTTGCCGCTGAGCCTCGCGTGGGAAACCTTCGGCGTTGCGAATGGTGCACGCAGCCGAGAGGTGATGCGTGAACGGATCGAGCACTACCGGCGCGTAGCGGCTGACCCACGGGCCGACTACTCGATTGGTTGCATCGTCCTAGAGGAACCGTTTTTTCTTGAGGAGCGCGACTGGATCCCTGTCCCGGAGGACTTCTCGCCGAACACCCAGGTTGGGAAGACGTACGATCTGACAACCCAGCTGGGACGCGGCCTGTGGGAAAGAGTCATTGGCAGCCGAGCGCTTGCGCGCAATGCCGGTGCCGAGCAGTCAGTTATGTACGGCGAACCGACTGTCTTCCGGCCGCGCCTTGGGCAAGGAGCCTTCCGCGTTCTCGTGACAGATGCGTACGGCCGCCATTGTGCCATAACCGGAGAGAAGACCCTGCCGGTGCTGGAAGCAGCTCACATCAAACCCGTCGCTCACGGCGGGACTCACCTGGTCGGGCCCTGCTGTTCTGCGATCAGAAGTGGCCGGAGGGACTCTTTATCGTGCGACGAGGTCCGGATGGGCGGTGGTCGACCCCAACACCGCTCGTGACGGGAGGGTGTAATGGCGAGTGGTCGCCTGACGGTCGTTGGATCGCCTATGTCGCGTTTGACCGCGACGTCCGAATCGGTGTGTTGATGGTGATCCCCGCTGCAGGAGGACCTGCGCGCCGCGTGCTCACGCCGCAGAGCGACATGCCCCGCGCCGGCGGGACCCGGTGGGCGCCTGATGGACGCACACTGTACTTCAAGGGCCACGACGCGGGCGGTCGCGCCTCCTTTTGGAGCGTCCCCTTCTCCGGCGGACGGCCGCGGCTGCTTGTGCGCTTCGACGATCCGGCCTTTTCATCTTCACGCAACGATTTCTCAACCGACGGCAGGAACTTCTATTTCGCGGTGGAAGACCGGCAGAGCGATGTGTTCGTCGCGGATTTGATTAAGCATTGAATCCATGTCTCACCGTCTCTCGAAATCCCGCTACACCGCCGGCGTCCAGTGCCACAAGCTGCTGTGGTGGAAAGTCCACGAGCCGCTCGCCGTCGAGCTCCAGCCTGACAAAGTCCTACAGGACCGGTTTGACCAAGGCGCACAAGTCGGCACGTTGGCACGAGACCGATTCCCCGGCGGAGTGCTCGTCGACCTGCCGTACCAGGCTGTCAATGAGCGCGTCAAACTCACCCAAAAACTCATCGCCTGGTGGTGGGATTCGAACCCACAAGGGCGTGGCCTCGCGCCACGTAATACCCCGCGAGGCCACGCTAGTCCTACGGTATTTATGGATACGGGCATCCATCGTTCCCGCTACCGCCGAACTTCGCGCGGTAGCCACATACTGAGATGTCTTCAAGGCCAAAGACGGCTCCCGTCGGTCCGAGGAACACAGTCGTGGTAAAAGGCTGGTCGCCGTTGTTGTAGCTGAAGGCTAGGTCCGTGTTCAGCAAACCGAGCCACTCGAAGTCAATCCCGGTCATACCGCGCGCCTTCGAGAACGAGGTCACCGGTGTAACCTGCTGCCCGTTGTGACAGTCGGCTGTATCGATCACCAGCAGCGGATCGGTCGGCGTGAACTCGCCATTGTCGGTGATGAGGTATTGCCCGGAGCCGGGAAGCCCCGGTAGCCGAGCGTACGTTTGGCTGTCGTTCCCTCCCCCCGCCGGCAAGTAGCAGGACTGAATGATCAGACCGTTGTTGCGGTTCACGAGGTAGAAGTAGTTGCGAAACATTCCACTTATGAGCACCGGGATATATCCGGCTGCCCAGATGTGCTTCGAGCCCTGGTCGATATCTAGAGCCCCGAAGGCCGGCTGCTCCGGCGGGATGCCCCCCTGGTAATGGACGAGGAGGCTACTGATCTCTGAGCAGACGCTCGGTCCCGAGATAGGCGGCGTGACCTTGATGATCGTTGCATCGCCGCTGAAGCCAGTCAGGCGTGAGATCCAGAGCTTCCCATCGAGTGGATCGAAGGCCACTCCTCGGCCATTGCTTGCAGTCGGAATGTGGGGGCCGGAAGGCACACAGGACGCGACCATGGGGTTGCCAGAGACCGCGCGATAAGCGTTCAGCTTCGAGTTGGCAAAATTCGCTTCATATCCCCAGTAAAGCGTGCTAGAGCCCCCGGGGGGCGGGTCGGCCAGCACCGGATCGAGGGGGGCGTCGGTCACGGTGAGCTCGTCCATGACCGTCGACTCGGGACAGGGCTGGACGTCCAGCCCTCCCAGGTCGCCGGTCGCGAGTTCGCCGGTCGCAAGACATGATGGACCCTGCAGCGCCGCCTGTAACGATGGCCCGGCGACGTTGGGCTTGCTCGGCTCAGGCAGCGTGTCGCATGCCGCGAGGCCGGCGACAGCGAAGACAACCAGCGCGGCCCGTTTCATGGAATTGCCTCCTGCAGATAGGGTGGCGGGATGAGTGATTCTGTCTCTGTCTATGCTCGTGCACGGAAGGTGCCTGCCCACGTGGCTCGGGCAGCAGGAGTAGCGGAGCCCGCGCGGCGCTCGCACGCAACCCCCAGGCACACGATCGCGGGAAAAATCAGGACCGCAGTGTTTTCTCGGAGTGTGAGCATCGGTCCCTCCTTGTAAGGAGCCCCGACGACGATGAGATAGTGAAGCGCCGCATAGCACGTGCCCGTGCTAATGCCCCCTGCAGTTCGGGGAGATAGTTCCATAAGGCCAAGAGGTTGAAAGAGCTGCGAGCGACGACGCGAGAAGATTCGGCGCCAGGAGTGTACCGCTAGACTACAACTGTCGCGCGACCGCCATGGCGCTGCCGCAGTAATGGCCGGCGCTGGATGACATGCTCGCTCGCTCTTTGAGAATTACAATGGAAAGTGCATCAGGCCGTCAGGCCGTCAGGCCGTCCGACCGTCCGACCGTCCGACGAAGCCAGCGCACGTGACGCAACGGCCGGACTCCGGGACGAAATGCTGAGCACAGGCGGTCTTGCCGCACACGGGACAGGCGCTCACCTCGTCGGAGGCGAAGACCGCCTCCGGCTCGGCCACGCACGTCGCGCGGTGTCGTTCGCAGACGAGGCGGCCCGAACCGTCGGCTCGGCGCAGATGCCTGGAGCACTGAATCCCTCCATCCACGGCACACACGGCCTGGTGCGCGGTGCAGACCGATCGGCCGCAACTCACGCACTGCGCCACCTCGTCCACGCCCACGGGCTCGTTGGTACCGCCCTCGCAATGGCGCACGCACGCCGAGCACAAGCGACGGCTCCCCTTGGGCGCGTCGGCGCGACTCTGCTCCGCATGACGGTTGCACACCATCCGGCCGCAACTGCCGCAGGCCTCGAGACACGCGGAACACGCGGGATGATCGCCCTCTGCGCACATGCCTTCATGCGCCGTACAGTGCGCCATGCGGCACGACGAGCACACACGCGCGTGCTGCTCGCACGCGGGCTGCTCGTCGACGCGGCACGCGGCGATGCCGTGATCTGAGCAGAAGTCCGCCGCGCACACGGAACAGCGCGTGGCGCAGGCGTCACAGGCGCAGTGGCCGCGCTGATCCTCCTCGTGGACGCAGACGAGCAGCTCCGCCGGCGGACGCCCGCACTTCGGGCAGGCGAGAATCCACGCCGCCGATCCCGCGATCGGCCGCTGTGCCGCGAACCGCGCACGCACGCCGCCCTTGGACCGGATTTCCCACTCGACGCGCTGCATCAAGACACGAGCCTCCGCGAGTTGGAGCGGATGCACGATCGCCATCACCTGATGGCGGCGCACCTCCTCCGCCCGCCGCCGCTCGTGCAACGCGGTAATCGTACGCACGTCATCGGGATCGGTCTTGTCCTTGAGCACCGAGGCGAAGTAGCGATCGAGCCGCTCCAGCTCCGCGGCGACTCCCTGTTGAGCGCCCGCCTGCCGCGCGGCGACCCGCTCGGCGCTCCGTTCGCGCAGATCGCCCAGGAGCAGCTGCAGCATTTCCGTCGGAGCGCGCGCGGGGACCGGAGTGGCATCGGGAACGTCGTCGGGATCGGCTGGGGCAATGCGTCGCGCCTCTAGATCGGCGAACAGCGCGGTCACCTGATCGTCCGCGCGTGCGCCGGTGGCGAGATCGATGACGGCGCTCTCGATCACAGATTCCTCGACGACCGGCCCGGCACGCAATACGACGCGCGCGAGCAGCCGTCCCACTGTATGCGTCGCCAACGACGACTTGCGGCGCCGAGCAGTGCCGCCGCGAACGGGAACTGTAAGCTCGGCGGCCGGCGTCCTCCGGCGTCCTCCGCCGTCTTTCGGCGGCATCATCCCCAGCGACAGCCGGCCCGCCCGGGTGCGAATGGCCTCGAGCAGAGCGCCTAGGAACGGGCTGCCGAGCACCGCCATTTCGGCGTCGGGATCGCGTTCCAGGGCCTCGAGCGACAGCGCCACGCGCACGCTCGCGCGGTCGCCGAAATGCGCGCGCTCGGAGAGCGGCAGCTTCAGCTCGTACAGATCGGCGCCGCGCGGGAGCAGCTTCACTTTGGCCAGCTTGCAATACCGTTCGAGCAGCGTGCGGATGCGTGGATCGCCCTCCGCCATCGGCGTGGGCGTCTCTCGTGCGTCGTGCGTCGTGCGTCGTCTGCCTCGGTGCGAGGGCCGTTTCCGTATCACGCGGACTCCACCGCGATATCAACCAGCGCCAGCGGGAGGCGCTCGACCTGTGCCGTGAGCGTGATCGCGCGCCCGGAGCTGGTGAGGCCGGTGAGCCGCACGAGGGCGCCGTACTGAGGATGAGTGCCCGCGGGGGCAGGCGGGGCGGTGGTGATGTCGCCGATCGGCTCGATCGATTCGAGCGCTTCGAGCAGCTCGGTGACCTGCACGCCGAGCCGTTGGCGCTTGGCCTCCCAGCCCGCGGCCTTCACGAGGTGGCTCGTGCCCAGACCGAGCCGCAGCCGCGCGGGAATGGAGAGCTCATCGAATCGCCGCTCGAGCCGCGTGGCGTTGTCGTCCGGCGCGATCAGGGAGTTCAGCTGCTCCTGTGCCTGGCCGGCCGCGCTGCTCCGTTCGAGATCGAGGCCCAGCGTCTCCACACGGCGTGCGAAGTCGTCGTCGTTTTCGGCCGCCAGCCACTCGTCCGCGAGCCGCACCTCGAACTTCTGCGCGCCGCCGAACTCGCCGAGGATCAGGTCCAGCTCGCCCACGACCAACTCGAATAGTTTGATCTTCTTGTCGAGCAGCTGGAGGATGTACGACTCGATGGTGCCGGCCGCGGCCAGGTTCACGATGTGGACCTCGCGCCTCTGCCCGATGCGGTGCACGCGCCCGATGCGCTGCTCGACCACCATGGGATTCCACGGCAGGTCGTAGTTCACGAGCACGTTACAGATCTGCAGATTGCGGCCTTCGCTCCCCGCGCGCGTGGCGATCAGGACGCTGCGCTCGTCGTCGTGGAACGAGCGAATCCGCTTGTCGCGTTCGGGCGTCGTGAGAGCACCCCAGTACACGATCGGCGTGCGGCCCAGCGCCTTCACGCGCTGCTCGATCAGCTCGATCGTCGGGCGGTGATCGCTGAAGACCACGACCCGGTCAGGCGTCTCCTTCAGGATCTTGGTGAGCACGGTGAGCTTGGCGTGCGTCCTGACCTTGCCCGCACGTTCGGCGAGCTGGCGCGCGATGGCGCGATGCTCGGGCTTGATGCGCTCCCCTTCGGCCAGATGCGTGAGCGATTCCGCCAGCGCCTTCGCCGAGGAGCACAGGCGCTGGCGCAGATGGATCATCGCGAGCTGGACCATCCCCTTGCCCGTCCGCCGCCGTCCGCTTCCGGCTTCCGCCTCGTCCTCGTCTTCCTCGTGCTGTACGAAGCCCTCGCGATAGAGGCGGCGCAGGAACTGCGTCGTGCGCTCGTAGAGATCGGCTTCCGCCTTGGTCAGTTTGACTTCGGGATGCCGTGGACGGCGGGGCGGCAGGTCGAGATCGTCCACCACGCTCGCGCGGCGCGTGCGGATCATGACCGCGTTGGTGAGCGCGCGCAGCGCCTCGGCGTCCTTGGGCTGGCGGGGATCGCCCGCCACCAGGTGCGCGGCGCGGAATTCCTCCCAGGTGCCGAGCTGCCCGGGGCGGAGCAGGGTGATGAGGTTGTACAGCTCGCGCAGATCGTTCTGCAGCGGCGTCGCCGTGAGCAGTAAGAGAAAATCGCGCTCGATCTTCTCGATGAATTTGTAGGTCGCGCCGCGGTGGCTCTTGATCTTGTGCGCCTCGTCCACGATCACGAGGTCCCAATGATGCCGCAGAATCTCCTCGGCGTGCCGGCGGGAACGTGCGCGGTCGTGCGACACGATCGCCTTGGTGACTTTTTGCCAGTCGTCGGGATCGGTCGGGGTCTCGAAGCGCTGGAAGAATTTCTCCTCCAGCTCGCCCTGCCACTGTCCCACCAGCGATGCCGGCGTGAGGATCAGCGTGCGGCGGGCGAGCCCGCGAATCGCCAGCTCCCGGTAGATGATGCTCGCCTCGATCGTTTTGCCGAGCCCGACTTCGTCGGCGAGGATCGCGCGGCCGCCCATGTGCCGCAGCACCCGCTGGGCGACGTCGATCTGGTGCGGCAGCTCCTTGATGGCGTGACCGCCGAGCGTGATGAGCCGGTCGAAGCCCGGGACGAGGGCGACGTGCTCCGCCTCACGCCGCAGCTCGTACCAGGCGCGCGACGCCGGCGGGGCGCCCTGCTGCCTGGCAAACAGGTCCAACGAACGTTCGTCGACCGACCAGAGATCGTCGGCAGGTGCGGGCGAGGGCGTAACGGAAACAGCTGGATCGAGCATTTGCCGCGATGAAAAATGGGGCCGCAATATTCAATTCTAGGGCTGCACACGCCAGCCCATGCCCGCGCTGTCTTGCGTAGCGACACTCTACGGGTGACCACTTGATTCCCACTTGACGGGCCGATAGCAGCATGCGGACATCCCGATGGCGCCCCGTTTGACAGCACCAACAGGGGGCGCGTACATCTCACGCGGGAGCATCGCGGTGACCAGACGTCGCGGGCGCTCTCAGGGGTGGTGCAGAAGATGACAGCTCGGGTTGCCGACGAACCGACCGCGATAGCGGCCGAGAAACGCGTTCAGACTGTGCCCTGGTATACGGCCGCGGTATTGGTTGCCTCAACCTGCGTCGTGGTGGGCCTTCTCTGGGACGTTTCCTGGCACCGCACCGTGGGGCGAGACACGTTCTGGACATTGCCCCACCTGCTCGAGCAATTCGCCGCGCTGTTGGCTGGGCTCGGCTGCGGCTGGCTCGTACTCCAGACGACGTTCGCGGGAACGAGCGAGCAACGAGATGCATCGGTCCGGATCTGGGGATTCCGCGCGCCGCTGGGGGCGTGGGTCTGCATCTGGGCCACCTTCATCATGCTGCTCTCAGCGCCGTTCGACGACTGGTGGCACCGCGCCTACGGTCTCGACGTCAAGATCCTCAGCCCGCCGCACGTCGTGCTCGGCCTCGGGATGATGTCGCTGCAGTTGGGCGCGCTCTTGATGGTACGCCCGGCACAAAATCGGCTCTTTGGCATCCTCTCCGCGTACGCCGCCGGCCTCCTCGTGGCGGTGCTGGCAACGCTGATCATGGAGCACGCCGCTTTCCCGAATCATATGCACAGCTCGCGCTTCTACATGGCCACAGGCGCGGTCTTCCCGTTCATGTTGGTCGCCAGCGCGAGAGCGTCGCCACTGCGTTGGGGCGCCACCCTGACCGCGGCGTGCTACATGACGATCGTGCTCGCGATGTTGTGGATTCTCGAGCTCTTTCCGGCGCAGTCCAAACTGGCACCCGTCTTCAATCCCGCGACACACATGGTGCCGCCACCGTTTCCGCTGCTGCTCGTCATACCGGCCGTCGTCATCGACCTGTTGCTCCGACGTGTCGGTAAGGGCCGCGACTGGCTCCTCGCCGCCGTCATCGGCCTCGCCTTCGTGGCCGCGATGCTCGTCGTCCATTGGTTCTGGGCGGAATTCATGCTGTCGCCGGCGGCGCGGAACGGCGTGTTCGGGGCCGATCGGTGGGACTACAGCGTGCGGCTTGGGCCCTGGCAATACCAGTACTGGAACCTGGACGGGGGGGCGAGTGGCACGTTCAAGTGGGGTCGCGCCGGCAACGTGGTGGGCGCGTTCAGACCGGCACTCTTCGCGCTGGGATTGGGGATCGCGGCGCTGATCGCCATGGTCTCCTCGCGTCTCGGCCTGTGGTTGGGCACGTGGATGTCCGAGCTGAAGCGATGACGCATCGCCGCGATTTCGTCGCCTCGTGCGGCGCACTGGTGCTTGCGCTGAGCGGTTGCCAAGCGCTGCTCTCCCGCACGCGTTTGGCGAGTCTCGCGCTCGCCGACCCGCACCCTGACGATTACGAGCCGGTACTCGGCGCCCTCATTGCGACGATTCTTCCCTTTGATCATCCCCGCTTTCCACCGATCTCGGCGGCGGAGGTTCAGGAGCGCTTGCTGGCGCTCTTCCCGCTCGGAGACGAGCGCTATCTCGTGCTCCAAAAGGGGCTGATGGTGTTCGATGACACGGGCCTCTTCCCCGTGCTGGAGCCGCCCATGGTCGCCGAAGCACGCGCTCTACAGGGCGCGAACGATGCGGCGATCGCTGCGTGTGCAGCCCAGGATCGCCGTCGCTACGTCGAGTGGCGCCGCGCGTTTCCTTCCGGTGCGACCTCTTTTATCGCACTGCAACCGCCAGCGCGGACCGGGTATTTCCGGCTCTGGGGGCAAAGCGGCTTCAATAGCAAAGCCCTGTTCTATTCCTCCGCCAAACGTCTGGTGATGATCGCCGCGTACTCCATGCGCGACTTCTGGCGCGCGATCGGCTACGCCGGACCGCTGCTCAAACCATCATGACGCGAATTACGTGCGACATCCTGATCATTGGGTCGGGCGCGGCCGGCGGGGTTCTGGCGGCCACGCTGAGCGAGCTGACTAACAAGCGGATCGTCTTGGTCGAGAAGGGCGGATACTTCGCCAAGGACTTCTTCAACCAGAACGAATTGGACATGCGTGTGCTGTACGCCGAGGAAGGCCAGCGCGCGACCGTGGATGGCTCGATCGTAGTGCGGGGCGGCGAGTGTGTGGGTGGTGGGACGACCGTCAACGTCGCGCTCTCGTTCGACCCCATCCAGGCTGTGTGGCAAGGTTGGCAGAGGGACTTCGGGCTGACGGGTTTCTCATTCGCCAGTGCGAGCGACTATGGCGTGAGCGGCTTGAACCTCCGCTCCGCCACCGCGGAAGTCCGGCGCCGTGTCAATGTGCACACCCCCGCTGACGCCGAGATCAACGACAACAATCTCATCCTGGACAAGGGGTGCCGGGCGCTGGGCATTGCCGCCAAGCGCTTCGAGCTCAACATGCGCGACTGCATCGGCTGCGGCTATTGCACCGAAGGATGCGCGTACGACCGGAAACAGGGCACGATGATCACCTTCATCGCCGATGCCCTGGCCCGCGGCGTGCAGCTCATTCACCACTGCAGCATCGATCAGATCGTGTTCGAGCGCCGCGGCGGGGTAACGCGCGCGACGGGGGCGCGGGGCAGCGTCCGTGCCTCGCGACCGGGTTCGCAGCCGAACACGGTGCCGCCGGGTGCGTTGCAAATCGCGGCCGGGATCGTGGTGCTCGCCGCCGGCTCGATCGAGTCACCGGCGCTCCTGGAGCGCTCCGGTCATCCCGACCCTCAGCACATCCTCGGCAAAGGATTGGTATTGCATCCGAGCCTTCCGGTCATCGGGTTGATGGATCGCGAGATCGTCAACTACCGCGGCATCAGCGGCGCGATTTTCAGCGACCATTTCTACGAGAGTCGCGGCTTCTATTTCGAGTGCCTCTTCGGGCATCCGGTCTACGGCTCCTTTGTCTTCCCCGGCGTGGGAGCGGAGCACTTCGAGCTGATGTTGAATTTTTCTCGCACCGCGGCATTCGGCGTGATGCTGGTCGACAGCGTGGACCTCGCGAATCGCGTCGAATGGGACCGGATGCAGCGCAAGGCGGTGATCCGCTATCGCCTCAGGGAGTCGGACAAGTCGCGGTTGCGGTTCGCCGCGCAGACCGCCGTCGAAGTGATGTTCGCGGGCGGGGCGCGCGAGGTCCTGCTTCCCTCGGAAGAATCAGTGGGCACACTGCGCGCGCCGCGGTTTCAGCGCGCCGAGCAGGCGGCGCTCTGCGCGGAGCTGCAGTTTCGTCCGCACGCGACGACGATCACGTCCGCGCACTGCCAGGCAACGGTGAAGATGAGCGAGGATCCGCGCCTCGGCATGGTCGATTCGCGGGGCGAATCGCACGCCGTGCGGAAGCTGCTCGTGTGCGATTCATCCGCATTCCCCACCTCCTGCGGCGCGAATCCGATGATCGCGATCATGTCGCTGGCACGCTATCAGGGACGGCGTGTTGCCGCCGAGCTGGCCCGTTATGATCTCTAGCCCGCGGCACGCGTTGGGCGCAGCGCTGCTTCTCGCGCTGGGGGGAGGGGGGGGGAGCGCTCCGCTATCCGGCCAGGTGCGGGTGCTCGTGACGAGCGTCGGCTACCAATCACCGAGCCTCGTCGCGCCGCTGGTCTTGCTGTCCTTCGTCCCGGCATCAGGAAAAGGTGTGTCGACGTTGGGAGTCGCCGGATACACGCTGACCGCGTCGCGCATCGCCTACCGCAGCCCGACGGTTGCAACCGTCGTCGCGCTCGACGTCACGCCCCTCAACGCCAACAGCAGCAACTATGTCTACCGCGATGGGGAGCGCGACAGCGCACTCGCGTTCCGCGACGCCAACGTCACATTGCATGCCGGCCTGCGCGTCTCTCACGAAGGCACGCGGTCGCGGTGGGGCGTGGAGCTCGGAGCGATCGGCCTGAACGAATGGGTGTCGCGCGTCGCTGACCCGAGCGTTGGCTCGCGCTGGCGCGATCCCTACGTCGGGCTCCAGATCGCCGCCAATTACCGCCGTGTCATCTCGGAAGACATTCTGGCGGCACGCTGGGACGGCGTGAAAGCCGCGGCCGATTTCGCCGGCTTCGCCGGTGCGCAGCCCTGGTGGAAGTCGCGCGCTTGGCTGGGCGGCGGGAAACGGGTCGGGAGAATCTCGCTCATGGGGCGGGCGTGGCTGCTGTTCGGCCACAACCTCGACATCGTCAATCAGCACTTGGTGGGCGGCTCGTGGGACCTGGACCAAAGTCCCGCGCTGTACGGCTACCACTTCGCCGAATTCCGCGTGATTCGCGGCGCGGTGCTGAGTGCGGGCGCGGATCTGAAGCTCCGAGGACCCTGGGAATTGGGGGTGCGCGGCGGTTACCTGAGCAGCCCCTCGGGCTCGACATACGGCGAGGCCATCAGGCTGAGCACGGCGTGGAGTGGAATCGCGTTCCACATCGGCGTCGGGCTGCCGAGAGCGGGGGCAGCCCTCGTGTTTGCCGGCATGAGCGCGGCGGTCCTGTAGCAATGCGTGTGCCCCCGTTGCGCCGCACCCTGCTGACCCTCGCCGGGGTGGTGCTCGTGTGGCTGCTCTTCAGTATCCCGCTGGGCGGGCCCGCGGCGGTCGTCAATCCCGACAAACCACAGTTTGGATGGAAGCAGGACACGCTGTGGTTCCGTCTCGAGCGACGCTACCGCGAGCTCCGCCGGCGCGGCTGCGACCCTGGCGCCACCGCCGATATCGCGGCTGCGTTGGCAGGGAGCCAGCGACTGGTTCGCGCGGTGGACTCCCGGGCATGGAATCCCGACGCCCCTGTCTTCGCTTCGCTCGAAGCCAATATCTTTGCGCTCGGGCCGATGATCGGTGCCTGCCCGCACCGCCTGGGCGATTACATCCGTCTCGTCACTCAGACGCGCAGCGCGGTAAAGCGTCAGTCAGAGCGGTGGGACGTGAATCAAGCGGCTACGAGAGACCGGATGTACCGCCTGCTGTTCGGCGGACGCGCGGCGCTCGAGGAAGTCATGCTGCAGGACTCGCTGGGGTCGCGTCCGGCGCTCGTGTTGGCGGACGATGAGCCGTCACAAACGCCCTTCACGCGAATTCTCGGCGTCACGATCCATAGCGGCGATCTGTTGGTCTCGCGAGGCGGCGGCCAGGTCTCCGCGCTGATAGCGGTGGGCAACGACCACGCGGGCAATTTCTCGCATGTCGCCATGGTATACGTCGACGAGAAAACCAGCCTTGCATCGGTGATCGAGTCGCGACCCAAGTCGGGCGTCGCCGTGCATCCGCTGGAGGACTACCTGGCCGATGTCAAACTGCGTGTCATGGTGTTGCGGCTCCGCGCCGACCTCCCGGCGCTGAAGGCGGATCCGCTGCTGCCGCACAAGGCGGCCATGATCGCGCTCGCCGCGGCGCGCACCCGCCGGATTCCCTATAACCTCGAGATGGATCTGCATGACACCACGCATATGTACTGCTCGCAGGTGCCGTCATCCGCCTACGACAAACTGGGAATCCATCTGTGGATGGGCATGTCGAGCATCTCGGCTCCGGGCATCATCTCCTGGCTCTCCGCCATGGGCGTGCGGCACTTTGAATCGGAGGAACCGTCCGACCTCGAATACGATCCCCAGGTGCGCGTGGTCGCGGAATGGCGTGACCCCGAGAC
>Ga0070699_100001077_pt1 | contig 25401 bp, 25 predicted proteins | sample KBSK1503metaG_FD_65473 | JGI IMG/M metagenome (GOLD analysis project Ga0070699, IMG submission 65473) | Corn, switchgrass and miscanthus rhizosphere microbial communities from Kellogg Biological Station, Michigan, USA - KBS K1-50-3 metaG | ecosystem: Host-associated > Plants > Roots >...
GGGACACCCCGGGCGACTTCCGATGGGCGTCCGCGGTCGGCCAGACGAATCGCGTCTGGGTCCTCGACCTCAACGGGAGGCGCTTCTGGATCGAGGCGGAGACGTACAAAGGCTCCACGGCCGGGCTGGAAGCGGAGATCCAGGGGATGATCGACTCGATCCAGTTCGACTGAGTCAATCTCCGACGCAGAGTGCAGAAGCCGGGCCTTCGGGTCCGGCTTCTCACGTCCGAAGGGCTCGCTCCCGGGCCCGCCTGAACGTCCCGCTGCTCCCTTCGACCATCTCGTCGTTCGCGGTCAGCGAGATCCGGAACCAGCCGGGGACCTCGACGACGGCGCCCGGCAGGACCATCGCCCCCTCTTCGGCCAGGATCTCGGCGAAGCGCTCGTCGTCGTCGATCGGCGAGCGGGCCATGATGTAGAAGGTGCCCTCCGGCCGGGTGTGCTCGTAGCCCAGATCGTCGAGGATCGCCATCATCCGGTCGCGCCGGCGCTCCATCGCCCCGATGTCGATCGACAACCGCTCGAGGTCGTCGATCGCGTGCTGGAGGTCGGCGTTCGGGAACGAGAACCCCGTGGCGATCTGGTTCAAGAAGATCCGGTCCCGCAGCTCCACCCGGTCGGGTTTGGTCGGCGGCACCGTCAGGTAGCCGATCCGCATCCCGGGCGCGAGGAGCGTCTTGCCGTAGCTGTACGTGATCAGCGTGTCCGGGTAGACCTCTGCCGGGCTGTGGAACGAGCGTCCGTCGAACAGGATGTGGTTGTACGGCTCGTCGGACACGAGGTCGACCGGGCGGCCGATCCGAGCCGACGCTTCACGCAGCGTGGCCGCCAGCCGCTCCAGATCTCCGAGTGGGAAGACCCGCCCGCTCGGGTTGTGCGGTGAGTTCAGGAGGACGGCCCGCGTGCGCGGCGTGATCGCGGCGTCGATCGCGGCAAGGTCGAGGTCGAAAACCGGCGGGGCCAGGTTCACCCGCTTCGGCACGCCGCCCGCCGCCAGGATCAGGAGCTCGTAGAAGAACCACGGCGGCGAGAGGAAGATCACCTCGTCGCCCGGCTCGACGATCGACCGAAACGCCACGGCGAGGGCGGCGAACCCGCCGTTCGTCATCGCGATGTCGGCCGGATCCCAGTCGATCCCCGTCCGTTGGCTGAGCGTCCGGGCGACGGCGGCCTGCGACTTCGGCTCGGACAGCTTGTAGGCGAACCAGTCGACCGTCTGCGGGTCGAGGTGCTCGTGGAGCGCCGAGACGTACCCCGGCAACGGCATCTCGTTCGGGTTGCCGAAGGCGAAGTTGGCGACGCCTGGATCGGTCAGGTGGCGGTAGACCGGCCCCTCGAAGAAGGACAGGAACGGCTTGATCGACTCGCGGAGGGCGACTGCAGGCGGAGTGACGGTCTCGGTCATGGGCCGACTGTAGAGCGTCCGCGTCGTGTTCGGTCGGGCGAGACGCTCAGCCGTCGACGAGGGCGACGACCTCCCGGGCTCCACTAATGCCCTTGAGCTCGTGGCGGCCGCGATCCTCGAACACCAGGCCGGAGCCGTCGACGAGATCGCGGGTCGTGGTTGTCGTCAGGACGTCACCCGGGCCGGCCAGGCCCAGGATCCGCGAGGCGAGATGGACGGCGAGGCCTCGGATGTCATCGGCGACGACCTCGACCTCACCGGTGTGGACGGCGGCACGGATCTGGAGGTCGAGGGCGGCGGCCTCACGGCAGATGACCCGGGCGCAGCCCAGGGCTCGGGCCGGTGCGTCAAACCGGGCGAGGAACCCGTCACCGGTCGTCTTGACCTCGACCCCACCGAAGCGGTTCAGCGCTCGGCGGACCTGGTCGTTGTGGGAGGCGAGCAGCGTGCGCCAACGGCTGTCGCCGAGCCGGGCGGCGACGTCCGTGGAGCCCACGATGTCCGTGAAGAGCACGGTCGTCAGGATCCGCTCGCCGGTTGCCAGCAACGGCGCGCCCCATGTTCGGATGCCGGACCAGTTGATGCTGCGCACGGCTTCGTCGCCGACGACCCAGGCGTCGTGCCCCGGCGGAATCTCGTAAACGCAGTCCGGGCCAACCTCCATGACCGTGCCGTCGGCCATTTCGACGTGGAGCACGCCCGACACGACGATCCCGAAGTGATGGAACTCGCAGAGCTGGGTGCCGGCCAGCGGCTTCACGTGCTCCGACCACCGCCAGCCCGGCTCGAGGACTTGGCGACCGATCGACTCCTCGCCCAGGTTGACCAGGTCGATCCGGCCGTGGTCCAGGTTCCGGACCTCGTCGGGGCGCTCGAAGCTGGCCCATTGCGCCTTCGACACGGACCGAAGCGTAGCCGAGACGCCCTGCCGTCGGTCGCAGTGTGGCCATGACGGCCGAAGCCTAGGCTGGTTGCGAAATCTGAACCTTCTGCCATCGCCGGACCCTCTCCCATGTGATCTCGCCCAACAGGGTGCGATCGATGGGCAAGGAGAATGGGTGCTCAACGAGATCGTGGACCGGGCGAAGCGAGGCGACGAGGAGGCCTTCGACGCTCTCGCCCGCCAGGTCGGCGATCGGTGCATGGCGATCGCATGCCGGATCCTTCGCGACGTCGACCTGGCCGAGGACGCCGTTCAAGCGGCACTCACCGTGGCCTGGCGCGACCTGCGAACGCTTCGCGACTCGAGCCGGTTCGAGCCCTGGCTCCATCGGATCCTGACCAACGAGTGCTACGCCGAGGCCAGGCGCCGCACGCGGTGGTCGGGTGACATCCAGCTTCTCTCGGTCGACGGGCCGGCGGAGGCGGAGGGGATCCTGAGCGTCAACGACCGCGACCAACTCGAGCGCGCCTTCCGGAGGCTCACCCTCGAGCAGCGCGCCGTCCTTGTCTTCCACCACTACCTCGACCTCACGCTGGTCGATGTAGCCGATCGACTCGGCATTCCGATCGGGACCGCGAAATCCCGACTGCACTACGCGACGGCGGCGCTTCGATCAAGCCTCGAAGCGGACGCCAGGACACCCACTACACAGGAGCGTCTCGCATGACTGCGCGCGATCCCGACGGACTGATCCGGACCTTCCTCAGTGAGGGCGAGACGGACCTGCCCGATCGCGCGTTCGACGCGGTTCGACGAGACATCCACCGAACGCGTCAACGGGTCGTCATCGGCCCGTGGAGGGAACCTGACATGTCCAGTCTCGCCAAATTGGCGGCGGCCGCTGCCGCGGTCGCAGTGATCGCATTGATCGCCGTTCTTGCGCTCCCGCGCGGTAACGGCGGGGTCGGCGGCACGCAGTCCGGTCCATCCGCGACCGCCGTGCCGACGCCCAGCCCATCGCCACAGCCGCTCCCGCAGTCCGGTGCCGTCCAACCGGGAAGGTACTGGCTGAACGCAGTCGGAGACCCGAGCGCAAATCCGTTGCCCCGGATCGCCCTGACCCTGCCCGTAGGCTGGACCGCGGACGGGGACCTCCTCCTCAAGAACTACGCGCCAGATCTCAACACGGGCGAATTCGACTCGAGCGACGCTGGGGCGGGGCCAGCGTTGGTCGCCTGGCAGATGAGCGGCACGTTCGTCGATCCGTGCACCAACCACACCCTCGTCAAGCCAACCCCCGGCCCGGGCATCGATGCGCTCGCCGACGCCTTTGCCCACCAGCCGGGAACCACGGCCGGTTCGCCCACCACGGTGGCTGTTGATGGTTACAGCGGCAAGTTCGTCGAACTGACCGTGACAGCCGACATCACCAAGTGCAGCGACAAGTTCTGGATCTGGGCCTCGGCCGATGGCAACAGTCGATGGGTCCAGGGAACGAACGAGATGAACCGGATGTACATCCTCGACGTTGAAGGCCGCCGATTCACCTTCAACGCCAGGATCCCTGCGCGGACGACCGCCGCTGACCGCGCGGAGCTCGAGACGATCATCGACTCGTTCGACATCGTCCCCTGAACCGGCCCGGTCTCGACAAGCGAAGCCCCCGGGCATCGACCCCGGGGGCTTCGTGCGCCTGAGACGAACGACAAACGGCTCGGCGCCAGACTCGGGGCGGGGGCTGCCGGTTCGAAGATTGATCCATCTGCCGTGCCGGACGGCCCTATCAAGTGAGGGGCATACGCGCCGGCGCCCAGTTCGGCGCGACGCCCGATTGGAGGGAGCCTCATGGCGCAGCCTGTGCACCGGTCGAGAGCCAAAGGGAGGGTCTCGGCCATGGTCGCTCTCGTCGTCATCACGGCGACGATGATCATCCCGTCAACGTCGGCCTCGGCCGTCACGCCGGTCGATCCGGCCGACATGGTTCTCGAGTGGAACCTGAACGCGTTGAACGCGATCGCCAATCCCAACGCCGCGGACCCGCCGGGTCTCGGCCAGAATCCACCGTTCTCACCGGTCAGCCTGGCAATGGTCCACGGCGCCATCTACGACGCCGTCAACTCCATCGACGGCCGACACGAGCCGTACCTCGGCAACATCCACGCCCCACCCGGCGCTTCCCAGGCCGCCGCAGCAGCGACGGCCGCCCACCACGTCCTCGTCGGGATCACCCCGGCATCGCTGCCGCAGGTGACCGCCAGCCTGAACCATCTCTACAACGACATCTCGCTCCCCAAGATCCCGGACGGCCAGGCCAAGACCGACGGAATCGCCGTCGGCGCCGCAGCCGCTGCGGCGATGCTGGCGAACCGAGCCGGTGACGGCCGCGCCAACCAAAGCCGGACCTTCCCGATCGGCACGGAGCCCGGCGAATGGCGCCTGGTCCCACCCCTGAATGCCAATGTGTTCTCGTGGGTCGCCGACATCCGAACGTTCTCGCTGAAGAGCTCGAGCCAGCTCCGGGTCCCGGACGATCCGCCGCTGACGAGCGCCCTGTACACGGCCGAGTTCAACGAGGTCAAGGCGCTCGGCGCGCAGACGGGCTCCACTCGGAGCCCCGCGCAGAATTCGCTCGCGAACTTCATCGTCCAGAACCCCGTGCCGATCGTGAACCGGGCCTTCCGGGAGCTCGCGGCGGCGAAGGGACTGTCCACCGCGCAGCAGGCCCGGCTGTTCGCGATGACCAGCATCAGCTCGGCCGATGCCCTGATCAGCTGCTGGGACAACAAGAACTACTACCTTTCGTGGCGGCCCCAGACGGCGATCCGCCTGGCCGACACCGACGGCAACCCGGATACGATCGCGGACCCCAACTGGAGCTCGCTCTTCCCGAACCCCGGGTATCCGGACAACCCGTCCGGCTACAACTGCTTCGCCGCCTCGATGATGAACTCCGGCCGGGCGTTCTTCGGGACGGACAAGGTCGCGTTCGAGCTGAAGAGCGCGGCGTCGAATCGGACCTACTCGCGGTTCACGGACTACGTCCGCGACGCGATCGATGGCCGGATCCTCATCGGCTTCCATTTCCGCCACGCCGACGTGAACGGCGCCTGGCTCGGCAAGAAGGCCGCCCAGTGGGTGGCAAAGCACGAGTTCGCGCCCGTCAACTGACGCGTCGCGGCTCTCGCGTGACGACCCCCGGCCCGCTCAGGCGGGCCGGGGGTCCTCGTTGATCGCCCTATGCAGGCACGAGATCAGCCACCAAGCCGAAATGGTCCGACGGGAACAGGGCCGAGTCCTCCGGCGACGGCTGATCGTAGGCAAGTCGGCAGGCTGCGACCGACAGCGGGCCGCGAACGAACACGTAGTCCACGCATCGGTCGCGCTTCGGGCGGTCGGCCCCAGTCAACAGCGGCGTCGGGTAGGTGACCGCCGGTTCGGTCCCGTTTGCCAGCCGATGTGCGGATCGGAAGCCGGCGGATTCAATCAGCTTGACCACGGGCTCCCACGCATCGGCGTTGAAGTCACCCAGCAGAATCTCGCCATCTCGGGCGGGTGCGCGGTCGATCAGCCGCAGGACCCGCTCCCCCTGGCGGGCACGCTTCCTCTGGGCCTTCTCCGGCCAATACAAGTGCGTCGTGGTAACGGAGATCGCGCGGCCGTCATCCGTCCGCAGGTCGACTCGGAGAGCGCTGCAGCCGCGTCGGACGTCGCGCCGCGTTGACGACACGACCGCGGTCGGCCGCCGCACCAGCACGCTGTTTCCGAGCTCGGGCTGTTCATCCCAACCGCGAACGACCGTGTACGTCCCCGGGCGCCCCCCTACGATGGCGCGCTCCTGATCCATTGGGTAGACGACCTCCTGGAGGGCGAGGATGTCCGGCTTGAGCGCGGCGGTCGCCGACCTCAGCAGGTCGAGGCGTCTGTGCCAGTCGCGCTCGAAGTTCAGGATGTTGATGGTCGCGACGTGTATGCCGAGGGCCATGATTCCGGATGGTAGACTGTCAACCAACATCGGCAGAAGAGGGAGAGGATGGGCGCTGACGCGGCCGACGGCGGACTTCGTCCGCTCGAGACACCCCGATCCCTGGCGGAAGATGCCGCGGCGCTCATCCGAGCGGAGATTCTGGGCCGCCGTTTCCAACGCGGCCAGCATCTCGTCGAGGCGACGATCGCCAAACAGCTGGGGATCAGCCGCGGCCCGGTCCGCGAGGCTTTCAAGCTGCTGCGCGCCGACGGGCTAGTTGCCGAAGAACCCCGCCGCGGGACGTTCGTGGTCACCCTCAATAGCCGCGATGTGCGCGAGATCTACGACCTACGCGCCGCGATCGAAGGCGCGGCCGCACACGCAGTCGCGACGGCGCGGGATCCTGCCGTGCTCGCCGAGCTGCACGGCATCATCGAGAGGATGGCCACGGCCGTGGAGCAGCGGGACTTCCGGGCTGTCGGTCGGGCCGACCTCGATTTCCACGAGGCGATCTGTCGACTGAGCGGCAACCGACGAATCCACGCTGTTTTTGGCCAGCATGTGCCGGCTCTGCGGACCCTCCTGCAGATCGATGAATACCTGTATTCCTCGGCCGAGATCGCCAGTCAGCATCGGCCGCTCCTCGAAGCGATCGAGCAGGGCAAGGCGGATGTGGCGAGGCGGCTGTCCGAAGAGCACTGCCGCAACGCTCGGGACCGCGTGGCCGCCTACATCGACTCGCAACCCGACGACTAGCTCGTCCAGATGAGCGAAGCGTTCGACGCCGTTGTCGTCGGCGGAGGCCATAACGGCCTCGTCGCCGCGTTCGACCTGAGCCGTGCCGGCCTCCGGACGCTCGTCCTCGAGCGGAGGCCCATCGTCGGCGGGGCGTGCGTCACCGAAGAGTTCTTGCCCGGCTTCTGGGCATCAACGGGTGCGTACGTCCTATCGATGCTAGGTGCAGAGATCTGGAGCAACATGCGCCTCCAAGAACGGGGCATCCAGGTGGACGCTGCCGGCCCGACGCTGAACATCTCCAAGTCCAACGAGTATCTCTACCTCCACGACGACATCGAGGAATCTGCCGTCGAGGTCGGCCGGTTCTCGAAACGCGACGCTGCCGCGTTGCCAAAGTTCGAGGACGACCTGGCGAGCCTGGCGAAGCCAATCTCGCCGATGTTCCGGTGGACGCCCGTCGAGCCACGCCTTCGCCGGCCGTCCGACCTGGCGGGCATCGCCCAGGTCGCGCTCCACTTCTCGCGATACCGGGGGCTGGTGCCCGAGGCGGCGTTCCTCTTCACCACCTCCGCGACGCAGTACCTCGACGAGCGGTTCGAGTCCGACGTCGTGAAGGCGGCCCTGGGCTGGCACGCTATCAACGACAGCGTGGCTGGACCGTCCACGCCGGGAACCGCATACGTCCTCCTCCACGATCATGCGTCCGTTGAAATCGGCGGCGGAATCCGCCAGTGGGGTTTCGTGCGGGGCGGGATGGGCCGCGTGACGGCGGCGATGGCCGATGCGGTTCGCGAAGCGGGCGGGACGGTCCGGACCGATACCGAGGTCGAGCGGATCCGAACGAAATCGGGGCGGGCGAACGGCGTGGTTGTTTCGGGTGGCGAGGAAATCGGCGCACGCTTCGTCCTGTCCAACGCCGATCCAAAGCGGACGTTCCTGCGCCTCCTCGATCCGGCCGACGTTCCCGAGCATTTCAGGGCGGCGATCGAGGCCTACCGGTGCGACGGGACGAGCATGAAGATCAACCTCGCGGTCGGCGAGCTGCCTCGCTTCGTCGGGCTGGACGGTGATGGCGTTCAGCCGTACCACACCGGGATCATGGAGGTGAACCCGACGCTCGCCGAGTTGGACGGTCAACAGCAGCTGGCCCGCGAAGGCATCCCGGCCGTCGAGACGCACATCGAGCTGTGCATCCCGACCGTTCATGACCCGACGCTCGCGCCGGCCGGCAAGCACATCGTCACGATCGACGTAAACTCGCAGCCCTACCGACTGGCGTCAGGCAATTGGGATGAGATCAAGGACGCCGTCGCCGATCGTGTGATCAATGAGCTGACGCAGGCGTTCCCGAACCTGGCGGGCTCGATCGAAGGCCGCGCGGTGCTGAGTCCGCTCGATCTGGAGCGGACGCTCGGCATCACCGGCGGCCACGCCCTTCACGGCGACATGCTCATCGACCAGCTGTATTTCATGCGGCCGGTCCGCGGCTGGGGTAGCTACCGGACGCCTGTCCAGAACCTCTATCTCTGCGGCGCCGGTACGCATCCCGGAGGCGGCGTGTCGGGAGCGAACGGTCGGAACGCCGCCCGCCAGCTCCTCCGCGACGTGCGAACCCGGCGGCTGCGCCTGAGCTGACGACAGGGGGAGCAGGGCGGCGCGCCCAGGTCAGGCCGCGCTCGTGATGGGATGTCGCTCCAGCCAGGCGCCGAGGAGCCAGAGGCCAATGCCACCGGCTACGCACACGACCGCCGAGATTGCCCACAGCAGGACGCCCGGAGCAGCCTCCAGGCAGAAGCCGCCGAGCGGCGGACCGAGGACGGCGCCCGCCGCGACCGCACCCTCGAGCGCTCCCTGGTAGCGACCGCGCGCCCGTTCGGGGGCGAGATCGGCGGCGAACGATGGCAGGAGCGGAAGGAAGATCATCTCGCCGATCGTGATGAGCACCATGAGGCCGGCGAGGAAGGGCAACGCCAGACCCGGGCCCGGGATGAGCACCACGAGACCGTAGGCTGCCCCGGTCGCCAGCACCGCGAACGCAATGAGCGGCAATTTCGGGCGACGCTCCATCACCCTCGTGAGCGGGAGCTGGAGGAGGACGATCAGAAGGCCGTTCAGTGCGAACAGGAGGCCCCACAGCTCGGTCGACAGCCCGAGGTGGTCCACGCCATAGACCGGCAGCGTGGTGAACCACTGGGCCTCGGCGATGTGCACCAGGAAGATGAGCAGGACGAAGACGGCGAACACGGCCGCGCTGCGACGAACCGAAGCCGCGACTGCCGCACTGACGGGTGGAGCCGACGGGGGTGGCCACTCCCCCGCCTTCCCGGGCGGCGGATCATGCTTCAGAAGGTCATCGACAGGGCGGGTCTCCCGGACGAACTTCAGGAGCACGAACGCGTACGAGGCCACCGCCACGGCGGCGACGCTGAACAGGAGCGAGTAGCCAAATGAGGCGAGCCCGGCACCGATGGCCGGGCCCGCGATCCAGCCGACGTTCTGGGCAACAGCGAGCACCCCGAAAGCGCGCGGCCGCCGGGCATCGGGAACGACGTCCGAGACGGCCGCCCGCGCGGCCGGGGTGAATGCGGGATCGAACAGGCCGAGCGCGAGCAGCAGGAGCGCCGTCGTCGTGATGTCCCTCGTCAGCGCCATGCCGGCAAGGAGAATGCTCGTCGCGACGATCGAGACGAGCATCACGGGCCGCCGCCCGAAGCGATCGACCAGCCAGCCGGCCGTCCCGGTCGAGATCACGCGGCAGATGCCGTAAACGCCCAGGAGCAGTCCGGCCTGGAACAGCGATGCGCCCAATGAGAGGGTCAGGTACAGGCTGAAGAACGGGAAGACGAGCGCAAATCCGAAATTCGAGACGAGGTCCCCAACGGCCAGGGCCACGATGAGTGGGTCGAACTCGCTGGTCAGCGACCTGATCAGCCGGAAAGGGCGGAAGATGTCGGCCTCGCTCCCGGGGCTGTCGTCGCGGCGGCGATGATCCGCAAATCGCGCGGTGCGACGCCTCTGTCGACAGTCTACCGTTGCGTCAGGGTCGCTCCAACGGAGTCCCAGGAGAGGAATCGCCTGTGAGTTCGCGCTTCGAGGGCAGGAACGTCGCGGTGACCGGCGCCGCCCGGGGGATCGGTCGGGCGATCGCGGAGGCGTTCGTCCGCGAGGGCGCCCGCGTGCTCGCCATCGACCGCGACCGCGCGGGCCTCGACCGCCTGCGGTCGTCGCCCGCGGCGAGGAACTCGATCGAGATCCACGTCGCGGAGTTGGCTGAGCTCGCGTCGGTCCGTACGGCTCTCGACTGGGCAATCGCGACGGCCGGTCGGCTCGACGTGCTCGTTAACAACGCGGCGATCCAGCCATCCGGGCCGATCCTCGAGGTCGAGGAGGAGCTCTGGGACGAGACGTTCGCGGTCAACCTGAAGGCGCCCTTCTTCGCGTCCCAGATTGCGGCGCGTCACATGGTCGAACGTGGTGGCGGATCCATCGTCAACGTCGCCTCCGCCAACGCGATCCGCAGCGAGTCACCTGAAGGGCCGTACAACGCGACCAAGGCCGGTCTGCTGTCGCTGACTCGCGCGTTCGCCCACGAGCTCGGCCACCTCGGAGTTCGCGTCAATGCCGTTGCTCCCGGCGAGACCGTCTCCCCGGAGGAGCTGGCCGAACTCGATGAGGCCGGTCGCCGGGTCGAGCGGGAGTACCTCTGGCGGATCCCCATGCGTCGGGCCGGTCGGCCGGACGAGCAGGCAGCAGTCGTGCTCTTCCTCGCATCGGACGATGCCTCGTTCGTCACGGGCACGACGGTCGTCGTCGACGGCGGCGAGCTGTCCGGCGACTGGTTCGACCTCGCGGATCGGCCGCCGCTTCCGGACGACGCCTAGGGAAGGTCCGGATAGAAGAGGCGCAGGCCCGGCGTCACGTCGTGCGCGACCGAGACGAAGTCCTCGCCAACGTTGGCCGCAGCCAGCGACCTGAGCCCCTCCCCGAAGAAGGCGAGGTTCGTCGGCGCGTTCAGTGTGATTCCACGCGGATCGTCGGCGAACACCGAGACTTCGCCGCCAGGGGTGATGCGGTAGATCCGGTCCGGCCGGTAGCACGAGACGTAGAGGTTCCCGACCGAATCGAGAGCGCAGCCATCCGGCACGGCGGGCGTGATCGCCAGGCGACTCACGGCCCCAGGACGTCCATCAGGGTCGATGGCGATTGACGAGATGCCGGGCAGGTATGACTCGACGACGTACAAGGCGGTCCCGTCGGCAGCGACGCAGCAGCCGTTCGGATAGCACGGGACCTCGAGGGAGAAGAGGGTCGTCTGGCCGTCCGGCCCGATCCTCGCAACGCTGCCGTCGTCCTCGCCCTGGTTGCCGGAGTCCGTGATGTAGAGCGCGCCGTCGGGAGCGAATGCCAACGCGTTGGGGAGTGTGAGCGGTCGCTCGGGCACGCCGCCCGAGTACACGGTCAGGGACTCGTCGCGGGGATCGAACCGTACGACCTCGCGGCGCACCGCGTCGCAGGCGTAGACGCGACCAGCGGCGTCCAGCGCGATGCCGAGCAAGCTCCCGCCGGTCGTCCCCAGCTCGCGCACGGCCCCGTCCGCCTCGATGACGTAGATCTGCCCATGCTCGCCGCCGGCATACAGCCGACCATCGGGACCCACGGCGATCCCCTCGGGGTGGTCGAGGCCATCCGCCAGGACCTCGAAGGGCGTCCCGGTCGCTTCGATCGAGAACGCGGACGAATCGATCAACCGAGCGCGTCTCCGGCAGGTGCCTGGATCGCCTGGCGCGCGGCCCGGATCGCCTCGCGCACAGCGGCCGCGTCGAACGACAGCTCGGCGAAGCCGACCTGCTCGCGGTACACGTCTGGGTCCGCCTGGGCCTTGACGTCGTCTTCGAATACGTGGGCGACCTGGAGTCCCAACTGGACTCCCGCCAATGGACCGATGTAGCTCGGGTCCCCGTTCGTCACCGTCTCGACGGTGATCTCGATGCCGTCCTGGTCGATTGCTCCGAGGACGATGACGAGATCATCCGTGCCGTATTGATCAGCCAGCGACTTGACGAGTGCCTGATTGTCCAGGTCCATGGCTCCACTGGCCGTTCAGACAAAGCACTCCGTGCGCGTCAGGACGACGTCGGCTCCGGCTGATCGAGCCACAGCTGCGATCGCCTCTCCGGCGATGCTGTCGCGCTCACCCAGCGCGATGACCTTCTTGCCCTTCAGGTACATTCGTTCCTCCGTTGACGAGCCGCTGGAGGGCGGCCTCGATCTGCGCGATGGTGACATCGGCTCCCGTCAGTCGTTCCACCTCCGAGCCGTTCCGTAAGCTGACGTACGTGGGCAGGCCCATGACCTGGAGTTGCCACGCGATCGGGCGGTTCTCCTTGTTCCCGGAGTTGACCTTGACCACGCGGACGGCGCCCTCGTATGCGCGGCTCAGCTCGTCCACCGCAGGCATCAACGCTACGCATGGCGCGCAGTTCGGGCCCCAGAAGTCGACGAGGACGTCGCCCTCGCGGATCAGGTCGGCGAACGACTCAGCTGTTGCATCGATGGTCACGGTCAGGCCTCCAACACGATCGACACGCCATCCCAGAGCCGCGTCATCCGTCCGAGGAACAGGCTCCCTTTCGCGATCAGCATCGTCGACGAGAGCTCGCCCGCGGCGAACCGCGCGAGCGCGTGGGGCAGCCACGGGACCGCCGACGCAATGTGGCCCTGGGTCGGTGAGAAGCCAGGCAGACCGTGGGCCCGGACGAACGACCCGACCTCGACCGGCTGGATCTCACCCCGCATGGCCGCCAGGGCGGCGATCATCCGGTAGTTCCTATCCGGAACGTCGCCGCCCTGGGCAGGCTCGGTGACCTCCGGGTTGTGCAGCTCGGTCGCGAAGATCGGAACGTCGGTGATCTTTCGGCCGATCCGCTCCAGCGGCGCCGCGACCAGGTCCTCCAGAAGTGCCTGCTGCGACGCCCCGGCGGCCACGCGGTGGGTGCCGACCGCGTCGAGTCGGATGACCGGCCCGTTGCCCGCCGACTTCTCGACCAGCACCGCCATGCCGGCCAGCACGTCCTCGAGGACCGGGACCCCGGCACGAACAGCCGCCTCGAACTTCATGCCGAGCTTCGCGAGCGAGCCACCGGCCACGACGACCACCCGATCGTGGACGCCGCTCTCGACGAGGGATGCGGCAAGGACGATCGCATGGAGCGGCGCCGCGCAGAAGGCCTTGACGTCGAGGGCGCCGGCATCGGTGAGGCCCGCGGCCTCGGCGATGGACTTTCCCAGGCCGCCACCGCCGCGCTGGTAGCGGTCCCCGACGGCCTCCTCGCCGCAGCTGATGACAAACCCGATCGAGGCGGGATCCAGGTCGCCCTTCGCGAGCAGATGGCGGAGGGCGTGGACGGCGCCGGCTTTCGCGGCGAGGTTCTCGAGCAGGACGTCGGCCCGGAGGCTCTCGTCGCGAGGGTGGTCGCCCCGGATCGCGCCAACGAGCTCGGCCCCGTCGAAGAGCGGCAGCTCGTCGGGCCGCGGGTCGATGTCGCTCCCCATTCGCACGAGGTCGAATTGGTCGACCGACCGGAGCGTGTCGTAGAAGGCGGCCTGTCCCAGCACCTCCCCGCTCGGACCGCTCGCGGCCGGCGAAGGGGCCTGCGGTCCCTCGCCCCACCACGGCCGCGGCAAGTCCCACAGGCGTTCGGGCGGCAGGTTGCCGACGAAGACCTGGTTCGGCGGATATGACACCGCCTGATCGAACGTCCGGAGCCGCACGCCGGGCGCACGGAACGCGTCGCGCTCGCGCACCGGCTTGGACCCGTACCGCACGAGGTCGGGGACATGCTGCAGCGTCAGGCTGGCGCCGGTGACGGCAGCGCGGACGCGATTCACCGCGGAGTCTCCCAGATCGTCCGCGGCGGGACCTTCGTCTGGAGCATCTCGATCGCTCGATCCACGATCCGCTGGCGAAGGGCACGCTCATCCGCTGCGGCGAGATCTGGATCGCCGGTCGGGTTCGTGATCGCCACGCCACGCAGGATGCGGTTCGCGCCGACCATCCTCGCGATCGACGGCAGCGCCGTGATCACCACGCTGGGCAAGCCGAGCCGCTCCAGCTCACGAGCCAGCGTTGACACGCAACGCGTTCCTGTCCCTCACGTCCCGGTCAGGACGACGGCCGTCACGCCAGCGTCGAGCAGCTCGGCTCCGATCTCCTGGCCGAACCGGACGGCGTTGGCGACGCTCGTGTCCACTCCCGAGGTGGTGTAGAGGAACGGATGGAGGGCACCGTAGTTCCCGTTTCGTTCGCTGGCACGCAGCGCGTCCAAGGGCACGATCCGATTCGGCTCGCCGTTCGCGAAGGTCGTGTCGAAGCCGCCATGCACGGTCTCGTACCCGCGGCTGTCCAGCGTCGCGACGCCGTCGAGCGTATAGCGCAGCCAGCGCGAGGAACGGCGCGACGTCAAGTGGTCCGGATTGCCGCGCGGGACGCAGCCGGATTCGGTGACAAGCGCGATGAGCGCGGACGTCATGTTGGGCACCGGAGGCGGCGGCTCGACCGCAGCGATCGGCGGGGCGATCTCCGTGAGCGTGTCGCCCGCGATCTTCGCGAGCAAGAGGTCGACGGCCCGGTCGGCGCCCAGCCGATCGACCCGGACGTTGCGACGAATGCTTCGGGGCAGGTACCCGGCCTCCTCCGGGGAACCTGGTTCCCCGCCGATGCCAAGCAGCCTCGCGATCGCCGCCATGCCCGCGAGTGCCTGGCGCATTCCGATGACCGTCGGCGTCGTCGGGACGACGTACGCCCAGCCCTCCGCGGCGACGACGCCCGGATTGTCTGGCTCCATTGCCGTAACGGCAGGCACGCCCCGTCGGGCGGCCTCGCGTGCAAGGGAGCCGCACGCGTATCCGTACCGGCCGGAACCGAACGCCGGCCCGCAGACCAGCACGTCGGGCCGGTCCTTCGCGATCCAACCGAGCAGCTGGGCCAGCGCCGCGTCCTCGGCCTCACCGAAGTAGTCGTCGCCACACGAGTACGTCACGGCCACCGGCAGGCCGAGACCACGACCCGGTCCGACGGCACCCTCGACGCGAACGGCGCCCATGGAGGCCTGCTCCTCGGCGCCGAACCCGGCGAAGAACTGGTTGAGGTAGTGGGCGACCTTCACGCAGAAACCGACCGAAACGGGCGATCGCCGAGCTGGTTCACGGAGCCAACATAGGCCAGGAACGGCAACGGGCCCGCACTGGCCGCTCGTCGGCCGTCCGGCAACCGGGCGCTCCCGATGACCCGATCTGGCCGCCACGCATCCACGAGCTCGTCCTCGTTGCCGACGCTGATCATCGCGTCGGCCTCCGGGACGTGGTCAGTAAGGCCGCCGTTCGTCTCGGCGATCAGGACGGTCGTCCGGACGTTCGCCCGCTCCAGTGCGCGGACCGTGAGCATCGCATCCGTGTGGGAGTTGCCGCCCCCGAAGGTCGTCACGATGGCGCCCGTCGCGCCGGATCGAACGACGAGATCCGCGGCCCCCGTGGCCATGCGCTCCTTCGCGGCCGCGTCGTCGAGATACGCCGCGGTCAAGACGACGCCGGCAAGACGTAGGGTCTTCCCGTGTCGCTCGAGGAGCGATTCGAGGAGCCGCATCCGCTGGTAGCTCCAGGTCGTCGGCCGGGTGCCCGCCTCGTTGTACGCCCCTGAAACGACCGCTCCGTCGAGGACCCCGCGCGGATCGATCTCCATCGGCTCCGGCCCATTGAACGGTCGTCCGAAGACGAACGTGTCCAGGCCGGGTCCCTCGGCCGCGACCGCCAGGACGACGCCGATCCCCGGCAGGCCTCCGGTCTCGTCAGCGATCGAAAACGACTCGACGCGATCCGGCACGATCTTCCGCACAGCTGCCGCGAGTGTTTGCGCGGTCCTGAGCGAGGCCAGCCGGATCGCCGGCTCGACTTCGCCGATCGGCGCGTCCAACACGTCGCCAAAGGAAAGGACGACGTTCCACGTATTGCTCCACGGGGTCAGGGCAGCGCCGGGCCCAGCCAGGTCGATGATCGAGGGCACGCCTGCGTCGGCATCCCCCAGGCGGGCCGTGGATATGACCGCGATCCCATCCAGCAGGGCGGTTCGTCCCCGACCTGCCGACTCGGCTGGTCCCAGCAATCCGGGGAAGGCGTTGCCGCCCGGCTTGTCGACCGGCGCCACGACGTCGAGGACGTCGACGATGCGAACCGGCTCACCTGGCTGGGTCAGGTCGACCTCGACGGACGGGATCCTCGTGGCCCGGCGCAGCTCGTCCTGGAGACCGCGGATGTCAATCGTCAGGCGACCGTTCCGCCAGCCGGTTGAGGGGCCAGAATCCACGCTCGCGACCTGGAAGATCGCCCGCTCGAGCGCCGGACCGGACACCGCCGGATGCTAGCATCGCGCATTGTCGACGGTCAACGATCTACGAAAGGCGCGACCGCATGGCGGCACCCCTGCGACCGTCCGGGACCCTCCGCGTCTTCGCGTACGAGGACTCGTTCCCGGACGCGTACATCGGCCCGTTCCTAAAGCGATACCCGGAGCTGCGCTTCGAGCACATCTCCTATGACACCGACGGCGAGGCGATGGAGCGCCTGGAGGGCGGCGTCGAGGCCGAAGTGCTGGCCGCTTGCGTCGAGGAGACGCTCGCGTGGCTCGTCGCGAGGCGCCACCTCCAGCCGCTGGACACCGCTCGCCTCGCCTGCTGGGATCGCCTCGCTCCCGCGTTCCGAGGTCTGCCCGGCATCACCGTGGAGGGCCAGACCTGGATGGCGCCGGTCGACTCGGCACCGACCGGCTTGATGTTCGACACAACCAACCCGCGCCACCCGCGCTCATTCAGCGACCTCCTGACAGCCGATCTCGGTGGTGCCGTTGCCCTCGACGCCAAGCCGGTGATCGCCCTCCACATCGCGGCGCTGGCGATCGGAATCGCGGATCCCCCGGGCATGAACCGCGCGGACCTCGATCGCGTCGCGGCGTTCCTCCTGGACCTCAAGGCCCGCAGCCGTTTCCCGATCCTGTGGCGCACAGGCGACGACCTCTTGCGGCTGTTCGGCAGCCACTCGATCGTGGCGAGCTCCGGCTTCCCGGGCGACACGCGGGATCTCCAGCGCAGGGGATTGCCGGTCGCCTTCGCCGTTGCGGAAGAGAGCCCGGTGTTGTTCGCGTGCGGCTTCGGACTCGCCGCGAGCTGCGCAAACTTCGAGGGCGCCTACGCCTTCCTGAACTTCGTCCTCGAGGCTGATTCCCAGGCCGAGATGGCGAGGAGCATGGACTTCATGGTCTCCAACATCGACGCAGCCAGCTCGGTCGCACTCAACCCGGACAACCCGATCGGCGGCCTGCCCAGGCTCCTGGAGGCCGGCCCGCCACCCCGGCCGCCCGAGCGTCCGGAGGCCTGGGCCGAGATCTGGGCACGAGTCCTCCAGGCCTGACCGGCACGCTCCTTGACCCTCGTTCGAGCGCGCCAGTAGACTGTCGACAGTTGGCGAGGAGGCCCCTAGGGCGCCGATGGATTCGACCATCACCCGGCAGGACGAAGCTGTGCTCCCGAGCGTGCGAACGCCTCTCCCGGGGCCGAAGAGCGGAGCCCACCTCGACGCCTGGAATCGAGTCTTCTACGGCCCGATGACCGCCCACGACAGCGTGCCGATGATGCTGTCGAGCAAGAGCCGGTGGCTCCTCGAGGACGCCGACGGCAATACGTGGGCCGATCACGTTTCCGGCTGGGGAATGACGCCGCTCGGGTCGCAGCCGCCGGACGTTTTCGAAGCCGTCCAGCGCGCGATGGAGCGCTATGGCCTCGAGATCACGGACTACGTCCCGAACCTGCCGGCGCTCGCGCTTGCCCAACGACTCATCGAGATCGCCCCGCCGGGCATCACCCGCGTCGCGCCGGGCATCAGCGGAACGGAAGTCGTCGAGCAGAGCGTGAAGCTCGCCCGTGAGGCGACCGGCCGGCCGATGATCATGACCTTCCTGGGCCAGTACCACGGTGAGTCGACGTACCTCACCGCGGCCCTCGGCACGGACCTCGCGGAGGTCACCTCCAACAACGCCCAGTACGTGTCAGGGGTCGTCTACACGCCCTACCCGAACCGGTTCCGGGCGCCGTTCCATCGTGGTCCCGGCCCCTTCGACGACACGCTGTACGTCGACTTCATCGAGGACTGGATCGCGGTCCATCAGGTCGAGCCGGAGCAGCTGGCCGCGATCCTCATCGAGCCGGTCGCCGGCGAAGGCGGCGTCCTCATCCCATCCGCGGCGTTCTGGGAGCGGCTCTTCGCGTTCGCGCGCGCGAACGGGATCAAGGTCATCCTCGACGAGGTCCAGACCGGCATCGGCCGCTGCGGGACGATGTTCGCCTCGGAGCTCTGGGGCCTCGAGCCTGACCTGGTGCTGCTGGCGAAGGGGTTCGCCGGCGGCGGGCTCCCGATCGCCGCGATCCTCGGCACTGACGCCGTCATGGCGCACTCCGAGACGCTTGGCAGTGGCACGTTCGCCTGGGTCCCGCCGGCGTGCGCGGGTGCGCTCGCGAACATCGATGCGATCCTCCGGGACGGCATCCTCGATCACGTTCAAGAGCTGGCGCGGATCGCAGAGGACCGCCTCACGCCCCTGATCGACAGGATCGAGCAGGTCGGAGACGTCCGCGTCGCCGGAGCTCTGATGGGGATCGAGTTCGTCGAGTCCAAGACCACGATCCGGCCCGCGCCCGCCTTCCAGACCGCCGTCCACGAGGAGGCGTTGCGTCGGGGCGTGCTGGGGATCACCCAGCACGGCAAGTGGGTCTATCGGCTGCAACCGCCCCTAAACATGCCGACCCAGCTCTTCGAATGGTCGTGCGACCGCGTCGCCGAGGCGATCGAGGCCGTCGCAGCCAACCCGCCCCGCGAGTCACCGGTCCGCACGTGAGCGCCCTGGGCCTCGCCGGGGGACGGACGACGGAGCCAGAGGGTCGCCGCGCCATCGACCGTCGCCCGAGGCGGCGGACGCCCATTCCCCTCAATCGCATCTACATCGCGGCCTGCCTGGTCGTCCTGTTCGCCCCCATTGCCGTCCTCGTACTGTTCTCGTTCAACGCCGGCACGTCGCTCACCATGCCGTTCAAGGGCTTCAGCTCGCGCTGGTACGAGGAAGTCCTGGCCAACCCCCAGGCGCGCGAGGCATTCACGAACTCCCTGATCGTTGCTGCGATCGTCACGCCGCTGTGCGTGACGCTCGGGCTCGTCAGTGCCTACGCGATCGCCCGGCTGCCGCCGGGATGGCGGGGCGTCAGCCTGGGGCTGTTCAGCCTCCCGCTCGTCGTCCCGTGGCTGGTGATCGGGATCGCGGCCCTGATCTTCTTCGTGTCCCTCGGCATCGGAGTTTCGTTGCTGACCGTCGTCTTCATGCAAACGGTCGTGACGTTCCCGCTCGTGACGGTGATCCTCTACGGCCGCCTCATCGGGATGGACGCGAACATCGAGGAGGCAGGCCTGGACCTCGGGGCCACGAGGCTCGGTGTGTTGCGACTCGTGATCATCCCCCAGCTGCTGGCTCCACTGGTGCTGAGCACGCTGTTTGCCTTCATCTCGTCGCTCGGCAACTTCGTCGTCACCTTCTTCTCGATCGGCTATGAGCTGACCGTGCCGACGTGGGCGTACAGCGAGCTCCGCCACGCGGAGAACTTGCCGACGGTGAACGCGGCGTCGACGATCCTGTTCGGCGTCAACGTCGTCGCGATCCTCGGCGTCTGGCTCGTTGCCCGACGAGACCCGGAGAGCCTCGGGTGGCTGTGATCGCCGCGGGTGGCCGCCGGCCGTTCATCGCCAGCCGCCTGAACACGACGCAACGGGGCGCGGCCGGCCTGCTCCCGATCGCACTGATCCCGCTGGCCGTGTTCTTCTACGGCCCTCTCTCGGGGCTGCTCGTTCAGAGCCTCGGTCCGGCCAGCACCCGGCCCGCAGACGCGTTCGCCTTGTCGTCGTACCTGAAGCTCATCGGCGAGCCGTCGTTCCTGAGCGTCGTCGGCAACTCGTTCTACATCGCCGGGACGGCCTTCCTGATCATGCTGGCGATCGGGTACCCGCTCGCTTACCTCATCGCGTTCCGAGTGAACAGAGGCAGGCTGCTGATCCTGCTCCTGCTGGTCCTGTCGGGGAGCGTCAGCGACATCGTCCGGATCTTCGCCTGGCGGACCATCCTCGGCTCGACCGGCATCATCAATTCGGCCCTCATCCAGGCGGGCGTCATCCGCGAGCCGCTGGCCTTCCTGCTGTTCAGCCCGTTCGCCGTGATGGTCGTGCTGTCGGCGGGATGGTTGCCATACGTGGTCATCCCGATCTATGCCGCGATGCGGACGATCGACCGGAGCACGGTCGAGGTCGCCCAGGACCTATACGGCAAGCCTCTGCAGGTCATCCGGCACGTCATCCTGCCGTTGTCGTTCCCGGGCATCCTGGGCGCCTTCGTCATCGTGTTCGTGCCACTCCTGACCGAGTTCGCCACCCCACAGATGGTCGGCGGGCCTCGATCGCTGATGCTCGGCAACCTCGTGAGCGACCAGATCCTGCTGCTCGGCAACTGGCCGGTCGGTTCGGCCGCAGCGACGCTCTTGTTGCTCCTCTCAATCGGACTGATCGTGATGGCCCAACGACTCTCCAAGCGCATCTACGGCCAATAGTTCGGCCCCTGGCCGGGAAAGGAAGGCTCCCAGCGAGTCCAGGCCTCTTGTTGATACCGCGCAGACCGAGTACCCACGGATCTGTTGTGGAGGAGGAGATGTTCAGTCGACCCGCACGGCACGGCCCGTTCACCATCGGAATGGCGGCGATGCTCGTCCTCGCCGGCTGTGGCAGCGCCGCTACCCCGGTGCCATCCACGCCATCGACGGCGCCGACCACTCAACCGTCGACGGCGCCATCCGTCGCGCCGTCACCCAGCCCGACCGCCCCGCCGGAGCTCTCGGGCACGCTCCGCTTCTTCGGCTACACGGACGCCTTCGACCCGACGCTGCTCGGGCCGTTCGAGAAGGCACACCCGAACCTCAAGGTCGAGACGTCCGCGATCGCGTCCGACACGGAGGCGGTCGCCAAGCTCAAGGGCGGCTTCCAGGCCGACATGGTCAACACCTGCGTCGGTCCGATCGACCAGGAGATCGCGAACGGCAGCCTGCAACCGATCGACACCACCAAGATCGACGCCTGGAACACGATCTATCCGTTCTTCAAGGACATCAAGGGCGTCACCGTCGACGGGAAGGTCTACATGATCCCGATGGTCGGCGGCGCCTACGGCCTCGTGTACCGACCGTCGGTGTTCACGACCCCGCCGACGACGTGGAAAGACCTCCTCACCACCGACAAGCGGATCACGCTGCCTGACGATCCGCTGACGGCGATCATCACCGCCGGGCTCGGCCTGGGCTTCTATCCGCCCCAGGACATGACCGCCGACCAGCTGACTCAGGTGAAGCAGGCCCTCTTCACCCAGAAGGCCCACGTCGTCACCTACTACCAGGGCGCTCAGCTGACCGACCTCTGGAGTGGTAAGGAAGTCGACATCACGCCGACGGACATCACCACGGTCAACCTCGTCGCGGACAAGGGCGGCGACGCCGCGTTCGCACCGATGGATCCGCCGCTGGCCTGGACGTGCGGATACTCGATCGGCGCCAAGGCCCAGAACCTCGACGCCGTCTATGCGCTCCTGAACCACTACGCGACGCCCACCATCCAGGGCATCCAGGCGACGACCTACAGCTACCTCGTCTCGAACCAGCAGACCGCGGCATCCCTGGCGCCGGACGTGCTCGCCAAGTCCGGACAGGCGAACGTCGAGACCTATCGCAACGCCGCGACGTTCGCGCTGCCCTCGGACATGGACGCCTGGAACTCCCTGTGGCAGGAGGTGAAGGCCCACTGACCAGCCAGTCGAGCCCGGCTGCGCCGTTGTTCGGGCGCAGCCGGGCTCGCTTCTTTGGCAGTCGGAGCCACGAGCTCCACGCGCCGACGACCGAGTGGGGCGGCTCGGGCCTGATCGTCTGCGCGGAAACGCCCGATCGCGCGAAGGTGATCGAGGCGGCACTGGAGACCGCCGGCGCCTTATTTGAAGAAGCCGCGCCGGCGACGCTCCCCGCGCTGGAGCGCATCCACTCAGCCGACTACCTGGACTACCTGGCTCACGCCGCCCAAGAGTGGCTGGATGCCGGGTACACCCTCCCTGCAGCGTCGGGCAGCTATGCGCCCCGCGGCGTTCCGGTCGCCCCCGGGAAGTCGATCCTCGGCCGGTCAGGCTATTACTCATTCGGACTCGGCTCCCCGGTGATCGAGGGCACCTGGGAGGCGAGCCTCGGCGCGGCGGGTTGCGCCATCGACGCCGCCAACGCCGTCCTCGACGGCGCCGACCTCGCCTACGGCCTGTGCCGGCCGCCGGGACACCACGCCGGGCGGGACTACGGCGGGGGCTACTGCTACATCAACAACGCGGCGTTGGCAGCCGACCTGCTTGCCTCGCGGACGCGCTCACGGGGCGGTGTCGCGATCATCGATCTCGACTACCACCACGGCAACGGCAGCCAGGATCTGTTCTGGGACCGGAGCGACGTTACGTACGTCTCCATCCACGCCGACCCCGACCACGACTACCCGTACTTCACCGGCCGGAAGGGCGAGCGCGGAGCGGGCGACGGCGAAGGCCTCACCCTAAATTACCCGCTACCACTCGGCAGTGGCGACGACGAGTGGCTCTCGGCCCTCGAGGACGGGCTGCGGTCGATCCCGTCGCCGACCTACGTCGTCGTCTCGCTGGGCCTGGACGCCGAAGTCGGCGACGAGCAGTTCCTCGTGACGCGGTCCGGCTTCGCCGAGGCAGGCCGGCGCCTGCGGGACGTCGCCCCGATGGTCGTCCTCCTGGAGGGCGGCTATCTCGTCTCGGAGCTGGGTCGGAACACGACGGCATTCCTGGCTGGGGAAGGCTGAACCGACGCCCGCCTGGCACCCCGGTTCGTGTCGGACCTCGCTCCACCTCGTTCGATCGCGCGGGCGTCGGTCGCCCGTCCAGCCGAAGGTCAGCGTTCCCGAGGGACGGCCCGTCGTTCGGCCGGCGCTGTCGCGCGCCTCGACGGGCGCCTGACGACCTTAATCGCCGACGCGTGCGACGCTTTGTACGTGAGCGCGCGTGAATGGTCTTCAAGCCGCGGAGGTCGCGGGAAGGTCGATTGCCATGGCTCGCTCGACGTTGCTCGTCGGTCTCGTCCTTGGTCTCGTCGTCGCAGTCGGATGTGAGCCGGCGTCGAGCCTGACGCCTGGCAATCAGCGCGTTCAGGTTGTGGCGACCGCCGCGTCGGTGAGCGTGAACCCCTCGACGGTCCACCCGGGCCAGGTGGACTTCATCCTGGAGCTGCCGAACGGCCAGAGCCTGGTTTTCATTCGCAGCGCCACAGGCGGCGCACTCACAGATGCGGATCTCTCGCGGCTGGCTCAGAACGTCGACGCCGAGGGCCTCGCCTCCGAGGTGATGGACGTCAGCTGCTGCGGCAACGTCTTCCACGAGACGCTCGCGGCCGGGAAGTACGCCTTCATCGTTCTCGATCCGCGCAGGGGGCAGCCTGGTCTCCCGCCCGCTGCCATGACGGTAGTCAACGTCCAAGGCTGACTCCCTCGCTGGCGACCTTTCCAGCCTCGGCCGTCAGGGCGTGCTCGAGCGTTTGATCACAACCGGCGCTCCTTCGGCTGCGCATCGGTCGAACCCGGCTGACGACAGGCCGGCCGCGAGGCGGCGTAGCCTTCGGGTGCCCGGCTTCCGCCGGGAACTCGCTTGCTGGGACGGTTCACGACGGTGATGCCGCCGCCGCAATCGCTTGGGCCATGACCGGCGGGCTATGGCAGCCGCGTCCGAAGATAGGCGATCTGCTCCTGGGGGATGGCCGGCACCGGCACGATCGAATCCGCGCCGCGCTGGACCTTGCCCTCTGGCGTGCCGCCCAACGCAAAGTCCGCGAGTGATCGCGAGACGACCTCGTGGCGGGTGAACTTCAGGCCACCGAAAGCGTTGATCTCGAACTCTCCGCTGAGCTCGAAGTAGCCGTTACCCATCGGATCGAACGTGCCCTCGTACGAGTAGCTGATCGGCCACGTCCGCGGATCGGTGCCCGGCAGCGGGATCCGGTCCACCTTGGTAATCGTTGTGTTCGCCGACGACTTCGACCACTCGGTCGAGGTCGCGAGCTCGCGCCGGATGATCGGAGTCCCGATCTCGCCGTACGGGTTGCCCTCCCACTCGATGATCACGTCCGCCTTGGCCGTGTTCCAGCGAGCGATCTGGAAGTAGAAGAGGTGGTGCGTGTACTTCTTCTTGGTGCTCTGGGCGCCGGGCATCTGGGCCCGGGCCTCCGTCGTGAGCATTCGCGCCGCCTTGTCATATGACAGGCTGAACGAGCCCTGCGACGCCGACACCTGGGCCTGGACCAGCCCGATCGCCGCGAGCCCGAGCGCCGCGGCGTCGGCGACCTCCAGGCCGGCGATGAGGACGGCGGGGTTCTGCTGGACCGAGTAGTCGGACGGCGACATCGTGACGCTGCTCGGGCTGCTGTACGTGCTGGATCGCCCGATGGGCACGCCCGGTGCGGCGCCCGTCTTGGGCCCCCAGCGGACGATGCGGTGCGGCCACTGCCCGCCCGGGGCGTAGATGCGGAGGAAGTCCTGGAACGGCTTGTCGACGAACTGGCCCTCTGATGGATCGGCGAAGCGAATGCTCGCTGCCCCCTCACCTGCGGGGCCGCCGACCTTGAGCAGCCCGACGACAATGATCGGCCGGATCGTCCCCGACGCGCCGGCACCGACATCCACGTAGAGCGGTCCGTAGGTCCGGATCAGGTCTGCCCAGTGCTGGAGCGTCGGGTTGAACGGCGTCTCTTCCTTCAACCCCACTGCGCTGTAGAGCGCCGAGGCCGTCGTCCCATCAATGGCCTCGCCCCGCACGAACCAGTCGACGTATTCCTGGCCAGCGACCGCCAGGGCTTCAGGGATCGAGATGGGACCACGGGCGTCCTTCCACCACGTGTACATCATCGCGACGGCGGCCGCCCAGGACGTCGCCGGCGACGGCTGTTTGACCGGATAGAACGTGCCCTTGATGTTCACGTCGAGAGCGTCCAGGCCGAGCCCGAACGAGCCTTCGAAGGAGCTCGCGGTCGAGACCGCCGCGGGCGCGGCGCCCGCGAACATGTTCGCCTCCGCGTTCCGGCGTCGGGCCAGCTCGGGTAGCTCGACCACCTCGCCGTTGCGGCGGGCCTTGGTCCACTTCCGAATCTCGGCCGGTACCCCCTCGTAGTGGCCGTCGTTCAGCAGCCGCAGGAGTGTCGAATCCTTGAACCCCCGGCCGCCGACGTCCGACACGAAGCTG
>Ga0070699_100001078_pt1 | contig 25394 bp, 24 predicted proteins | sample KBSK1503metaG_FD_65473 | JGI IMG/M metagenome (GOLD analysis project Ga0070699, IMG submission 65473) | Corn, switchgrass and miscanthus rhizosphere microbial communities from Kellogg Biological Station, Michigan, USA - KBS K1-50-3 metaG | ecosystem: Host-associated > Plants > Roots >...
CGGAGAGATATGGCTGCATTCGATGTGGTCGTGCTCGGCGGCGGCACCGCCGGCGTGCACGTCGCCACCGAGGTCGCCGCCGGCGGCAAGGCGGTGGCGCTCGTCGAGGCCGGGCTGATCGGCGGCGAGTCCGCCTACCTCGCCTGCCTGCCGTCGAACTCGCTGCTGCTTTCCGCGGCCCGCGGCGAGTCCTGGGAAGACGCGGTGGCCCGGCGGACCGAGGTGACCGGCGGCCTGGACGACTCGGCGCCGGCGCAGCGGCTGCGCCGCGCGGGCGTGCAGGTGATCCGCGGCACCGGCCGGATCACCGCTCCTGGCACGGTTGAGGTGGCGCTCGCGCCGGACTCCGACAAGCCCGCCGCCGGACCCCCCGCCGCAGGCGGCAAGGCCAGCCCCGCCGCCGCAGGCGGCACGGCCAGCAGGGTGATGACGCTGACCTACTCGGACCTGGTCATCGCGACCGGGTGCGAGCCGGTCGCGCCGCCGATCGAGGGGCTGTCCGACATCCCGGCCTGGACCACCGCGCAGAACCTGAGCTCGCCCGACCTGCCCCGGCGGCTCATCGTGCTCGGCGGCGGGCCCGCCGGATGCGAGCTGACGCAGGTCTACGCCTCGTTCGGCTCACAGGTGACGCTGGTGGAGGCGGAACCGAGGCTGCTCCCTGGCGAGCCGGCCTTTGCCGGCGAGATCCTGGCCGTGGCGCTGCGCCGGGCCGGGGCGGAGATCCGGCTCGGCTCCCGGGCCACCAAGGCGGAGCGCACCGCCGACGGGCTCACGCTCGCGCTGGAAGACGGCACCCGGATCGACGCGGCCCGGCTGCTGCTCGCCACGGGCAGGCGGCCGCGGCTCGGCGGCCTGGGCCTAGACGCGCTCGGCCTGGAGGTCACGCCGGGGATGGCGCTGCCCACCACCACCCGGTGCGAGGTAGCCGGGGCGGGCGGCCAAAGGGTCCGGGTCTGGGCCGCCGGCGACGTCACCGGTACCACGCACACCCACGCCAGCCACTACCAGGCCAGCGTGGTCGCGGCGAACATCCTCGGCCAGCACCGCGAGGCCGATTACAGCGCGATCCCGCGGTGCGTGTTCACCACGCCCTCGGTGTTCGCGGTCGGCACCGTGCCGGACGCCAGTGACGGGGCGGAGGAGGATTCCGGGCCCGCTGAAAGGTCTGCTGCCGCGGACCATGGCCCGGGCAACGGGGCCACGACGCGCCGGATGCTGCGGATCGCCAGGGCCCCGATCCCGGCGGAGGTCCCGGCTGAGGTCCCGGCTGAGGTCCCGGCTGAGGTGAAGGACGGAGGCCGGCTGATCACGGCCCGGGCCAGGCTGGGCGATACCACCCGGGGTTACCTGGGTCAGGACGACCTCGGCTGCCTCGAGCTCTACGCGGACACCGGCACCGGCGTGCTGGCCGGCGCGGTCGCGGTGGGGCCGGACGCGGCCAGCTGGATGGGCGAGGTTACCGTTGCCATCAGGGCCGGGATTCCCGTCGCGGTCCTGGCCGACGTGGTGCATGCCTTCCCCACCTACGGGGAAGCACTGCAGACGGCGCTCCGGGAGCTGGCGGGGCCCGGGGGCAGGGCGGTACGTACCGACCAGCAGGAAAAGGGGACCGGAACGTTGAGCGAGTTGGACATGGAGACGCCCGAGGGCGACGCCATCGAGCAGCACCAGGACGTGATCGCGGACGAGAGCGTGATCGGCGCGCGGCGCGAAGTCCCGTTCGACGTGAACGAGGCGGACGCGGCGGAACAGGAGCGCGCCGTCGGCTTCGATGATGACGACTACCGCTGACCTCAGCTTAGGATGGAGGCGGACGCGGAAGAATAACCGCGGGCGACACCTTGAGACCGAAATTTGCCGGAGACCGAATATTGACTGCAACGTCCGATACCAGGCCACGCAGCAGTAGGCTGCCGCGGCATGAACGGCGACGGCAGCTACTGGACGCGGCGCTTGAGGTGTTCGTATCCCAGGGGTACCACGCCGCCGCGATGGATGAGATCGCCGAACGCGCTGGCGTCAGCAAACCCGTTCTCTACCAGCATTTTCCTGGCAAGCTCGACCTCTACCTGGCCCTGCTCGACGGGAGCGTGGGCACCCTGGTAGAGACCGTGCGCGACGCGCTGCGGTCCAACCCGGACCCCAAGCAGCGGGTCGCCGCCACGTTCGGCGCGTACTTCGAGTACGTGGGCGGCAAGGGCCAGGCCTACCGGCTGGTGTTCGAGTCGGACCTGAGCAACGAGCCCGCCGTCCGCGAGCGGCTCGAGGAGGTCCAGCGCCAGTGCGCCGAGATGGTCAGCAACGCGGTCAGGGAGGACGCCGGGATCTCCCAAGACGAGGCGCACCTGCTGAGCGTCGGGCTGGTCGGCATGGCCCAGGTCACCGCGAGGTACTGGCTCAGCACCCGGGATCACATCCCGCGCGAAGCCGCCGAGCAACTGGTGGCCCGGCTGGCCTGGCGCGGCATCAGCGGCTGGCCCCGCAGCGAGCACTGATTCCCGAAGGCCTGATTCCCGAAGGGGAGCCCGTGGAAGTCAAGATCGGAATTCAGTCGGTACCCCGCGAACTCGTGGTGGAGACCGACACTCCGGCGGAAGAAATCGAGCGTCAGCTGGCCACCGCGCTGGCCGGCGACGACCATTCCGTCTTCGCGGTCACGATGAGCAAGGGCGGCAAGATCCTGGTGCCCGCGGACAAGATCGCCTACGTCGAATTCGGCGTACCCGAGGCGCGCCGCGTGGGCTTCGGCAACATCGTCTAGGTGCGACCGGGCCTGCCGAGTGGGCCGGATCGACTCCTGGTACACTTGATAACGACTGGTCAATGGAATGACATAACCAAGGGTCGTGTTGTTCAATCGGCTGCTGTTTACGCGCTGCTCTTTGAGCTGGGCATCGTGTCCGGCCTCCCTGGGGGGATCCCGAGTAAACGGCAGTGTCCCGAACGACGACAACGGGCTCCCTGGCCATCGTCGCGTGCGACAGGCGTCGCGGCATGGTCACAGGTAGCAGCTCGCGTCGCGGCGGACACCGCGCGCAGCCAGCAGACACGACGGCCTCGTCCCGGAACCGCTGGGCAGGGCCACGATGAAGGATGGAACCCCTGACAACTCAAACTTTTAGCGGGGACGAGGCCCAGGCACCGGCTGCTCCGGCCGGGTCCGTGACGGCTCTTCCTGGCGGCGCACACGCCGTGCCGTTCCGTGACTTCGGCGTTAGCGAAGTGATCTGCTCGGGCCTGGAGGCCGCGGGCATCTTCACCACCTTCCCCATTCAGGCGCTCACCCTGCCGCTCGCGCTGGCCGGGCAGGACATCATCGGGCAGGCGCGGACCGGCACCGGGAAGACCCTGGCGTTCGGCATCCCGCTGCTGCACCTGATCGAAGAGCACGGGCAGAGCCGCAAGCCGCAGGCCCTCGTGGTCGTGCCCACCAGGGAACTGGCGATCCAGGTCGCCGACGACCTGCGCACCGCAGCGGTCAACCTGCGCGTGCGCGTGCTGACCGTCTACGGCGGCCGCGCCTACGAACCGCAGATCGACGCGCTGACGGCCGGCGTCGACATCGTCGTCGGCACTCCGGGCCGGCTCCTCGACCTGGCCGAGCGCCGCCACCTGGACCTGAGCGAGGTCCGCGCGCTGGTGCTCGACGAGGCCGACAAGATGCTCGACCTCGGCTTCCTGCCCGACGTGGAGCGAATCGTCCGGCTCACCCCTGAGCAGCGGCAGACCATGCTGTTCTCCGCGACCATGCCCGGGGACGTCATCACGCTCGCCCGCCGCCACATGCGGCGCCCGACCAACATACGGGCCGAGGGGCACGACGAGCCCGCGCCCGCTCCGCTCACCCAGCAGCACGTGTTCCGGGCGCACCAGCTGGACAAGATCGAGGTCCTGGCGCGGCTCCTGCAGGCCAGGAACCGCGGCCTGACCATGGTGTTCTGCCAGACCAAGCGGGTCGCCGATCAGGTCGCGACCGCGCTGGCCAGCCGCGGCTTCGCGGTGGCCACCGTGCACGGCGACCTGGGCCAGGGCCAGCGGGAGCGGGCGCTGCGCGCGTTCCGCAGCGGCAAGGTGGACGTGCTCACCGCCACCGAGGTCGCCGCCCGCGGGCTGGACGTGGAGGACGTCACCCACGTGGTGAACTACGAATGCCCGGACGACGAGAAGACCTATGTGCACCGTATCGGCCGGACCGGCCGGGCCGGCCGGGCCGGTGTCGCCGTCACGTTCGTGGACTGGCGCGACATGCACCGCTGGAAGCTCATCAACGACGCGCTGGGCCTGGGCATGGCCGAGCCGGAGGAGACCTACTCCACCTCCGAACACCTCTACGCCGAACTGGACATCCCGCGCGAGGCGACCGGGACACTGCCCCGCACGCAGCGGGAACGGGCCGGGCTGGAGGCCGAAGCCATCGAGGACATCGGCGAGACCGGCCGGATCCGGACGCCCCGGCGCGGGTCCGCGGGCCGGGACTCCGGCAGCCGGGGTGGCCGGGCGCGCAAGAGCCCGGCAGACGGTGCCGCGACCCAGGCGAGTGGCACAGCCGGGCGGCAGCGCCGCCGGACCAGGGCGGGCCGCGACATCGGCGCCGGGCAGGGGGAAACCGCTGCACGGCCCCGTGGCGAGGCGCAGGCAGAGGGAAAGGACCCAGCCAAGGACTCGGCGCAGGCTCCGCGGCTGCGCCGCAGGCGGCGGACGTCCGCCCGGAGCGGAAATCAGTCCGAGGAAACCCGCCGCAAGGCGTCCTGACCAGGGTTTCCATTTTTCCGCTGAGCTGACGCAGAGGTTCTGTTCAACGTCGCGAGGTAAGGTTCGCCACTGTGAGCACTCCCACCTCCCTCGAGCTGCCTGACGGGGTTCGGCGTACCACCATCCGCACCGCCCGCGGCGCGTTCGCGGCCCTGGAGGCGGCGCCCGCGTCGGGGGTGTGCGAGCGGGAGGCCGCCCTGCTCGTCCCCGGCTACACCGGCAGCAAGGAAGACTTCCTCGCCATCTTGGACCTGCTGGCCGACGACAGCCGCCAGGTGATCGCGATCGACATGCGCGGCCAGTTCGAGACGGCGGGCGCCGGTGACCCGCGCGGCTACGCGGCGGACGCCCTCGGCGCGGACATCCTCGCGGTCATGCACGCGACCGGCGCGAGACACCTGGTCGGGCACTCCTACGGCGGGCTGATCGGCCGCGAGGCCGTGCTGGCCGCGGCCGGCGCCGAGTTCGCCTCGTTCACGCTGATGAGCTCCGGCCCCGGCGCGCTGACCGGCGCCCGGGCGAAGGACCTGCGCGCGCTGCTCGCCGCCCTCGGTGCCGGGGAAGGGCACGGCGACGAGGACCGACCGGACCAGGCCGACCTCCGGGCCGGGATCGCAGAGCTCTGGCGGTCGCACCTGGAGCCGCAGGCCATCGCGGCCGGCGTCCCCGGTCATATCGTCGCGTTCCTGGGCCGCCGGATGCGGGACAACGACCCGGACGGCCTGGTCCTGATGGCCGCGCACATGCTGGCCGCACCGGACCGGACGGCGGAGCTGGCCCGCCTGGACCAGCTGCCGATGCTGGTCATCTACGGCGAGAACGACAATTCCTGGTCCCCGGCCGCGCAGGAGAACATGGCCCGCAGGCTCGGCGCCCGTCGGCTGTGCATCCCGGCGGCCGTGCACTCCCCCGCGGTCGAGGCGCCCGCCACCACGGCGAGCGCGCTGACCCAGTTCTGGGACGCGGCCGAGGCCGCGCAGCCGTATCACGTCACCGTCAGCGGTACCGCCTGAGGGTCAGCCGGCGGCGAGGCCGTCCCAGGGGCGGCGGGCCGGGGCGGCCCCTGTGCCTTCGGGGCAATGCCGACGGTAGTCGCACCAGGCACAGGACGGGCCGGGGCGCGGCGGGAACACCTCGTCGTAGGCGTCGGCGGGCAGGCCGTCGCGCATCCGCTCGTCGGCCGCGGCGCACTCCTCGGCGATGGCCTCGGCCCGGCTCAGGTGCCGGGCCAGCGATTCGGTGGTGTGCGACCAGGTCAGGATCTCGCCGGTGGGCAGGTGATGAAGCTCCACTCGGTGGCAGGGGCGCCGCAGCGCCCGCCCGGCGGCCAGCGCGTACAGGGCCAGGGCCATCGAGCTGCGCGCGTCGTCCGTGGTGAGCAGGTGCCGTCCGGTCTTGTAGTCGACCACGACGAGCTCGGGCCTTGCGTCGAGGCGGTCGATCCGGCCGGAGACGGCGATCTTTTCGGTGCGGGTCGCGACCGTCCGCTCCACGCCGAGCGGCTCGTCGGCCGGGTCGAGCCCGGCCACGTAGCCTTCCACCATGGCGATGGCGCGCTCGCGCTGGCGCACCGACTGGGTCTCGTCCGCAAAGCCCTCGTTGATCCAGCCGCGGTCCACCAGGTTTCCCGCGGCAGGGACGGTGCGCTGGGCCAGCGGCAGCCGCCACCAGCCGGCCAGGGCGTTGTGCACGCTGGCGCCGAGGCTGTTGTGCGCCCACGGCGGGCCCTTGGGCGGCGACGGCCGGTCCAGGTAGCTCATCCGGTACCGGCGCGGGCAGTCCAGCCAGGCGGACAGCCGGGTCGGCGTGCAGGTGTAGAGCCGCCGCGGCATCCCCTCGAAGCCCAGCTGCTCCATCGTGGTCTCCTGGTCTTAGTCGCCGAGGACCGGGCCGGAACCCTGACCCGCGATCCAGGAGTCGAACTGCTTCTCCGCCGTCGCGATCGTGGTCTCCGGGCCGTGGCCGGGCAGGACCCGCGTGTCAGGCGGCAGGGTCAGCAGGTTCTCCCCGATCGCGTTGAGCTGCCGGGCGAAGTCGGGGAACTCGCCATCGTGCGCGGCGGCTCCCCCGGCCAGCAGCACGTGCCCGGTGAACACCGCGCCGAGGTCCTCGCAATACAGGCACACCGAACCCGCGGTGTGGCCGGGCGCGTGGATGACCTCAAGCGCGACGTCGGCGACCTCGAAGACACCGCCGTCTTCCATCTCGATGTCGGCGTCCTCGTCGGGATGGGCCTCCCGCCACAGCGAGCGGTCCCTCGGGTGCAGGGCCACCGGCGCCTCGTCCCGTTCGGCCACCTCGAACGCGGCGGCGACGTGGTCGGCGTGGCCGTGCGTGCAGATGACCGCGAGCACCTCGCGGTCGCCCACCGCGTCGAGCAGGCCCGCGGCGTAGGCGCCAGGATCGACGACGATGACCTCCTCGTCGTCGCCGACGATCCAGCAATTGACTGGACCCGGGCCGTCCGGCGCGGGCGCGGAGAAACAGTCGATCCGAGTGCTCATCGCCCTTGTCTACCACAGCCGGGCTACCGAGATGGCGGCACTTACAGGCCGGCCTAGGCCGGGTGCCGGGGGGCGCGGGAGAGCAGGTCCTGGTAGGCGTCGGCGGGCGTGGTCTCACAGCCGAGGCGGTAGTCCGTCAGGCTGCCGTGGTCGTCGCTGCCGCCGGTGGCCACCAGGTCGAGATCGTGAGCCAGGGCGAGGAGCCGGGCCCGTTCGGTATCTGACTGGTCGGGATGGAACACCTCCAGGCCGGCCAGTCCAGCGGCGGCCAGCCCGGTGATCTGCTCGTCCGTCACCCTGGTGTCCCGGCCCGCCCGCGGGTGGGCCAGCACCGAGACGCCGCCGGCGGCCCGGACCAGGCCGATCGCGTCGACCGGGTCGAGCGCGTACCGGCCGACGTAGGCGCGGCCGCCATCGGCGATCCAGTCACGGGTGAACGCCTCGCGGGGCGAGGCGATGGCGCCGCTGGCCGCCATCGCGCGGGCGATGTGCGGCCGGCCGACCACGGCCTGGCCCGCGATGGCCGCGACCTGCTCCCAGCTGACGTCCACGCCGAGGTCGGCGAGCTTGTCGACCATGGCCCGGGCGCGCAGCACGCGGTCGCCGCGGATGCGGGCGAGTTCGGCGGCCAGTTCAGGCTGGTCCGCGTCGAAGAGGTAGGCCAGCATGTGCAGGGAGCGACCATCGAGCCGGCAGGACAGTTCCATGCCGGGCAGCAGGATGACGGGGCCGGCCGCGGCGCGCGCCTCGGCGTGGCCGGCCACCGTGTCGTGATCGGTCAGCGCCACCACGTCGAGGCCGACCCGTTCGGCGCGGTGCATCACCTCGGCGGGCGGATCGGTCCCGTCCGAGGCACTGCTGTGCACGTGCAGATCAGTGCGCATCAAGGGGCCGCATCACCGGGCGGGCAGGCGCGGCGACGCGGCGCCGAAGGGCAGGTCCAGATCCTGGCCGGGATCCCGCAGGTCACGCAGCCTGAGCGGCTCCACGAGCAGGATGCCCGCAGTGTCCGGCCACAGCACGATCCACAGCCACAGGCCCTTCACCTCGCCGGCGAACACGGCGCGGTCCGGCGAGTCGACCTGCCAGAGCGGGAAGTCATGCTTGCCGAACGAGGCGGTGGCGATCGCCGCGGCGGAGGCGAAGCCCGCCCCCGGGTCCACGCTGTCCAGGCCGGCCAGGGCCGCGCCGAGGCCGACACCGGGTTCCTCGGCCACGACCACCATGTCGGCCGGGCCGCCGAGCGGGTTCGGGCCGGCCAGGGCTACCGCGCAGGCGCGGACGCCGGTGCGCTCGTCGCCGACCCCGGCGAAGCCGGCCAGCAGCCAGCCGAGCGGAAGCGGCCAGGGCAGCCAGACCGGCACGCCGGCCGTCCCCGGCCGGTACATATGCAGCAGCCCGTCCAGGCCGTCCTGGGACGCGCTGAACGCGGGGGCCAGCGGGTTCACCTCGCCGTGCCAGTCACAGCGCCAGGCGCTGGACCACGCGGTCGGTTCTTTGAGGGGCCGCCCGCACCGGGGGCAGGCCGCTGGCGCGTGCCGGTGACTGTCCTGGCCCACGCCGGTTCCCATCTGCGACGGAAGGTGACCTCCGGGAGCGGTCCTACCCGGTTCACCGCCGGAACATGCAGGCGCCGGCCCTCCCGAGGAGAGCCGGCGCCGCTGTCTTGATTCGGGAGTCTCCTAGCGGAGCACGCCCCAGTCAGCGCCCCAGAGCTGGTTGTCCTGGACGGAGCCGATCGGGGTGCCCGGGCCGCGCGAGAAGCCGGTCAGGTTCTGGACCATGACCTGCGGCCGCGGCGTGTCGGTCGGGTAGCCGTTCTTCGGGTAGGTCATCACGAACGGGTGCGAGAAGTTCGTGTCCGAACCGTTGATCACCGGCACGTAATCGTGCCCGATGGTGGCAGGTGAGTCGTTCGTGTCCAGGATCCAGACGGTCTTGGACGAGACGCCGCACGGCTGGAGGGTGACGCCCTCGTTCTGGTAGGCGGTCTTGGCGACGCCCGTGCACAGGCCGCTGTCCACGCCGTACGGCGCGTACTCGACCTCGAACGCGGGGTCGTCCACGCCGACCGTGCAGCTGTGGGCACCGAACTGGCCCGCGCAGCCGTAGTGCAGCGCCACGGTGTTGTCGACCAGGCCGGCCGCGTTGAACTCCGACGTGAGGCCCGAGAAGGCGACGGTGAAGTCTTCCGCCGGGTCGCTGTTGCTGGTGCGGAACAGGATGACCGGCTGGCCAACCCTCGCGCCCTGGCGCAGCGTGTCGAGCACGAAGTTCGGGTGATCGTGCGTACCGAACTCGCGGCTGAAGATGTCGATGCAGTCGTGACCGCACGACGGGGTGGCCGCGCCGGCCGAGAGCGCCGCCACCGAGCCGACGCCGCCGACCAGGGTCAGCGTCGCCGCAGCGGCGAAGACCTTGCTCTTGATGGACATGGAAGTTCCTCCCTGGAACCACAGCCGTGCCCTGCGCACGACTGTCGAGCTACCACCGCGCCCAGGCCGGCCGGCTGAGCCGGCCTGAACATGGAACGCAGCAGCTAGGCACGCAACGTTAACTGATAGTGACGCTCCGTGTCTACTAGGAAGGACGCGCTCCGTGGCGTTACGGTTGTCAACGTTCCGTAATTGCACGGGTGCGATTTTGCGTGATGGCGTGATGGCGTGATGGGGCGTCCCAGGGCAAGCGCCGCCGTACCAGCGAGTGCCTTGCCCGGGCTAACCGTGCCGGATACGGCAAGTGGCGCCGACCCCAGAGGGGGCCGGCGCCACTTGTGTAACTAAGAGTTGGAACTCAGGGCTTCCTACCTGAGGACGCCGAAGTCAGCGCCCCAGAGCTGGTAGTCCGGAACGGTGCCGATGATCGGGCCGAACCCGTTGGAGAAGCCGGTCAGGTTCTGGACCGTGAGCTGCGGCCGCGGGACGTCGGTCGGGTAACCGTTCTTCGGGTAGGACAGCACGAACGGGTGTGAGAAGTTCGTGTCCGAGCCGTTGATCAGCGGGTCGTAACCGCGGGCGACGGTCGCGGGCGAATCCGACGTGTCGTCGATCCAGACGGTCTTGGCGGACACGCCGCACGCCTGCAGTGTAACATGTTCGCCGGGGACGGCGGTGGCGCCCAGGCCCACGCACAGGCCGCTGTCCACGCCGAACGGCGCGTACTCGAACTCAAACGCCTCCATATCCGTGGCCAGCGCGCTGCCGTTACCGTAGTGGAGGTTCACCGCAGCGGACACCAGGCCAGCGGCGAAGAACTCGGACACTGTGCCCTGGTCGGAGGTGGTGAAGTCTTCAGCCGGGTCGCTGTTGCTGGTGCGGAACAGGATGATCGGCTGGCCGACCTTCGCACCCTGCCGGAACACGTCCATGACGAAGTTCGGGCTGCGGTGTGTGCCGAACTGCCTGCTGAAGATGTCGATGCAGCCGGTGAAGGTGCCGGTGACGGGGTTGAAGCCGCCGGGGCCGCACGACGGGGTGGCCGCGCTCGCGGAGAGCGTACCCGCCGCGCCGACGCCGCCGACCAGGGTCAGCGCCGCAGCAGCGGCGAAGACCTTGCTCTTGAAGGACATAGATGTTCCCTTCTTGGAACCACAGCCGTACCCTGCGCACGGCTGTTGTCGCTGGCCACCACGGTTCCGGCCGGACTAACTCCGGCCTTCCCGGCCTGCACCGGCCGAGGTGACCCTGATCAGGACAGGAACGGCTGACCTGATCGATACTGCTGTTCTGAAAGGGGAAGACCCGGGCGGACCCGGAAACTCAGGGGTATAGCAGGCGCTTGATCTCACCTAGGCTCGGGGCTCTTGTCCCTTTACCCGATAAGAAGACGCGGGACCGGGATGCTTGGTTGACGCCGATTGGGCAAATTATCCGGCGTGACCAAATCGCAACTTTTACCTCATCATGACCCCAGTGACCGGTTGTGCCTGCCTTTTCCGAGAGGCACCGTACCATGCTTGTCCGGCTTAGGGGGCAAGACGGATACTTATCGGCGTGTCCGGCTCTGTGATCCCTTGCGTGGGCGCCGTCGCGACCGACGGGCAGGGCCGCCTGCTGATGATCAAGCGCGGGCGCGAGCCCGGCGCCGGGCTGTGGTCTATCCCCGGCGGCCGGATCGAGCCAGGTGAGAGCGACGCCGAAGCGCTGGTCCGGGAGATGCTCGAGGAGACGAGCCTGACCGTCGAGGTGGGCCGGCTGCTCGGCCGGGTCCAGCGCCCCTTCCTCGACGGGGCGGTCATCGACATCAGGGACTACGAAGTCGTGGTCACCGGTGGCACATTGCGCCCGGGCGACGACGCGGCGGAAGCGCGCTGGGTAGCGGCCGCGGACCTGAATTCATTGGAGATTACCGAGGGCCTTATTGAAGCCCTTACCGACTGGGGAGTTCTCGGCAAGTAACGGCGATTTAAGTCTGTTTTTCCGATTCTCGACCGAAAGTGACGATCTGTCGTTTCAGGGCGCGGTCAGGCCGGCGGCGCGCCCCTTGGCCACTATGGCCCGGGCCATCTTGTGCGAGGCCTCATCGATCATCTCGTCGCCGAGCATGACCGCGCCGCGCGCCTCGACGCCGGTGGCGTGCGCATACGCCTCGATTATCCGCGTCGCGCGGGCGAAGTCGGCCGGGGACGGCGCGAACGCCTCGTTGGCGGCATCGATCTGGTCCGGGTGCAGCACCCACTTGCCGTCGTAACCGAGCGCCGCCGCGCTGGCGGCCGACCGCCGGAAGCCGTCGGTGTCGCGGACCTTGAGGTAGGGCCCGTCGATGGCCTGCAGGCCCCGGGCGCGGGCCGCGATCAGGATCCTCATCAGCGCGTAGTGATAGACGTCGCCGCCGGCATACCCGGACGGCTGGCCGCCGACGTCCAGCGACCTGATGCCGACGCTGGCCATGAAGTCGGCGGGCCCGAACACCAGGGCGTCCAGCCGCGGCGACGCCGCCGCGATGGCGTTCACCGCGGCCAGGCCGCCGGCGTCCTCGATGACGTCCCGGTGCGCCCACTGGCTCGAGGCGTCGTTGACCCGGACGGCCAGCACCCGGCCGCCCCAGTTACCGGCCACCGCCGCGGCCGCGTTGGCCCTGGCCTGCGCCTTGGCGGCCGGGGCCACGGCATCCTCCAGGTCGAGGAACACCTCGTCGGCGGGCAGCCCGTGCGCCTTCTCGATGAACCGCTCGCTGCTGGCGGGCACGGCCAGGCACGATCGCCGGACCCGGAAGGGGTCGAAGGGTCGGTTCGGTCGTTCCATGGCGCGTCCTTAAATCCCGTCGGCTCTCCCCGGAGCGTAGCGAACCGCCGGTTACCGGGCGGTGAACGTTGGGCGAGGACGGAACCCCGGCCGGCACCGGCCACGCCGGCCGCCCTTATCCTTGCGTTGCCCGGATCGACCTGAATCCGTACCTGATGGGTGCCAACGTGCGACGTGCCGCGCTCACCGCCGCCCTGGCCGCGGCGCTGGCGACGACCGCGGGAGTTACCGGTGCGTGCAGCGGCGGGGGTGCGCCCGCAGGCCTCATATCGGTGTCCAACGGGGGCTGCGGGGCCAGCTGGCATCTGGCCGCGCCGGGCTGGTACACGTTCCAGGTGCACAACGCGGCCGCGGAGAACGCCGACGTCAACCTGGTCAACCCGGCCACCGGCGCCGTCTACGCGGACGTCGAGGCGCTCGGGCCGGGCACCACCAGCCCGATGCGGCTGAACGTGGGCTCGGGTTCCTACGCGTTCCGCTGCCTGTTCGAGGACTTCGACCCGCTCACCGGGCCGACGGTGAAGGTCGGCGGGCATAGCCGCGGCAGCCCCGCGATCCTGCCGGTCACCAGCGCCGACCTGATCGCCCCGTCCCTGGTGTACCACGGCTGGGTGGCCGCGGGCCTGGCCACCCTGGTCAGCCAGGCCAACGCGGTGGCCGCAGACGTCCGCGGCGGGAACCTCGGCGCGGCCAGGACCGCGTGGCTGACCGCGCACCTCACCTACGAGCGGCTCGGCGCGGCGTACGGCGCGTTCGGCGACTTCGACGAGAAGATCGACGGCCGGCCAGACGGGCTGGCGGGCGGGGTGAGTTCGGCCCAGTGGACCGGGTTCTACCGGCTGGAATACGGCCTGTGGCACGGGCAGAGCGCGCGTCAGCTGACCCCCATCGCGAACGCCCTGGCCGCCGACGCCCGCGGGCTGCGCGCGGCCTGGCCCTCGATGCAGATCGACCTGATCGACATGGGCCTGCGTACCCACGAGATCCTGGAGAACGCGCTGCAGTTCCAGCTCACCGGCCACGACGACTACGGCAGCGGCACCACGCTGGCCACCACCGGCGCCAACATCGCGGGCACGCGTGAGCTGCTCACCGTGCTGCGCCCGCTGCTGGCTCCGCGGTACACCGGGCTACCCGCCGTATACACATGGCTGAACCGCCTGCAAACGCTGATCGGCCAGGCCAAGGGGCCGAACGGGGCGTGGCTCTTCGTCTCGGCGCTGAGCCTGAGGCAACGCCAGCAGATCGACGCGGCCTGCAGCCAGGCGCTCGAGCAACTGGCGCCGATCGCCGTCATCACCGAACCGCGGAGAACGTGATGGCTGACAACGCGGATCCGGGCCAGACCGAGTCTGTGCAGACCGGCTCCGTGCAGACCGGCTCCGTGCAGACCGGCTCCGTGCAGACCGGCTCAGTGCAGACCGGCTCCGTGCAGACCGGCTCCGTGCAGACCGGCTCCGTGCAGCGGCGGGCGTTCCTGCGCGGTGCGCTCGGCGGGGCCCTGGGCGCGGGCGCCGCGGGCGCGGTCGCCGGGGCGGCCGGCGGGTACGCCTACCGGGCCACCCGGCCCGCCTCCGCCAGCCAGCGGGCGCTGGACAACGCGGAGGCTGGCGTGCTGCCGCCGGTGCCGTTCCACGGCAAGTACCAGGCCGGCGTCTTGCCGCAGTCGCAGCGCCAGACCGCGGTGATCTCGTTCAACGCCACGGCGGACGGACGCGCCGAGCTCACCGACCTGTTTCGCACGATCACCGGCCGGGCCAGGTTCCTGACCGCGGGCGGGACTCCGCCACCGGTGGGCATCGGGGCGCCGCCGTCCGACTCTGGCGTGCTCGGCCCGGCCGTGGTGCCGGATGGCCTGACCGTGACGGTGGGGGTGGGATCCACCCTGTTCGACGACCGCTACGGGCTGGCCCCGCGGCTGCCGGCCAGGCTGACCCCGATGCGGGCGTCACCGGCGAGCCGCTGACCGACTACATCAGCCCGTTCGGCGGCGGGTACTTCCTGGCCCTGCCGGGCGTGGCCGACGGCTGGGACTACCTGGCCCGCGCCCTGCTGGCCTGACGGGCTGGCCTGACGGGCTGGCCTGAGGGGCTGGCCTGAGGGGCTGGCCTGAGGGGCTGGCCTGAGGGGCTGGCCTGAGGCCGGAGTCGGTCCCGGGCGCGAGCTGGGACCGGCGCTCGAGACAGATTCTTGACCTCGTGTTTGCCTTCTGGTCAGATTGAGTGCGTTCTTGTGTTATCCCGTTGTGCCAGCTTTTGCTCCTGGGTGCGAACGTATGCGCACCAGCGCCGCGGCCCCGGAGCCCTGAGGGGTCCGCAGGCCCCGACCGCCAGCAGACTCAGGAGGGCGAATATGGGCGAAGGCCCAGCCATGGTCCGTGTCAGGTCTAAGAAAACCCGGTACTACGCCGCCATCGCCGCCGCCACCGTGCTGGGTGTCGGCGTCGCCGTGGGCACCACGGTGGCGGGCGCGAACGCGGCGCCGAACACCACCGGCGCGGTACCCGTTCCCAAGACGAGCCCCGCGAGCAGCTGGACGTTCAGGCCGCCGACCGCCACTCCGATCAAGCATGTGGTGGTGCTCTTCGACGAGAACGTGTCATTCGACCACTACTTCGGGACGTACCCGTTCGCGGCCAACACCGACGGCACCGCCTTCCACGCCAAGCGCGGCACCCCGACGGTGAACGGCCTGTACACCAAGATCACCTCGAAGGGACCGACCGGGCCGCTGCTCACCAGCAACCCGAACTCCTTCAACCCCAGCCGGCTCACCCACTCCCAGGCGCTGACCTGCGACCAGAACCACGGCTACACGGCGGAGCAGAAGGCCGTCGACAACGGGAAGATGGACCAGTTCGTCCAGAACACCGAGACCGGCACCTGCACCGGGCAGCCGATCCTGTTCGGCCATCCGGGCCTGGTGATGGACTACTACGACGGCAACACGGTCAGCGCGCTGTGGAACTACGCGCAGAACTACGCGATGAGCGACAACAACTGGGACACCACGTTCGGCCCGTCCACGCCCGGCGCGCTCAACCTGATCTCCGGCCAGACCGGCAACGCTTTCGCGGTCGACCCGAAGACCGGGGCTAAGGTGAACGATCCGGGCGGCGTCAGCCCGCTGAACAGCGCCGGCATTGGCACGGTCTACGGCGACCCCGACCCCGCCTACGACGACTGCTCCGGCGCCAGCCACACCTCGACCAACCCGCTCGCCGTCGCGACCGGCAAGAACATCGGCGACCTGCTCAACACGAGGAACGTCAGCTGGGGCTGGTTCCAGGGCGGGTTCAAGCCGACCTCCACCAACGCGGCCGGCTTCGCGGTCTGCGGCGCGACGCACAACAACATCGGCGGTAACGCGAGCGCGGACTACTCGCCGCACCACAACCCGTTCGAGTACTACAAGTCGACGGCCAACCCCAAGCACCTGCCGCCGTCCTCTGAGGCCGCGATCGGGCACACCGACCAGGCCAACCACCAGTACGACCTGTCCGACTTCTACACCACGCTCAAGGCCGGCAACATGCCGTCGGTGAGCTTCCTGAAGGCGGCGGAATACCAGGACGCACACCCGGGCTACTCCGACCCGCTGGACGAGCAGACGTTCCTGGTGAATACGATCAACCAGATCGAGAAGTCCAAGTTCTGGTCGTCCACCGCCATCGTGATCACCTACGACGACTCCGACGGCTGGTACGATCACCAGCCTCCGGTCATCGTGAACGGCTCCAACACGTCGCTGGACGCCGCGATCTGCACCTCGAAGCCGATGCGGCTGGACAGCAACCCCGTCCGCTGCGGTTACAGCCAGCGGCTGCCGATGCTGGTGATCTCGCCCTGGACCCGGGCGAACCACGTCAGCAACAAGCTGACCGACACCTCCTCGGTCATCAAGTTCGTCGAGAACAACTGGCTCGGCGGGAAACGGATCGGAGGCGGCTCGTTCGACGCGATCGCGGGCAGCATGACCGGGCGTAACGGCCTGTTCAACTTCTTCGCGCCGCACTTCAGGCCGGTCATCCTCGACCCGACTACCGGCGCGGTCGTCAAGAGTTAGCCAGCACGCGAATCGATGTGCCGTTGGTCCGGCTAGAACCGGACCAACGGCACATCGGCCTTTTCGGGGCCCCATTCGGAGACGCAGCTCGGCCCGTTCCGGGAGCCCGCGGGGCCGTGGGTAGCATGAATCCATGACCTCCCCGACCATGAGCCCCCCGAACGCCGAACAGGTCACTCAGGCGCTCGACGGCGTGCAAGACCCCGAGATCCACCGGCCCATCACCGAGCTCGGCATGGTCAAGAACGTCAGCGTCGGCGCCGACGGTGCGGTGCTCGTCGAGGTGTACCTGACCGTGGCGGGATGCCCGCTGCGAGACACCATCACCCGGGACGTCAGCGCGGCGGTCGGCAAGCTGCCCGGCGTGTCCTCGGTCCGCGTCCAGCTCGACGTGATGAGCGACGAGCAGCGGCGCGCGCTGCAGACCAAGCTGCGCGGCGGGCGGGCGGAGCCTCAGATCCCGTTCGCCCTGCCGACCTCGCTGACCCGCGTGTACGCGGTGGCCAGCGGCAAGGGCGGCGTGGGCAAGTCGTCGGTGACGGTGAACCTGGCCGCGGCGCTGGCGGCCTCGGGCCAGAAGGTCGGCGTGGTGGACGCCGACATCTACGGGCACTCCGTACCGCGGATGCTCGGCGTCACCGGCCGGCCCACGCCGGTCGAGAACATGATCATGCCGCCGTCCGCGCACGGCGTGAAGGTCATCTCCATCGGCATGTTCACCAAGGGCAACACGCCGGTGGTCTGGCGCGGGCCGATGCTGCACCGCGCGTTGCAGCAGTTCCTGGCCGACGTGTACTGGGGCGACCTGGACGTGCTGCTGCTCGACCTGCCGCCCGGCACCGGGGACGTGGCCATCTCGGTGGCCCAGATGCTGCCTGTGGCCGAACTGCTGGTGGTGACCACGCCGCAGCTGGCCGCGGCCGAAGTCGCCGAACGGGCCGGGGCGATCGCCTCGCAGACGCACCAGCGCGTCGCCGGGGTCATCGAGAACATGTCGTACCTCGTCTGCGCGCACTGCGGGGAGCAGACCGAGGTGTTCGGCTCGGGTGGCGGGGCCACCGTGGCGGCCGCGCTCAGCAGGCTGGGCGGAACCCAGGTGCCCCTGCTCGGCCAGGTGCCGCTGGACGTCCGGCTGCGCGAGGGCGGCGACGCGGGGATGCCCCTGGTGCTCAGCGACCCCGACTCCCCGGCCGCGCTGGCGCTGCGGAAGATCGCCGATGAGATCGGCGCCCGTGGCCGCGGCCTGGCCGGACGTCACCTCGGCCTGACGCCCACCTAGGTCGCGTCGGGGTCGAACGGGGGGCGCTCGCCCGGGGCGAGCAGGGTGCCGTTGGCCCGGGGCTGGGCCTGTGCGGCGGCTGCGGTTCTTGGGTCCGTATCGCCGTTGACGTCCTCGAAGAGGTGCTTTTGCACGAACCGCCTCGGGTTCAGGTCCTCGATCTCGAAGTCGGCGAACTCGGGGCCCAGCCCTTCCCGCAGGTCGTTCTTGGCGCCCTCGGCGATCTTGCGCAGGTCACGGAGGGCCCGGCCGGCCTGGGAAGCGATCTTGGGCAGCTCGTGCGGCCCGAAGATGATAAGCGCGATCACCGCGAGGACCAGCAGCTTGGGGATGGACAGGTCGAACAATGTTCAGCTCTCCGTCAGGCAGGTGAACATACGCAGGTCCACTCTATTCGGTGCCGGGCCGTCCGTGGATGGGGCCGGGGTAGGAGATCAATGGAATGGGTTAGCCCAGGACGCCAGCCGGACTATGCCACGCGACATGCGCTTCCAGAACCCGGTGGGCCCGTCGTGCGGCAGCGCGCCGACCACCGAGTCGACGGTCTGGGACGGCGCGTCCGCCACCACCGTGTACACCTTGCCGCGGCCGGACCAGGTCAGCGAGCGCTGATCCGGCTCGGCGACGAAGACGACGTGGCCGTTCACCTTGGTCTTCCGCCACCCGGCCAGCGTGGCCGGGAGGTTTCCGCGCTGCTCGAACACCGACACCACGGACAGGCCGTCCGAGTAGCCCAGGTCGAGTACGGGACCGGTGTCCGCCTCCGTCTCGGCCCCGGTGAACAGCGACAGGCCGCCGGGCAGCTCGGACGGGACCAGCCAGCCGTGGGTGCGCAGCGCGAGCAACTCGCGGCGGGAGAGGGGATCGGTCCAGGGTCCCTGCGGATCGGCCGAGACCCGGGCGCTGGCCGGCGCGGCCTGCTGCGGAGCTGTCCCCGGGTTCGCGAAGCTGACATCGATGAACACGTCCTGGCCGATCACGTTGGCGGCGGTGTCGAAGACCTCGCGCTCGAGCGGCAGCTTGGTCGCGTCGTCGAGCCAGAACCTGGCGGCAATGCTGCCGTCGGCCCGCCAGGCCTCCACCACCTGCGCGGTCCTATTGTCGGCCGAGCCGGTTCCCGCGTACGCCACGACGTAGTGCGATTCGAGCAGCCGGATCAGCGGCGTGGTGACTCCGAGGACCCCCTCGGGCGACCGGCCGTCGGTGTCGGAGGACAGGTAGGGCCTGGACGAGGCGCCGGCGTCCGTGGTCTGGGTGACCGTCTGCCCGCCGCTGACGTGCCAGATGCTGGAGACCAGGACGCTCCCGCCGCCCGCGCCGCTCCACCGGGTGACGACCTCCTGGCCCTGATAGGACATCACGATCGCCGACCGGGCCGCCTGGGCCAGCAGCCGGACGGCCTGGACCGCGGCCGGGCGCCTGGCCGCTACCGGCGCCTTTCCTGCGGCCGCGGCGCGGCCGACCGCCACCGCGTCGCCGGCCGTCGGGCCGGAGCCTGACTGGCTGCTGCACGCGCTGACCAGGATCCCGGGCACGGCGACCGCCAGCGCGGCCGCCAGCAGCAGGGGCGACCGGCCGTCACGCCCGTGCCGACGGGCCCCGTGATCGCGGGCCCCGTGGTGGCGGGCAGGGCGGATTACCGGGGGGAACACGAGAACCTCATGGTGGCGGAGCGTCCGAGGATGACCGGGCGGCCGGGGCGGGGATCGGGACCTCACCAGTGGTGATGGCGTGTTCCACGCTGTACATCTCGACCGACGGGGTGATCCTCGGCCCGGGCGCCGCGTCGCCGCCGCCGCCTACGGTGAACGCGGCCGTGCCCAGGCCGACGACCAGGGAGACCGTGCCGAGGACCAGGTAGCGACGGCGCCGGGGCTGGGGCCAGGGGCGGCGGGAGCCGGAGCGGGATCCCGGGCGAGGGGCCGGGTGGGAGGCCGCCGGGCCTGGTGCGGTATGGCGGCCGGGCACGACCCGCAGCAGACGGCGCCGCGGCGGCATGGGGCCGCCGGGCCCGGTCATGGCGATCAGGCGGCTGGTCATGGCCGCCTCGGCGGGCGCCCCGTCCATCAGCCCGCGCAGTTTCCGCTTCAGCGCCCTGAGCTCGGCGGCTTCGGTCCGGCACTGCTCGCAGGCGGCCAGGTGCGCGTGGGCGCGGTCGCGGTCGGCTCCGCCGAGCTCGCCGTCGACCAGGGCGGACAGCCGGTCACCGAGATGGCTCATGACTCCCCCCTCAGGGCAAGGCCCTTACGGCCCACCCCTTTGCGGTGGAGCAGGGGAGCCGGTGCGGGCCTGCGGTGCTCCAATGCGGAACGCAGCTGAGCCCGGCCGCGATGGATCCTGCTGCGCACCGTGCCCAGCTTCACGCCGAGGGTGGCCGCGATCTCCTCGTAGGAGAAGCCCTCGATATCGCACAGGACTACGGCGGCCCGGTACTCCGGCGGGAGCGCCTTGAGCGCGGCCTGCACGTCGTCATCCAGGTGGCTGTCGTCGAAGGCCTGCGCCGGGGTGGGCTCCGAGCCCGCCAGCCGGTGCGCCATCTCGTCGGCCAGCCCCTCGAACCTGATCCGCTGCTTGCGCCGCGCCGAGTCGAGGAACAGGTTCGTGGTGATGCGATGCAGCCAGCCCTCGAACGTGCCCGGGGTATAGCTGGACAAGGACCGGAAGACCCGGACGAATACCTCCTGGGTCAGGTCCTCGGCGTCATGCGGATTGCCGGTCAGCCGGTAGGCAAGCCGGTATACCCGGGCGGAATGCATGCGGACGATGTCCTCCCAGGTGGGGAGGTTCCACTCCGATTCGGCAGCGTTCCGCTCGGGGTCAGCAGGGTGCGTGGCCTCCGATTCGCCTCGGCCGGCCTCGTCTGCCAATCTGCCCTCCGGGTCAGCCAGTGCCGCGCCTGTCACCATCGTGCCCTGGATTCTTCCGTAACGCCAGTTGTGTCCGGTCAGCCCTGTGCCGGTCCGCGATAGGCCTACCCGGGCCGGCAGGTATCGCAATAGGTAACGGCTTTGGCCCCGGTAGAGTTCCCGGACCTGCACCTGAAGGCGCTAGGCTGCTTCGAGTGGGGCCACTTGCGTACGCCGCAGAGTACCTGCCCGAGGACGAGCCGCTGCTCGCCGCGCGGGCCAACGCGGCCGACCTCGGCGGTACCGAACCGGTCCTCCCCGCGGTCGGCGCCGCCCTGCGCTTCCTGGCCTGCGCCGTCGGGGCGAAGACCACGGTCGAGATCGGCACCGGCTGCGGGAGCTCTGGTATCTGGCTGCTCCGCGGCATGCGCCCGGGCTCCACGCTCACGAGCGTGGACACCGAGCCGGAATATCTGCGGGTGGCCAGGAAGGCGTTTCAGGCGGCGGGCTTCGCGTCGAACCAGTGCCGGCTCATTCTCGGCCGCGCGCTCGACGTGCTCCCCCGGCTTTCCGACGGCGCCTACGACATGGTGTTCTGCGACGCGGACCCGCGCGATTACCCGGACTACCTGTCCGCCGCGCTGCGCCTGCTGCGGACCGGCGGGATCGTGGCCTTCAACAACGCCCTGCTAGGCGAGACGTCCGGGGACGATGAAGGGGACGTTCCTGCACACAACCTCGCCAGCCAGGTACGGGCCGACGAAAGGCTCGTGCCCGTGCTGCTGCCGCTCGGGGAGGGCCTGCTCGCCGCGGTCAAGAGAAGCGACTAGCCAGCAACCTGGATTAAGGTCACCCAACCACGGACTTCAGGGCATCACCAAGCCTGGCCGCCTCGTCGGCCGTGAGCTCGACAACCAGCCGCCCGCCGCCTTCAAGCGGGACACGCATGACGATGCCGCGCCCCTCCTTGGTGACCTCAAGCGGACCGTCACCCGTCCGCGGCTTCATCGCCGCCATTCTCCCATCCCCTTCCTCCCGGACCCCACCGCGCAGCTAGGCCCTGTTGCCGTACTGGGTCGTACTGGCGCCGTGCACGCCTTCACCCGGGCGCAGGCGGTGGAACCGGCGAGCCACAATCGTTTCTATCCGTCGCCCTATTATCCCGTGTTCGGAACCAGAATGGTAATGATCGGCCATCCTGGCCGCCATGAATGCACGCGCCACGTGCTTTTCATGGGACTCCGGCGTCCCAGAAAGCGCAGGGCGCCGGCGCGTCGCGCTAGGCCAGTGTCGCTAGGGCAGGCCGGCCGCGCGGCGCACCAGCTGCTGCGCGGCCCGGATGAGCCGTGCGTCGTCCGGGCCACCGCGCCCGCGGAAACCCAGGTCGAAGGCGTGCATGCTCGCGTAGCAGAGCACGGCGGTGGATTCGGGGTCGGACACGTCCAGCGCGCCCGCGGCCGTGCCGGCCGCGAGCAGGTCCCTGATGACCAGGGTGGCGAGGGCGGGGTCGGGACGGGCCGTGTGGGCGTGGTGGAACAGGACCTCGTGCAGGTCGTGCAGCTCCCGGTAGCACTCGAAGCCGGCCCTGACACAGGCGTCCAGCCGGGCCGCCCAGTCCGCCTGGCCAGCCTTGGCCAGCGCCGTCGCGGCCGCGCCCATGCGCGCGGCGACCTCGCGGGAGAACTGCTCCTGCAGCGCGAGCACCAGGTCTTCCTTGGACGCGAAGTACAGGTAGAACAGGCCCTTGGAGACCCCGGCCCGCTGGGTGATGTCGTCCAGCGAGGTGGCCGCGATGCCCTTGGCCAGGAACAGCGCCCGGCCGGCCGCGAGCAGTTCGGCGCGGCGCTGTTCGGCAGGCTTGGTTCGGGTCACGGTCCTCTCCGGTCCTTCAGGCGCCTGGCCCCGGGCCGAGGGCAAGGCGGGCACCCCGCGACCGTTCGGCATATTTGATCTTGATCTGGCCGGCGTTGGGCCGGCCGGCCATGGCCGGTAGGGTATACCACTGAATGACCGTCAGTCATTTCTGGAAGGGAACCGGGTGAGCGAACCCGCCGCACCGCCGTCCCGGGGCGCGCGGCGCCTGCTCATCGACCTGACGCCGCTGCGGCGGTCGCGTGACCTCCGGCACCTGGTCTGGGGCGAGCTCGTGTCTGTGCTCGGCAACCAGCTGACCACGGTGGCCGTGCCCTACCAGGTGTATCAGCTCACCCACTCGTCGCTCGACGTCGGGCTGGTGTCCATCACCCAGCTGTTCCCGCTGATCACCGGGTCGCTGCTGAGCGGTTCTGTGGTCGACGCGATGGACCGGCGCCGCCTGCTGATGATCGCGCAGGTGCTGATGGCGGCGTGCAGCGCCGGGCTGGCGGTCAACGTTGACCTCGGCACCGCGCTGTGGCCGCTGTTCGTGCTGCCGGCCCTGGCGGCCGGGTTCAGCGGCCTGGACAGCGCCGGGCGCACCGCCATCGTGCCGAACCTGGTCCGCAGGTCCGAGGTGTCCACCGCGAACGCCATCTTCCAGGCACTGTTCCAGTTCGGCCTGGTGGCGGGGCCGGCGCTGGCCGGGCTGCTGCTGGCCGGGGCGGGCGTCCGCTTCGTGTACTGGCTGGACGTGGCCACCTTCGGGGCGGCGCTGCTGGCCATGTTCCTGATGTCGCCGCAGCCGCCCGGAGAGGGCGCCCGCCGGCCGGGTCTGCGCTCGATCGCGGAGGGCCTGCGCTTCGTGCGCGGCCGGCAGGCCATCCAGGGCGCGTACCTGATCGACATCAACGCCATGGTGTTCGGCATGCCGCGGGCGCTGTTCCCGGCGCTAGCCGCTTCCGTGTTCGGCCGGGGCGCGTCGACGCTGGGGTTCCTGTACGCCGCGCCCGGCGCCGGTGCGCTGGTCGGCGCGCTCACCACCGGCTGGGTTTCGCGGATCCAGCGGCAGGGCCTGGCCGTCATCCTCGCGGTCATCGGCTGGGGCGCCGCGATCACGTGTTTCGGCCTGGTGTCCTGGCTGCCGCTGGCCCTGCTGCTGCTGGCTCTGGCGGGCTGGGCGGACGTCATCTCGGCCGTGTTCCGCAGCACGATCATCCAGCTGGCCGTGCCGGACGCGCTGCGGGGGCGGCTTGCGGGGCTGCAGATCGCCGTGGTCACCGGGGGGCCGCGCGTCGGTGACCTGGAGGCGGGGGCGGTGGCAGCCGGGTTCGGCAACACGGTGTCGGTGGTGTCCGGCGGGCTGGCGTGCATCGCCGGAGCCCTGGTGCTGGCCCGCGCGCTGCCCGGGTTCCGCCGCCAGCGGATGGACCCAGGCCAGCACGAGGCCGCGGCAGCTGGAGACCACGAGGCCGCGGCGGCCGAGGGCTAAAAGCGCATACGGTAAAGCCCAGGCCCGTGCGGGCCTGGGCTTTATTGCGATAGGTAGTTGGTCAGTAACTTATCGTGGAGGTGGCGGGAATCGAACCCGCGTCCTTCAGTACCTCACCAGGGCTTCTCCAGGCGCAGCTTGCTCTGCTTTTCTCAGCCCCGGCGATCACGCAAGCTAGACGCCGACAGGCTCAGCCACTGTTCGATGTCCCACCTGGCTCCGCGGCCGGGTCAGGCGGTAGATCCTTCTAGCTGATGCCAGACACCGGGTCGAAGGCATCCCCGGGCTGACAGCAAACAGGCTTCTAACTTGCCTTAAGCGGCAAGAGCGAAGGCGTTTGCAGTGCGCGTTTCGTTGGCACTTATTGGTTTGCGGCCACAGGATTAACGAGGTCACAACCGCAACCCTCGGCCCGCTTCCCCTGGTTCGACCACCGAAGTCGAAACCGATCACCCCCTATTGAGTTGTCCGGCCAGCACGGGCGAACCGTGCCGCCATAGCTGACCGTACTCTCACAACACACGATCGCCAACTCCGATTCCCGTCGGCCTGGAGGACGGGCCGGATGTCAACCGGCCTGAGCCGAGTGGCGAGAGCAGGTGCCGGGAGAGACACATGGTACGGCGGGAGCCAAGCGCCCGGGGGCGTGAGCGTGATCGTGGATGGCGGACGGGCGCGGCGGGCGGGCGCGGCGGGCGGGCGCGGCGGGCGGGCGCGGCGGGCGGGTGCGGTGGGGCGCGCACAGGCCCCGGGAAGCGCTTCAGTACCCATGGCACCGCCCGTACCAGGCCCGTACTGCATGGATGCCGCTCTCATGTCGTTGGAGCGCGTCGGCGGATAACCCGTCGGCTGGTCCTGCGGGAGGCCCCGGCCGGGATGACATCATCGCGGATCGCTGCACCCCTGATCAGGGGTGCAGCGATCCGCGATCCTTGCTGCGGCCGGGCGGGTCACCTCAGCCGTCACGTCCGCCCCGCGGGAACAGGCAACGGCGGCCGGGCCGATCACTGACTGCCGGAAACCCCTCCATCAGGGGTGCGGCGACCCGCGATCACGGATGCGGTGACAGCTGTGGTACCTGATGCGGGCACTGCTGCCCGGAACGATGCGGGGTTATTTTACCTGCGCGTCCCTGGAGCTGCCCTGGAGCTGCATGAACGCGGCATTCATGTCGTATGCGCGGGCGGGCCGGGGGCCGCAGACGGAAAGATCGGCGGTCGGGAATGCAACGTGGCCCCTGCGGGCGCTGGCGGTGGCCAAACGCGCCCGCAGGGGCCGACCGGCAGGGTCGGAGCCGGTCCAGTGGCCGGGTCTCCCCCGAGATGAGACCCGGACCTTTACGTTGACTGGGCCGCA
>Ga0070699_100001079_pt1 | contig 25391 bp, 23 predicted proteins | sample KBSK1503metaG_FD_65473 | JGI IMG/M metagenome (GOLD analysis project Ga0070699, IMG submission 65473) | Corn, switchgrass and miscanthus rhizosphere microbial communities from Kellogg Biological Station, Michigan, USA - KBS K1-50-3 metaG | ecosystem: Host-associated > Plants > Roots >...
TAAGTAAGACTCCCCCCGTGCCGAAGCTCTCGGTTACGATCATCACGCTCAACGAAGCGGAGCACATCGCCCCCGCTATCGAGTCCGCGTCCTGGGCCGACGAGATCGTCGTCGTCGATTCAGGCAGTACCGACGGAACGGCGGATATCGCACGGACCGCAGGCGCCCGCGTGCTGACGCGTGAGTGGAGCGGCTACGTCGACCAGAAGAACTTCGCAGCGGAAGCCGCGTCCAACGACTGGATCTTCTCGCTCGATGCGGACGAGCGCATTCCGCCGGCGCTCGCGGAAGAAGTTCGAGGCCTCATCGCCAGCGACCCGCCGGTTCACGGCTATCGCGGGCCTCGCGTCACGTATCACCTCGGACGCTGGATTCGCACCACGGATTTCTATCCCGACTATCAGACGAGACTCTACGATCGGCGCTTTGCACGATGGCGAGGCCGCTACGTCCACGAGTCGGTTGCGGTCGATGGTCCGGCAGGGCGCCTGAACAATGACCTGGAGCACTACTCTTTCAGCGATCTGCGCGATCAGATCAAGCGGATCAATCAGTACTCGACGCTGTCGGCGTTGCAGATGTACGAGGCGGGGCGACGAACGGGGCCGGTGGAAATCCTCGTCCATCCACCTGCGGCTTTTCTGCGGAATTACGTGTTGCGGCGCGGGTTCCTCGACGGAACCGCGGGACTCACAATCTCATTGGTGAACGCTTGGGGAGTCGGGCTGAAGTTCATGAAGTTGTGGGAACTTCAACGAACGCCCAGGAATCAATTCCCAACGCCCAAGTCGGACGGGTGATTTTCGTCTTGGGAGTTGGAGGTGGGGAATTGGAAGTTGATGCGCCTATTGCGCTGGGCCGAAGTCTTTCGTCGGTATCCACGCGCCTCAACATGGATCCAAGGGCGCCATCGTGAGATGCATCGTTCCTCCACCTGGGTAGTTGCCACCCACGGCCGCAAACACGGCTCCGCCTCGAGCACACTCGAGCACAGCAAGCTGGGGTCAGCGCTTCTTGCGTCGGGGCCGATCCGCGGCCATCCCTCGCGGGAACGGAATGCGCTTCGACGCGTCGGCGTGTTCAGGTTTCTGGTTTTTTATGGGAAGGGCCGCGATCGGCTCGTGCTCCGGGACCGGCTCAGCCATTTGCTCGGACAACAGATAGCAAGCAAGGGACGTGTACACGTCGTAGACCTGCCCCTTCACGAGGCGCGAAAGGCGTATGCCGTCAATACTGCCGACTAATGTCTTTGTAATCCGTACACGCATGAGGGGAGCACGACCAATGAGCTCAGTAAGTTTATTCAAAACTTGGTCCATCCCTATTTACGGGCGGGCGCCTTGGGTCGGCAGACACCGCGTAGCGGACACTGTCGGCTGCCTTGGGCGCGCCCGAATCCACACGCGTTCATCATGCCGACGTGGCAGAGGGAAAAGTCATACCGGACGGGGTCGGTGAGGTCGAGTGCGCGAAGCGATGAGGTGATCTCGGCGGCCATCTTCCACCCTGGACTGACGTAGCGCGTAAGGCGCAGGCATCGCCCGAGGCGGATCACATGCGTGTCGAGCGGAATGATGAGCCTGGCAGCTGACACCGCCGTCCACACGCCGAGATCGATCGCGTCGCTGCGGACCATCCATCGAAGAAACAGGTTGAGCCGTTTGCATGCGCTCCCGGCGGACGGGCGCGGAAAGAAATAGCAGACGCCGGGTCGCTTCGGCATGCGCCCGTATGCCGCCCTGAGATCGGTCTGCAGGGCGCGCGTCGAAAACGCGTCGAGGGCTGGACCGACGTCCGGCGCGACCGGATCGTCACCCGCCACGAAAAACCGTTCGATTGACCCCGATTCCCGCAGCATGCGTTGCAGGACAAGGAGCAGCGCCACGAGGTCGCGCCCGCGAATCCACCGATGCACGAGCGGATCGATGTCCGCACGGTGTCTGGCTGGCTCGAATGAGCGGACGAAGGCGGCGGGCCGTGGGCCCATGACCTCGAGCAGTGACTCGATCGACTGGAGCACACTCGCGACCCGCCCGAATGCGAGCGCCGCCGCGCAGAACCCCACCACCTCACGATCCTCCGGCGCCTCGTAGCGCCGGACGATCTGGATCGGGTCAGTGGCTGAGTTGACGTGGTCGAATGTCCGGTAGAGATCCTCTAGACGCGGGCCCAGAGGCAGATGCTCCGCGGTAACCTGGTGCTTCAAGTCAATCACCGGCTCACGAACGCACTTTCGTGTCTTCGTGGTCTATTTCGGGAACGCCGTCAGCGCGGGCACGTTGCCCGGCGGAAGCGGGAAGCGCGACACGTTCAGCACCATCGCAATGAACGAGTAGTACCCGTTCAAGCCGATCAGGTCCATCATCCCCTGCTCGCCAAACTTCTCCACCGTCCGCGCATAGGTGTGATCGGTCACGCTGTGAAACTCATTCAGCTCCGCGGAGAATGCGTAGGCGATCTCCTGACCATCGGTCATGTTGTCGGGGCGGCGTCCGTCTGCGATGGCCTGGATGGTCGCCTCGCTCAGTCCGGCCGTCCTGGCGTCGGCGACGTGCACGTACCATTCGTATTGCTGCGTCCAGCGGCGCGATTGCAGCAGAATGGCGAACTCACTGACATCGCGCGGCAGTGAATTGCCGAACCGAAGATGGTTTCCCAGCCGCGCCGCGGCCAGCATCAACCCGGGGCTGCGGCTGAGCGGGACAAACGGTCCGAAGACCGGCTGTTTCCGCTCGGCGAGAAACTCCGCCGCCGCTTTCGTCTGCGCCTCGGTCAGCTTCTCGGCCGGAATCGTCGGAAGCCGGTCCTGCGCGTCCATATCGACACCTTTCATTCGGATCATTTGGCAGACACGGAGGCAAAGCAACGCCAGCCGCACGCCGGCTGCGGACGACGACAACGACTACAGAGACCGCCGGGTCAGAAATTCCAGCCGGCCGCGGCGAATACCTGACGCGCGGCCGGGGCTGTGATCGACGCGATGAACGCACGCGCGGCGTCGGGCGCGCGGGTGGCGGACATGACGACGGCCTCGTACGCCGTATACGTCTGGACGGCAGCGGGCAGCGGCCCGACGAGCGAGCCCCCGTACGACTCCCCAAGTTTGATTTCGCTCACCATCGTGAAGCCGACCTGGTTACCGCCGCCTTTGCCGAGCCGCTGCATGACGTCGCCGCCGGTCGGCACCTGTACCGTCTTGTCTTTGATCTGATCGGCCACGCCGATCGTGCGCAGCATCTGTTCCACGAGCAGGCCGGAGGCGCCCTGGCTGTAGACCACCGCGTCTGCCTGCAGGAGCGACGCCTTCAGCGCATCGACAGTTGAAATATCCGGTCGACGTCCACCGCGGCTGGCGGCGACGCCAACACCTATCCTGCCGATCGTTTTTCGGGTCGCCGCAATCGCACGCCCGTCCTTGATCATCTGATCAACGGTCGACGACTGCGCGACCAGCACGTCGGGCGCCTCGCCCATGGCAAGCCGCTTCGTGATGTTCGGCGACGTGTCGAACTGAACTTTGACGGCCTGTCCGGGCTGCTGATAGGCCTTGTCCAGAGCCTGCAGGGGGCCCTGGGCAGCCAGCGTGGCCAGCGTCGAGAGATCGGCTGCCGCCAGCGGGACGCCAGCCAGGGCCACAACGAGCGCGCAAAGGGCCTTCTGCATGCCGCACACCATATCCGATCTCGATTTCGTAGACCAGCGAAGCTGTGAATGCATTTGCGCGGTTTGCGTTCACTCCTCGATCTTGCTAGCATTCGCCGCTCGTCCGTCTGACAGCACCGCTGTCCCCTTTCAAGCAGATGGCACTGCCAATGAGCGATACATCGGACGCTCGAAACCAGAACCCCTACCCGTACCGCTGGGTCATCCTTGCGGTCGGCATCCTCGCATACGGAACCAGCCAGTTCTCGCGACAGAACTACGCTGGGGTGCAGAAATTCATCGCCGGCGATCTGGGCCTCGATCGAGGCACGCTCGGTGTGATGGGCTCCGCGTTTTTCTACGCTTACGCGCTGGGCCAGATGCCATGGGGGATCGCGTCGGACCGATTAGGGAGTCGCGCCGTTATAGGAACGGGCATCTTCCTCACCGCCGCAACGATGTCCGGATTTGCGATGGGCCAATCGACTGGCTCGCTCATCTTCTGGCGCATTCTCAGCGGGATCGCGGCGGCGGCGGTGTACATGCCATTAACGGGTGGCATCGCGCGATGGTTTCCAGACAAGGAACGCGGCTTGAGCCAGGGAACGCTCGGCGGCGTCGGCGGCGCCCTAGGCGAAGGTGCCGCATACGCGCTGCTCCCGATCCTTTCGGTCTATTTCGCGTCCGGCTGGCGCCAGGGGATGCACATGCTTGCGGCGGCAATCGCCGTGCTGGGCGTGCTGGCGCTCGTGCTGTTCCGCTCCGCCCCGTCTGATCAAATAGCAACGACGCGAAAGCCGTTCGACTGGCGCCTGTTGCGCGACCTCGAAATATGGTGCTACGCGTTCCTCTGGTCAGGATTCGTGATCGGCATCCGCATCGCACAGATATGGATCGCGGTGTACGCCGCCGATCTGTACATCAGCAATCAGGGGCTCCCGCTCAACCAGGCCGTGGTTCGCGGCGGAGTGCTCACTCTGCTCGCGTTTTCGCTGGTGGGACGCGCAGCGGGCTGTCCATTTGCCGGAAAAATGTCGGATGTCCTCGCCCGGCGCGGTGTGTCACGCACAACGGTCATCATCGGATGGCTGGTGCTCGCGACTGTGTTGTTCCACGTGCTGTCATTGGGCGTCACGGCCATTGGGTCACTAGCCGTCATTGCCGTGCTGCTCGGAATGTCGGTCAACCTCTTCTCCCTCATCCCGGCCGCCATTTCCGATCGGTTCGGGTCGCAACGAACCGCCTCGGTGTCCTCGTTCGCCAACACCATTGCGCAGTTGTCCGGTGCAACGGCGTTGGCCGTGAGCGGCTATGTCGGCATTTCGTTGAACGCGCAACCTGGAAATGCGCTGACGGAGTATCGGGGCATTTGGCTGTCGGCCGAAGTGGGCATGGCGTTCATGACCATTCTGTCCATCGCCGCGTACGTTGCCCTGAGAAACGGGTGGATCCACGGGACCCTGCCGGTGACAGCGTCTTCGACGTCCGCTCCCCTCTGAACACGGGGCACAGAGACACAGAGTCACAGAGTCACAGAGAGTCCATTTTCGAAACTCTGTGTCTCTGTGTCTCTGTGTCTCTGTGGCTCGTCTCAGAGTCTTGAGGTTGGCTCGGTCGCCGGGGCGGCACGCCGGAGAAAATCGAAGTCGCATCCATGTTCGGCCCCCAGGACCGACTCGGCATACAGACGGGCATACCCGCGGGCCGGCACCGTCCGCGCCACTGCATCCGACCGCCGACCCTCCAGTTCACCCTCCGGGAGCAGCACGTCGAGGCGGCTCTCGTTGACGCTCACACGAATACGGTCACCAGACCGGACCAAACCAAGCGGACCGCCAACAGCGCATTCCGGAGAGGCATGGAGAATCACCGTGCCGAATGCCGTGCCGCTCATTCGCGCATCGGAGATCCGCACCATATCTTTCACCCCGGCGCGAGCGAGCTTCGCAGGAATCGGCAGGTATCCTGCCTCGGGCATTCCGGCGCCTATGGGACCGGCGTTCTGCAGGACGAGCACGTCCTCCGGCAGCACGTCGAGCGCGGGATCATCGATGCGCGCAGCAAGGTCTTCCAGGTCTTTGAAGACAACCGCGCGTCCGACGTGTTCGAACAGTCGCTCGTCCGCGGCGGCCCGCTTGAGGATCGCGCCGTTGGGCGCAATGTTGCCAAACAGGGCCAGCAAACCACCTGTGCGTTGGAACGGATCGTCGATCGAACGTATCACCGCACGATCGACAAAACCCGGACGGTCCCGCAATCGCTCGGCGAGCGTTTCACCGGTTACCGAACGACAGTCGAGATTCAGCTGCGGCTTCAACTCATGCAGCACAGCGCCGACGCCCCCGGCTGCGTGAAAATCTTCCATGTAGTGCTGCCCCGTCGGTTTCAGGTTGACCAACACCGGCGTCGACGCGCTGAGCGCATTCAGGTGGTGCAAGTCGATCGGCAGGCCGATACGGCCGGCGATGGCCGCCAGGTGGATGACGGCATTCGTCGACCCGCCGATCGCCAGCAGCACTGCCAGAGCGTTCTCGAGCGACTCGCGAGTGACGATGCGATCGGGTGTCAGCTCTGATGCCGCTAACCGCACGGCTTCGGCACCAGTTGCTTCCGCGATCCGCAGACGGTCCGCATGAACAGCGGGCACGGCAGCGCTGCCGGGTAAGCACATGCCGAGCGCCTCTGCCAGACACGCCATCGTGCTCGCGGTCCCCATCACCGCGCACGTACCCGCCGTCACGGCAAGGTTGTTCTCGACGTCCGTGATCTCCGCCTCGCTCACCTCACCTGCGCGGTAGCGGGCCCAGAAGCGGCGGCAATCAGTGCAGGCGCCGAGACGCTCTCCCCGGTATCGGCCGGTCATCATCGGCCCGACGACAAGCTGAATTGCAGGAACTCCGGCTGAAATCGCGCCCATCAACTGGGCCGGCACGGTCTTGTCGCAACCGCCCACCAGCACAACGGCGTTCATCGGTTGCGCGCGGATCATCTCCTCGACGTCCATTGCCATCAGATTCCGGAACATGAGGCTGGTCGGGTTGAGGAACACTTCGCCGAGCGAGATGGTGGGAAATTCCAGGGGCAGGCCGCCGGCGCCCAGCACGCCGCGCTTGACGGCGTCGACAAGCTCCGGCGTCAGACGGTGGCAATTGTTGAACCCGCTGGCTGAGGTGGCAATCCCGACAATCGGCCGCCGCAGCATCTCACTCGAGTAACCCATGGACCTGGCGAACGACCGTCTCAGGTACGCGGCAAAGTCCGGATCGCCGTAGTTCGTCAAACCCCGTTCGAGACCTTTTCTTCCGCTCATTCGTCGGCGTCCTTCTCCAGATACGCGAGCAAACGCTGCAGGCGCTCGCTCGCCCGCCGCTGTATCGCGGCCGTGTCGCGGCCGTGCCAGTCGTAGAACCCTCGACCACTGCGGACACCGACGTCGCCGCGAGCCACCATCCCTTGCAGCAGCGGATTCGGCACGCCCGTGTGGCTCAGCGTCGGGACGATGGATCGCTGCGCCTGCGCGTGCATTTCGAGACCCGCCAGATCCTTCTGCTCGATCAATCCCGTGATGCACATGCGCGGTCCCAGGAGGTGCTTGGCTACGCCGTCGATCATTTCTGCCGTCGCGATCCCCGACTCGAGCAGGTGATAGGCCTCGTGGAGGATTGAGTGCTGCAAGCGGTTGATCAGATATCCATTCACGGCCCGCTGGAGCACGATTGGCTCCCGCCGTGCCTGTTTGACCGCCGCGACGGCCAACGCGAGAGCCGCGTCTTCGGTATGTTCGCCGCGTACGACCTCAATCATCGGAAAAAGGTCCGCCGGCATGAAAAAGTGCATCGCCAGAAAGCGCTCTGGAAAACGCAACGGCGCCGCGAGTTCGTCCAGCGGTAGCCCCGATGTATTGGTTGCCAGGACCGACCGACCCTGGTAGAGGTCTTCGAGCTCGGCATAGACCGACTGCTTCACCTCGAAATCCTCGAACACCGCCTCGATGACCAGGTCCGGAATGACGTTCCGCGGCGCCTGTCTCGCCAACGTGACCGCCGGATGGGGAATGGCAACGTCCCGGGTGTCGACCAGGGTCACCTGCATCCCTGCATTCGCGAACAGCCGCGCGATGCCCTGGCCCATCACTCCAGCGCCCATGATGACAAGCGCCGCGCATTTCTCGGGTAACGACCGATCACTGGGCGTCATCTAAGTGAACCTCGTCATAGCGACATTCGAAGTTGTACGACCTTCCGCACGAAGGTCTGCACCCGTGCCTCATCGACAACGTTGTTGCCGACGCCGTCTCTCTTGAAATAACTGCCGACGATCAGGCCATCAACCTCGGGCAGGACCCTGGCGACGTTGTCGGGGGTCGCACCGCTCCCAATCAGCAACGGCAGCGTCGTCGCCGCCCGCACCACGGCCACGTCGTCCAGGCTCGTTTCGGCGCCGGTTCGATCCCCGGACACGATTATCGCGTCGGCCAGCCCCCGCTCGGCGAGGTCGCGTGTTCCGCCCGTCAGACCGCGGTCTACCAGAGCTGCGGCATGTTTCACGCCGACATCCGCAAAGATCAGCGCGTTCGACTTGAGCGCCGACCGGAGGCGAACCGACAACTGACTCATCCCTTCGATGATCCCCTGCTCCGACACGACCGCGCCCATGTGCACGTTGACACGCACATAGTGGGCGCCGGAGGCTGCCGCAATCGCGACCGCTGCCTCGCCATCGCTGCGCAGGACGTTGATTCCGACCGGCATCCCGGCGGCGCGGACGATTTCGCGCGAAACCGCCGCAAGGGCGGCAATCGTCTCCGCCGGGACTCGGCCGGGATAGTACGGCACGTCACGGAAGTTCTCGACAATCACCGCATCAATCGCGTTCCTTTTGAAAATATCGAGCTCCGAGAGGGCCTGGTCGTACACCTTCTGCATCGCGCCCTCGTAGAGCGGCGCGCCGGGCAGCGCCAGCAGGTGAAGGACGCCGATGATCGGTTTCTTTGATCCAAACAGATCGCTGAAGGTCATGTGTAGGTAAGATGCGGGGCTGTCGTGAAACGAACGTCTGAGATTGCCGCGGCCGTCATCCTGGTGTCGGCCGCCGTCATTGTTTACCACAATGCGCTCTCCGCGTATTTCTTCGACGACGACTTCCAGTGGCTCGTCGGATCGTGGTCGTTCCGCTCGTCGCAGCTCGTGGCGATTGGCGCGCTGAGCCACTTCTACCGGCCTGTCATTGATCTGTATTTCGCGGCGGCGACGCCCCTCTTCCGCGGATCGCCCGTGCTATTTCACCTGGCGAGCATCCTGTTGCACGCCGCGAACGCCCTGGTCATCTTCGCGCTGGCGCGGCTTGTCTCACGCAACACGCTGTATGGCTTCCTGGCTGCGCTCTTTTTCGTCGTGCAGCCGTCCGACGTCGACACGATTGCGTGGGTCGGCGCGCTGGCGGAAGCCGTCGGGGCGTTCTTCGGGTGCCTCAGCTTGTTTTTCTTCCTGAAGTGGCTGATGAAGGGACGCGCACGATGGCGCGAGCTGTCGGTGCTCCTGTTTCTGCTCGCCCTGCTGACGCACGAGAGCTCGGTGATCTTCCTGCCCGTCCTCGCGCTGGCGGACTGGGCGTTTGTGCGGCGGGGAGAAAAGGCCCCCCCCTCCACGCGCGGCGCGGACCACTCGCCCGCCACGCGCGGCGCGGACCTTCCAGGTCCGCGAGGCCCCGGCTGGCGACACACTGTCCTTATCTACGCACCCTACGTGGTACTCACGCTGATGTACCTCTCCGTCGATCTCGTCGTGAACAGCAAGAACTATCTCGTGTCGCAGGGGCACTACACGATCGGCCTGCATGTCGTGCGGAACGCTTTCGACTACATCGACGCGCTGTATGTCGGGAGACGGGACGCGCTGAACTACGCGGTGATCGCGATCGGCCTGGCGCTGCTGATTCTACGGGGCAACCGGCGCGCGCGGTTTGCCACGTGGTGGATGCTTCTGGCGCTGGCGCCCTTCCTGTTCTTCAACTGGGGAAACACCTCGCGCTATCTGTACCAGCCGGCGATCGGGTTCTCGATGCTGCTGGCCGAAGGAGTGGTGTACGTCGATCGCGTCTTGAGGCCGAGGGTCCCCTCGCTCGCGCGTTCCGCCGTTCTGACCGCACTGGTGGCCGGCATCACCGTGCGATTCGCGCTGTTCGCCATGGCCAACGTCGCGAGTTTCGCTGAACGCACGCAGACATATCGCAATTACACGGCGCACTTCCGGGAAATTCACGGCGACGTGCCCAGCCATACGACCGTCGCGCCCGACGCGCGGCTCGAGATAAAGATGCCGCACCGGTTCGTTAATGCCGCGGTCCAGTGGGAATACCGCGACCCGACCATTCAAATTACGCCGTACGAAGATCAGCCTTGACGCACGCGGACCTGGAAGATCCGCGCCGCCGCAGACGGGCCACAGAAGATCGTCAATTCCCAACTTCCAATTCCCAACTTCCAATTCCCAACTCCCAAGGAGCAGGTTTCGAGGTTTCATTCCGACGAGCCACGGAGACACGAAGACACGGAGGGAGTCGTAGGTTTAAGAAAAAAATGGTCTAGAAAGTCGTAACAGGAACGCCGGACTGGCAAAGCGGACAGGTGGCGGTCGAATAGTTTTCGGGCGCCTTGTATTCGGCGAGAGCGAAGTTCGGAGCGCCGGCGTCGGCGATCGACTCCATCCGATCGTAGATTTCCGCCGTCGCGATCACTGTGCCGCCCGTTGAACGCACGAGCGTCGCGCACCGCGCCAGCGTCTGCCCGGTGTTCCGCACGTCGTCGACGAGAAGGATCTTCTTGCCCGCAATCTGCTGGCGATAGAAGCGGCTGAGGCCAGGACCGCGATACGCATCGACCGTGAACGGCGCGAAGAGCGTCGGCGGCCCGCCGATCGCCCGGCGGCTGTCGAGGAGCCCCGCCACCGTGTGCGCCAGCAGCGCGCCTCCAGTCGCCGGACCTGCAACGACTTCGGTCTCGTCGAGCACCGACGGCGGTAGCACCTCGAGCAGATCCTGAGCGAAGCGCCAGATGGTCGACGGATAGCGGAACAGCTGATGTGGATTGAGGTAGACGCGGCCGTGGTAGCCGTTGCCGAAATCGAAGTGCCCGTCCAGCATCAGGACGCGGAATTCCTGCAGGTTCTTGACGGCCTTGTCGCGGATCTCATTGCCTCTGCTCATCAGAATGAAATCCTTGTCTCCGGGTTGACGAACAACGGACGGCCGCCGACCATTGTCGCCGCGACGCCGCCCCGGAGCACCCAGCCGTCGAACGGCGTGTTCTTCGATCGCGATCGGAGCTTCGCCGCCTCGACGCGCACCTTCAGGTCCGGCGCCAGGATTGTGATGTCCGCGGGCGCCCCTTCCGACAGCGTGCCGCCGTTCACCTTGAGGATCCGCGCCGGGTTCAGCGACATGAGCTCGACGAGCCGCGACAGCCGCACGCGCCCCGCGTGGACGAGACGATCGAACGAGAGCGAGACCGCGGTTTCGAGGCCGACGATGCCGAACGGCGCGCGGTCGAATTCGACCTTCTTCTCGTCGTAGTGGTGTGGCGCATGATCGGTCGCGATGGCATCGACGGTGCCGTCGGCGATCCCGGTCAGCATCGCGTCTCGATCCTCGGCCTCACGCAGCGGCGGGTTCATCTTTGTGTTGGTGTCGTAGGCGAGCGGCGTGGCCAGCGCTTCGTCGGTGAGCGTGAAGTGATGCGGGGCGACCTCACACGTGACGCGAACGCCCGCTTCCTTGCCTTTGCGCACGGCGCGCAGCGACGCGCGGGCGCTCATGTGCGCGACGTGAAAGGCCGATCCGGTCAGCTCGGACAGCAGCACGCCCCGCTCGACGCCAAGCGCCTCGCACGCGCCGGGCATCCCGCGAAGGCCCAGCGTGGCCGCGTAATAGCCCTCGTGCGCGACTCCGTCGCCTTTCAGCGACGGATCCTCGCAGTGCTCGATGACCGGCATGTCGAACATCCCGGCGTACTCGAGCGCCCGCCGCAGCAGGATCGCCGTCGCCACGGGATGGCCGTCGTCGGTAATCGCGACGCAGCCGGCCTTGCGAAGGTCGCCGATGTCGGCGAGAAGCTCGCCTTTCGACGACCGCGACACGGCGCCGATCGGATACACGCGCGCCAGGTTCGCTTCCCGCGCCTTTGCCAGGATGTACGCGGTCACGTTGGCGTCGTCGTTGACCGGGTTCGTATTCGGCATGCAGGCGACGGCGGTAAAGCCGCCGGCGACGGCTGCTGCCGTGCCGGAGGCGATCGTTTCCTTGTGTTCGTGCCCCGGCTCCCGGAGATGCACGTGCATGTCGATCAACCCGGGACAGATCACCATCCCGTCGGGAATCTCGACGACGATCGCGCCGTCGACGGGGAGATCGGCGCCGATGCGCGCGATGCAATCGCCGTCGATCAGGACGTCGCGCGCGCCATCGATCCCGTTGGCGGGATCGACCACGCGTCCGCCCTTAAGCAGCCTCTTCATAGTCCGCTCCACCGGCCAGCAGGTACAGAACTGCCATCCGTACGGCCACGCCGTTGGCGACTTGTTCGAGAATCACCGAGTACGGACCGTCCGCCACCTCCGACGCGATCTCCACGCCGCGGTTCATCGGTCCGGGGTGCATGATCATCACGTCGGGGTTCGCACGCTTCACCCGCTCCTCGGTCATCCCGAACACGCTGAAGTACTCGCGCAGCGACGGGAAGTACGCGCCTTCCATGCGTTCGAGCTGAATACGCAGCATCATGATCACGTCGGCGCCGGCCACCGCGTCCTCGACATGGCTCGTCGGCGTCACACCAAATCGCCTGATGTCGGTCGGCATCAACGTCGGCGGCCCGCACACCCACACGTCGGCGCCCATCTTTGTCAGCAGGTGGATATTCGAGCGCAGCACGCGACTGTGCAGCAGGTCGCCGACAATCGCCACCTTGAGCCCCTTCAGCCGCTTCTTGTGCTCGCGAATCGTGAATGCGTCGAGCAGTGCCTGCGTCGGATGCTCGTGCGTGCCGTCGCCGGCATTGATGATGGCCGAACGGCAGATGCGCGACAGCAGGTGGCACGCGCCGGACGAGGAGTGCCGGAGGACGATCATGTCGGGCCGCATCGCCTCGAGATTCATCGCCGTGTCGGCGAGCGTTTCGCCTTTCACGACGCTCGAGGTCGCGATCGCAATGTTCAGCGTGTCGGCGCTGAGGCGTTTTTCCGCGATCTCGAACGAGGTGCGCGTGCGCGTGCTGGGCTCGAAAAAGAGGTTCACGACCGTCTTGCCGCGCAACGCCGGCACCTTCTTGATGGGACGCGAAGCAATCTCTTTCATCGCGTCCGCGGTGTCGAGCACGAGCGTGATTTCCTCGGGCAGCATCTCCGCGATGCCGAGCAGATCCTTCGACCGCAGCGAGATCACCGCCGGCTTCTGTTCCACGTCGTGAACCGTCGTCATACAGTGGCCTCCTGCTGCAGTACCACCTCGTCCTGTCCGTCCGTTTCCTGGAGACGCACCCGAACGCTTTCCTCCGGGTTCGTAGGCAGGTTCTTTCCGACGTAATCCGCCTTGATGGGCAGCTCGCGGTGACCACGATCGACGAGGACGATCAGCTGAATCGCTTTCGGCCGTCCGAAATCAATCAGCGCGTCGAGCGCAGCACGTGTCGTCCGGCCCGTATAGAGCACGTCGTCGACGAGCAGGATCTTCTTGTCGTCGATCGAAAACGGAATCTCGGTGCGCCGGACGACCGGCTGCGGGCCGACGGCGAACCTCATCAGGTCGTCGCGATAGAGCGTGATGTCGAGGGCGCCGGTCGGAATGTCGTTTTTGGTGATCTCGCGAAGCGTCCGCGCGAGGCGCCGCGCGATGTGCACGCCGCGCGTGCGCACACCCACGAGCGCGAGATCTTCAACGCCCTTGTTGCGCTCGACGATTTCGTGTGCGATGCGGGTGAGGGTGCGGGAGATGCGGTCCGCGTCCATCACGACAGCGGACTTCGTGTCAGGCATGTGTCACCTCTTTGCGGCCTCTCGGACCGCAATTAAAGAGCGCGTACAGTATACAGATATACTCCCGAGAATGCTCGTCGACGTCGAAGCACGCGTGATTCGCAACACGCGCCTCTCCCCCGACTACAACGTCATCGCGCTCGCTGCTCCAGAGATCGCCGCCAACACCGCTCCGGGGCAATTCGTCATGGTGAAGTCCGGCCGCGGCAGGGATCCGCTGCTGCGCCGCCCTTTTTCCGTCTTCGAGGTGCTTCGGTCGGACGGGTGTATCGAAGGCCTTTCGCTGTTGAGCAAACGCGTCGGCATCACGACCGGCATGCTGTTCGATTCCGTCGAAGGTGACGTCGTCTCGTGCCTGGGGCCCCTTGGCCGTCCGTTCGAGCCCATCGATCCGCCCGGTGAAGCGTGGATGGTCGCCGGCGGCGTCGGCCTCGCGCCATTCGCGACGCTCGGTGACGCACTGATCGATCGCGGAACGAAGACGACACTCTTCTACGGAGCGCGCGGTGGCTCGGAGCTCTTCTATCTCGACTGGTTCGAGAGGCGTGGCATCCGGCTCGTGCTGGCCACCGAGGACGGGAGCATCGGCGATCACGGCCGCATTACCGTGCCCCTGGAGCGCGAACTGCAGGCGGCATCCCAATCGGGATTCGGGATTCGGGATTCGGGATTCGCAGAAGAGACGCGATTCGAACCCCGAGTCCCGAGTCCCGAATCCCGGCCTGGCATCATGATCTACGCCTGCGGGCCTGAGCCGATGCTCGAAGCGGTGGCGCACGTGGCCGCCAGGTTCAAGCGGCCGTCGCAGGTGTCAGTCGAGCGTGTCATGGGATGCGGAATGGGCGGGTGCTACAGCTGCGTGATCCCGGTCCGGGACGGGCACGCGGCGCACCACTACGTCCGGTCCTGCATTGCCGGACCCGTATTCCGCGGAGACGACGTCGTATGGGAATAGCAATAACCTTCACTGAGACGTACCACCGAGGCACCGAGGCACCGAGAATCCAAAGTACGTCCTCGGTGTCTCAGTGTCTCGGTGTTTCGTCTCAGTGGATGACGCAACGGATTTAGGGTGGCAGACCTTTCAGTTCAAATAGGCACGCTTCGCCTGGCGAATCCCCTCATAGCGGCGAGCGGATGCTTTGGCTACGGCGTCGAATACGCCGCGGCGATCGACCTCTCGACGCTTGGCGGCGTTGCGGTCAAGGGCCTCTTCCTCAAGGAGCGCGAAGGCCATCCGCCGGAGCGTATTGTCGAGACGCCGTCGGGGATGCTCAACGCGATCGGTCTGCAGGGCATCGGCGTCCACCGCTTCATCCGCGAAAAGCTGCCGGAGCTGCGCGGGCTGCGCGCGACCGTGATCGTCAACATCTGCGGAAGCACGCTCGACGAGTACGTCGAGCTCGCGAGAATCCTCTCCGATGCGGAAGGCGTCGCGGCACTCGAGTTGAACATCTCGTGCCCGAACATCAAGGAAGGCGGCATCACGTTCGGCTGCAGCCTCAACGGCACGTTCGACGTCGTGAGCGCGGTGAAAAGGGTCACGCAGCTTCCGGTGATCCCGAAGCTCACCCCCAACGTCACGGATGTCGCATCGTTCGCGCGAGCGTCGGAAGACGCGGGTGCGGACGCGGTCTCGCTCGTCAACACGTTCCTCGCGATGGCGATCGATACCGAAACGCGCCTTCCGAAGCTCTCGAACATCGTCGGCGGGCTGAGCGGTCCCGCGATCCGGCCGATCGCGGTGCGCATGGTCTACGAGTGCCGCCGGGCCGTGAAGATTCCGGTGATCGGTATGGGCGGAATCGCAAGCGCACGCGATGCGCTGGAGTTCATCATCGCCGGCGCCACGGCCGTGCAGGTGGGTACTGCCAACTTCGTTGACCCGTTTATCTGGAGCAAGCTCCTCGACGGCCTGACCGACTACATGCGCCGGCACAAGATCGCGCGCATGTCCGACCTGGTGGGAAGCATCGATACCAGCTCGCGCGAAAAGCAGTGGATCAGCTCCTAGTCGCGCTCGACGTCGAGACAGGCGAGCGTGCGATGGAACTGGCCGCTGCACTCCGCGGCGTCGCCGGTGGATTCAAGGTCGGCAACCGCCTGTTCACCAGCGCAGGGCCCGAGCTCGTGCACAAGCTGGTGGATGCCGGTGCCCGTGTCTTCCTCGACCTCAAGTACCACGACATCCCGAATACCGTGGCACAGGCGGTTGAGTCCGCGGTGCACACCGGTGCGTGGATGATCAACGTCCACGCGTCCGGCGGGAGCGCGATGATGCAGGCCGCCGCGCGCGCAGCGCGCGACACCTCCGCCCAGCTGGGACGTCCGTCCCCGCTGATGATTGCCGTCACGGTGCTCACGAGCATGGACCAGGAAGCGCTGCGCACGGTTGGCGTCAATCGCCCGGTGCTCGACCAGGTACTGGCACTCGCGCGTCTGACGCAGCAGGCGGGGCTGCAGGGGGTCGTGGCCTCTGCGCAGGAAACGCCTGCCATACGGGAAGCATGCGGACCGGACTTTCAGATCGTCACGCCGGGAATTCGCGGCGCATCCGCAGGCACCGAACGCAACGATCAGTCACGAACGATGGGGCCGGCGGAGGCTATCCGTGCGGGCGCAAGTTATATCGTGGTGGGACGGCCGATCATCGCCGCGCAGGATCCGCGGGCGGCGGCAGCGGCGATTGTCGAGGAGCTCAATCAGTAAACACCCAACACCCAACCCCCAACTCCCAAGAAGTCTTCTTGGGAATTGGGAGTGGGAGTTGGGAGTTGGCGGTTGGATGCTCCGGCACGTCGTGGCGTACGTCTATTTCGCGGTGATGATGAAGTGACCGCGGCGGTTCATTGCCCAGCACGCCTCGGTCATCTCCATGCAGAGCGGCTCTTCTTCGCCCTTGCTGATCGCGAGCATCCGATCGGCGGCAATCCCCAGGCCGACCAGGTAGTCCTTCACCGAGGCGCCGCGGCGCTCACCAAGCGACAAGTTGTACTCGTTGGTGCCGCGCGCGTCAGCGTGCCCCTCGGTGGTCACCCTGATTGACGGCCACCGGCGCATGTAGTCGGCGTTGCGCTGCAGGATCGCGCGCGCATCGTCTCTGAGTGTCGACATGTCGTAGTCGAATGCGATGTCGCCCAGCGGTCTCTCCGCGTTCAGCTGCGCGAGCGTCTTCCCCGCGAAGATCTCGTCTTCAGTCAGCGCACGCGGCGGCGGCGCCGGCGCTGGTGGCGGCGGTGGTGGTGGCGGTGGGGGCGGCGGCGGCGCAGCTGCTGGCGGCGGAGCCGGAGGCGGCGGCGCGGGCGGCGGTATTTTCTTCGCACATCCCGTCAGCACAATCACCATCGTGAGGACGATGGCTGTCAAAAAAGATATGCGGGGCGAACTCATAGAGGCGCTCTCCTGAGTGGGTGATGCGTTGGGGGTGCCGCGAGGAGCTTACAGGCCGATCCTCGGAGTGTCAATCAAGGCGAGACAGGAGTGACGCGCAAATCGAAGATGCGCAAGCCGAGATGACGCGTGTCGGCGGTGCCTTCAGCCGGACCGGGAAGGTAAACGCGATCGGTTTCGATCGCGACCGCGCCGCCGGATCGCGCCAGCGCCTCCGCCGGAACTGTAACGCTCCAGTCGAAGTCGGCTTCGGGCTGAAACTGCGCGAGAGTCGCACCCCCCGCGGTCACTTTCACGGTCGGGGGCGTATTGAGGTAGCGCAGCGGCGATTCGCCTCTCAGCGTCAGCTGAATGGGCTGCGACGGACCCTTGATCTGAACGACAGACCGCTCGCTCGTCCATCGCCACCTCAGGCCGGTCTCGACGGCGAATTCGTCCTCGTGCCACCCTTCACCGTAGCCGTAAATCATCTGCGCCGCGGGCTGGATGTCGAACTGACGGACGGCGACGGGCGCAGGTTTCACCGGGTTGAGGCTGCGTGACGAGATCGTGAGGCTCGCGAATGTTCCTGGTCCGGCAATGCCCTGCGGCAAGTCTATGAACCGAAGGAAGTTGCGATCTTTGAACGGCAGCGTCCAGCGATCGACACGCGCGCCATCGACGGCCAGCTCGAGCTCCGCGTCCGCATCGCCTTCATTGCCCAGGTGCCGTCCGCCCACGACGAGATGAAAGGCGCCGGGACGCCGGCGGACAAACGCCTCGATCGGACGGTGGTCCGGTCCCATCGCCGTCGCCTGCGTGACGCCGCCTGTCTCCGGGGTCAATGACCATCCCTGCCCCGCAAACCACCCGGGTACAGGCAATCTGTACCAGTCAACGCCAAGCGGACGTGTTCCACTCAGCTCGGGACGCTGTTCCACAGTCCACCGGTAGCGGACGACGTCGTGACGGCTCTGAGGGTCGATGAGCGCCAGATCGGTGCGTCGCTCGTCGGCGAAAAACCAGACGGGAGCGGTACCGCCGCCACGCCAGTAGTCCACAAGACCCAGCCACTCGTACTTGGTCCGGGGCTCGACAATGTGAAGCGGGCCGGTATCGGCGGCCTGCAGCGGACGTCGTACGCCGTAGTGGCTGTGAACGGCGGCCGGAGGCTGCACCCGCGCACGTTGAACCGCATCGGCAATGGCACGAAACGCCGGATGCGGATCGCGGCCGTACGCGACGGCGCCCGGCACCGCAACTATCAGCGCCGATACGACGAAGGGGACTGCCACGACCGAGGTGAATCGACCCGCCAGCGCGATGCCGCGCGCAGCCAGCCACGCAATCGCGGGCAGCATGGGCAACGCGTAGCGGACGGTAATGGTCTCCTGGAACAGCAGGTGGAACGCGAGATACGGGACAAACGCGATCACGAGCAGCAGCAGCGCGCGCCATTCGCGCAACAGCATGACCAACGCACCGATCGCGCCGGCAAGCATCACAGCCACCGCGAGCGGGATCGAGGCCCACGGGAGCACCAGCGTCTGATAGAGGGCGATAGCGAGATGCCGCGGCGTCGGAGTCGCCCAGAGCATGTCGACCCACGCGAAGTCCTCGCCAGCCTGCGAATGGAGTGCGGCCAGGTAGGCATCAATGCCGCCACTGGCGACGACAAGCGGGACGCCCCACACGACACAGCCCACGGCAAATGCCGCGGCCGGCCGCCACCACGCCTTGAGGTCCCGCTGTTCCAGCAATACGAACGCGAGCACGGGAACCGTCAGCACCGCGGTCTGCACGCGAATGCCCGCTGCAATCGCGGCCAACAGGGCGCCTTGGATGAGGCGCGAAGGGCCGCGGCGCAGCAGCAGTGCCTGAGCACCGATCGCAAGCGCAAGGCCAGGCAGATCGCTCATGGGCCGCAGGCCGGACATCCAGAACAGCGGCGACGCCGCAAGCAGGAGGGTGGCCCACGCCTCAATTCCCAATCCCCAATTCCCAACTCCCAAGGATCCTGACGCCGCGACATCCGGGCTTCTTGGGAGTTGGGAGTTGGAAGTTGGAAGTTGACCGGATCGTTCGCCCAGCGCGGCAAAGAAAAACCACGCGGCAATAATGCAGCCGGCCCCTCCTATCGCCGACCACACGGCAAGCGACCATGCTTCCGCGCTGACGCGCGTCATCGACGAAACGCGTTCGACGATCGCGAGGGACACGTGGCCCAAAACCATGTACACCGGGTATCCGGGAGGGTGCGGCTGGTGCACCGCGGGGTTAAATTCGCGCAAGCCGAGCGCGAAGTTGATGGAGTCGATGTCTTCGAGGGACGGCGCAAGAAATGGAATATGTAGCGCGAGGTAGATCACCGCGACGAGCCACGGAGTCACGGAGGCACGGAGAATCCTTTTGGGCTCCGTGTCTTCGTGTCTCCGTGGCCCGTGATCGTCAGGCTGGGCGGAGGACGACACCTTCATTCAGGCTGCCCATCCGGTACCCGCGCGGGTCGATCGTGACCTCGTCATAGCCAAGTGCGCGCAGCTGGCGCACGATCCGCTCGCTGGTTTCCGCTTCCAGCGCGCGCGGGAGCTCGTCGCGCCCGATCTCGATCCGCGCCGCCTCGTCATGATGACGCACGCGGCACACGCGGAAGCCGAGGTCACGCAGCACGCTCTCCGCGCGCTCGATCATGCGCAGCTTCTCGCTCGTGACTTCGGAGTGGTAGGGAATCCGGGACGACAGACACGCGGATGCAGGTTCGTCCCACGTCGGCAATCCCGCGCGCCGCGACAGCCCGCGGATGTCTGCCTTCGTCAAGTCCGCATCATCGAGCGGACTGCGTACGCGGAACTCACGCGCCGCCTGGCGCCCCGGACGGTAGTCGCCGCGGTCGTCGGCGTTCGCGCCATCGACAATCGTCTGGAAGCCCCGCGACGCGGCGACGCCACTCAGCGCGGTGTAGAGCTCGTGCTTGCAGAAATAACAGCGATTCGTCGGATTCGCGCGGTAGTCGGGCCGTTCCAGTTCGCCGGTGTGGATGACCTCGTGGTGAAGACCGAACTCACGAGCGACCGACAGCGCAAGCTGCCGGTGGCGATCGGGATAGCTGGGACTGTCGGCTGTGATGCAGAGGGTGCGATCGCGGCCGAGCACTTCAGTGGCCGCCCACGCCAGGAACGCACTATCGACGCCGCCGCTGAACGCGACGATGACCGAATCGAAGCCCGCGAGGATGTCAAAGAGGCGCCGATGATCGGGCGCCTGGCTCACTCGTCGACATCCTCGTCGACAGCTTCTTCGTCGTCATCGATATCGTCTTCGTCCTCGGCGTCGTCCTCGTCCTCATCCTCGTCGTCCTCGTCGTCGTCCAGGTCTTCGTCCTCGTCGTCGGCGATTTCGACCTCGTCGGCGCCCAGCAGCATGAGGTTCTTCCCGCACTCGGGGCAACTGAACGTGTCGCCCTCTTCGTAGTCTGCGGTCTCGATCTCGTCGAATTCACACTCGGGGCAGGTCGCCATACGGGCTCCATACGGCGGAAAGCCGCCGTCAGCAGGTCGGAAAAAGGCCGCATCCTCAGGCGGATCCAGCATTTCCCTGTAGAACGTCGGATTATAGCGAGATCGTCACGATGTCCGCAATGAAGCCTAAGGTCGCGAACTTGCCATACCGATACTCAGAGATGTGAGTACCACTGCAGCCGTCGCTGCCAAAATCGTCATTGTCGCCGACGATACGGCCTTTGTTCGCGACCGCTTCAAGTCGGTGCTCGAAGGGGCGGGCCACCGTGCCGTGACCGTCTCCAATGGGAACGAGCTCATCGCGCGCGTGAAGTTGGAACTGGACAAGATCGACCTGATCGTCGTCGATTTGCGTCTGCCGCAGGCGCAAGGGGTCGATCTGGTCAGGCGACTGCGGAAGCTGGACCCCGTCAAACCACCGATCGTCGTCTTCAGCGGCACGATCGCGAACGCCGGAGAGGTCCGCGAGCTGGCAGCGCTCAACGTCTCGGGCTACGTCAATGAGTACACGGCGCTCCAGCATATTTTGCCGTCACTTGCACCCCACCTCTTCCCGGGCGACTTCAACCGGCGCACCGGGCCGCGCGTCGTCCTGGGGATTCCCATCGCGTACCGCTTCGGTAACAACATTGCCGCGGCGGTCACGCTGAACATCAGCAGGGGCGGTGTGGCCGTGCGCACGACGAGCCCGCTCGAAAAGGGCCTTGCCGTGAAGGCGCGATTCCGACTGCCGATGGGCAAGCGGGATATCGACGTGGAATCGACGATCGCCTGGAGCGACAGGCGCGTCGGCATGGGCTTCGAGTTCATGAACCTCAACGGCGACGACCAGGCCGCGATTGCCGATTACGTCGATTCGCACTTCTTCTCTAACCGAAAAGCCTAGAGCGTCCTGCCAAGAACACGAAGACGGTCTTAACCACAAAGGTCACGAAGGACACGAAGGTTAAGACACAAAGTAAAAAAATTACTTCGTGTTCTTTTCTTTTCTTCGTGCTCTTCGTGACCTTAGTGGTTGACCACGTCTTTGTGATCATCGTGGCTACCGCGCGCGGAGCAGCCGCAGCGCATTCGCCACGACGATGACGGTGGCGCCGGTGTCGGCGAGGACCGCCATCCAAAGCGTCGCGACGCCGGTGATCGCCAGCGCGAGGAAGGCGGCCTTCAACAGCAGCGAGATGGCCACGTTGGTCCTGATATTCCGCATCGAGGCGCGCGCAAGGCGGATCGCATAGGGCAGCTTCAGCAGCTCGTCGGACATCAGCGCCACGTCCGCGGTCTCGAGCGCGACGTCGGATCCCGCGGCGCCCATCGCCACACCGACGTCCGCGGCAGCCAGCGCAGGCGCATCGTTCACACCGTCTCCGACCATCAGCAACGCGCCGTGTGCGGCGCGCAGTGACTCGACCATCGCCTGCTTCTGTTCGGGCAGCAGCGCGGCGTGGTACTCGTCGACCTTCAGCTCGCGTGCGATCGCGGCCGCTGTTTCCTCGTGATCGCCGGTTAGCATCGCGATCACCGAGACGCGCTGCTCCCGGAGCATCTCGATGGCCTCGCGGGCGGTCTCGCGCGGGCGGTCGGCCACGGCAATCGCGCCGAGCGCCACACCATCCGCGGCGACGAATACGAGCGACTTCCCGTTTGCGCGCAGCCGATCGGCATCCGGCCATGTCGTTGGCAGTGGAATGCGATGGGACGCGAAGAAGCGCTCGTTCCCTATCGCCACGTGGCGGCCGTCGACGTCCCCTTCGGCGCCCATGCCCGGCACAGACGTGAATCGCAGGACCGAAGGCAGACTCGGGAGAAGCACGTGGGTGTGCCGCGCTATCGCGGCCGCGACGGGATGCGCGGAGCGCGATTCGACGGCAGCCGCCAGACGCATCACATCGAGCGGCGCGACACCGTCGAGCGGAGCGACGTCGGTCACCTTCAACTCGCCTTTGGTCAGCGTGCCGGTCTTGTCGAAGGCGACGATACGGATGCCGGCGAGGCGCTCGAGATAGGCGCCACCCTTGATCAGCACCCCGTTCCGAGCCGCCGCTGAAAGCGCCGCGACGATCGAGACGGGTGTCGAGATCACGAGCGCGCATGGGCACGCGATGACGAGCAGGACGAGAGCTCGATACAACCACACCGAGATGGGTGCTGCGCCCGCGAGCGGCGGCACCACCGCGACGACCACCGCCAACGCCAGTACGATTGGCGTGTAGACCCGCGCAAATCGATCGACAAAGGTCTGAACGGGCGCGCGCCGTGCCTGCGCCGTTTCGACCAGATGAATGATGTGCGAGAGACGGCTGTCGCGCCCCAGGCGGGTGACCCGCACCTCCATCGCGCCGCGGCCGTTGATCGTCCCGGCAAAGACCTCGGCGCCCGGACCTTTGTCGATGGGCCGGGATTCGCCGGTGAGCGGCGCCTCGTTGACGTCGCTGTGGCCGGTCAGCACGACGCCATCGAGTGGAATCTTCTCGCCCGGCCGGACGACGATCTCATCGCCGGGGGCAATCGCGTCCACAGCGACGCGCTCGTCGCGCCCGTTGCGCCTGACCAGCGCATCGCGCGGCGCGAGATCGATCAGCGCCCGAATCGCCTGGCGCGCCCGCTCCATCGTCCGGACCTCGAGCCACTGGGCAATCGAGAACAGAAAAACAACCGTCGTCGCCTCGAGCCAGTCGCCCAGCGCCATCGCACCCACCACGGCAACGACCATCAGCACGTTGATGTCGAGCGTGCGTGACCGGGCGGCGGTGATCGCGCGACGGATCGGATAGATAATGCCGGCGGCGGCGCCGGCCAGGTAGAGCGGCAGTGCCGCGCGCGGGAACCCGGCGGCGCCGGACAGCGCTCCCGCGCCCAGAAGCAAGCCACACGCGATCATCAGCTTCCACCGCCACTCGAGCGCACCGCCGTACACCATCGGCTCCTCGTGCTCGAGCCACATGCGCATGCCGGTCTCACCCACCGCGTCGACCATTGCCGACGTCGTCAGCTTTGCGGCGTCGTACTTGACGTGCAGCCGTTGGCCGATCACATCCGCGGAGACGGCTTCGAGACCCGTGAGCGGCTTCAGCCGTCGCTCGAGGATCACGACTTCCTCGTTGCAGTCCATTCCCTCGACGCGGAAGATCGCTTCAGCGTGAAGCTCACAGACGGTGCATGTGACGGTCTCAGTTGCCATCCGCGCTCTTACCCTTAACCCCTACCCCTAACCCCTAACCCCTAACCCCTAACCCCTAACCCCTAACCCCTCTCCCTAACCCCTTCCCCCTGTTCTTTGAAGACTCTCTTCCTATCTTCCCGGATCCCGGCCGATTGACGCCTTCCGACGTCCGAAAGGCGGGTTCAAAAGGGCGCCCAAAAGGGCGACCGGGTCCTTTGGGACCCGTCGTACGTATAATCGGCTGTTAAATAACCGAAAATTCTACAGGTTGACGAGCAGGACACCGGAGGAACTCAATTGATCGAGGTTCAACACCTCACGAAGCGGTACGGCCCCGTGACCGCGGTGGACGACGTGAGCTTTACAGTCGAGCGGGGCGAGATTCTCGGTTTTCTTGGTCCGAACGGCGCCGGCAAAACGACGACGATGCGTGTGCTGACCGGTTACATGCCGCCGAGCGAGGGCAAGGCGATCGTGGCGGGTTACGACGTGTTGGAACAGCCAATCGAAGCCAAGCGCCGCACCGGCTACCTCCCGGAAACACCTCCGCTCTATCCGGACATGACGGTGCGCGAATACCTGACGTTCGTGGCGAAGATCAAGGGTGTGCCGCGGAAAGAGTCCAAGTCGCGCATCGGCGAGATGATGCAGAAGACGCGGATCGACGACGTGGCGGATCGCCATTGCGGGAAGCTGTCAAAGGGGTATCGCCAGCGTGTCGGACTGGCGCAGGCGATGCTCCACAACCCTGATGTCCTCATCCTTGACGAGCCGACGGCCGGCCTCGACCCGAAGCAGATCATCGAGACGCGGCAGCTCATCAAGGGGCTCGGCGGCGACCACACGATCATTCTCAGCACGCACATCCTGCCGGAAGTCAGCCAGACCTGTCAGCGCGTCGTCATCATCAACAAAGGCAAGGTCGTCGCCGTCGACACGCCTGACAACCTGACATCGCGGCTGCGCGGCTCCGAAACGATTTATCTCCAGGTGGATCCGCAGGGTGCCGATGCGGCGGCGGTCCTGCAGCGCGTGGCGGGCGTGAAGCGTGTGGCCGTCGCCGACACAAAACAGCAGATTGTGGGCTTCGAGATCGACAGCGAGGCGGGGCATGATGTCCGGCGCGAGCTCGCGGCGGCGGTTGTCGGCCGCGGCTGGGGGCTGCTCGAGATGCGCCCGATGCGCATGAGCCTCGAGGAGATCTTCCTGCACGTGACGACCGAAGACGTGGCCGCGCCGCCGGCCGTTGCGGAGGCTTCGCATGAGTAACATCCTGGCGCTCGCGCACAAAGAGGTGAAGTCCGCCTTCTCCACGCCGATTGCCTACGTCGTGATTGGCTTCTTTGCGCTGCTCTGGGGCTGGTTCTTCTGGGTCAGCCTCATTTACTTCAACCAGCAGAGCCTGCAGTTCGCCGGGCCGGAGGGAGGGGGCGCGAATATCAACCAGCAGCTGATACGCCCGCTGTTTCTGAACGCCAGCGTCATCCTGCTGTTCGTGCTTCCGCTGATCACCATGCGGACCTACTCCGAGGAAAAGCGCTCTGGCACGATCGAGCTGCTCCTCACATCGCCGCTGACCGATTTCCAGATCATCGTGGGCAAGTTCCTGGGCGCGATGGTGCTGTACGCCGCCATGCTGCTCGTCACGATGATCCACATGGCGCTGCTGTTCTCCTA
>Ga0070699_100001081_pt1 | contig 25370 bp, 21 predicted proteins | sample KBSK1503metaG_FD_65473 | JGI IMG/M metagenome (GOLD analysis project Ga0070699, IMG submission 65473) | Corn, switchgrass and miscanthus rhizosphere microbial communities from Kellogg Biological Station, Michigan, USA - KBS K1-50-3 metaG | ecosystem: Host-associated > Plants > Roots >...
CGGCGGCCGTTGGAAAGGAGGAAGACGCGACGGCCGTCGGTGACCGTCGTGAAGTCGTCGATCGCCGGACCCTGCTGCTCGACGATCGGGCCGTCGCCGTCGATCGAGGGATTCAACACCACGTCGGCGAGTCGACCGTCGGGCGGTTCTGTCGACGACGGGAAGGGCGCCATCTGGCGACCGAGGTATCGGACGCTGCGTTCGTCATCCTCGAGACTCTGAATCAGGAGGCGCCCTGACAGGTCGAAAAATGGCATCCGCGAATGCTAGCGCCGGTCCCCGCTTGGGCGGATGGCTCATCATGGGTGATCCCTGCCGGTCCGCTCGAGCCCCGTCTGGATGCGGCCGTCCGGCTCGCTCGTCGCGAGCCAAGCGCGCCGAGGTGCCACGACCGTGACCGACCCCGACGAGGAGATCTTCATCGTCAGCGACTTCCATCTCGGCGACGGCGAGGGCGAGGGCCAGGGCGCGGGAGCGGACAGGATCGTCGGCGACCGCGCCAGGCACTTCGCGTCGTTCGTCCACTGGCTGGCCGAGAACGTGAGTCCCGCGACGCCCCGCCGCTTGGTCCTGCTCGGCGACACGCTGGACCTTCCCACGCACGCATCGGGATCAGTCGTCGACGGGATGCGCCGCTGGGAGGGCGCCGCCGCAGCGGCTTTGGAGCGCATCGCTGATACGCATCCGGCCCCGTTCGACGCGCTGTCCTCATTTGCCGTGAGCGGGGCCCGGCTGGAGCTACTCGCGGGCAACCACGACGTTGCCCTTCAGCTGCCGGCGGTTCGCCGGGTGCTCCTGGATCGTCTCGGCGGTGACAGAGGCACCGTGGGCTGGCATCCCTGGAGCCTTCACCTTCGCGGCCTGCTTTGGGCCGAACATGGGAGCCAGCACCACGACCTGCACGCCATTCCAGAGTGGCTGTCGCCGCCGGCGAGCCGGTCGACGTGGGGGCTGCCGCCGGGGCGCGCGATCGAGGCCCTGTCCGTCGCCGCGGCTCGCGGTCGCGGCCCCAGTCGCCAGGTCGCCGCTGCGTCCGTGGCTGTGGCCACGGACGTGATCGCCTCCGCCTTCGCCCGACCCGCCCTCGCCCGCCGGCGTCGAGCCTACCGAGATCGAGAGCTGCCGTCGATCGCCGGCGGCACGGATCTGCCCGAATCGGTCCTCGCCGAGATCGATCGCCTTTCAGAGACGGATGGCTGGTCGATCGCCTCGCGGCTGTTACGGCGCCGACTCGGCGCAGGCGACTCGTCGTCCGCATCATTCATCGGCCCGGCCGCCCGTCGCATCCACGCGATCCTGGCGGGCGCGAATCGGAGCGTCAGTGTCTACGCGTTCGGCCACACGCACATGCCGGCCGTCTTGCCGCTCGGACCGTCGGCACCGGGGGCGTCGTACGCGAATGCAGGCTCATGGGCTGGGATTCGGCCGGCAGCCCTGGACCGCCAGGTCGGCCCGGATCGCTATCCGTTCCTCAGGATCCGTTCTGGCCCGCCGGGTCAGCCGACCGTCGAGCTCCGGCTGTGGAACGCCGCGCAGGAGGGAGTCGAGGCGTTCCTCGGCTGATCAGGCCGACTGGGCGAGCCGCCGAAGCCGGATCGCGGCGACGATCGCCGAGATGGCCTGGACCCCGAGCCAGGCGACCGCCATCGCGACGAGGCCTCCGGCGACGCCCGCCACGGCAGGTGCCCCGATCGAGGCGACGCTGTTGGCGGTGCCCAGGGCGAGCGCCTCGCCGAAGCGACGCCGGGCGCGGCAATAGCTGAAGTAGGCCTGGACGAACGTCAGCGGGACGATGCCGATGACCAGGATCCGCAGCGGGAGCGCGCCGGCCCCCGAGTAGCCGGAGCCGAGCAGACCGAGGAGCGGGCCCGCCAGCACCGCAGTCGCGAGGGCTCCCGCGATGCCGACGGCGAGCGACGTCCTGATTCCGTGACCGATGATCCGGCCGGCCCGGGTAGGTTCGCGGGCGATCTCGGCGAACGACGTCATCCCGACCTGGATCGGAATGACGAAGACGACCCATGCCATCATCCAGGCCGCGTACCAATGGGCGTTGTCGGCCGGCGACAGCAGCTCGGTCACGACGATCGGCAGGACGAAGCCGGGAGCTCGCTCGGTCAGGGTCAGGAAGTAGTTCGGCAGGCCGACGCGGCTCAGCTCCACCGCGAGCGATCGCGCCAGGATGGGCCGATAGCGGTACCCGGCGACCGCCCTCCCGATCATCACCAGCCCGATCGACCAGGTCACGAGACCACCCAGAACCCAGGCCGCGAAGATGTCTCGGGACGACCCGCCGCCGAGTGAGCGGGCGATGATGAGCACCGCAAGGAGCGTCACCACGCCGGCGGCGACCGCCCGGATCAACGCCTGATCGCCTCGCCGTCGAGCCGTCGAGACCTGGTCGAACAGAACGCCGAGCGTGCCGGTGATCGCCAGGGCGACGAACAGGAGCGCGTAGATCGGATCGGCGGCCACGACACGCAGCTCGTGCAGGACGCTGCCCGCAAAGAGAATGAAGGCCAGCGCGGCGGCGGCCGCCGTCAGCGTCAGGACGGTGACGGAGGTGTCCAGGAGCCGAGCCGGCCGCTCGATATGGCTCGGCAGGAGCGTGATCACCGCCGACCCGACGCCGACCAGGGCGATCTGGGCGCACAGCGTGACGGCCGAGACGGCGCCGGAGGCGAGCCCGACCTCGTTCGCCGGGTAGAGCCGCGCGGCAACGATCCAGGCGAGGAATCCGAAGCCCATCGTCCCGACCTTCGCCGCGACGAGCGCGAGGGCGCTGAGGGTCATCGCCAGCGAGGCGCGACCCTCGGGCGAGATGCCGATCCGCTCTCGGATCCGATCGATGAGGGCGGCGGTCTCAGTTGCCACGACGACGCAGGAGCTCGCCGATCATCGCGGCGTAGTTCAGGCCCGAGAAGGCGACGTAATACGGAATCCAGCGCGGTTGCCGGCGCACCAGGCTGAGGACCACGCCGCGCGCGCCGGCAGCGGCAGGGAGCAGCAACAGGCGCACACCGCCGAGACGGTGCTTCCGGATCATCCGCGCGAGGCCCCGCCCATCGGCCCGGAATTGCCCGCGGGCGAATGCCCAGGTGTCGTCGAAGCGGTGGCGAACGATCGTCGTCCGCGAGACGTCAGCCTTGACGCCGGCCCGAGAGAGCCGCCAACGGAGCTCGATGTCCTCACCGGATTCGAACGCGGCGTCGAATCCGTGGGTGAGCAGAGCGTCCCGATCGAACACCGTCGCGACCAGCCCGAACCAATGCCGGCTCAGGCCGGTCCGGTGATGCTCGGCCAGCGCCTGGCCCCAGTACCCGGGGCCGGACTCGCTCTCGAGGCCGGCCTGGAGCGCCGTGTAGCCGCCCTCGTGGAACTCGCGGAGCAGCGCCTCCAGGGAGCCATCCGGGAGGATGACATCGGCATCGACGAGGACGACGACCCGTCTCGACGCCGCCCGTGCCCCGATCGAGCGGGCTGCCGGCAGGCCCCGTCCCTCGTCCGACAGGATCCGGGCGCCGAACGAACGGGCGATCTCCACCGTTCGATCGGTCGAGAGTCCGTCGACGACGATCAGTTCCGCGGGCCCTTGCCGCATGATCGAGTCGAGGCAGGCCGGCAGCATGGCCTCTGCATTTCGAACAGGAACGACGACGGCGACGTCGCCCGGGCGCGCCGGAGCGTCTGCCTCGTCCGTGCGCGCAGGTGCAACTCCGCCGGTGTCTCTTCCCGCGTCAACTGCCGCTGGAACGGACACCGTGTTCGCGATCTCACTCACCGATGGAAGGGCTCCAAGTTACGTGGCTGGTCCGGGCAGGACGAACCTGGCGATCGTGGCATCGGGCGTCCGTGAAATCACGTCGAACCAGCCCGTCGCGAACAACCGTTGCTCGAACGCCTTCCATTCCTCCGGAGACGCTCCGAGAATCATCTCCGCATAGGCGGCCTGGGTTCGGGTGAGGATGAGGTACACAGGCCCGTTGTGGGTGCTCATCGCGAGGTACATGCTGTTGAGGTCGTCGTAGTAGGTGTCGCTCCCTGACGGGCGATAGCGGTACTCCTCGTACCGCACGTTCTTCCAGGGCACATCCCCCACCACCCCGACGAACATCGAGCCCTTTGGCGCGATCTGGTAGAGCTGCTCGACGGCAGCCACCTCCCCTGGCGTGAAGGACTCGATTCGCTCGTTTCCGTAGCGAGCCACCATGAACGGCCCGACGAGGGCGAGGCTCCCAACCGCGACGATGACGCCCAACCACCTTGGCGATTCCTCGCGCAGGCGCGGAAGCAATGCGAATGCGATGAGCAGGGCCATGAACGGCAGGCTGAAGAGGTAGATGCGGAGAAGCATCTCGCCGCCGTAGGCCTGAACGGCGAACAGTGGGAATGGAGCCAACGCCAGGGCAACGGCCGTGACATCCCAACGTCCGGCGCGGATGCGCCGGAGCGCCCCCACCCCTGCCAGTACCCACACGCCGGCGGCGAATGCGAGACGCACGTACACGACTGACAGGTGCCCCTGGCTGCCCTGGAGCCGCCCCGTGAGATTCGCGGAGATCGAGTCGGACAACGTTCCGACATACCCCGCGACGTTCTGGAAGTGACCGATCAGGAATGCCACGGCAACGAACGCGATCCAGGCGGCGATCATCACCCCCATCAGGATCGGGAGGCGCGGCCAACGAACACGAAGCACGACAACCAGAGCTCCGACGGCGCTGAGGATGAAGAACGGCGTCAGTTGATGGCCTGCGATGGTGAAACCGAACAGCGCGAGAAATAGCGCCATCAGCCCGGCTCGGCCGGCCGGCGAAAGCCGGTCGGCCGGGATCGGCCGGAGCTCGAGGATCCGCTCGACCACGCTCCGAATCCGGCGAGGTAACCGGTCGATCCGGGACGGTCGTCCGCCAGAGTCCTCTGTCGATGCCTCGCCTCTCCACCGCTCGCCGCTCGATCCCGCATCGGCAGAGGTGAACCAGCGGACGATCACGGCAATCGCCACAAGGAAGAAGAACAGGCCGAACGCCTGCGGCGAGAAGTAGTCCTGCCCGATCCAGTCCATGAGATAGAACAGCCAGATCGCGAGCCAGACGGCGCGGCGGTCGTCGGTCAACGCACTCAGGAGCACGTACAGGGGCGGCAGGAAGAGGAGGTTGAACCACACCGGCGCCCACAGGGCGAGACCGGTCCAATCCGCGAGCCCGATGGCGCCGGCGAGGGCGGACGCGAGGATGAACATGCCTGGCCAGTTGTGATACGCGTCGAGCGTTGGGTCCACGCCCCCGTGGCGGGTCACGTAGTCGATCACGCCGATGTGTCGCCAGGAGGGCGAGAACCTGGGCTCCCCCTCGATGAACGGCACGGCTCCGTACAGCATGAGCAGCAAGATGACGACGATCGCGGCCAGGAGCCAGGTCGAGGGCCGTGGCCCAGTCAGGACCAGGACGAAGGCACTGACGATCGGGATGAACGAGAGGTAGGACCACAGCGGCAGGACGCTGACCATCCCGAGGTCCGTCAGCCGGCCAAGATCGGCCGACATCATCGCGGCCAGCCAGAGAATCAGCGAGCCGACGCTCACGAACATGACCACGACCCAGTCGACCACCCGGGCTCGTGTCTGGCTCAGGTCGAGGCGAAAATCGAAGCCGGCTTCAAGGAGCAGCGCGATGACGCCATCTCGCGGGATGGGCTGGGCCGGGGTATCAACGACACGCGGGACCGACGCCTCCGCCAGGCTCCGAAGGCGCTTGGTGGAATTCAGGTCGCTCATCCGGTCAAGGGGCGGTCAACCGCGACACCCGGACGTCATCGACGTAGATGTCGAATGGCTGGTTCGTCGAATCATTCCCGATCTGGATGATCGACGTCGGTCGCATGCCCGGCGCCGGCACCTGTGCGACCAGTCGCCCGTCGAGTCGCACCGAAAGCACGGGCGTCCCGTCCGTGGCTCCGCGACGAACCTCGAGCGCGAGATGCGCCCACGTGTCGAGGCCTAGACGCGCCTGGGTCGGCGCGTGGTCCGACCCCTGGCCGATCCACAAGCGGGTGTCGGACTGGTTCTGGCGATAGACGGTGACGAGGCGTTTGCCGGCCGAATCGAAGAGACGGAGCAGGGGGACGTTCGCCCCGACCGGTCCCTCGAGGTGGATCTTCACATCGAGATCGACGGTCAGGTCGGCCTGAGCCGTCGGCAGAACGAACCGCGCGTCGGCGAATGCCCCATCGTTCGAGCCGGCCGCAAGGTGGACCGCATCTTGCCCATACCGACCGGCCGCCGCCTGCACGGTCGCCGTCGAGCCGGGCCCGGTCTTCACGCTGGTCCAGCGGCTGAGCCCTCCGCTCTCGAACGTGTCCTCGAACAGGACCGGCCCCGGCGACCCGCCCACGCCGACGGGCCCTGATGTGCTCGAGGGACCGGGCAGCGGCGGCGCCGGCGAGGGGCCGATCACGGGCGGTCCTTCGAGTGTTTCGAAGCTGTGCATGTACCGGTCGTTCCTGTCATCCGACGCGAGGATGAGCAGGCCGGTCTGAGCATTGACGTTCTGCTTCGTTGACGTCGGGTTATTGAGCCGATTCGACGTGCTCTTGATGACGGGGGTGCCGACTCCCGGGTCGAACTGGAGGTCATCGAGGCTGGCCGTCTTCGTGTAGATCGTGCCGCCCGAGCAGCACGGCGCGCTGTAGAACACGTGGGCTTCGCGGTGATCGGTATCGATCATCAGGAGCGGTCGAGTCGGCTCGTCGCCGACCGTGCCGACGACATGCTGCTCCCACACGCCTTCCCGGTTGAGGACGAGCAGCACGATGAGCGGATCGTCGGGCTTGGCGTTCGGGGCGTCGTTGCGCGATGTCTTCACCACGGCGAACACCAGGCCCGCCGGGTCCCGCCGGAGCGTCTTGAGATTCATGTGGTCGTCGGCGAGGGCGGGTCCCTGAATGGCTGCCGAAACGGACCACGCATCGTCCGGCGAACCGTTCGCATGCTCTGCGAAGTACATCGCCCCATCGGTCTGGTCGCTCCACATGACGCCGATGTGGCCCTCGTAGGCGGTCACCGCCGAGATGTCGTCTGACGTCAGGTTGATCGCCTGTGGGAGCGGAATCGGAAACGGTTGGGTCCAATCCCGATCCGTCCCAAGCGAATGGGTCACGAAGACCCGCTGCTGCTGCGTATATGTGACCCACAGCCGCCCGTCATCCGCCCGATCCATGACGAACGTCTCCGCGCCCCCTGGAGTGATCCGGATCGGGAAGCCACGGTCCATCGAGTAGCTCTGCAAGCCTGGGTCGTACGACAACCGATCGAGGACCGCCGCATCCTTGTCGGACGTCGGGTCGGTGCCCCCGCTGATCGCATAGAGGTAGGTGCCGTCCCAGACGAGGTCGGCTCGCGACCCATTCCGATCGTCGATGATCGCGCCCGTGTCGATCCATTGCTGGGTCGCCACGTCGAACCGATTGACGGTGTAGGCGTCCCGCGCCGGGCGGAACAGCTCGCCCCACCAGGATCCGTCGTTGAACCACAGCTTTGCCGCCTCCGGCTTGCGACCGGTCGGCGCTTTCACGCCATTCGCAGCGAAGGAGAAGTCCACGAATCCCACCCCGGCCGGATTCGCATCGGTCGGAGCCGGCCGGCCGAAGGAGATCGACGGGAGCGTCACGGCGGCGATCAGGATCGCGAAAGCGACGCCCGCCAGGACCGGCGGCGGGAGAACGCGGATGCGAGCCCAGACTGCGCGAAGCCTGTCGCGGCGAAGCCGCCGAGAATCGGCCTCGGCGCGTCGGTGCGCAGATGCACCAGATTCGAACCGTCCATTGGGACGTCGCGGCCGCGGGGCCCGCGCAAGCACGCCGGGCACCGGGACCGAGGTGGGGCGCGCACGACCGATCCGCCGCGTTCCGCTCATCGTTTGTGCGCGCGCTCCAACTTGGGCTCCAAGGCGGGCCATGGTCGCACGCCTCGTGGCGATCTGCCACAGAACCGATCGCGGCGTACCCTAGGGCACACAGGACGAAAGGCCTGATGGACGACGTCCAGCAGACCCACCAGAGTGGTCGTCGAGGTGGCTGCCATCTTCCGAGCCCCGAACGGGACGGTTCCCCATGCCCCTCGTCCCGACTCCCCCGACTCGTCCGCAGTTCGCCGGCGGGCGGCTCATCGAGGCCGCGGACGTGGGTTCGCGGCCGCATCGCTCGCCATCGTGTTGGGCGTCACCGCAGCCGCCGGGCTCCCCGCGTTGCTCAGCCCGCGGCCGGCGGATTACTCGGGAGCGCTCGCGAAGGCGGGGGGCGACGCGCCAGAAGGCAGTGGCCCCGGACTCGGACCGTCGTCGGTTCCAGGGGAAGCCGCTTCCTCAGGACCGTCCAGTGGTGCGCCGCAGGCGGTGCCGCCGTCGACGGCTCTGCCCAGCCCGACGAACCGGCCGACCAGCACCGACGGCGCACCCGCCGCGACCGACTCGCCGCCCCGGACGATTGTGCCCCCGCCGCGGCCGCCGTCGCCCGACCGCTGGGTCGCGACGACCGGCTCCGACTCCGCCGACGGCTCCCTCAGCCGTCCATGGCGCACGATCCAGCACGCGGTCGACGTGACGCCGGCCCGCGGCGTGATCACGGTCCGCGCCGGTACGTATCGCGGTTTCGTGGTGACACGCTCGGGCCTCGTCGTCCAGGGTGCGTCCGGTGAATCCGCGATCGTGTCAGGCGGCACCTACGTCGTGCTGGTAGATGGTGTGTCGGGCGCGACGATCCGCCATCTGACCATCCAGAAGGCACCCGACCAGTGGGGCTCCGGGATCCGGATCAATGGGAGCCGCAACGTCCGGGTCGAGAACAACCTCGTCCGCGACAACCACAGCTTTGGCATCAAGGTCAAGGACTCAACCGGCGTCCGAGTCGCGAACAACGAGATCCGCAACAACGACACCGGCATCGAGCTGAGCGGCTCGGTCGCCGGCACCGTGATCACCGGAAACCGGATCCATCACAACAACCGGATGGTGACCAGCTCGCGCGGCGGGAACGGCATCGTGTTCACGAAGACGTCTGGTCTGATCACCGTCAGCGGAAACAGACTGTGGGGCAACCGAGCTCGGCATCTGACCGACAGCGGCTACGACGGTGGGGCGTTCGAGGTCTACGCGTCCTCGGACCTTCGAATTACCGGGAACGTCATGTGGGATAACAACAACGTCATGGAGACCGGGACTGACGGGAGCGCTCCATGCAGCCACATCAGCTTCACCCGGAACGTCGCGTATGGGCCCGGCACGGTCGCCAACGAGACCCAGGGCATGATTCTCCGTTGCGCATCGTCCAGCCTGATCGCCAACAACACCTTCGACGGGCTCGACACATTTGCCTTCTACGTCACCGGATCGGGCTCATTCGCCGGTTCGATCGGCGGTCTCCGGATCGAGAACAACATTGTGTTGCGGGGTCGAAGCTACAGCCTGGGCACGGCGCTGCCGGGCAGTCTCGTCATCGACCACAACCTGGACTTCCCCGGCGGCTCGACGGCCGAGTACGCCGATCACCTCGCCTTCGTCGAAGGCCACGGCAACACCGATAGCCTCGCCGAATTCCGATCCTGGACAGGCTTCGACGCACACGGCATTCAAGCGAACCCGCGATTGGTCGATCGCGCGAAGCACGACTATCGGCTTCGGGCGGGATCACCCGCCATCGACGCCGGGGCGCGCATCGGCATCGCGTATGTGGGCAAGGCGCCCGACATCGGCCGATTCGAGCGGGGTGCATGAGGCTCCCGGGCCGGTCACGCGCCGACATAGGGCGATCGCCTGATGGACGCCACCGACGAGGGATCGGCATCCTCGCTCGCATGATCTCGATACCGCTCCTCGTCGTCGCCACCGTGACCGTCGCGATCGGGGCTCTCCTCCGACCGTTCCTGGGCCGTTGGATCGACGCTCGGAACATTGCCCAGCTTCGGCGGCGCTACTCCCTCGACGAGGCGACCGCCGAGGAGCTGTACCGGCTTGCCCGTCGTGAGGGCTTCGGTTCGGCCTGGGAGACGGTCGTCGACGGCCGGCGGGACCAGCGCCGGCGGGCGATCGAGCGCCGCGAGACGAAGCGAACCGCGGACAGGCGCCAGACCGCCGACCGCAGGCTCGCAGGTCGACACCGGGCATGACCTGACGCCCACTGGCCGGCGGCGGCGGGTGCGCTCGCCCGTCCGCGGCAGGGGTTCGGACGGAGGCCGTCCAGTTAGCCTGTAGAGTTGCCGCCGTGTCCGACCTGAGCGCGCGGCCCGAACCTGGCGTCACCGTCGTGATCTGCGCATACACCGAGGCGCGGTGGGACGATCTCCTGGCCGCGATCGACTCCGTGGACGCGCAGCGCGACCGCGTGCCGCTCGAGATCGTTGTCGTCATCGATCACAACCCGGCATTGCTCGAACGGCTGCGTGAAGCCGGGACCGGGGTGCATCTCACGCCCAACGTCCAATCCCGCGGTTTGTCCGGCGCGCGGAACAGCGGCGTCCAAGTCGCGTCGAGCCCGATCGTCGCATTCCTCGACGACGATGCCATCGCGGACCCGGGCTGGCTCGAAGCGCTCGTCGCAACCTACGACGATCCGTCGGTTGCCGGCGCAGGGGGCGCCATCCGACCGCTCTGGGAGACAGGCCGTCCCAGGTGGTGGCCCGCGGAGTTCGACTGGGTGGTGGGGTGCACCTATCGCGGAATGCCGGAGCAGCGTGCCGTGGTCCGCAACGTGATCGGCTGCAACATGTCGTTCCGACGCGAGCTGCTCGATGGGATCGGCGGGTTCGCCCACGGGATCGGTCGGATCGGATCGCAGCCCCTTGGTGCGGAGGAGACCGAGCTGTCCATTCGACTCGGCCGACGTTGGCCCGATCGGTCGATCGTCTACGAGCCAGCCGCAGCGGTCGATCACCGTGTGCCCGCGAGCCGCTCGACGTTCCGATACTTCCGATCGCGCTGCTACGCGGAGGGTCTGTCGAAAGCCGCGGTCGCCAAGCTCGTCGGAACGACCGACGCGCTGGCGACGGAGCGCGCGTACGCGGCAAGAACCTTGGGGCGTGCCGTTCTCGCGGAGCTGGGTCGGGCGATCCGTGGTGATCGGGGCGCCCTCGGGCGCGGGTTTGCGATCATGGCCGGCCTCGCCGTCACGACCGCTGGCTATGTCGTCGGCACGGTCTCCGCCCGCCCCGGACCCGTCGCATCGACCGACCCAGCTGGCTCGGTAGAGCGATGACCTCGACGGTCACGCGCCTCGCCATCGACTCCTTGGCCCAGACGCCAGGACAGGCCCTGGCTTCACCGGCCCCTGCCCTGGTCGTCGCCATCCTCATCGTCGTCTTCCTTGCTCGGTTGCTCCTCGAGGTCGCGGACGTGTCCCGATCCCGGGATACCGTGCGAACACTGGACGTCGTCCTCCTGCCGATGCTCATCGCGCTCGCGTTCATCCTCTCGACACGGGTCCTGGAAATCCTCCCGCTAGGCTGATCCGACGGTGGAACTGCAATCTGCTTCGACGCGACTCCGGTCCCTCGCGACGTTCGGCGGCCGCGGGAACGGATCGAGCGAACTGCCAGGCCGCCGGCGAGTCGGAACTGTCGACCCGCGCGCGATCCGACTCGTTGGTGGTATCGGCGCGGTCTTCCTGGTCGCCGAGGCCTTCACCCTCGTCTCGGGACCCGCTGTTGGCGTCCTGGCTCAGGCCGTGCTGCTGATCACGCTCCTGACGCTGTCGATGCGCCAGGGCGCGGGCGGGCACCAGCGGCTGACTCTCGCCCTCGCCCTCCTCCCGTTGGTGCAGCTCCTGAGCTTGGCTCTGCCGGCGGCGATCATCCCGATCCTGGCCTGGTACCTGGAGATCGGCCTGGGCGCGTTCGAGGCAATCCTTCTCGTCATGCGCCGGCTCGATCTGACGTTTCGGGACGTTGGCGTCCGGCGCGCCCCGATCGGCGAAGTCGTCGCGGTGGGCGTCATCGGTGCCTTCCTCGCTGTGCCGGCGTATCTCATCGCTGGGCCCGTCAATCTCGGCCAGGGGGGAGGGTTCGTCGGGCTCGCGATCGCCTCGGCGATCGTTATCGTCTTCATCGGCGTCCTCGAGGAGCTGCTGTTCCGGGGCCTGATCCAGTCGGCTGGGACGCAGCTGCTATCGCGTGGCGGTGTTGTCGTGAGCGTCGCGGCGACGACACTGATGTACTCGGCCTCCCTCAATCCGCGTTACATCGTCTTCGCTGCTCTCGTCGCGACCTTCTTCGGGATCGTCGCCCGACGTTCGGGCTCGATCGCGGCGCCAGTTGCCGGCCACGCCGCCCTTGCCTGGGTCCAGTTCATCGTCCTACCGATGATCCTTCCGTGATCTCCTCGCCGCGGTCCGGGACGGACGAGAGGTTGGTTCCCGCAGAGCGTCCGAGCGGACGAATGGTCCGGCTCTGGATCCCGCTCCCGATCGCCATTGCGTCGGTCGTCGGTGCGGTCGCCGTGGCCGCGGTCCTCGCCGGCCCAAACGTGACGGGGCCGGCCGTCGTGCTGGTCTTCTTCCTGCTCGCGCCGGGCTTCGCACTCGTTCGACTCGTCGAGCTGCGGGATCCACCGCTCGAAGCCGTACTGTCGGTCGCGATCAGCCTCGCGTTGGCCGGGCTCGTTGCGACCGCCCAGGCCTATTTCGGGGCGTGGTCTCCGAGCGCCACGGTGGTCATCCTGATCGCGATCACCGCCGGAGCACTCGTCATCCATCCCGTGCGCGCAATGGTGCCGCGGTTCCTCTCGAGCGCCGCGCACTGGGGCGGGGCCGCGGTCACGATCGCTCGTCCAGTGGGCAAGGCGACGGCAGCGAAGGCAGCGACGGCTCTCGCGATGGCCGGTCGCACCCGGATGAGGGCTGCGGGTCGGCTGTCGCTGCTGTGGGCTCAGCGACGCTCGAGCCGAGCGGCGGTCGGAACGGCGGTCGCGACGCCAGCCGAGGTGGCCGTCATCACGCGCCGCTTGGCGAATATCCCTGTCGCCTCGACCGCTAGCGTCCGAACCGGGGTCCGGATGTCCCGCGCCAAATCGACTGACGCGAGCCAAACGACCGCTGCACCCGGGTCGCCGCGGGGGAAAGGCGCCCGGAGCGCGTCGCCACCAAGGCCCGGGCGGGGGAGCAAAGGGTCGGCTCCTCGGACGGAGACGATGCGACCCGAAGCCACCCCCGCCTCGAAGAAGGCAGCACAGAGGCGCTCGCCGGCGACCGGCACCGCGAACCTGACCGGTCCTGCCGCCGCGAGCGGGCCGACGCCCCGCGTCGAGCGCGGCGCGCGGAAGGTGGCCGCCGCGAGCCCGGCCATCGCGGAAGTCCACCGATCGGTCAAGAAGGCGACGGTCGCGGGCAAGCCCACCGCCGCGCCGACCGCCAGTCCGAAGACAAGTAGGAAGCGCTCGACCTTGGCGACGATCGCCCCGGCCCCGAAACCGGCACGCCCGGCGACGAGCACTGGCTCTCGACCAATCGAACCGGTCGAACCGGTCGAATCGAAGCGTCAAACGCGGAAGGCTGCGGCTGTGCGTACGGCCGAAGAACCATCTCGCGAGGCGCGCCGCGGCGACCGCAACCGCAATGGGGAGGTCGACGGACCCGCTCGTCCGGCGGCCATCGAGCTTCGTCCGCCGCCGATGCCCGTCAGCCAGCCGCGATCGAGCCGCGGAGACGAGAGAGGAGACATTCCGCCGCCGCCCGTGGCCGTCATCCGGCGTCGACCTCACGCCGCGGAGCAACAGCCGCGGAGCCGACGCCGGACGCTCGGCGAGATCCCCCGATTCGCGCCACGGGCGGCAGCCTCCGTCCGGTCAGCCATCGAACAGGTTGTTGATGATCTGGCCGACCTCCGAGATCGCGGCGGCAAACCGTGAGGACGATCGCCGTCACGAACTCCAAAGGTGGCACTGCGAAAACGACGACGACGGTGAACCTTGCAGCTTCACTCGGTGAGCTCGGTCACCGCGTCCTGGTCATCGACCTCGATCCCCAGGGCTCTGCGTCGTCGTGGCTCGGTGTGGACGGCGCGACGGAGGGTGTGGCCGACGCGATCCGCGGCCGAATCCCTCTCTCGGAGCTTCTCTTCGAGACAACGGCGCCTGGCGTCGTTCTCGTCCCAGCGTCGCCCTCGATCGTCGTCGCAGAACCCTCGGAAGAGACGCGGATCGCGCTCGGATTCATTCGAGCCATCGACAGCCTGCCGGCGATCTGGGACGTCGTGATGGTGGATTGCCCGCCATCCCTGGGCTATCTCGGGATCGCGCCACTCACCGCCTGTCAAGAGGCGCTCGTCCCGGTCGAGGCGCGAGTCCTCGCTGTGACCGGCCTGACGAGCCTCGCCGAGACGATGGCCCGCGTCCGCCGCCGGCTGAACCCCGGTCTTCGGCTGGCCGGAGTGGTCGCGTGCCGCGTGAACCGGACGTCGCTGTCCCGGGCAATCGTTCAACGATTGGCGGAAGACTTTCCCGAGCAGTTCATGGAGACCAGGATCCGCGAGAACATCCGCCTCGCCGAAGCGCCCTCATTCCAAATCCCGATCACCTTGTACGCCCCGAGCTCCACCGGGGCCGAAGACTACCGCGCACTCGCCCGGGAGCTCATGGCCGGTTGGCCGGCGCCGACTAATCGACGCTCGGTCGCGATCCCAACGGGACCGGTCGTCAGGCGCTAACGGCGGAGGCACGTCGCTACCGCTCCGGGACGCATCAGGGAGCCCAATCGGACGGCCGCTTCACCGGGGATTCGTCGCCAACTCGAACCGGAAATGAGCCCTCGACACGGTCGCAACGTCTGACATGAAGGGGGCGGTGCGAGAACGCACCATTTTGGGATGGCCGCTTGATGCACCGAGACTTGTGACTACACCGAACGACCCTTAACATTCCCGAAATCATCCGTTAATGCCTGATCCGGAAGCGACCCCCGGTCAGGTAGCAGCACGGAATCATCCATCGGGGAATGCGTCTATCCCGGGTGCTTCGATCGGAGCTCCAAGGGACTCGCGAGCGCCAACCATCGAGCGGCAGGCGGGAATGATGGTTGCATGACGACCGCCAAGGGGAGGATGTTCGATGCCGGTCACTGGGCGCTCGCGGGACACGGAGCCTGGGGGCGAAACAGCCCCTTTGAGTGGACTCTTCAGGGCGCGCATCAGCGTCGTGATTCCTGCCAAGAACGAGGCGCGCAACATCGGCTGGGTTCTCGAGCGGCTGCCCGTCTGGATCGATGAGGTCGTCCTCGTCGACGGCCGTTCGACGGATCGGACCATCGAGGTTGCTCGAGCAATCCGGCCGGACGTCGTGGTCGTGCAGGACGATGAACCCGGAAAAGGAGCTGCGGTGCGTGCCGGCATCACTGCTGCCACCGGCGACTTCGTCGTGATGCTCGACGCCGACGGAAGCATGGACCCAAGCGAGATCGAGTCGTTGGTCTCGCTTCTCTACCGTGGCCACGACCTCGTCAAGGGGTCGCGCTTCCTCCCCGGCGGCGGGACAGCCGACATGTCCATCCTTCGATCGGCGGGCAACCGTGCCCTGGTGGCCCTCGGCAACATCCTGTTCGGCGTCGCCTACACCGACCTGTGCTATGGCTTCGCGGCGTTTCGGCGTGATCGCATCCTCTCGCTCGAGCTCGACGCAGTCGGCTTCGAGATCGAGACGCAACTGTTCCTCCGGGCGACCCGGCAGCGGCTCGAGGTCACCGAATCGCCGAGCTTCGAGGCTCCCCGCCGCTTCGGCACCTCGAATCTGAACACCTTCCGCGATGGTTGGCGGGTCCTGAGGACGATCGTCGGAGAGCGCCTTCGACCGCAAGGCGCCCCGGTCGTCGCCATTGCCATCGAGGCGGCGACTGTAGCGATCCCGATCGAGCCAGGTGCTCGCCAGATCGCTTCGATCGTCGCCGATCGCGCCTACCTCGGAGGGCGGACCGTTCCGACGCCGGTCGAAACGCTCGTCGAATAGGCGCTGATCGGGCCTACGGCGTGTAGGTCACCTGGACCGCCAGCCCGTCGAGGCGGAAGCTCTTCGTCGTCTGGTTCGTGACGTCGGTGATGCGGACCCGGAACGACCCGTTCGCGAACTCCGAGCCCAGCCACGTCCGGCCCCAGGTGTCGTTCGTCGCGCCGAGCGTGTAGGCGGTGATCGCCGTCGCGGTGAGGGCGACCGACTTCGGCGCCGTCCAGGTCGTCCCGCCGTCCCATGACAGCTCGGCGCAGATCTGGGTCGTCCCGGTCGTGTTGTTCTCCCCGATGTTCGCCCGGACCTGGATGCCGGCGACGACCAGGACCGACGCCGGGACGCCGAGGTTGTAGTCCCAGTAGCGGTGGCGATCCTTGCCGGCATTGGCACAGGCGATGGTCGTGTTCGTGCCGCTGTTCGCGTCCGTCGCGACCGCGGCGTCGACGACGCAGCCGTTGCCGGGCGTGGTCTCGTAGCCGTTGCCATCGCCGCCGGTGTCGGCCGCATTGGACGCCGCCGTGCAGCTCTTGAAGCCGGTTGCGGTCTGGGCGAGGGTGACGACGGCCGACGTCTGGTTGCTGTTCGCGCTCGTCCAGCTCTGGAAGTAGCTCTGGAGGACGTAGTAGTAGGTCCCGCTCGCCGTTGGCGCGTCAGTCGTCGAAACGATCGTCCGGGGAGTGACCGTCGACACGACGGAGTACGGTCCGCCGGAGACGGTCGCGCGGGCGACCTTGTAGCCGGTCGCGTACGTGTCGACCGTCGCCGTCCAGGCGAGGGCGGCGGTCAGGCCGCCGGTGGCCGACAGCGACGTCGGCGGATCGAGCGTATCGGTCGTGATCGACTGGGTGGTCGTTGCGCTGTCCGTCAGCCGGGCGACCGAGAGGTCGGGACCGGCGTCGATCGGAGACCCGACGGCGGCCCCCGCGACCAGCGGCGTGAACGCCAGGGCCAGCAGCGTCGCGGCGAGCCGGCGCCCGCGACGCATGATCAGGCCGATCGGGCGTTGCGCTGATGGCGGGCGAGCCATCGGACGCGGCGGTTCCGGACGTTGCGGCTGTGCTCGAGATGCTCGCGGACCATCGTCGAGCGTGGGCCGGCGGCGCGATCGCGGATCAGCGGGGTCCGCGTACCGGGCGCCACGAGCTGCGCCGCCATCGCCCCGCCTGACGGCACGAGCCCGAGGGCCCCGCCGGTCGGTGGGCCCGCGGACATGGAGCCGACGACAGCTCGAGGCTCGACCTCCTGCGTCTCGAGCAGCCAGGCGATCGCGAGGAGCGTCGCGCCGAGCCCGACCACGAAGAGGACGCCGAGCAGCGTCGACAACAGGACGAGCAGGTAGCCGATCAGCGGCACCGCGAGCTCGACCCGGCCAATGACGGTCGTGGCGGGGACAAGCGTCGGGTCCGGGTCGGGGTTGGCGTCACCCTTCGTCCGGATCCAACGACCGTCCGGCCGGTCGACGATGGTCACGATCCGGTGGGTGAACGTCGCCCGGGCCTGATCGACCTGGATCGACACGACATCGCCGACGCGAAGCTCAGAGGGGTCGACTGGGAAGACCACGACCGTCGAGCCGAGGTGGATGGCCGGCTCCATCGAGCTGCCGCCGATGATGATCGACCGACCTCCGGTCAGGGGGACGAGCTTGCCGAGGGCGACCGCCACGAGGACGACGACGATCAGCGTCGCGAGGGCGACGTCGATCAGCCGCCGGAGCCACGTCGTGACGTTCGCACGGGGCCTCATGGCGCCTCCTGTCCGCCTTCGGTCGGAACCGGCGACGGGCGACGCCGCAGCGGATGGACCGAGCTGCGGCCCGCCCAATGGACGAGCCGCAGCCGGCGGTGCAGCCAGGAATTCGTGGGTTACGGGTTGTTCGCGGTCTGCTCGGCGTCGAACGTGAACGTCGCGGCAGAGCTCACGCCCTGATATGCGTTGCCGGTCGTCAGGGCGAGGCTCACCCGGAAGCAGAGCACCTCGCTCGCGCCGGCGGCGAGGTTGCGGTCACCGGCCTGCGCGCCCTGGGCGCTGCTGCCGAAGCCGGCGCCGTTGAGCGTGGTCGCGGCGAGGACACTCGTGCCGGTGAAGGCCGCGCAGCCACCACCGCCGTCCTGCGTCTTGATCGTCAGCTGGAGCACCGTGCCGAGCGTGTTGGTCGCGACGGTCGACATCGCGTAACGGAGATCGGCGGTCCCGGCGTTCGTCACGGTCAGCGCCTGGGTGTTCGTGTCGCCCGGCATCATCGCCGTGATCGACGTGAACACCGCCGGGCTCGTGTTGACGTCGATCGTCCCGGTCGTGAACGACCAGGTCGAGGTCGCGCTGTCCGTGAACTGCGCGAGCGAGACGGAGCCCGCGCCGATCGTCAGCAGCGAGACGGTCGCGAGCAGCGCGATGATCCCGCGGCGGCGCCGGCGCCGCTGGACGCTGCGATGGTCGATGACCTGCGGATCCATTCGATGAGTCCCTTCCCGTAGCGAGCCCACGGGGCGGCAACCATTGCCGGGCCCCTCACGCCCCCTCAGGCGTGGCGGCCGATCGGGCGAGGGAATTCGCGATGCCCGAACGGGTGACGCCGTTCAGAACGGTGACGCCGTTCCAGTGCGAATAACAGCCGCCATGGGATGAGGACGCTATGGGACCTCGGGACCAGCAGAACCCGTACCTTGGTCCTACGGCCCCACGTTCGACGGCGTCTCGCCGGCTCGGCCCGCGTCGGCGAGTCGCTGGTCGTAGCGCCGGTCGCGCCAGGCGAGCGCCGCCTTCAGACCCTCGGCGCGGACGATCGCGTCGAACTCACGGGCCGTCTCGCTCATGTTCACGAACGACTGCAGGTCAAGGCCCATCTCGACGGCCGCCGCGAACCCGGCGGCGTCCATGGCCCGGTTGAGCATCAGCTTGGTCGGCGCCATGACGTCCGTCGGCACTCGCGCGAGGCGGTCGGCCAGGGCATCGACTTCCGCAGCGAGCCGATCGCCCGGGACGACGCGGTTGACGAGGCCGATCCGCTCCGCCTCGGCGGCGCCGATGAGGTCGCCGGTCATCAGCAGCTCGCGCGTCTTCTTCTGGCCGATGAGGAACGGCATCAGCAGGGTCACGGGCGCCGAGCCGAACCGGATCTCCGGCTCGCCGAGCTGGGCGTCGTCGGCCGCGACGATCAGGTCGCAGGCCATCGCCAGCTCCAGCCCGCCGGCGAGGGCGAAGCCGTGGACCTGGGCGATCACGGGCTTCGGGCACGACCAGATGGCGAGCGTCGCCTCGACGTCGCGGGCCAGGACGTCGCGCCATGCCCAGGCCGTGGGCGGCGCGGCCTCGGACAGGTCATAGCCGGCGCAGAAGGCGCGACCGGCTCCGGCGATCGCGATGACGCGGACATGGTCGTCGTCGGCCGCCTCGGCGACGGCTCCGGAGAGCTCGTCCCGCAGCTCCGCCGTCAGGGCGTTGAGCTTGGCCGGGCGGTTGAGCGTCAGACGGACGCCCCAGGAGTTCGCCTCGCGGAGGACAAGCGCGTTGTCCGTCACGTCGCGACCTCGACGATGAGCGCGTCCACTGCGGCGGTGCCACTCGGTCCGGAGATGACCGGGTTCAGGTCGACCTCGAGGAGGGTCGGCTCGTCGACCATCGCCGCCCCGAGACCGACGACGGCCGCGATGACCGCGTCCCGATCGATGCCGGGTCGGCCCCGGACGCCGGCGAGGACGGCACGACCGCGCAACTCGTCGAGCATCGACGACGCCTCCTCGGTGTTCAACGGCGCGAGGTGAACGGCCACGTCGTCGAGCGCCTCGGCGAGGACCCCGCCGAGGCCGACGAGGACGACAAGCCCGAACGACGGATCGCGGCGAGCCCCGACGATCAGCTCGACCCCGGCCATCTCGGCCGAGACGAGGAGCCCGCGGCGCCGGACGCCGGCGGGCAACGCCAGGGCGAGAAGCTCGTGGGCGGCGGCGCGGACCGCGACGGCGTCGCGCAGCGCGAGCCGGACGGCCCCGATGTCGGACTTGTGGGCAAGTCCGGTCGCGTCGAGCTTGACGACGGCCGGGAAACCAATCCGGGTCGCAGCGTCCGCCGCATCGTCGGCGGTCGCCACGGCTTCGGTCCGAACCGTCGGGATGCCCATGCGCGCGATGCGCTCCAGACTCTCACGCTCCGACAGCGCGCGCGACGCGATCAGCTGGCCCGGATCGCCGAGGCGGTCGTGACCAACGAACGTTCGTTCGGCGGCTAGGCTCGGCCAGCCCGCACGCCTCGGGCCGCCGACGCGGCGACGATCCCGGGCGGCCTCCCACCGCGCGACCGCGGCGATCGCGGTGAACGCTTCGACGGTTCCTCTCAGCATGGGGATCCCGCCGGCATCCCGGAGCGCATCGGTGAACTCCGGTGTCGGCTCGCCGGACGTCAGCGAGACGAACACCGGCATGAGATCGGGTCGGTCAGCCGTGGCGCGGATGAACGGCCCGATGACCTCGAGCGCGGTCTCGACCTCCGACGTGAGCGAGCGGTAGGGGAAGTCGTGGACCATCGCGAGGACGTCGTAGGCGCCGCTCCCCGCGAACGCGCTGAATGCCGCCTCATAGGACGTGGCGACGTCCGTCGCTCCCCAGGGATCCATCGGGTTCCCGATGTAGCCGAGGGTCGGCAGCGCCTCGAGGAGGCGGGCGCGGGCGGGCGGCGGAACGTCCGGCAGGTCGACCCCCGTCCGTGGCGCGAGGTCGGCGATCAGCGAGGCCTCACCGGTCGACACCGTCACGACCCCGGCCCGACCGCGCCCGACGCCCCGGCCGAGGCGGCGGCAGCCGGCGACGAGCTCTGCCGTCTCGAGGAGCGCGTCGATGTCGTCGCACAGGATCACCCCTGCCGCGCGGAGGGCGGCCTCTGTTGCGCGCGCTTCGCCCGCGAGCGAGCCCGAGTGGGCGACCGCAGCCGCCTGCGCCTGCGAGCTGCGCCCGACCTTGACCGCCATCACGGCCTTGCCAAGCTGGAGAGCCCGATCGGCGAGCGCCAGGAAGCGCTCCGGCCGCTTGAACCCCTCGACGAACAGGATGACCGCATGCGTCTCGTCGTCGTCGATCGCATAGGCCAGGAAGTCGCAGACGTCGAGGACGACCTCACTGCCGCAACCGATCACCCGGGAGAAGCCGATCCGGGTCCCGGAGTGGATGAAGGCGTCGGTCACGGAGCCCGATTGGGCGATCCCCGTCACCCCGCCCCGCGGCAGCCAGGGGTTGACGTCGCCGATGTAGGTGGCGGAGTTCGTCGTCAGGTCGACGAGGCCCATGCAGTTGGGCCCGAGGAGGGCGATGCCGTGGCGGAGGGCAATGTCGCGGACCTCGCGCTGCATCCGAGCCGCGGCCTCGCCTCCCTCGACCACTCCCCCGCCCGGGACGATCACGGCCGGCACGCCGGAGGCTGCCGCGTCGGCCACGACGGAGGCCGCCCGCAGCGGATTGACGGCCACGACGACGATGTCCGGGACCTCGGGCAGCGCGGCGATCGACGGGTAGCAGGGCTGCCCCTGGAGCTCGTCATAGCGCGGGTTGACGAAGTGGCAGCGCGTCTCGCTGCCAATCACCTGGATGTTCCGACGGATCGTCGGGGCGATGCCCCCCTTGCCCGACGCGCCGACGACGGCGATCGAGCGGGGTGCGAACAGCGGCCGCAGGTCGATCGGCGGGAGCGCCTGATCCGTCACCGACTGGGCGGGCGGGCGAGGCTCGGCCGAAACCGGACGGACCGGGCTGGTCATCCGACGACCCGCGCGACGCCCCGACGCTCGAGCGCGCGGGCGACGATCAGCCGCTGGATCTCGGATGTGCCTTCCCACAGGCGGTCGACCCGGAGCTCGCGCAGGTAGCGCTCGGCCGGGAACTCGCGCATGTAGCCACGTCCGCCGAACACCTGGACCACCCTGTCGGCGCAGCGCCAGGCGGCTTCGGACGCGAAGAGCTTCGCCAACGACGCCTTGGCGTGGACGACCTTCGGGTCTGCTCCGGCGTCGACGAGCATCGCCGCCTCGCGGGTCAGGAGGCGGGCGGCGGAGGCGTCCGCAGCCGAGTCCGCGAGCGGGAAGGAGACGCCCTGGAAGTCGTAGATCCGCTCGCCGAACTGGTGCCGCTGGGTCGCCCAGTCGACCGCCAGGGTGAGCAGCCGTTCCATGGCGCCGGCGCACCGGGCGCCGATGTGGATCCGTTCCTCGACGAACCATTCGTTGGTCAGCTCGTCCGCCCGGCCGACGTCGCCGAGGATCGCCGACGCGGGCACCCGGACGTCGCGCAGGACGAACTGCGGGTGGCGGTCGGCGAACGTGTGGGTGTAGTCCGGGTCGCGGCTCAGGGTCACGCCGGGCGTGTCGTAATCGACCAGGAACAGGGTCGGCCGCCGTTCGCCCCGGGCAACGACGTTGCCGTGGAAGATCATGAAGTCGGTGTCCGGCGCGCCGGTGACGAACCACTTCTCGCCATTCAGGACGTACTCGCCGGTGGCCTCGTCCTCGACCGCCGTCGCCTCGAGGGCCCGCGCGTCGGAGCCCGCAGCAGGCTCCGTGACGGCGTAGCTGCCGTTGCGGTCGCCGCGCAGGCTCGGTTCGAGGTAGCGCCGGCGCTGCTCATCGGTGCTGTAAACGAGTGCGTTGTAGGCCCCCGGGATCAGCCCCCAGAGGCCGCCCGTGACCTGGCCGAGCTGCTCGTGGACGATGACCTGATCGAGCGCGCTCCAACCCTGGCCGCCGAGCTCGACCGGGAAGGAGCCGCCGTGAAGGTTCGCGTCGATGGCCCGCCGCTTGATCTCGCGGACGACGTCCCGCTCGAGCGCGCCACCCGCCGCCTCGAACCCGGCCTCGAGCGGCTGGAGGACGTCGACGACGAACGCCCGCGCGCGGGCCTGGAGCTCCTGCTGGGCGAGCGACAGGGCGAGGTCCACGCCCAGAGGATGGCCGCGCTCAAGAGGGGCGGCGTCCGCCGTCCCGGTTCGCGCGACATGCCCGGCTCAGCCCGACGTTGTTCGGCAGCCGTTCTTCGGGCCGATCAACCAGGCCAGGCGAGGACCATGATCTTCAGCTCGGTCATGTCCTCGATCGCCCAGCGCAGGCCCTCTCGGCCGAGACCGGAATCCTTGACGCCGCCATAGGGCATGTGGTCGGTCCGGTAGGTCGGGACGTCGTTGACGATCACGCCGCCGACCTCGAGCTGGTGGAACGCCTGCCAGGCGTGGTCCAGGTCGTTCGTGAACACGCCGGTCTGGAGCCCGAAGAACGAGTCGTTGACGCCGCGGATCGCGTCATCGATGTCGCGGTACGGGAAGGCGACGACGAGCGGGGCGAATGCCTCGTTCGAGCAGACCGCGGCGGTGGCCGGAACGTCGGTCAGGATCGTCGGCGGGAAGAACGTGCCGTCGGCCTTGCCGCCGAGCAGCGCCTTGCCGCCGAGCGCCAGCGCCTCGTCGACCCAGCGCTGGGTCCGCGACGCCGCGTTGGCGTCGACCATGGGCCCGAGGTCGGTCTGGGGGTCGAGCGGATCGCCGAGCTTGAGCGCCCTGGCGCCCTCGACGAACTTCGTCATGAACGCGTCCCAGATGTCCTCGTGGACGAACATCCGCTGGACGCTGATGCAGACCTGCCCGGCATACGTGAACGCGCCGACCAGGGTCCGGCGGACGGCCCAGTCGAGGTCGGCGGACTTGTCGATGATCACGCCGGCGTTGCCACCGAGCTCGAGGACGACCCGCTTCTTGCCGGCCCGCTCCTTCATCCGCCAGCCGACCGACGGGCTGCCGGTGAACGTCAGGAGCTTGAACCGATCGTCCGACACCATCCGGTCGCCGAGCTCGCGGCTCATCGGCAGGATGCTGACCGAGCCGGCCGGCGGGCCGGCCTCCTCGATGATCTCGGCGACGGTCAGCATCACCAGCGGGTCCTTGGACGGCGGCTTGAGGACGATCGGGTTGCCGCTCGCGATGGCCGGCGAGACCTTGTGAGCGGCCAGGTTGAGCGGGAAGTTGAATGGGCTGATCCCGGCGACCGGCCCGATCGGGAAGCGGCGGGTGATCCCGACGCGGCCCTTGGATGACGGCATCAGGTCGAGCGGGATCGTCTCGCCGACCATCCGCTCGGCTTCCTCGGCGCCGAGCCGGAAGGTGATGACCGCCCGGTCGACCTCGACCAGCGCGTCCCGGATCGGCTTGCCGGCCTCGAGCGCGATCAACCGGCCGAGCTCCTCGCGGCGGGCCTTGATGCCGGCGCTGATGTTGCGGAGGATCGCGCCGCGCTCGTAGGCCGGCAGCGTCCGGGTGACCTCGAAGGCCGCGACGGCGGCCTCGACCGCCTCCTCGTACTGGGCTTCGGAGGCGTGGAAGGTTGCGCCGGCCGGGTTGTCGGCGTCGGCTGGGTTGGAGACGACGAGCGGATCGTCGGACTCGACCCACTTGCCGGCGAGGAAGATCGGATGTGGCTTGGCGCCGGTCACGGCGGTCATCGGGGGCTCCTGCGTTCGGATCTGTCTGCCATTCTATCCGCGCCCTTGCCGCAACCGATGAGGCCGCCACATGCCGACGCGGCACCGCTCCCTTCGCGAGGCGCTCGTCGTCAGAGCCGGATCAAAGGTCCGGATCGGGAACCTCGACCCGAACGACACCCATGGCCACACCCGCGCCCGAGCGACGGCCGAGCTCCAGAAGGGCCTCGACCGCCTCACCGACCTCCAGGACCGGCTGTACGCGGAATCGAAGCACCGGGTCCTCATCGTGATCCAGGGGATCGACGCCTCGGGCAAGGACGGCACGGTCCGCCACGTGATGACCGCCTTCAACCCGATGGGCTGCATTGTGACCTCGTGGAAGGCACCGACCCCGGTCGAGATCGGCCACGACTTCCTCTGGCGGATCCACCAGCGGACGCCGGGCAAGGGCGAGATCTCGATCTTCAACCGGTCGCACTACGAGGACGTCCTCGTCGTCCGAGTCCACGACCTCGTCCCGAAGGCGACCTGGTCGCGGCGCTACGACCAGATCAACGCGTTCGAGCAGCTCCTGGTCGACGAGGGCACGACGATCCTGAAGTTCTTCCTGTTGATCGACCGCGACGAGCAGAAGGGGCGGCTCCAGGCGCGGCTCGACGATCCCGACAAGCACTGGAAGTTCCGCGTCGGCGACCTCGCCGAGCGAAAGCTCTGGGACGCCTACACCACCGCGTACGAGGCGATGCTCAGCCGGTGCGCGACGGCGGCTGCCCCGTGGTACGTGATCCCGGCGAACAAGAAGTGGTTCCGCAACCTGGCGGTCGCGGACATCGTGGCCGACACCCTCGACGACCTCGGGATGGTTTACCCGCCCTCCCCCGACGACCTCACCGGCGTCGTGGTGGAGTAGGCGGGTCGGCCGCTCATGGCCTCGGGGTGGCTCGCC
>Ga0070699_100001082_pt1 | contig 25362 bp, 17 predicted proteins | sample KBSK1503metaG_FD_65473 | JGI IMG/M metagenome (GOLD analysis project Ga0070699, IMG submission 65473) | Corn, switchgrass and miscanthus rhizosphere microbial communities from Kellogg Biological Station, Michigan, USA - KBS K1-50-3 metaG | ecosystem: Host-associated > Plants > Roots >...
CGCCATCTCGTGTTCACGACCGATCCGGCCAAAGGCCCGCTCCGGGCGCTCGCCGAGGCAGAAGGCATCGCGACGCTCGCGGTGCCCCCGGGAGTGGGCGGGCGGTTCAGCGTGCTCACGCCGGTAGGCCTGCTCCCCGCGGCGCTGGTCGGCATCGACATCACGGGGCTGATCGCCGGCGCCCGGCGGGCACTCGCGCGCGCCGAATCCGAGTCTCTCCTGCAGAACCCTCCGGCGCTGCATGCCGCCCTGCACTGGGCCGCAGATGCCTGGCTCGGTGCCCGGGTGCATGTGCTGATGCCCTACTCCGACCGGCTTCGCGAGCTCTCCGCCTGGTACGCCCAGCTTTGGGCGGAAAGCCTGGGCAAGCGGGTGGACCGGCGGGGCCAGCAGGTCCAGGTGGGCCCTACCCCGCTCGCCGCGATCGGCGCGACCGACCAGCACAGCCTGGTCCAGCTGTTCATGGAAGGGCCGTTCGACAAGGTGGTCACCTTCGTGCGGGTCGAGCATCCCGGCGAGGATGTATCCATCCCGGGAGCTCCCGGCCTCCCCGAGGAGCTGGCCTACCTCGCCGGCCATACCATGGGCGAGCTGCTGCTGGCGGAACAGGAGGCCACGTCGGCGGCGCTCGCGCGGATGGGCCGGATGACGCTCACGCTGTCCCTGCCGACGCTCACCGCGGAGACCCTGGGTGAGCTGATCATGTACTTCCAGCTCGCCACCGGCTTTGCCGGAGCATGGTACGGCGTGAACCCCTTCGATCAGCCGGGCGTGGAATTGGGGAAGCGGCTGACCTTTGCCGCCATGGGGAGGCCCGGATTCAATCGGGAGCCGGCGCCGGGCGCGGGAGGATCGCACGACGTGGCGGGGTAACAGCGGGGAGCGGGGAGCGGGGAGCGGGGAGCGGGGAGCGGGAAGCACTGTCGCGGAGCCTACGCGCGCCCCCGCCTGCGTTTCACGGGCCGGGCGGAGCGGGGCGGCCCCGCCAAGGGACCGCGCATCCGTTGCCAGACACGCGGGAGCGTCTCGGGGTCAAGAAAGAGCACATACGACGCAATCATCGCCGCCGAGAAGATCTCGATTCTCATCGTGTAGCCGATCGCGATGTGGAACGGAATTCCGACGGCCATGGCCGCGATCCTCCATCGCGGAAACCAGAGCGCGAAGGGAAGCGTCAGTTCCAGGATCACGGTGATCCAGGCCGCGGGAACCCAGAACTCCGGATTCGCGGCGGAGACCCGGAATCCGTCGAGGGCAGCCGGGGAAAGCCAGCCCGCCAGGAGATGCCCCAGGCGACCATTCGAGACCGACCCCCCCATCATATCCGCCAGGACGTGACCGCCGAGAAACTGCGCCGTCATCTTGTGGAGCGCCGCGTAGAAGTACACGATCGAGACCTGCACCTGCATCAGCCGCTGCGTCGTGAGCGGGCTCGTGACGCCGCCCCGCGCCAGGGCGTTTCGGCTTCCTTCGACCAGGCCACGAAACAGGGCGGGAATCGAGAACGCCTTCCCCGAAGGCGCGAACACCAGGAGGAGGAGCAGCAGCAGAAAGAAGTAGGGATGGTTGCGGAAGTTCAGTTGGTCGGCAAAAAAGATGTACCCCTGGAGGCCGAGCAGGACCCCCGCGCACACCCGAGGCAGAATCCCCAGACCGAGGAGCACGATGAACGGGTACTGTAGATCGTGCATGACCTGGTAGTTCTCGGGGGACAGCGGAGTGAGGAAAGACAGATAGGGAAGATGAAAGCCGCCCCGGATGGCGAAGACACTCATCGAACGGGTGACGGGAAGCTCGAATGCCAGGCAGATCGCGAAGAGGGCCCGGAATACCCCCAGGCTGAGCGGGTTTCCCTCCGCGTACCAGAATTGGTTCCAGGGCCCGATCAGCCCGCCTGAGGATGTCACGGGGTCGGCGGCGGCCATTCCCGACTGCTATTCCACCGTCACGGCATGATTGGCGGCGGTGCAGATATCCTCGTTTTCGCGGACCAGGGTTTCGGTCTCCACCTTGTTCTTGGTGCAGGAGACGCGGGCCAGGATCTGGCCGGGCTTTCCCTCGCGTGCCATCTGTTCACACAGGAATGCGTGGAGCACCGGCAGGTCCTGGCGGTTGAGGACGCGGCCGACTTTGTCTCCAAGGGTGAAATACTGCTGAAGATTCAGGTCCTGCTGCGCGCCGGACTGGGCTACCAGTCGGTATCGGGTCCGGCACTCGTAGGTCTGGCTGTACATGTTCCAGGTGAACTCGCCCCAAGTGTCAAACTTGTCTTCCACCAACCCCCGGATGGGGTAGAGCACCTGGAACGCGAGATATCCGGCGATCAGCAAGTTGGTGTTCCGATGGGAGCGCATGGTTGGGGAGCCTCAGGAGGTGAAGGCGACCGGAATATGTTCGCGCTCGGCGCACCCGGCAACAACGGCGCGGAGCGCCCCGAGTGAGCTCAGAGCGGCCCTTCCGTCGCCCCAGCAGCCTCCGAGAGCGCCGAACCTGTACTGAGCGAGCTTCGGTGCCCAACCCAGGGTAGAAAGCGGAGGAGACGCCAGTGACGGCTCCGAGACACCAGCAGAAAAGCAAGAAGCCCCGCCGTGAGGCGGGGCTTCCTGTTTTCAGCTACTACGTCGGTTAACCCTTACGGCACCAGGTAGGCCGAGAGCCCTGGACCAGTGCCCTTGACCGCGATCAACCGGAGCGTGCCTGCACCCTGCAAGGCAGCGCAGGTGCCTCCGTCGACCAAATACTGATACCGACGGAACGTGCCGTTGTCCGAGATGAGCTTCGGATTGTCGCTGGCGCCAAGCCCGGTGCCCGTGGTCACGATCTCGGAAAGAATATCGAGAACCAGCGGCGGACCGACCGCGATCTGATTCGCGACCAGAACCCTGGTCGGAATGGTCGGGCCGTTGCTCGGCGTGTCATACGTGTACGTACAGGCTCCGGAGACGCTGAACGTAGCGCCGGCGAAGATGCCCGTCGTGGCCCACGGATTAGCTGAACCCGCGGCCGGGAACCCAAGGGGGTCCTTGTACACCGACGGAATCAGCAGGTTGGACACCGCCGACGAGTTCGGGAAGAAGTCGAACGCGGTGATGTCGGCCTGCGTCAGGACCGAGTCCGGTCCACCCAACGTCACGGTCGTATCGATGACGAACGATCCGAACACCTGGGTGCCCGGAATGACCGCCTGGAAACCGGTGGGCGGCGTAGTGATGGTGGTCAGCACGTTGTCCCACACGATGCCGAACCCACTGGTGATGGTGTACCCCAGATTCACCGGCGACGTGCCAACTCCGTCGGTGGCCTGGTATCGCACTTCGATCCGGACGCCGGCGAGATCCGTCGAGTCCGTCGCGAAGACCAGGAAGTGGGCATCCTGATTCGCAGCGTAGAGCGGCTGCGGAGCCACGGCCTGGATTTCCGGAGCGGTCCGATCGAGCGCGAACACGACCGGCTCGTTCGGTGGGACCGGGGAGGCGAAGTTTCCGGCCCGGTCGTGGACCGACGCGGTCCAGGTGTAGTACCCCTGATCGCCGCACGCATTATCCGGCGAAGGAATTGGGGTGACCATGGAGCGCGGAGTGTTGGGCGCCCCCGGTGCCAGCGTCGCCGGGATCGAGCCTGAAGTACAGCCCGGCGCCGCGTCCGCAATCAACGTGGTCAGGTTCAGGGTCAACGCGTCGTCGTCGAGACCCGAGTTGTCGTCGTTGACCGAGTAATTAATGGTCGCGGCCGGAATGGTATTCACCACCGTCGAGTCGGACGCGTAGCCGCCCGTGTAGACGATCGTCGGGACGTGCCGGTCGAGACCGAAGACGTTAGCCCCGCGTGCCGTACTGGAGTTTCCAATTGCGTCCGTGGCCACTACGCACGCGTCGTACTTGGTCGAGGAGGGATCCTCGGGCAACGTGGCAAGGTTGAAGGCCGTGGTGCCGCAATTATCGATTCCGAGAACCGTGGAGACGTAGTTGAAGACATTCTCGGTCACGCTGTTCGAGCCAGCGTCGCTGGTTATGAAGTCATCGGTCAAGTCGTAGGTGCCGTTGACCCAGCACCCCGGAACCGGGAATCCGACAACCGAACTACATCCGTCCACGAACCCGATTTCGTCCGCAGTGATCGTGGGGGCGACGAAGTCGACGAAGACCGCATTTCCGGTCTCCAGCGAGCCGTTGTCAAGCAGGTTATAGCGCGGGTCGCCATTGACGGTGTAGACCGTACCGACTTGCTCGGTGTCTTCGGTGTCCGCCCCAATGTAAATGACGTCCGCAGCAGGGGCGGTGCCGGGGGTAACGTTACCGACCGGGTTGTCGATCACAACCGCGCCCTCGGCGGGAGAGCCGCAGGTGAAGGTCCCCGAGAACGAGATGCCGGTCTGAGGGGTACCCACGACCGCGTCGTTGCTCGTGCCGCAGATGTTCGAATCGAAGGTGATCTCCGGCGTCACCGGGAAGAAGGAGACGTAATTGGCGCCGCCGACAAAATTGACGTCAGACCGGTACCAGGTGTCGCCGCCCGAGCTGAGGGTGCCGGGCGCACTGGGCGTGGTCGAGGCCGGCGAGAGCACCGGGTCTGTCCCGGTGACCCAGGCGTCGGCGTTCTGCAGCACGACCGGGATCACGTTCGAGGACAGGCCGGCCGTGGTCAGCGAGGTGAAGAGCTTGGCCGAGAAAGCCTGCGGACCGTTGAACGCGACCGGGATGTAGAGCCCGTTGGCCAGCTTCCTGACCTGCCTCGTGTTGAGGCTCAGGACCACGGTCTGGACGGCGTTCGCGGGATTGGTCTCGACGCGCAGGGAGACCGGGCAGGTCGCGATGAAGCACTGCTCGGCAGCAACCACACCGCCGATCAGGACCTGGACTTTGACCAGGCTGCCGGCGCCCGGATCAACGTTGAGCACCACGTCCACTTGGCCGGACACGTTGGACAGGAGGACCGGCGTGGTGGTGCCGCCCTGGGTGATGCCCTGAATCGAAATCTGCGTCGGGGCCGCAACCTGAACGGTGATTGCCGAGCTGCCGCAGACGGTCGGAGCGGCGTTGGCGCAGGCCTTGACGACCACGCTGCCGGCCCCGACCACGGTCACGATTCCCGTGGTGGCGCCAACCGTGACGACGTTCGTACTGCCGTCAGCGGTGCTCCAGGTCACGGCCTGGCTCGGGCTACCCGTACCGATGACCGCGGCGACGAAGGTGACCGGGGCTTGCCCGACCACGAAATCGACGTTCGGCCCGGGGGTCACCGTGACACTGGTGACGGTCGCGCCGGAAGCCACGACGACCGAGGCGGAATTACAAACGCCGGTAAAGCCGGCCACCGTGGAGCATGCCGTAATGGCCACGGAGGTACCCGGGACGGCGGCGGCAATGGCCGTCGCGAGTCCGCTGGTCGGGTTGACCGACACGACGGCCGCGTTGCTGCTGGTCCAGGCAACCGTGGTCGCAACGCCAGCATCGGCATTCACCGTTGCGATCATCTGGAGCGTGCCGCCCGGGAGGATGCTCCCTGGATTCGGCGCGACGCTGACGCTGTGGACGGCCGGAGCGGGCGGCGGCGGCGGCGGTGCGACGGTGACGTCGTCCCCGCACGCTGCGACGCCGGCCACTACGAGCCCGGACCACAGCAACGATCGATAGAGCTTGCTCATTACTCCCCCCATGAAGGTAGAGAACCGAACTACCGTACAGCAGCTGAGTGATACTGATTGCCTGGAACGCGCACGAAATCGCACTCCCCCGGCTCAGGGCGCACCACAGGTGGGCATCGAGAGGGCGGAAAAAATTCCCGCCCTTCACCCGATGTTACCGGGACGCCCTCAACTTCTCACGAGGGTTTCGCTTTTGAAACGACTGGCCAAGATAACCTTAGGACGAAAGGGGGTCAAGAGTTCGAACTCCTGAGCCCAACATCGCTTGGCTAGGTTTGGCCGGAAGGTGAAGGCCCGTTTTGCCGGGCGCGCGCCTCCGTAGAGCCCCCCTTCGGCAATCCTTGTGCCGCCGGTCGGCTGCTGGGCTGTAACTGACTATGGGCTATTGTCTTAGAGCTTTAAGCACAACCTTGGGCTGGTACGGAGAAACCCGGAAAGCCATGGGAGAGCACCGTTTATTGCCATGATTCACCGCTGCAATCAACTGCCCCCGAGCCCCTTTCGGACCGCCTGCACCAGGTCCTGGTCCCCTCCGGAGCCGGTGTAGACCACTTTTCCCGCGCGGTCCACCACCACGATATAGGACGTGGCCGGCACATCGTACGCCCGGGCACCCACCCCTTTTTCGTCGTAGAGGACCTGGAACGGGGGGTGGTGCTCCTCGAGGTAACGCCGGATCCGGGCCTTGGAATCATTGACGGTGACATTGATGCCCACGATCTCCACGCTCGATCCGTAGGCCTTCTTCACGGCGTCGAGCTGGGGAAGCAGCTGCTTGCAGAGCGAGCACCAGGTGGCCCAGAACTCCAGCAGAACCGGCTTCTTACCGATGATCGCGCCCAGGTCGACCGGCTTGCCCTCGAGATCGTTGATCACGACCGCCGGCGCCTTGGAGCCGACCGCGATCCCCGCCTCCAGCTGCGCCTGCGCCGGCTGAGCCGCGAAGAGCGCACACGCGAGAAGCGCCGTGATCCAACGGAGTCCACTGGTCACGGGTAGCTGGTCACGTGAATGGTCCCTGGTCACCACGTCGTCCCTGCTTTGATGAAGTAGTACTCCGCCATCCCCAGAATGATCACCCCGCCGGCCTTCTTGGCCCAGACCATCCAACGCCCTGCCTTGGGCAGCGCCGCCAGCGTGCCCGCCGAGAGGCCCACCGCGATCAGCACCGCCGTCATGCCGATCGAGAACACGAACAGATACAGAAACCCGAGCCCGGCGCTCCGGGTGCCGCTCACGAAGGTTAGGACGGCGGCGAAGGCCGGCGCACCACAAGGAGCGGCCACCAGCCCCGACGTGGCGCCCATCAGGAACACCGACCCCGCCGACTGTCCCCCGAACTTCGACGCCCATGCCACCAGCCGGGCCGGAGCCGACACCGGGAAGACATCCAGCATCGCCAGCGCGGCCAGCAGCAGCAGATTACCCATGGCGAAGTAGGCCCACTTGTTCGAGCTCACCGTCCCGAACAAAGTGCCCGTCATGCCGGCCAGCAGGCCGAGGAGTGCGTACACCAGCGCGAGTCCCAGCGCATAGAGCAGCGTGTAGGCCACCCTCTGCCGGCGGGTGCGCTGCTGGGCCCCTGCCCCGCCCAGAATGCCCGCGGTGATCGGAATCATGGGCCAGATGCACGGCGTCACGCTGGTGACGAGTCCGGCCGCGAACAGCGCGGGGATGGCCCGGAGAGGACTGTCGAGCAGCTCGGACGCCGCCAGGATCACGCGGCGGGTACTCCTGCGTCGGGATACTTCCGTGCCACGTAGTCGTCCAGGATCGCGAGAAACTCGGCGACGATCGCGTCACCCTTGAGCGTGGTGAGCAGCCGGCCGTCCATGTACACGGGCGCCTTGGGATCTTCGAAGGTTCCGGGAAGTGAGATCCCCAGGTCGGCGTGCTTCGATTCACCGGGGCCGTTTACGACGCAACCCATCACCGCCACTCGCAGCCGCTCGACACCGGGCCGGGTGGTTTTCCATTCGGGCATGCGGCGCTGGAGATAGCCCTGGATGTCCTCGGCCATCTGCTGGAAAAACGTGCTGGTCGTGCGGCCGCAGCCGGGACAGCTGGTGACCTGCGGCGTGAAGCTCCGCATTCCCAGCGACTGGAGGATCTGTTGCGCGACCCGGACTTCCTCCGAGCGGTCGCCGCCGGGCGTGGGCGTGAGCGACACGCGAATCGTGTCGCCGATGCCCTCCTGGAGCAGCACGCCCAGCGCCGCGGCGCTGGCCACCATGCCCTTCATACCCATCCCCGCCTCGGTGAGCCCGAGATGCAGCGGGTAATCGCAGCGCGCCGCGAGCCGGCGATAGACATCCACCAGGTCCGGGACCTGCGACACCTTGGCCGAGAGCAGGATCCGGTCGTGGGATAACCCGGACTCCTCGGCGAGCTTCGCGGACCGGAGCGCGCTCTCCACCATCGCCTCCATGGTGACGTCGAGCGCCTCGCGGGGCTCGGCGAGCAGCGCATTCTGGTCCATCATGGATGTGAGCAGGTCCTGGTCCAGCGAACCCCAGTTCACGCCGATGCGCACCGGCTTCTGGTTGGCGACCGCGATCTCCACGATGGTGCGGAAGTGCTCGTCGCGCCGCTTGCCGCCCACGTTGCCGGGATTGATCCGGTACTTAGCGAGCGCGCGCGCACACTCGGGGTACTTGGCCAGCAGGAGGTGGCCGTTGTAGTGGAAGTCGCCGACGATGGGAACCGGTACGCCGCGCCGCGCCAGGCCATCCACGATGGCCGGCACCGCGGCCGCGGCCTCCTCGGTGTTGACGGTCACCCGCACCAGCTCGCTCCCCGCTTCGGCCAGCGCCAGCGCTTGGGCGATGGTGCCGTCCACGTCGGCCGTGTCGGTGTTGGTCATCGACTGCACGACGACGGGATGACAGCTGCCGACGAGGACGCCGCCGATGTCGACGGTGGGGGTGGTGCGGCGCGCGGAGGGCATAGACCGGAAATCTACAAGGAGCGGGGAGCGGGGAGCGGGGAGTGCGGCCTTCGCGAACCATCTGCGCATCGCTTACGGCTCTGCGGTTGAAACAGGAGAATCCTAGAGCTGGCCATCGAGGAGGGTCTGCTTCCGGAACCAGACGCTCGAGCCACGCTGGAGCGATGCTTCCGCCGTCAGCGGCTTCTCATCGGGATCATCAGGTACTGCCGGCGACCATCTTAACGACACGTCTTGCCGCTCCCCGCTCACCGCTCCCGCAGTCTACGCCAGCCCCAGTGACTTGGTCAGCCGTTCCCACGCAATCGGATCGAGGGTTCCGTCGGCCCGGAGCGGCGTCAGCGCCGCCAGGATTTCGGTGCGATTCCCATCGATGCTGCGGTCCCTGAGCTCGCCAACCATGCGGGCGAAGCGGTGCTCGTATTCGTCGGGGTCGTACTTCCCGGTCTTTCTTCCTTCGGCCAGGCGCTTGAGCTCGGTCACGACGCGCGCCGGCTTGATCGGCTTGAGCTTGTTGTCCGCCATGTGCTGCCTCGAAAACGGTGTGAAGTAGGGCCTCAAGGATACCCCGTCTCCGGGAGATTAGGGAGTAGCCGGCGGTGCCTCCGCCACCTCGGCCACCGGCCTGGGTGCAATAGTGGCCTCGCGAATCATGCTCCCGAACGCGGTCACGACCACGGGATCCAGCTCCGTTCCACTCTGTTGCTCGATGTACGCCAGCGCCTCGGGCGGCGCCCACGCGTGGCGGTACGGGCGTTCGGTACACAGCGCATCGTATACGTCGCAGACGTGGACTATGCGACTGGCATAGTGGGCCGCCCGCGGGGGCACTACCGTCGGGTACCCCCGCCCGTCCAGATAGATGTGATGCTCGTACGCCACCACCGCGGCGAGGTCGGACCCGCCCGGCCGGCTCAGGATGATCTGCGCGCCATCCGCGGGGTGCTGCCGGATCAGCTCCCGCTCCTCGTCGGTGAATCGCCCCGGCTTGATCAGGACTTCCCGGGGGATACGAACCTTTCCGATGTCGTGAAGAAGGCCGGCCACTCCGAACGCACGCACCGTGGCCGGATCGAGACCGACCCGCTCGGCCAAGCCAATGGACAGCATCGCCACGTTGCAGGAATGAGACAGGGTGTACTGATCGAATTCCTTGATGGTGAGGAGCGGCAGGAGCAGTCGCCGCTCGGCGTGCATGCTCGCCGAGAGGGAGCCAACCACCGCCTCCACCTCGGCGTAGGGAATGGCTTCCCCTCGTTCCACTTCACCATGCATCCAGGCGATGGCTTCGACTTCCTCGGTCAGCGTGATCTCCGACATTGCGACCGCCGCGGCTGCCTCCGTGGAGCTCCCGACATAGGTTTCCCTGGCGGGCTTCTCGAGACGAAGAGTGCCGTAGCGAATGGCCGAGCGGACCAGCTGCCGGGCGTCGGAGGTCAAGCTGGGAAGCCCAGCCAGGCTGGCGCACACCTCGTCCATGAACCGCACGAATGCGGGGCGAGATACCTCCGCGTCTATCTCGATTCGCTCGATTCCTGCGCCGGCCAAACGAGCCGCCCACTCCCAGCCCGCCAATTCCGTCATCGGTCGCTGACCGACGATCGCCTCGCCGCCGAGGAAGGAGAACTGCACCGTGGCGTTATTCGCGACCACTTCGAGCAGCTGCTCGAACGCGGCGTCGATCACGCGCTCGCGAGCAGGGTGGCCCTCGGCGTAGAGGCCCATAGTGGCGAGGGCCTGGCCCAGCGTGATGAGGAATCCGCCCTCGTTGGTCACGCTCGCGGCCCTCCTTTTCCGGCGACGACCAGCTCAGGATCTCCCGACTGGGCCGCCAGCCGTAAGACCTCTGCCGTATGTGGGTGTCCGGGAAACGCCTTGGCCAGCACTCCGATGCCGGCCACCAGATCGGCCGACTTGGGCGCGAGCCGGGTTCGCCGGAAGAATCCCCGCCGTACCAGGATGCGCTCGACCAGCCAGGTCCGGATCGTGGGGCTGTCGAACTGGGCCAGGAGTGCGATGCCCCGGGCCCGGAGCTCCGGTGGACGCAACGGATCGCCGAGCAGCTTCATCAGCCGGGGCAATGACGCCCGGGGCAGTCCGTGCTCCAGCCCGGCCTCGATGCCGCTCCGGACGACCCGATCGTCGGCGTCGGTGAGAGCGCGGTGCATTCCATCCTCACGATCGTCGGAAGACCGCAGCATCAGGCGCAGGGCCTCGAGCCGGACCAGCGGGTCGGCCTCGTCGGCGTATTGCCGGGCGCTGAATCCACCCGGGACCTCGCGCAGGTCCGCGAGTAGTCCCAGCAGGTTGCGGCGCAGATACCACGGGGCCGTATGCAAGCGGGCCACCAGAAGCGACCCGACGCCCGTCCCCAGCTCCGGAAGCCGCCGGAGTATGAGCCAGCGGGTTTCCTGGGATTCGGAGATCGCCAGCGAGTCGAGGAGTCCCTCGGCGGACTCGAGCGTCACCCGGCTCAGAAGGCGGCCGCAGGCGCTGTGGTCCACCGGCTCCTCCAGGAGCACGCGGCGGATCGTGGCGGGTCCGGTGAGGTGGAACCAGATCGCCGGCGCAGCGGCCTCCGCGCCGGGCGCCTCGATCAAGTCGAGCAGCAGCCCGAGCTGGCCGGCACCGAGCATGCCGTCCACCGCTTCCACCACCAGCGGTCCCGCCGCACCAACTTCGAGGGCGACCCGAACCACCCGCTCCGATTCGGCGAGGTTTGTCGCATCGGGATCGGCGTCGGCGTGTTCGCGGCGGCTCAGCTCCTCCAGAAGCCCGGTGTGGGTAAGCGGGTTCGGATCGTCGAGGTTCCAGCCCCGCAACAGACTCTGGATTGCATCCCGGGTGCTGAGGTCGGCCTCCGCGTCACCCTCCACCGATGGCGCCTTGCGGCCTCCCAGCTTGCGCATCAGTCGCAGCAGAAAGTGCGAAATCGTCTGGCCCGTGCTGGCGGCGGCGGATTCCATCAGATCGATCAGCGCCGGCAGCGCCATCCATTCCGAGGCCTCGATCAACCGGTCGATTCCCTCGCGGTGGGTCAAGTCGATGCCCAGGATTTCCGTCAACTCACTGCGCGGAATCCCGGCCATCAAATCGCGAAGCTCTCGCCGGGCCACCACGCCACGGGCCCCGGCATCGCGCACGGCGGCGCGGCCGAATCGCTCGAGGGCTTCTCGGACCGCCGCGTGGGTTGCTCTGTCCCCCCACGTCGAGCGCAGCGCCCGCGCCATCGTGCCGGCTCCGCCCCCATCGAGGGCGGTGCCGGGAGTGGCGGTGAGGCGGGCCAGCTCGGCCCAGAGCTCATCCGGCACTGTAGTGGCGGGAGTCTCTGCACCCCCTCCCGCCATGGCAAGGTGGGTGTACGACAACGGAAGCAGCTCGAGGAACTCACCGACGCGGTCGGGTTCGGCCGGATCGCTCGTTCCGGTTGCCCACCTCGGATCGGTATTCAGACGTTCGAGCAGGATCTCCAGGTCCGGCGCTTGGACGCCCTTCCGGATCACCACCGCGCCGATCTGGCGACGATGCAGACGCTCGGCCAGCTCGCGAAGAACCGGATGGGACGGGTCACTGCCAAGGTCGTCGATGAGCAGTTGACGCCGAGCAACGCCGATGCGAACAAATGGACGAGATTCGAGCGTGGTAGCGAGCTGGCCCAGCAGGGCGTCCCGGGCCTCCGTGCGCATGGGATGGCCCGTTGGGTAGGCGCGATACTTGTGGAGGGCCACCGAGAGTTGAGTCAGGAAACTGCTCAAGTCTGGCGGGAGGACCCCCGTGCGGGGCCTGGGGGCCGTCATATGTCCATAATCATAACCCGTAATGTCTTACACCAGCGCTATCGACGGCGGAGGGCAAAGAGGCTGTCCCAAACGGTGAGCGCCACCTTGGGGCCGAGGTCGGCGTCGACCAGGCCGAGGTAGGCGAAAAAGGAAAGATTCGAAGGGATGGGCGGGGGAAAGCTCGAGATGTCCAGGTCGGTAAAGGTGAGCTGAAACAGGTAGAGCGCATTTGCGTTGTCGAGGAGGCTCGACTGCCGCCGCAGGTACCTCGCCTGTTTCTCTGGTGTCGAAACCACCGTCGAGACCGACACCGACGTCCACCCGCCTTCCACGACCAGGACCGGGAGCCCGCTCGTCCCCGCTACTCGCGTGTAGTAGTCGAGCGGGACTTGCTCGGGCTCCGGCCACGCGGCGTAGGGATAGGAGGAGAGCCCGAGTGCCTGCCCGAAGGAAAAATCGGCCAGATCCTGCGCGATCCCCACATAACCGGCGGCGTGAGGCAACAACCCCCAGGCCGTTTCTACCTGTACGCTGACGAAAAGCTTGGTCGTCGTTCCGCCGGCGACGAGCTCGGCTGCCGCGGCGTTGGCGGCCTGCTTCACCGCCGCATACAGCGACGCTGGTGCCACGGCCCGGATCAGGTTGGTCTCCGCCGCGAGCCCGAGATACTCCGGGTGGATCTGGCTCACGATCGCCGCGGCATACTGCCGGTAAAGCAGCTGGATCGCGGGTTCGGTCAGGCTTCGCTGCGCCGCGACCAGCTCCGGCGCCTCGGCGGCGCGATTGAGGCCGTCGGTGGGATCGAGCACCACCACCACGTGAAGTCCCTTGCCCCGGTAATAGTTCGCGACCTGGAGCGGGTCCTTGGCGACTTCGGTGGCGGCGGTCGAGCCGGCCAGCATCGCCGCCCAGGGAAGCTGGACGTGCATGATGCCGGCGTCGGCCCGGCGGGTCCACATCTCCAGACTGTTGAAGACCGCGAGTCCATCCGGCCGGGGCGGAAGCGGGGAGAAACCCATTCGGTAGCTGCGGGTGGGAGCGTTCGATTCGGACGGTTCGGTGCTGCAGGTGCTACAGGAGGCTAAAGCGACCGCGACGGTGAGCAGTGAGCGGTAAGCGGTGAGCGGTAACCCCTTCGGAAGGCCCACCCGCTCACCGCTCACCGCTCACCGCTCACCGCTGTTCACCCGCACTCGGAGAACCCGCAGACGTGGCACTTCACGCACCCCTCGGCGAACTCGAGCTGCGAGTTGCAGTCGGGGCATGATCCGGCCAGCGTCGGGCCCATCCCCTTCATGATCATCTGCTCGTTGCCGCGCACCACCTGCTGAGTCATCGGAATCGCGTCCATCGCGTTCGGATCCGACGTCGGGAGCAGCTCCTGCTGGATGCCCTGCTTGTCCGAGATGTAGCGCTCCAGCGCGATGCCGACGGCGTCGGGCACCGACATCACCTTGCCGGGGCCGAGGCCGACGACCTTATCGGAGCTGATCCCGCGAAGCTGCCGATGCATTTCGGCGATGGGAATTCCGGAGCGGAGCCCGAGCGAGATGAGCCGGCCGATGGCCTCCACGTCCGCCATCAGCGCGCCGCCGGCCTTGCCGAGGCTCATGAACACCTCGAAGGGCTGGCCCTTGTCGTCCTCGGTGATGGTGACGTACATCGTGCCGAGGGGCGTTTCGATCCGGCGGACCGTGCCCTTGAGCAGGTCCGGGCGGGAGCGCTTCTGTCTCCGCTGCAGATTCTCCGATTCGAGCTCGTGCACTTTCTTCCGCAGCCGGTCGTTCTCGGCCTGCAGCACGGCCAGCTCGCCGGTGATATCCGCGACGATCGCCCGGCGCTCGCTGGTAGTGGCCGTGTCCATCACCTCGTCCAGATCGGCCCGGGCCTCGGACTTGCCGGAGCTGGTGGCGTCTTCCTTCACCTTCTTGGCGGTGGCGCCGCTGGAAAGCACCTGCATGTCCCGGCTGCCATCGCGATACACCGTGACGCCCTTGCAATTCAGCGAATACGCCAGCCGGTAGATCTCGGCCACGTCCGCTTCGGTGGCGGCGTTCGCGAAATTCACCGTCTTGGAGATGGCGGAATCGTTGTGCTCCTGGAATGCCGCCTGCATCCGGACATGCCACTCCGGCCGGATCTCATTGGCGGTAACGAAGACCCGCTGCCACTTTTCCGGGACCGCATCGAACCGGGTGTGCCCGGCCTCCGCGATATTCCGCATCAGCTCCTCGGAGTGCCAGCCCTCCTCCTTGGCGATCCGGACGAAGTCCTCGTTCACGTCGGGCATCAGCACGCCGGCCTGATTCCGCATGAACGCGACCGCGAACAGCGGCTCGATCCCGGAGCTGCAGCCGGCGATGATGGAGATGGTGCCGGTGGGAGCGACCGTCGTGACATTGCAGTTGCGGAGCCGCTGCATCGGGCGGATCCGCTTGCCCGTCGCATCGCGGGCGCAGGTGGCGTCGGGCCCCCAGATGCTCTTCTCCCACTCCGGGAACGTGCCCCGGATGCCGGCCAGCCGCTCCGATTCCACCTTCGCTTCGTGATCCACGAACCGCTGGATCTTGCGGCCCAGGTCGACCGCCTGTTCGGAATCGTAGGGGATGCCGAGCAGGACGAACACGTCGGCCAGGCCCATCACACCAAGCCCGATCCGGCGAATCCGCTGGGCCAGATCGGTGATGGCAGGCAGCGGATAGCTGTTGGCGTCGATGACGTTCTCGAGGAAATGGGTCGAGAGGTGCACCGCGCGCCGGAGGCCGGCCCAGTCGAGATCGGCTTCGGCCACGAAGGCCCCGAGATTGATCGAGCCGAGGTTGCAGACATCGTACGGCAGGAGCGGCTGCTCTCCGCACGGATTGGTGGCCTCGTACGTGCCGAGATGCGGCACCGGATTGTAGTGGTTGGCGCGGTCGATGAAGAACACGCCCGGCTCGCCGGTCTTCCAGGCGCCGTGGATGATCTTCTCCCAGACTTCGCGGGCGCGGAGCTGGCCTACCACCTTGCGGGTGTTCGGGTGGAGCAGGTCGTAGTCGGTGTCCTTGGCGACCGCGTCCATGAAGGCGTCGGTGACCGCGACCGAGATGTTGAAGTTGGTGATCTTGCTGGTGTCGTCCTTGCAGAGAATGAAATCCAGGACGTCGGGGTGATCCACCCGGAGGATCCCCATGTTGGCGCCCCGGCGGGTGCCGCCCTGCTTCACCACGTCGGTCGAGGCGTCGAACAGCGACATGAACGACACCGGACCGGAGGCGACGCCCATGGTGGAGCGCACAATGTCGTTTCGGGGACGGAGCTTGGAAAAGCTGAATCCGGTGCCGCCGCCCGACTGGTGCACCAGTGCCATGGCGGTCAGGGTGTCATAGATCCCGCTCCGGCCGTTGGAGAGCGCATCGTCCACCGGCAACACGAAACAGGCCGACAGCTGCCCCAGCGGCCGCCCGGCATTCATGAGCGTCGGGCTGTTCGGCATGAACAGCCGCTTGGCCATGAGCTCGAAAAACGCTTCCGCAACGGCCGTCACGGCACCTTCGGAGGCGCCGTAGGACCGGTCCGGCTCGGCAACCGTGCGTGCCACCCGCCAGAACAGATCCGCCGCGTTCTCGACAGGTGTCCCGGTCTCATCGCGGACCAGGTATCGCCTCTCCAGGACGGTCATGGCGTTCGGGGACAATTGCAGCGGAACCCGGGGCACGGCAGTTCCCATGGGGACTCCCTCACAGTATGACTGAATTGTAATTGGAATCAGCGGTTACGTCGCGCCAGTCGCCTGCAGGCTCGCTCCTGCAGGCGACCGGCGGGGAGTCCAAAGTAGGGAGGCGACAGGTCCGGTACAATACGCGGGGAACTGTAGCAACGGCGCGGAAAAACGATGTTCACATCACAAATCTGTCACGCCATTGTTACACTATGGCACCAGGATCTCCAGCGGCGCCTCACGACGCACCTCGCGGCCGGCCGAATCGGTCGCCACTACGGCCATCAACCATGAACCGGGCTTGAGCTTGTTGAGCGGCAGGCCAACCCGCCACCGGGCGATGGCATCGCCGCGGGGCAGCCGGGTAACCCTGGCCTGGGCCCGACTGTCCGGGAAGGGGCGCCACTGCAGCGCCCTGCCGGTCTCGACCGCGCCGGGTTCGCGAGGCGCGAGAAGAATCGACAGCAGTGCTTCGCCTCCGGGCGCCAGCCCGAACACCTCGACGGCCAGGTCGACACCCTCGCTGCGGTGGACCACGCCGCCCGGTGCCAGTGCGATCTGGGTGCCGTCGCCCAGCGGGACCGTGAGGCGTCCGCGCCGGCTACCCACGAGCAGGTCTCCCAGCGCGAGCACCCCGGCGCCCGGTGAGGGAACGGCGATCGAGTCCACCCCGAAGGCTGATCCGGCGTGGTCCCCGTACTGGATGGCGGCCTGAGCCGTCAAGCGACCGGGACGCACCGGTACGGCAACCCGCCCCAGCAGGCTGCGATTGGCGGGAACACGGTCACCCGGCTCGATTCGGACCACGGTATCCACCGAAGCCACGACGGTGCCGGCGGTATCCACGGCCACGAAGCGCACCCGGACCGGATACACGAATCCTACCGTCCCGGTGGCCGGTTCGATCGCATAACCCGGAATGGCGAACAGCACCTGGACTACCGGCTCCGATCCGGAGCCGCCGCCCACCGCGAATTCTCCCCAGGCGCCGAGCTCGATCGGGAATCTCATGGCATAGCTGTCGGTGGCGGTCCCCAGCTGAATCCCGCGACGGCCAATCGCCCGTTCGCGCGCGAGATAATCGGTGACCTGCTCGGCGTTTCCGGTGGGTCGCTGCCGGTACAGCGGAGCCAGCGCCGAACGGGACCGCAGGAGCTGTTCGCCGTTGGGGCCCCGATTCGGATTTCCGGCCGCGGATCCGAAGCTCACCGAGGAACGCACGTCGGCCACATCCAGCACGCTCTCGATCAGGCGGAAGTCCCTGGGCGTCCGGGCCGAGAAATGGAGCACCATGTCGGTGCCGCCCCTCCGGTAGCTCCACGACTCGTTGGGATCGACTCCGGGAATCGAGAAGCTGGCCCGGTCGTCCGGTTCGCCGTGCCGGATGAAGACCCGCCCGCGATCGTCGGGCCGCTCCACGCCGTCGGCTCCGATAAAAACGAATTCCTGCCGCGCGACAGCCAGCCGCCGCATGTGTTCGGCGAGGCGCGACCCTTCCGCGCGCAGCTCGACCTTGTCTCGCGTGGTCCAGAACCGGCGCACCATCTCGGCTCGGGCGTAGCCATGCCGCAGGTCGAAGTCGGCCAGCTCCGCGTCCGTGGCGATCGTCAGGAAATCGTTGCGGGCCTCGGCGACGGCTCCCGGATCATCCGAGGTCAAACCTTCGAAGTAGTCGGACGCGCCGGTGAGATCGCCGGCCAGCAGTTTGGTCCGGCCCAGCTCGACCAGGCCGACACCCCGGTCTTCTCCGCTCCGGACCAGAGCCAGAAAAGTGGCCCGGGCCGCCGTGTCACTCATTTCCCGCTGCACCCGGCCCAGCGCCAGGAGCAGGCGCGCCTCGCGCTGGCCGCCGTGAACTTCACGGACGGCACGGCTCAACGCGTCCCGGATGAGCTTGGCTCGTTCGGCGGAGCGGGCCCGCAATGCCTGGCGGGCCAGCTCTTCGAGTCGGGGTGCCATGCCCGGTTCCAGCGCCGCAGCACGACCGAAGGCCTCCTGGGCCCGCATCCAGGCATCCCGGGTCAGCAGGCCGCGACTGTCCTTTTGCGGTGGCATCTGACCACCGAGCGCGTACTCGGCGAGGCCCAGGCCATACCATCCGTACGGCCATTGGGGGGCCAGCTCGGTGGACGCTTTGAATTCGGAGGCCGCGTCATCGTAGTGGGACGCGCCGCTGAGATCGGCTTGACGGAGCGCCAGTTGCCCGAGGCGCAGGTGGAGATAGGCGTCGTTTCGATTCCGCCGGACTTCACCCAGGAGGCGGGTCTCTTCACCGGCGAGCTGGGAGGAGTCGGTCACCATCGCAAGCGAGTCGCGATAGGCATCGAGCGCGCGCCGCTGCTCCGGTGTCTGGGCGAGGAGACTGGACGCCGCGAGGCACAACGACAACAGGGCTCCCGGCCCCGCCGTGCGATGAACCGCGTCCGAGCCCCAGAGCACTCGCGAGACTCCTATGCTGTAGAGGGAGACTTACAAAATGGGGACGCCGTATCGGACCTTTCCCGCACGGTGTCCAGCCGTCGGTCACCGCCATGGATCCGAACAACCATCGCTGCAAGGTACATAACGACTAGGACTTACGGCAACGCGCCGGTTGACGCTCTGGCGGTGCGAGGCCTAGATTGCGACGGACCGACCGCCATCGCCTGTTTCCAGGCCCGATTCGAGGACTCCCGTTTGAAGGTTTGCCCGGTCTGCGGCACCGAGTATGGCGAGGAGGCCGCGTTCTGTTCGCGCGACCGCTCACCACTCCGGGCCACCGCGTCGGGCGTCGCCCCCGGCCTGGTCGGGCAGCTCCTCGGAGACCGCTACCATATAGAGAGCCGTATCGGCGAAGGGGGCATGGGCGAGGTGTACCTCGCAACCCACGTCCTTATGGGTCGCCGCTGCGCCCTCAAGGTCATGAGCCAGGCCCTCAGCCAGAACCCGGATGCCGTCTCGCGGTTCAATCGCGAGGCCACCAACGCGAGCCGGATTTCCCACCCGAATGTGTGCGCGATTTACGACTTCGGGCTCACGCCTGACGGTCTCGTCTACCTGGCGATGGAGTATGTGGACGGCCGCACCCTCAACGCGGTGGCTGAGGAGCGCGGGCCCATGCCGGTGGCCGCAGCCGTGGACCTGATCAGGCAATGCGCCGCCGGGCTCGAGGCCGCCCACGAGCTCGGCATCGTGCACCGCGATCTCAAGCCCGACAATATCATGGTGGTTTCGCGGCCCGATCGTGATACGGTCAAGCTCGTGGATTTCGGCATCGCCAAGGCTATTGCGGGAGACGTCGGGCAACGGGTGACCAAGACGGGGTTCGTGGTCGGCACGCCGGAGTACATGAGCCCGGAGCAGCTGGCCGGAGACCCGATGGATGGACGGTCGGATCAGTACTCCCTTGCGCTGGTCTTCTACCGGCTGATCACCGGGCGGCTCCCCTTCGACGGCGCTTCGATCCAGGAGACGGTAGTCAAACGTCTCACCGACCCGCCGCACCCATTGGCGATGGCGCGGCCCGAGGGCAAGTTTCCCGCCGGTCTTCAGGCAGTGATGGATCGCGCGCTGGCTCGGCGGCCGGCCGAGCGGTACGACACGGTCGGGGACTTCGTCAGGGCGCTTCAGGGCGTAGCACCCGGCGATGCCGAGCGTACCAGGCCGCTCGTCGCGCCGCGCGCGGCAGGGGCTGCAAGCATTCCGCCGACCCGTCGGTTATCGGCGAAAAGCGGCCTCCGCTCAAAGGCCGCACTGGCGGCAGTCGGCGTGGTCGCGGTGGCGCTGGGCGCCTGGGGCGTGGTGCAGCTGACCGGCGCGCCGTCGTCGTCCCCGCCTCCGGTGACGCCGGGCAGTGTGGACACCGGCCGAGTGGGGGCAGTTTCTCCGGCGCCGGTGCCGCCGCCACCGGTGCCGCCGGCGGCGCAACCAGCATCGGTGCCGGGGCCGGCGGTCAATCCCGTGCCGGGGACTGGCGATACCTTGGTATTGCCCGAGCCCGAGGATTTCGACGCTCCGGGCCGGCGGCTCGTGGCTATTCGTATTGCGGGGCGCATTCTGGCCAACGAAAGACAACCGCGCTTCTACCGGGCCCGCGCCGCGGCACTGCTGGCCGATGAGGCGCTGCAACGCAGGAACCGGGTGGAAGCCCTCCGCTTCTACCTCGTGGCCGACAGCCTGTACCCATCGCGGAACTATGCGGACATGATCCAGCAACTACGGGATACGACGCCTTCATGAGCCCAGCCGCCGGTCCCGTCACCGTCACCGTCCGCGCCCGGACCGACCTTGGCCGCACTCGCGACCACAACGAGGATGCATTCCTGGTCGCGGATTTGACCACGAGGACGGTGGATCTCACCAACGGCGGCCCCCACCAGGTGGGTGAACGGGGCATCCTGTTCCTCGTCGCGGATGGCATGGGCGGCGCCGCCGCCGGAGAATTGGCCAGCTCGATGGCAGCCGACCTCATCTTCCGGCATCTGATCGAGAGCTGGAATACCGAGAACGACCCTGCCCCGGAGAACTTCACCCAGCACCTCCGCACCGCGGTCGAACAGGCCAACGAGCGGATTCATCTGTATTCGAGAGAACATCCCGACGTGCGGGGAATGGGCACCACGGCCACGGTGGCGGGCGTGCTCGGCGGCGTGCTTTACCTGGCGCAAGTCGGCGACAGCCGGGCGTACCTGGTCCGCGGGGGCGTCGCGACCCAGCTCACCAAGGACCAGTCCTTGATGCAACGCCTGGTGGACGCCGGCGAGCTCACCGAGGAAGAAGCCGAACACAGCGAGCGTCGCAACATCATTCTTCAGGCGCTCGGTCCCGACGCCCGCATCCGGGTGGATCTCACCTGGCAGCGGCTCAGCCGGGGCGACACGCTGGTCATCTGCAGCGACGGACTGTCCGGCCAGGTGAAGCGGGAGGAGATCGCCGAGCTGCTGAAGAGCCAGGCCCAGGCCGATCTCGACGGCCTCTGCGCCCAGCTCATCGCGGTCGCGAATGAGCGCGGCGGCCCCGATAACATCACGGTGGTTGCGGCGCGATTCGACGGCCAGGGACTTTCCGAACCCGCCGAGGTGGGAGACGCCAGCTACCAGCACTATCCCACCGGTGAACCCGACAGCGACGAAGTCCCGGCACTTCAATCCCCGCCGGCCCCCCCCCCACCGGCAGTCGCCCCGGTTGCCGAAGCCCCTCCGCCGGCGCGGCGCAACGGGTCCCCCACCGTGATGGCCGGCGTCGGCATAGGTGTCCTCCTCCTGCTGTTGCTGCTTTACCTCGTCCTCCGGCGCTGACCCCGCTCTCCATGTACGCTGAGTTCCGGCACCTCGATGGAGCGTGCGCGGGAGAGGTTCGGATCGTTCGGAAGGACTTCGCGACCATAGGCCGCCACCCGTCGGCGGACATTCTCTTCGACGCTGACCACGACCTCGATGTCTCGGGTCGGCATGCCGCGGTGTTCCGCCAGGGCGAAGTCTGGGTTCTTCGCGACCTCGGCAGCACCAACGGCACCTGGGTGAACGGCGTCCGGCTCAAGGGAGACCGGGTGCTCGCGCCCGACGACGTGCTGCGGTTCGGCTCCGACGGCCCCCAGCTGGTGTTTCTCCCCAGAACGGGCGCGCCTCCCACCATTCCCCCGACGCAGGCGGTCATCTCCAAACCGACGGCGCCGCGGCGAGTGCAGGTGGGCTCGACCACCGGGCGCATCGAGGTCGAGGTCCGGCGCCGGCTCGCCGGCTGGAAGCGAGTGGCCATCGCGGCGGGTGTGGTGGCGGTCGTGGCGGTGCTCGGGCTGATCCAGACCCGCAGCAACAAGAGCCTGGCGGAGGCAGAGGAGCGCGAGCGCCTGCTGGCGCGAACCGACAGCCTGCTGGCCCGCATGGAGGCCGCCACGACCAGCGTGGCAAGCCTCACAGTCGCCCTCGCCGAGGCGCACCGGGAAACCGCGCGACTCCGGGCGATCCTCAGCACACCCGAAGTCGCGGGCAAGGCGACGGATTCGATCTCGCGAGTGCTCGCCACGAGCCTGGATCGCCACGAGGCCGTAACCCGGGCGGCTGAGCTGGATCTGGACGCGATCGCGCTGGCCAACAGCGACGCGGTTGGGATGGTCGTGAGTGAATTCGTGGGCGGCCGTCGGGTGGTCGGGACCGGTTTCTCCGTGCGGGTGCGCGGCGACACCGGATGGATTGCCACCAGTCGCCATCTCGTCATCGATTCCGCAGGGCGGCCAGCCGCGAAGCTCGGCGTTCTCTTCAACGGCTCGAGCCAGAATTTCCGGGCCGAGCTGGTCGGCACGGCTGACTCCGCCGACCTGGCACTGTTGGTGGTGCGGGTGGCGCGTGGGGTGCCGGTGGTGCGCACTCTCGGCACGGGCGCCTACCGCGGTGAGCCCGTGGCGATGCTCGGCTTCCCCTTCGGATTCGACTTCCAGCTGGGCGGGGATTGGCGGCGAGTGGGCGTTCGAGTCAGCCGGTTCACCGGGACGGTTCGAGCGGTCGGGCGGGACCGGCTGGAAATCGACGGCTACGGGGTAAGCGGCTCGAGCGGCAGCCCGATGTTCAACGGGGCGGGCGAAGTCACCGGCATCGTCTTCGGCGGCGACCCGGCGTCGGGCGGGCGGACTGTCTATGCGGTTCCGGTGCGGATCCTCGAAGAGCTCCTGCGGAAACTCTGAACCCTACGCCGGTGTGATGGCCCCCAGCACGCGGGGGCCGCGAGCCCCGGTGGCGCGCGGCAGATTGGCCGGCTGGCCGTGCACCGTGAGGTAGCCGAGCAACGCAAACGCCACCGCTTCCTTCGCATCCCCCGAAAAAAAGAGCTCGTCGAAGCGCTGCAGCGGCCTTCCATTCGCGGCGAGCCGCGCGCCCAGCGACCTCCACAGTCCCGGATGGTGGCAGCCGCCGCCGGAGGCCACGACTTCGCTGCCCGCGGGAGTCCACCGCTCGACCGCCCCGGCGACGCTGCGCGCGGTGAGCTCCAGGGCGGTGGCGACACCGTCCGCGCCCGGCACGCGGCCGTGCAGCTTCCGGGAGAAATCGCTTCCGAAGTGCTCCCGCCCGGTGCTCTTGGGTGGTGGCTGCGCGAAGTATGGATCAGCCAGCAGCTCCGCCAGCACGGCCTCATCGGCCCGGCCGCGCTCGGCGAGCAGGCCGTCCCGGTCGTAGAGGAGCGCGGGATCGACGAGGCGCGCGACAGCGTCGATCACCGCCAGGCCGGGGCCGGTGTCGAACGCAAAGCTGCCCTCCTCGACCGCCCGCCGGAGCACCAGCGTGATGTTGGCCATTCCGCCGAGGTTGAGCAGGATCCTGGGGCGATCATCCGCGCCGAAGAGCAGCACGTCGGCCATCGGAACCAAAGGCGCGCCCTGCCCGCCCGCCGCCAGATCCCGGCCGCGGAATCCAGAGACGACCCGAACGCCGAATCGCTCGGCGAGCACCGCGGGCTCTCCGAGCTGCCACGTCACGACCGGCGGCTCATGCCAGATGGTCTGGCCGTGGAACGCAATCAGGTCGAGCGCCGCCGCGGGCACGTGAGCCATCGCCAGCACCTGATCCACCGCCTCGGCGGCCCACTCGGCGATGCGGGCATGGAGCAGCGCCAGGCGGCGGGCGCCGCCGTTCTGGCGATCGATGGCTTCTTCGATTTCGCGCCGCTCCTCGGGGTGATACGGGCGGTGGGCAAAGGCCAGCAGCTCCGCGTGGGTTGGCCCGGTGAGCCGGACCAGCGCGGCGTCCATGCCGTCGAGCGAGGTGCCCGACATGAGCCCCACCGCGAGCGTCGGCCGTTCGGTCACGACGCCTCGACCGGCGGGGGATCACCCAGGATCGGGCGCAGATGGTTGTCATGCCGTGAGAGCAGAGCCTCCGCTTCCTGGAGCGAGCAGCCCTTCGCGGCCATGACGATGGCGGTGCGCACCTTCCCGCCGGCCCCGTCCAGGGCGTTCCGCGCTGCGGCACGATCCACCTGCGCCACCTCCATCACAATGCGCTCACCGCGGTCGATGAGCTTCTTGTTGGTGGCCTTCAAGTCCACCATGAGGTTGCCGTACGTCTTCCCCAGCCGGACCATGGCGCCGGTCGTGAGCGTGTTGAGCGCGAGCTTGGTGGCGGTGCCGGCCTTCATCCGGGTCGACCCGGTTACCACCTCGGGCCCGGTGCGCATGACGATGGTCACATCGCAGTGGTCCAGCAGCTCCTGGGGCGGGTCGGAGCAGGTGAGGAAAACGGTTCGCGCATCCAGCGCCTGCGCCCGGGCCAGGGCGCCGCGCACGAACGGGGTCGTGCCGCTGGCGGCGATGCCGACCACGACGTCGCTCTTGCCGACCTCGAGCGCGTCCATCTGCCCGCTCCCCTGAGCAGGATCGTCCTCGGCACCTTCGACTGCCTCGAGAATGGCCGGGTATCCCCCCGCAATCACCCCCCGCACCAGGCCCGGCGGAGTGCCGAACGTGGGAGGACACTCCGCGGCGTCCAGGATGCCAAGGCGGCCGCTGGTCCCCGCCCCGACGTAGATGAGCCGGCCGCCGCTACGGAAGGCCGCCTCGATCAGCTCCATGGCGCGCGCGATCTCCAGGCGGGCCTCGGCCACGGCACCTGCAACACCCGCATCCTCCGCCCCGATGAGGTCCACGAGCTCGAGCGGGGAGGCCGTGTCGATATTGGCCGTGCGGGCGTTGCGGCGTTCGGTCAGGCGAATCGGCGGAGAGTTGCTCACGCGGGTAAATTAACCCTTTCCTCCGCTCCCCCGTCGAGGCTTCCATGTTCCGTCGTCGCGCGGCGATGCTGTCGCTCTTCCTGCTCACCGCAACAGTCCCGCTGCGCGCGCAGAGCTCCGGCATTCCCGACACATGGCCCATGCGCGGCCGGGCGGTTGTGACCGACGCCGAGCGGGCGGTGGTGGTGTCGGGTCATCCCATCGCCAGCGAGGTGGGTCGCGATGTGCTCCGGCGCGGCGGCAACGCCATCGACGCCGCAGTCGCGGTCGCTTTTGCCCTGGCCGTGGTGCACCCCGAGGCGGGCAACATCGGCGGCGGAGGGTTTCTCATCTACCGCCGCGCGGCGGGTCCGTTGTACGCCCTGGACTTTCGGGAGCGGGCGCCGCTGGCCTCCACCAGAACGATGTACGTCGGAGCCGACGGCAAGCGGACGGGGAAAAGCCACACCGGCCACTTCGCCTCCGGCGTCCCCGGCAGCGTGGCGGGAGCGGTGGAGGCACACCGGCGCTTTGGACGCCTGCCGTGGAAATCCCTGGTGGAGCCGGCGGTCAAGCTCGCCAGGGACGGATTCTTGATCGACGAATACCGGAGCAA
>Ga0070699_100001084_pt1 | contig 25336 bp, 19 predicted proteins | sample KBSK1503metaG_FD_65473 | JGI IMG/M metagenome (GOLD analysis project Ga0070699, IMG submission 65473) | Corn, switchgrass and miscanthus rhizosphere microbial communities from Kellogg Biological Station, Michigan, USA - KBS K1-50-3 metaG | ecosystem: Host-associated > Plants > Roots >...
GTCAATTTCATGAAAGCAGCCACCAAAAACAAACACAACTACTGGATGGTGAAGCAGGAGCCGGAAACTTACTCCTGGGATGATTTCGTCCGCGACGGCAGCACTGACTGGTCCGGAGTGCGAAACTATCAGGCGCGAAACAATCTCAAAGCCATGAAGCCGGGCGACAAAGTGCTCTACTACCATTCGGGAAAGGGAAAGGAAGTTGTCGGGCTGGCTGAAGTGATCAAGGGCGCGTATCCGGATCCGACATCAGACGATCCACAGTGGGTGGCGGTTGATTTAAAACCACTCAAACCATTGGCGACGGCTGTTCAGCTGGCTGCGATTCGTTACGACAAACGTCTGAGTCAACTCCCGCTCATTCGCCAGTCGCAACTCTCGGTGATGCCCTTGACTAAGGATGAGTTCGACGTCATTGTCTCGATGGGAAGCAGTAAAGGACGTAAACGACAGTAACGAGGAGGCTGAATGTTCAAACAACTCGATTACACGATGATTATCGTTTCGGACATGCAGCGCTCGGTTGAGTTTTATCGAGACAAGCTGGGCATTCCGTTGAAATTTCAGTCGCCTGACTGGACTGAGTTCGCCACTGGAACCACGACACTTGCGCTGCACGGCGGCGGTGTTCGCAGTGACCAACCGCCAAGTGGCGATCCGTCGAAGCTGGCCGGTGCTTGTTCGATTGGATTCAACGTGGACGACGTCGATAAAACTTACGAGGAGTTAAAGGCGAAAGGCATCCTGTTCGTGATGCCGCCGACACAGCGCGAAGGGGAAGGCATCAAGCTGGCTGTCGGTTTGGATCCTGACGGCTTGCCGATTTCGTTTGCGCAGTTAATCAGGCACGATGGGTGAGCTTCACTCGAAGAGCTTGCCACTCTGGGGATTTTCTGCCGGCGTCGCCGATTCACTCAAGCGCGGATAAACCTTGAACAGCGGTTCTGGAGCGGGCTGAGATTCTTCCTCCAGAGCCGCTTTAATCTCTATCGCGTTGACCACGCCCTGCCCACGGAAGTGATTGTTAGTGATGACGTAAGTTTCGCGCGTTTGCTTCGCGACCTGTTTGATTCGGACTAACCACGGATCTAACTCATCGAGCGAATAAAGATAGTTGTACCGTTCATGACTGGGCGCCTTATCGCGAAACCAGTTCTGATAGTTTCGGCCATGAAGCCGGACGTAACCGATGGGCGAAGTCGTCAACGCCGCCGGCCGAATCGACTTCGCAAACACCGGCTGATCGATATTGCAGATTCCGACGTCACGCTCCGCGAGCCATTCGTACACCTCAGGGGTATTCCACGAACTATGCCTTACTTCCAGCACGAGTGGATAATCTGAAAACTGTTCCAGCAGTTTAGCGAGATAAATCCGATCCTCAGCCGTGTTCTTGAACGACCAGGGAAACTGAAGCAGCATGGAACCGAGCTTGCCGGCCTTTGCGAGCACGTCGATTCCTGCCCTGAACTCTTTCTCATCCTTCTTCGTCGCTTTACCGCGTTCGTGCGTGAACAGCCGGTGCAGCTTTGCAGTGAAAGCAAACTCCCTGTTCGCCGCGACGCGATTCGCCCACGATTTGGTCGTCGAAGGCGTTGGCGGCCGGTAAAAACTGCTGTTGATCTCGATCGTATTAAAAAACCGCGCGAGATACTCGAGCGGATCAAACGCCTTTCCCGGCTTCTGCGGATACACTATCCCTTCCCAATCTTTATAAGACCATCCGGCCGGACCAATGCGAATGATTGATTTTGCCATTCTATTAACTTAGCCTGTGGCGTAGACCAGCTTGGGTCACAGATTACACAGATTTACAGACGGATTAAACAGAAGGGAGGTGAAGCGATGCGACTGACGGAGATGGTGTCGTGTTCTGGTTGAGCGGCGAAGCTTAGCCCGAGCTTACTCGCTCAGGTTCTGAGCGGGCTACCTAAACAGCCCCATGACCCAAACCTGATTGTCGGTTTCGATACAGCCGACGACGCGGGAGTATACCGTCTTCGAGACGACCTCGCGCTCGTCCAGACGCTCGACTTCTTCACCCCGATTGTCGATGACCCGTACGATTACGGTCGCATCGCCGCGCTCAATTCCATCAACGACGTTTGGGCGATGGCCGGCACGCCCATCACGGCCATGGCGATTACGTGCTTCCCTAAGAAAGGTGTCGATCCGGCGATCCTGCAGGAGATCATGCGCGGCGGCCTGGAGACGATTAACAAGTACGGCGTGACGTTGCTCGGCGGCCACAGCGTCGATAACGAGCAGATCATGTTTGGTTACTCGGTGACGGGTATTATCGATCCCCAAAAAATCGCGACTAATTCGGGCGCACGGCCCGGTGATGCGTTGATCCTGACGAAGCCGATTGGCACGGGCGTGATTTCTACCGGGATCAAAAAGGGAAGAGCCACTGACGCGATTGTTGCTGGTTCAGTCGAAACAATGTTAACGCCCGGCAAGCACGCGGCCGAAGCAATGAGAGAATTTGACGTCAAAGGCGCAACGGACATCACCGGGTTCGCGCTGCTTGGTCACGCGTGGGAAGTGGCGTGCGCCAGCAAAGTCACGCTTGAGATTGATGCCGGTGCGGTACCGCTACTCACCGGCGCGCTCGATCTCGCTGCCGAAGGCATGTTGACCAGCGGCGATAAAACTAACCGCGAATATGTCGGCGCCGGCGTTGAAATTTGCGAAGGAGTTGATGCAAACCTCGTGAAGTTGCTGTTTGATCCACAAACGGCGGGCGGAATGTTAATCGCGATAAATGAGAATAAAGTTGACGCCCTGCTGGCCACCCTTCAGAAAAACTATCCCCAGGCGCGGCTGATCGGCCGCGTGCTTCCTGCCGGCCCCCGTTCGATAATCGTCAACGGCGGCACGTGAGATGAATCTTTCCACCCATTATTATTTTAGGCTCTCGCGAGTTATCATTACTGCGAATCATGGCTTCAACAATTCGAGAGTTTTCAGAGCAGGACACCGTCTCAATCGCGGACCTTTACACCGGCGTGCGCGCGCGCACGATGCAGATCGTCGCGCCACTCGAAATCGAAGACTACGTTATCCAGACGGCTGAATTCATGAGCCCGCCGCGCTGGCACATCGGCCACACCTCGTGGTTCTTCGAGACAGTTCTCCAGGCTCACAAACCCGGTTACCGCGTCTACTCCGAAGACTTTCTCTTTTATTTCAACTCTTACTACGAAGGTTTCGGCGAACGTATCGAACGCCCGAAACGCGGAACAAAATCGCGTCCCACTGTCAAAGAGACGGTCGCCTATCGCAATCACATTGACGAACAGGTTCTCTCGATCCTGCACGCGCCGGATAATTTGCGCGACGCAGAGACAGTGCTGTCGCTCGTGCGGCTCGGCCTCGAACACGAAATGCAACACCAGGAATTGCTTGTTTACGATATCAAGCATCTGCTGTGCGATCAGTTCGCCGCACCGTTGCAGCCGTCACCGCAATCGTCGCGCAAGGTCGAAGGTATGGCAGAGATCGAAGGTGGCCTGATTTGGCTCGGCTACGATAAAGACCAGGCGCCGCGCTCACGCCCGTTTGCCTTCGACAACGAGAAACCGGCGCACCAGGTCTTCATCCGCGACTTCGCGATCGACAAAGCTCCGGTCAGCAACGGCGAGTTTCTCGCATTCATCAAAGATGGCGCCTACCAGAACTTTCGCTGGTGGTTTTCCGAAGGCTGGGAAGCAGTCAATCGCGAACAATGGCGCGCGCCGTTTTACTGGGAGCTGCACGATGGCGAATGGATGATCCGCGACTTTTCCGGTCTGCATTCAGTGGCAAGCAGGAAAGACGAGCCCGTCTGTCACGTCAGTTTTTTCGAAGCATCCGCCTTCGCGAAGTGGGCCGGCAAGCGACTACCGACCGAAGCGGAATGGGAGCACGCAGCGTGTTATGATGGCGCGCGCCAGGCAAAGCACGCATTTCCGTGGGGCGACACAGACCCCGACAGCGGCAACACAAACTTTTTCGAAAACGGTTTCTGGTCGGTAGCGCCTATCGGCGCGTTTCCGAACGGCGCAAACGCCCACGGCTGCGAACAGATGATTGGCGACGTGTGGGAATGGACCACTTCCGACTACGTACCCTATCCGGGATTCAAGTCGGAGTTTGACGAATACAACGACAAGTGGTTCGTGAATCAAAAAGTCTTGCGTGGCGGCTCGTTTGCCACGCCGCAGTTGCACATCAGAGCGACGTATCGAAACTTCTTTCACGCCCACGAGCGCTGGATGACTTCCGGGTTTCGATGCGCTAAAGATCTTTAGCCACGGCTTACACAGTTCGGGCCTACCTAACGAAGGAGAACATCATGTCCCCAATGCTCCGAAGACTGCTCGCCAGTTTTGTGTTCGTGTTATGCGCGACGATTGCAGCGCCGGCGCAAACCGGTGTGCGCAACAACGCTGATTCAGCGCCTGCCGGAGGAACGTCGAGTAAGGCGAAGACTGATGCTGTCAATCCGAAGTACACCACGCCCAAGTCTCCGCTCGATACAGCGTACGGCGCGAAGATTGCCGAGTACACGACCGAGAAGTATTTCCTGACTGAGCTCGTCGATCATCTGCCGGCGTCGGACAAGGTGCCGTCTCCTGAGAAGGTTCTTGGTTACGCAGTCGGAACTCCCAACAAACTTACTTACACCAAGGATCTCTATCGTTACTACCGCGAGCTTGCCGCTGCGTCTCCACGCGTGCGCGTCTTGATGGCGCCGGAAAAGAGCGAAGAAGGCCGCGAGCAAATGCTCGTAATCGTCAGCGATGAAGCAAACCTCGCGAAGCTCGATCGTTACAAAGAGATCACCGCGAAACTTGCCGACCCGAGAAAGCTCTCGGATGCCGAAGCGCAGACTTTGATCGCCGAAGGCAAGCCGTTCTACTGGGCTTCCGGATCGATCCATTCTCCCGAAACCGGTTCGCCCGAGATGTTGATGGAGATGGCTTACCGGCTTGCGGTCGAGGATTCGCCGTTCATCGAAGACATTCGCAAGAACATGATCGTGATGATCACGCCGGCGCTCGAGGTTGACGGCCGCGATCGCATGGTTGACCTCTACAACTATCGCAAAGCTAATCCCGGCAAACCGTCGCCGCCGCTGCTTTATTGGGGCAAATACGTCGCTCACGACAACAATCGCGACGGGCTCGGACTCGCGCTCGCACTCACGCGCAATCAGATGCGCACGTTTCTCGACTATCACCCGACAGTGCTGCATGACCTGCACGAGTCAGTGCCGTATCTCTACACGATGACCGGTACTGGTCCATACAACGCTTGGCTCGATCCGCTTGCCATCGATGAATTTCAGTTACTCGCGTATCACGAGATCGAGGAGATGACGAAGCGCGGCGTGCCCGGTGTGTGGACACACGGCTTCTACGACGGCTGGGCGCCGAACTACATGCTCTACATCGCCACCGGCCACAACGCGATCGGCCGTTTCTACGAGACCTTCGGCAACGGCGGCGCTGATACACGCGAACGTACCTTGCCCGCAAACCAGACGTCGCGCGTTTGGTACCGGCCTAACCCGCCGTTCCCGCGTGTCAACTGGTCCATGCGCAATAACGTCAACATGCAGCAGTCCGCGATCCTCTTTGCGATGAATTTCGTCGCCAAAGAAAAGGAGCGGTTCCTGAATAATTTCTATCTCAAGAGCAAACGTTCGATCGCGAAAGCCTCGAATGAAGGTCCGGCGGCCTACATCATTCCCGGCGACACGCCGCGCCCGGTTGAAGCGGCTGACATGGTGAACCTGCTGCGGTTGCAGGGTGTTGAAGTTCATCGCGCGGCGAAGGAGTTCTCCGTTAAGGATCAGAAATACCCGGCAGGTTCGTACATCGTCCGGATGGACCAGCCTTACTCGCGCATGGCCGACATGCTGCTCGATACGCAGTATTACAACGTCACCGATCCGGCGCCGTACGACGACACCGGCTGGACCATGGGCGCGATGCGTAACGTGAAGACTGTGCGCGTCGTCGATAAGAGCGTGCTCGACGCGCCGATGACCTTGCTGACTGCCGATGCGAAAGTCACCGGCCAACTGACCGGACCCGGGTCAGCGGTCGCGTACGTCATCAATCACAACACTGATAACACGCTCGCGACGCTTCGTTTCCGCTTAAAAGACGTGAAGATAGGTGCCGCCGAAGATTCGTTCAAGATCGGCGATCAGCAGTTCAACAGCGGCTCGTTCATCTTGAAAAAGGACGGTAACCCGCAGGATCTGCGCACGCGGCTGGAGTCTGCCGTCACTGAGCTTGGTCTGAAGGCTGTAGGCGTGGACAAACTTCCGGACGTGAAGACTCACGAGCTCGCTGTGCCGCGCATCGCCATCGTTCACACCTGGACCAACACACAGAACGAAGGTTGGTACCGGATCGAGTTTGATAAGTACCAGATTCCTTACACGTACATCTCCGATCATGTCATTCGCAACACGCCAAACTTGCGCGAGAAGTTTGACGTGCTGATTTTCCCGCCCGTCGGTGGTTCGGCGCAGACGATCGTCAACGGCATGCCGATGCGTGGCGAGCCGATGCCGTGGAAACAATCGACTGTGACGCCAAACTTTGGTAACTCGCCCGATCAGACCGCCGACATGCGTGGTGGTATGAATGTAACCGGCGTGGCAAACCTGCAAAAGTTTATTGAAGATGGTGGTTTGTTTATAACGATCGGCAGCGTGGCGCAGGTGCCAATCGATTACGGCATCACCAGCGGCGTTTCCATTCAACCGGCGGACAAGCTGCAGGCGCGCGGCTCGATCTACAACTCGACGTTCGCGGATCGCAAGAGCCCGATCGCTTATGGCTACGATGCTGGTTTGCCGATCTACTTCAGCCAGTCGCCGCTCTTTCAAGTGGCAGCGGGTGGCGGCGGTGGCTTTGGAGGCGGCGGCGGTGGTGGTGGTCAGGGTGGCGCGAGCGCGCGTGCGTCAGGACGCGGTGGTGTTAACGATCCGGACGTGATCCAGGCAATGCCGCAGCCGCGTGCTGCCGATCCGAACAACCGGCCCGATCCGGATCAGGATCAGCGGGAGAGTCCGTTCTTTGTGCCGCCCCAGCTCAGGCCACGCGTTGTGCTGCGCTTTGCGCAGGATGAGAAGAACCTTCTGATCAGCGGCATGCTGGCGGGTGGGAATGAGCTTGCGAACCGGCCCGCGATCGTCGATGTTCCGGTCGGCCGCGGCCACGTGGTGATGTTTGCGACGAATCCGATGTGGCGACACCAGACGCAGGGCGAGTTCTTCCTGGTATTCAATGCGGCGCTGAACTACGACAACCTGAGCGTCGGGCGCTCCGAGCCACGCGGTGCGGGAGCTCGGCCCAGCACTGTCGATGACGACCAGTAATTATTAAGAAGTTTCACGCAAAGGCGCAAAGTTAAAAACAAGAGGCGCAAAGAGAATCCAAATGCGCCTTTGCGTCTTCCTTTGCGCCTTTGCGTGAGAAAATACCTGTGATGACCACAATCCTGACAGACATCGAAGCGCGCATCTTAGGCTCACTGATCGAGAAACAAGTGACCACGCCCGAGTACTATCCCCTGACACTCAATGCGCTGACGCTTGCGTGCAATCAGAAGAACAATCGCAGCCCGGTCACGTCCTATTCAGAGAACCAGGTAGCGGACGCGCTCGAGAGCCTGCGCGAGAAGAATCTCGCATACGTTTTCTATGGCAGCACCAGTCGTGTGCCGAAATACAAACACGTCATGCCGGAGGTGATGCATCTCACTCATCCGGAGCTGGCGTTGATGTGTGTGTTGCTGTTGCGCGGTGCGCAGACGCTCGGCGAACTGCGGGGCAATGGCGGACGGCTGCATGAGTTTTCCGGTTTGGAGGAAGTTGAGGAAACGCTGAACGGACTCATCTCGCGCGAGCCTGAGCCGCTGGTCGTGCGTCTGCCTCGACAGCCGGGACAGAAGGAAGGACGGTTTGCTCATCTGCTTTCGGGTGAGATTGATGTCGAGGCTATTGCTGAGCCGACCACAGAGCGTATAGTTGTATCGCGGCGCGCTGGTTTGGAAGAGCGAGTCGAGGCGTTGGCTGCTGAGGTTGAGAAGTTGAAGGAGCAGTTTGAGCAATTCAGGAAGCAGTTTGAGTAACACGGATGACGCGGATAAAAAGCGCGGATTAGTTTTTGACCTTTCTGTGGCGCACGTTATAATGCATTTCACGTATGAAACTGGAACTATTCCATCCGGCAGTCGCGCGCTGGTTTGCGCGGAGCTTTCCCGCTCCTACCGAGCCGCAGATACAGGCCTGGCCTGAAATCAAGAAACAGCGGCACACGTTAATTGCCGCACCCACCGGATCCGGTAAAACTCTCGCCGCCTTTCTCTCCGCCATCGATGATCTCGTTCGACTCGGCGTCGAGGGAAAACTCGACGATTCCACCCACGTCATCTACGTTTCGCCGTTAAAAGCTCTCAGCAATGACGTGCAACGGAATCTCCAGGTTCCGCTGGAGGGAATTCAAGCTGAGCTTCAGAGTCTCGGCTTGCCTGAAGTGAACATTCGCACCCTCGTTCGCACCGGCGACACGCCGGCATCCGAACGCACGGCGATGACTAAGCGCCCGCCGCATATCGTCGTCACGACGCCGGAGTCGCTCTACATCCTGCTGACCAGCGACGGCGGACGACGCATGTTGGAAACCGCCCGCACGCTGATTCTCGACGAAATTCATGCGGTCGTCGGCGACAAGCGCGGCTCGCACCTCGCTCTTTCGATCGAGCGCCTCGAACACCTGGTTCGTAAAAATTCAAATCAAGCTGTTTCGCTCGTTCGCATCGGCTTGTCAGCTACTCAGCGGCCAATCGAGGAGGTCGCGCGCTTCCTGGTCGGCGCCGGCAATCTTGACCTTAATAACAATCCGAACTGCGCGATTGTCGATAGCGGTCACGCTCGCAAACTCGACCTTGCCATCGAGCTGCCCGAGTCGCCTCTGGAAGCGGTGATGTCGGGTGAGGTCTGGAACGAAGTTTACGATCGGCTGGCCCACCTCATTCGCCAGCACCACACTACGCTCGTCTTCGTAAATACGCGGCGGCTGGCCGAGCGCGTCTCGCGCCATTTGGGCGAACGACTCGGTGACGAAAACATCGCCGCGCATCATGGCAGTCTGGCTCGCGAGCAGCGTCTGCTGGCGGAGCAGCGTTTGAAGTCAGGCGAACTGAGTGCACTCGTCGCCACCGCTTCGCTGGAGCTGGGAATCGATATCGGCGACGTTAATCTCGTTTGCCAGCTTGGCTCGACTCGTTCCATCGCCAGCTTTCTGCAACGCGTAGGGCGCTCGAATCATACTGTCGCCGGTTTTCCGAAGGGTAGGATCTTTCCGCTTTCGCGCGACGAGCTGGTCGAGTGTGCGGCGATCGTTGATTCAGTGCGACGCGGCGAGCTCGATCAGTTAGAGATTCCCGAGCGCCCGCTCGACATTCTGGCCCAACAGATCGTCGCGGCTGTCGCTCCTGAAGAGTGGTCGGAAGACGATCTCTTCGCGACGATTCGGCGGGCTTATCCTTATCGTAATCTTGAACGCGAACAGTTTGATTCGATCGTACGCATGCTCGCCGAAGGATTCAGCACCAAGCGCGGGCGGCGTTCGACATACCTGCATCACGACGCCGTGAATCAGCGGCTGCGGGGACGGCGCGGTGCACGTCTCGCTGCGATCACTTCAGGCGGCGCGATACCCGACACAGCGGATTACGCCGTGGTGCTCGAGCCGAGTGGTTTGGTTATCGGCTCGGTAAACGAAGACTTCGCGATCGAGAGTTTGCAGGGCGACATCTTTCAGCTCGGCAATACATCGTGGCGCGTGCTTCGTGTCGAGCAGGGCAAGGTGCGGGTTGAGGACGCGCACGGGCAGCCGCCGTCGATTCCTTTCTGGCTCGGCGAAGCCCCGGCGCGCACGCATGAGTTGTCAGTTTCGGTGTCGCGTTTGCGAGAGGAAATTGCGGCGCGGGTTCACGCGGATGAAGACGGATCGGGGGTCAATCTCGAAAGTGCGTTGACCTGGCTCACGGATGAGATCGGGATTTCGCGCTCAGCGGCGGAACAGATTGTTGAATATCTGGCGGGGGCGAAGATCGTGCTGGGCGTTATGCCGTCGCAGGATAATCTCGTGCTCGAAAGATTTTTCGACGACAGTGGCAGCATGCAGCTGGTGCTGCACTCGCCGTTTGGCAGTCGTATAAATCGCGCATGGGGGCTCGCGCTGCGCAAGCGCTTCTGTCGAAAGTTCAACTTTGAATTGCAAGCCGCGGCCACTGAAGATGCGATCGTGCTTTCACTTGGGCCAACGCACAGCTTCCCGCTCGACGAGGTCTTTCATTATCTGAATTCGAAAACCGTGCGCCAGCTTTTGTGTCAGGCTTTGCTTGATGCGCCGATGTGGAATATTCGCTGGCGGTGGAATGTCACGCGGTCGCTCGCAGTGTTGCGCCGGCGCGGCGGCAAAAAGATCCCGGCACAGTTGCAACGTATGGATGCGGAAGATCTGCTCACGGCAATCTTTCCCGATCAGGTTGCGTGCGCTGAGAACCTGCCGACTGGCGAAAGAGAGATTCCGTCGCATCCTTTGGTTGACCAAACGGTCAAAGACTGTCTCGAAGAGGCGATGGACATCGACGGTCTTGAACGTTTGTTGACTTCGATCGAGCGAAACGAGAAAAACCTGTTTGCGCGTGACGTGATCGAGGCGTCGCCTTTGTCACAGGAGATACTGAACGCTCGGCCCTATGCTTATCTCGACGATGCGCCACTCGAAGAACGTCGCACACGAGCCGTGTTTCAGCGTCGCTGGCTCGATCCGGAAACTGCGGCAGACATGGGCAAACTCGATCAGTCCGCAATCGATCGCGTGCGCGAAGAAGTTTGGCCCGAGCCGCGCAATGCCGATGAGCTTCACGATGCCCTCGTTGAGCTTGGTTTTCTGACTGAACCGGAAGGCACTGGCTGGCAGGAGTTCTTCGCCGAGTTGAATGCGGATCGCCGGGCGGCAGTGTTGATTACCGCAACTGAAAAAAGGCTGTGGGTTGCGGCCGAACGTCTGCCGCAGCTCCTCGTCATTTATCCGAAGGCGGAATTGCAGCCGGTGATCGTCGCGCCTGAGAGCGTTGCGCGAGTTAGCTGGGGGTTTGAAGAAGCCCTAGTCGAAATCATCCGCGGACGCCTGGAGGGACTTGGACCAGTCACAGTCAACGATCTGGTGGCATCTTCAGGTCTCAACCAGCTCGAGATCGAGACTGCTCTTCTGAGGCTCGAGGCCGAAGGGTTTGTGATTCGCGGTAAGTTCACACCCGGGACCAGCGAAACCGAGTGGAGCGCGCGGCGTCTGCTTGCTCGCATTCACAGTTACACCCTGAATCGCTTGCGACAGGAGATCGAGCCGGTCGCGAGCACCGACTTCATTCGTTTCCTGCTCGCGTGGCAAAAGGTCGCTCCGGATCACCAGATGGAAGGACCGGAAAGTCTCAAAGCGATTATCGATCAGTTGGAAGGCGTCGAGGCGCCCGCGGCTGCGTGGGAAGGCGAACTGCTTCCGGCGCGCATGGTCGAGTACGATCCCGCGTGGCTCGATGCGCTCTGCCTGTCGGGTGAAGTCGTGTGGGCGCGTTTGACTCCGCTGTCACGATCTTCAGAAAGTAGCGAAAGAACGCGTGGTTCTGGTCCGGTGCGAAACACGCCGATCGCGCTCCTGAGGCGAAAGAATTTCGGGCTTTGGAGCTCGGTTTTTCCACAGCCGGCGCCAACCATCACTGCCGAGTTCTCGACCACCACGCAGCTGGTCTACGATTATCTCGCCACCCGTGGCGCATCCTTTTTCACTGACATCGTCGAGAACACGAAGCTATTGCGCAGCCAGGTTGAGGAAGCGCTTGCTGATCTTGTGGCAAACGGTGTGGTTGTCTCTGACAGCTTCGCCGGACTGCGCGCTCTACTTACTCCCGGTAGTCGTAAGACACAGGCAGCTGCGCGTCGCAAGCACCGGCAACCCGTATACGAGATGGCGAGTGCCGGTCGCTGGTCCATCCTGCAGCGAAATTCCGACCCGCAAACTTTCAACGAGTCTGCTCTGACCGAAGAAGTCGCCTGGGCGTTGTTGAAGCGTTACGGCGTTGTCTTCAAACGTTTACTCGAGCGGGAAGGAATGTCGCTGCCGTGGCGGGTGCTGCTGCGTTTTTATCACCGGCTTGAAGCGCGTGGTGATATTCGTGGCGGACGTTTTGTGGCGGGTATTTCCGGCGAACAGTTTGCGCTGCCGGAAGCAATCGGAATGTTGCGTGCGATCCGTCGCGCGGGTGCACAGGAAAGTTTGATTTCGGTGACTGCCGCCGATCCGCTGAATCTCGTCGGCATCATCGTTCCCGGCAGTCGCATCACCGCACACACCAGCAACCGGATTCTTTATCAGGACGGCGCACCCATCGCTGCGCTCGAATCCGGTGAGACGAAGTTCCTTATGGAACTGAGCCGGACGATGGAATGGAAAGCCAAAGCTGCGTTAGTGCGCAAAGCAACACGTCCAGAGTTGAGAGCTTATCTACAGCGTCCGGCCTAAGACTTTCAAATTATAGTAATAGTGAGTGAGCCTACTTCTCCCCATGCTCCCCAGTTTCCCCATACACCGTGCCGTCCTGACGGACCTGTACGACCAGCCGATCCATCTGCTCCGTCCCGTGCATTGCAAGTCGCGAAGTGCCCGCCCGCTCCGCCGCTGCCGGGCGTTCCCGGCGGACCACCAAATCCTCCTACGCCTGGGGCTCCCCCGCGACCACCACGACCTGAGCCGCCAAAATTTCTGAGGTGAGACATCTCGTAATTCCGTGGTGGAATAAAGATTACGAAATGTGCCGCTTTGCCACCGTTGCCCCCATCGCCACCCTTACCAGCAATGCCGCCGGGACCTCCGGTTCCGGCATTACCACCCGCACCGCCTTCTCCGACGCCGCTGGGGATACATTGACAGCCGATGCCAGAGCCGCCCCGACCGCCGTTGCCGCCTCTCCCGCCATCTCCGCCTCGTCCACCATTTCCCCCATTGCTACCTGGACCACCTTTGCCTATAAGTTGGAAGTAAGGCGCGTCGGTGTTGGGAATCGTGATCGTTTGGTTATGAGCATCAGTTCCGTTATTTCCTTTCGCGCCATCTCCACCGTCTTCACCTGCCAGACCATCGCTGCCCTGACCTCCCATTCCGCCAGCTTTGTCCGCAGCGCAAGCACCAGGCTTGCCGGCGGCACCATTACCACCACTTTCACCCGGTTTGCCGGTTGAGCCGGAGGCAGCGGCAGTAGCTGTCGTACTCGGGGCCGCAGTCGCATTCAAGCCGGCCTCTCCGTCGGCGCCGTTGGTGTTGATTGAGACACTTCCGTTATCGGCCTTTATCGAACTCTCAGCAGGCACTGGGACGTAGTTGACACCTTCGCCACTGGTATCAATGGTGATGACAGTATCAGTGCCGTTCGCGGCGCTTACCGAACTCAAAGCAAATACATGAAGCTCATGCGCACCCTTGATAACGGGAGCACTGCCGTTGAAAATTATCTGCCTCGCGATGACCACCGTATCCGCGTCAATCAGTACCTTCTCAACAAATGTAAGTGTGTCAGCCATCACCACGCCGTGCAGGGGATCGGAATATAATTTTGCCGACTGCATTGCGGGAAACTTCTCGCCGAGTTCCGCACTCAGTTTCTTCCTGCCCCGCGACGTAAAGAGCAGTTCACCCTTGAGGTCGACTTTCTCATCCTTCAGAATCCTGGCGACGCTCTGGATGTTCGCGGACATCGCCTTCATCATCATCGCTTCGTGCTCCGCCGGAGTGATGGGTCTTTGATTTTGCTCCTGTTCACCGCTGCCAGTAACGATGAGATTTGTTGCCAGCAGAAGCACGGCAAAAATCGTTAACGTCAGCGTCAATATTCGCGACATGGTATCGACCGCCTTTGAGGAAGCGCTGTAAAAACATCGGACACGTATCACGCGTGAATCGCCTCAATCAAGTCAATGTTCAATTGAGAGTTCTCAAATCTTCCTCATGTCCGTTAACCACACACGAAATCGTGTCAAACAACTTTCAAGATCTGAGAATGTAGTAGAAATGGGGCATATTGCCGCGAGGGCATGGCAATTGCCAACCTTACTGGCAGGGAGGTTAGGTACATTATGAAACTAGTTTACTCGAGTAAAAAAATTGGTGGGTATTTACTGGCTTTCTTCCTACTGTTCGGAATTATAACAGTCGCCAGTTCCAGTGCTCAGGCACAGTATCCGCGAGGGGATCGCAGAGATGATCGTTACGATCGTCGCGATGATCGCAACCGCGACAGGTATTACGGATCGCAGGCAGCCCGGCAGCAGGGCTACAGCTATGGTATGAACGTGGGCGCCGCTGACGCGCAACGCGGTCAGAGCTTCAGCCCGCAGCGTTCACGCTATTGGAAGAACGCGACTGAAGGCTACAACTCGTCCTATGGAAACAAGGGACAGTACAAACAGGTCTTTCGCGATGTTTGAACAGGGTTACCGGGATGGTTTCCAGCGTTACGCTTATGACCGGCGCGGGAACCGTGGGATCTTTCGTTGGCCCCGGTAAAGGTAAGTAACTGATAATCGGTAACTTGAGGAGGGCGTCCGCAGTGGGCGCCCTTTTTCCTTTCAGAATACGCGTAAACAAAAAGCTGGAATCGGCAGTCGATTGGTACTGCTTTTAGGTAGGATAGGCGTTAATCTAAGTTGAACAAAGGTGCCATGAAATTACTAGCTCAGACAACTCAAACCGTTTCGTTAAAGTTGCCCTTTACGAAACGCCGCCCCTTTAGATACTCGCTGGTCAAGTCAAACACAGCAGTGCCTTCGACGCTCGAGTTTATGCGCGTTAACAATGCAACGGTGCGTGAAGGCAGAGCTCATCGTGTATGGCCGCCCGAGGTCCTGCGGAAGTTTCAAACGGCCGAAATCATCACTGAGCTGCAAACACAGCACTACGTGCTTCGCGACAGAAGCATTTCGCCCGTCGCCCGCTAAAACAGGTAGGTCCTATATACGTATAGGACCTACTTCTTATTCTGCTCGTCGAGCCACGACTTCAGCGGCGCGAAGTAATCGATAATCGCAGTTGCGTCCATCTTGTCTTCACCGGTCATCGCTTTCAACGCCGCGGGCCACGGCTCGCTCGCTCCCATCGCCAGCATCGACTTTAATTTCTCGCCGGCCTTCTTATTGTTGTAGATCGAGCACTGGTAAAGTGGACCAGTGAAACCGGCTTCGCGACACAACGCGCGATGAAATTGAAACTGGAGGATCGCCGCGAGGAAGTAACGCGCGTACGGCGTATTCGCCGGTACGTGATACTTCGCACCAGCATCGAAGTCCTGTTCAGTGCGCGGAACCGGCGGCGCGATGCCCTGATACTTCTCCCGCAAATCCCACCATGCCTGGTTGTAATTTTCCGGCTTCACTTCACCCGAAAAGACTTTCCAACGCCACTGGTCTACCAGATAACCAAACGGCAGAAACGCAACTTTGTCGAGCGCGCGATTCAGCAGGAACGCGATGTCGGCACTCTGGTCCGGCACTTTATCGACCAGGCCGAGTTGCTTCAAATAGGGCGGCGTAACTGACAGCGCGATCGTGTCGCCGATGGCTTCGTGAAAAGCATCGTTGGCGCTTTCGCGAAACAGAAAAGGTTTGCCCGAGTAAGCCATCTGGTAATAGTTGTGGCCCAACTCGTGATGCACAACGGAAAAATCTTCTTCGGTGCTCGAGATGCACATCTTCAGGCGCACATCTTTTTCGTAGTCGATATCCCAGGCGCTGGCATGGCAAACCACTTCGCGATCCGCCGGTTTGGTCAACATCGACCGGTCCCAGAAAGTCGGCGGCAGGGGATCGAATCCGACTGAAGTGAAGAAGCCTTCGCCGTATCGCACCATCTGCTTCGCATCAGTGTTTCTGGCTTTCAAAATCTGCGTGAGGTCGTAACCGCGATCGGCTTCTGCCGGAGCCAGCAGCGGATAGATGTTGCCCCACGTTTGCGCCCACATGTTGCCAAGCAGGTGCGCCGGAATGGGTTTGTCCAACGGCACGACGTTGGGGCCGTACTTCTCCGACAACTTGCGGCGCGTATAAGTGTAGAGCGAGTCGTAAAGCGGTTTGACTTGTTGCCACAAACGCTCCATTTCGGCGGCGAAAGCATCGGGCTCCATGTCGTACTTCGAACGCCACATAGCGCCCGTGTCTTTGAAGCCCATCTCGCCGGCGCCTTTGTTACTCAACTCAACAAAGCGCACGTACTCCTTACGAATCGGGATCGCGATCTGATGCCAGCCGGCCCAGGCTTTCTTCAGCGCTTCGGGATCGCGGTTGTTGGCCATGATGTCTTCGAGATCCGGCAGGCTCAAACACTTTCCGTTTTCGCCGTCAGGACAGTATTTGCCCTTGCCATACTCGCCTTCCATCGAGGCTGCGAGTTTGGTGAGCTCGTTGCGCTCCTTCGGATCTTTCGGTGCCGGAAGCGTTAACGAGAGTTTGAGCAGTTTCAGTTTTCGTTTCGACTCAGCCGGCAGATCGACGTTTTCATATCGTCGTGCCTGTTCGGCGAGCTCCGTGGTGGCGGCGATCAGGTTGTCGTTGGCCTCGGCGGCGAGCGACTCGGTATCGTCCGTAATAAAAGTGCTCTTAACCCAGTCAGCCCGACCCGCTTTGATGTTCAGATCGAGCAGTCGTTTTTCAGCGTCAGCCAGAAACTTCTCGGCCTCGTCTTTAGTGGCGGAACCTGAAGGTGAATTCGGATTATCTGTACACGACATAAGCATTAATCCCAGGCTGAGAACAAAAAATAGAGCGAGCCACAATTGGCGGCTCTGAAGTGTGAAGCTCACCGGAAACCTCCTGCGAAGTCATCTTGTTAGACCACGGTTTGGGGATTAGGGAACTTTAATATAACGAAGTAGCCTGCGTTGCTCAACGTTCCATCCACAGATTACACAGCTTGACGGTTAATAATCTGTGTAGTCTGTGGATGAAATGAGCTGGACCAAACACCTAGAACAGACTACTGAGTAATGCGCGGTAGTAAGCCGGGTGAGGTCCAGCCAGGGTTATCAACGTCGGGCTGCTACGGTGTTACGATGCCCTTCTTAATATTTCGCTGCCACGCTTCGTAATTTCGAATGCGGCGTTTGGCTTGTTTGCGGGTCAGCTTCATTTCCTGGGCTACATAGTCGATGCGCTGAGTCCGATCTTTTTTCTTATCAAAGCGGTCCCCCGGTGCTCTCAAGTAGTACTTGTAGGCGGTGGACCATTCTGCTTTTACTTCTTCGGTGGCTTGAACGCCCCGTGTCTCTGGCATGCCTGCTGGCTCCCTTCAGGAGGATTTTGCTGGGGATTTTACACGGACAGTTTTCGAATTGCGAATAAAAACTGGCCGCAAAGATGCTTAAAATGCACAAAAAGTCCGACGATTCGTGGGGTTATTTACTAATTTCGCTTCAGCCACTTCAGCAGTGACAAAGTGCTCAGCACGATGCCGATGGCGATGATGGCGTAAACGATATAAGTAACCACATCTGAGTTGATAAAGGCGATCACCTGCCGCCCGAAATAGAGCGCCAGCACTGCTTCAACGCCAAATCGTAACAGCCTGCCGAAGAAGACGGCCGTAAGCAGTTGTCCTCGCGGCGTCTGCAAAGCCGAGGCGGTCATCACCGCCGGTGTAAACGGAAACGGCGGCGGAATCAGGGTCGCAATGAAAACCGTCACGCCGGCCTTGTTCTCGAGCTTCGACTTCAGTTTTTCGATTCGCCTCTCACTGACAAAACGCTGCAATCCTTTTTCGCCCGCCTTGCGCATCAGTAAGTCAACTACTAAAACACCCATCACCGATCCGATTGCCGACACTACCACGTAAGCGATCCAGATCAAGCTGTTTCGGTTGGCATTGACTAAAGCGATCAACAACAGATCGTTGCCAAAAGGAAGCACGAGAAATGACGAGTCGAGCGCACTCAGCAGCAACAGACCAAACACGCCCAGGCGCCGGAAAAAATGCAGAATCCAGCCGGAGAAACTGAGAACGAACAGCAAATGCGATTTCAATCGTCGAGACTCCCGTCTACAGTCTTGTTGGTTCAGGCGTAGCGGGGTCTACGATTGGCGGCGGTTGGTCAGGTTCACGAACCGGCGCGTGTGGTTGGGGATTGGAATCCGGCGGCAGGGGAACAGGATCCTGCGCCGGATCGCCAGGGTCGTACGGACTCACTGGAGGGGACCTGGGTTTATCAGTGAAAGTGGTCAACAGTCCCAATTACTCCTGGCTAATGATCCCGCCTCTATTGCCAAGGCTCACGTTGCCAAGAGCGGTTTTTGTGTCGAGCAGTCCCTGCACGATCGCCATGCGCGCCATGATCCGCGCTTCGGGAAACTGAAATCTTCCCGCCAGTGCTTCCGAACGATCAAAATCACTTCTTGCGAGCAGCGCCAATTCCTGACCGTAGCGACCGATCGTGGAGGTCAAACCGTTGCCACTCAGGATCGCCATTTCTCCGTCGCGAAACATATTGATCTCAAAACCACTCAAGATGGCTGCGGCTGAGAGCAACTCGTTCAGTTGACTAATGCCGGGATCCATTACTTCAAAGCTGCGCGCCGGATCGATAGCCGCGAACGCGTGGGCCACTTTCAGTTGTTGCTCGAAATGATCGTAACCAGTCGCACGATGATTCGTGATTTGTCGTGCGTCTTCGAGCACCTGTAGCGCCAGCTTCGGATTACTCTTTTGCGTGTCGTTCGCAATTTGTATCAACAGATCGAGCTTTTCGTTGTCTGACTGTAATCGCGCTGCGGCTTGCCTGACGTCTTCAATGCGAGCGGTTTCGGCTTTCTTCGACATTTCGCGAAAGTCGATGCGCTTCATTACGGCATCGCGAGCGTTGCTTTGCAAATGATCGGTCGCGATCTGGCGCGCGCGGTCAGTATCGCCTTCTTCAAGCGCCTTGTAAGCGGCTTGTTGGTAAATGCGCGCCTGCACTTGCTGCGGCGCCGATGCCGCGGCCTGGACCAGCGCGTCGATCGTGGTTCCATTCTGTCCGTTGAACAGTTGCGCCATGTTCATCATCGAATTGGATTGCATTCCCATTTCCGTCATTTTCTGACGCACCGTCGTCCCTTTCGCCGGCAGATACTGATCGATCATCGGCATCAACGACTGCAATCCGCCCAGCAAACGACGAGCGTTGTTCTGTTCGGTTTGCGCGTCGGTCGGTGGTTGAGGCGTCTGATTGGGACGCGGCAAACCGGGGCGTTGTATGCGTTGACTGTTTGGAGTCGCAGGCGTGGCTTTCAACGCTGCGTCGACGACTGTCGAAAGCAGATCGACATAGGTGCTCTGCTCAAGCACGGAGGGCCAACCTCGCCCCGGTGGTGGTGGTTTCGATGTTGACGCCGCGGTTTCACCCGGCGGGCGTGGACCACTAATAAGCATTGTCTGCACCAGCGCTCCGGCCTGCGAGTTGGTCAGCAGATTCGTGGTTTGCAGCCGCTTCACCACTTTGTCCGCCAACTTTGCAGCGGCATCCGGATCCTGACGGGCCAACTGATCTATGACCTGCGGCAGCGAAAAAGGAAACTGCCCTTTATCCATCATCTGTTCCGCGTTCTGAGCCGCGAGTTTCGGATCGAGAGTAGCGACGCGGCTGAGTAACGCCTGTTCCAGGCCGTCGTCTGACGTAATTCCGGGCCGATTACCACGCCCGTCATCCGTCGGTGGCGGCAGCGGAGGTTTGGTGATCGCGAGCAACTGATATGCGAGTGTTGCATCATGTCGCGCCGCCATCAGCACCAACTCCTGTCGCAACTGGTACGAGCGAAGATTCTGAGGACCAACGGCGTTGGGAACAGACATGCCGTTGCCGCGGCGAGTAATTGACGTCGCCTGCGTGCGGCCCAACTCAGCCACGCTCTCGGCCGCCATCGAAAACAGCGAGCGGGCGCGCGCCTGGTTCTGATCCCAGAGCATGTCGGCGGCATTGATCTGCACGCGGACACGATTCTCCGTAAGGCGCAACGACTGGGTCTCGTCAATGATTTGATCGAGCAAGCGGTAAGCGTTTCGTTCTCGTTCCGCTTTTTCCTTTTCCTGCTCTTCGGTTGAGGGCTGCGGCGCGGCTGGTTGATCTTGTGCGAGTGCTGAAAAACAAAACAGCCCCAGCGCCAGGGTCAAGATGAGTAATCTTTTCATTGGCATTTACCTCTGGGAGAATGCGCGCAATCTTAACACGAGCCGCTATAATCCCGGCATGCAACGTTGCCGGGTCTCGAAAATGCATGACGGAGTGCCTGAAGTCTCCGGCTCGCTGACAGTTTGGAACCGGATCGGGAAGGCGACCGGCGATGATGCGATTTCGCTGCGCATACTCGAGTTTGGACCGGGCGTATCGCCGGTGTTAAGTAATCGAGGTTGTGACGAGGTTTTGTACGTTTTGGAGGGTAGTTGCACGGTCGTTATCGACGGGAATACTTACGAGGTTGCACCGGAAACGGGTATTTACGTTAGACCGGGACAAACCTGGAGCGTCGAGAATTCAGGGCCGGATCTCGTGCGAATCGTGAGCTCGCAATGTCCTGAGTTACACGAAGCCACTGCGTCCAAGCAAGTGACTCCGATCGTGAGGCTTTCGGATCGCAGGGCGCTGCCGACGGCGGATCGCTGGTATCGAGTTTTGGTCGATCAGGATATGGGCAGCGAGCAAGTGACGCAGTTTGTCGGGTCGATTCCGCCGGGACGCGCGCCGGATCATTTTCACGAATATGAAGAGGTGTTGTTTATCCTGCGCGGCGAGGGACGAATGTGGGCCGGCGAAAGCAACACGCCGATTGGACCAGGTTCGTGCATCTATCTTCCAAGACGGCAGGTCCATTGCGTTGAGAACACCGGCACAGGCGAGCTGCGGCTATTAGGTGTTTTCTATCCAGCCGGAAGCCCGGCGGTCCGCTATGAAACCACAGATGAACACGGATCTTAGGACGCGGATTAAGATTCGAAGTCGCGAATGTCGCGGAAGGGTCGATCGGCGTCAGTAAAGTCCGGGCGATAGTAATAAGCGGCGCCATCAAACTCCTGCATCCAGCCTTCACTCATTCCCAACTCTTCGAGCGCGGCCGTAGCTTTCATCCATTCGCTTTCCCGAATCCTGCGCGACAGCAGGACATAACGCTTATTCTCTGCCGCCTGGTGCGTTGGGTAATACTGCGCCATCAGCGAAATTGCCACCCGCGGACTCAACTCATCGCGAATCCATTCTATCGATTCACTCACACTGCCGATGTCGTTCGGCAACACAAGCAGACGCACCACCAGCCCGCGCTTCAATAAACCATCGTCATCAAACACCAGCTCGTCGCCCGTTTGCCGGTACATCTCACGCAAGGCCGCGCGCGAGAATTCCTTGTAGCCACTCACCTTCGAATAGAGATAACCAGATTCATCGTCGGCGTATTTCAAATCCGGGAGGTAAATATCGACGATGCCGTCCAGTAAACGAAGTACACTCACCGCGTCGTAAGCGTTGGTATTGTAGACCACCGGCACGTGCAATCCTTGTTGCGCCGCGATCAGGATCGAGCGCGCCATCTGCGGCGCGAAGTGCGTCGGCGAAACGAAATTGACGTTGTGACAACCACGCGCCTGGAGCTCCAAAAGCATTTCCGCCAAACGTTCGTGCGTGACCTCGTTCTTGAGCTGTTGTTTGTGCGTTTGCGAGATCTGGTAGTTCTGACAATAAACACAACGCAGATTGCAGTTGCCGAAGAAGACATTGCCGGCGCCTTTGGTCCCAACCAGTGGCGGCTCCTCGCCGAAGTGTGGCGTGTACGACGAAACGATTGGCAGCAGGCCCGAGTAGCAAGCCGCGATCTCGTTGTGCAGACGGTTATTCAAACAGTCGCGCGGGCAAACCGTGCAACTCTCCAACAACTGCTCGAGCTCGGCGACTCGGCTTGCGAGCGCCCCACGGTCCAACAGCGCGCGATACGATGGTTCGATTGCGTTACTCATGACGTCTGAAGTGAACGAAGTGCGGTTTGTGTTGTTCGACGATCTCCGCCGGCGTAGCTCGTTTCGATTGTCGCCAGATAAAATCCATCTCGCCGTGAATGGTGCTGAGCGCGAGTCGTGCCTCGAGGATCAACAGGACGCTGCCGTAAAAGAGAAAACAGGCGCCGGCCAAACCCAGCCCGACCGGTATCATGTTGTATCGTTGGCTGCCGGTAAAGGGCACCACGCCAATCGCGACGCTCGTGGCGACAAACATTCCCAAGCTCAGGTAAAAAGTCACCATGCATCGTTGCAGGATGCGGGCGCGACTCGTGAGCTTGTCGAGTTGTTGAAAGATCGACCCCTGTCGTTCCATTTCTGCAGCGCTGCGATCGGCGCCGGCGGCCATATGTTCCAGACGATCGGACAACGCGCGCACACGGTCCACTACGCGCCCGAGTCGCGATGAAGTCGATAAAATCATACTGCCGCAGGCGGAAATCAGGACTGCGGGGGTGATCATCGCCGTCAGTACGGCAATTGCAGCTTCCTTATCCATTAATACTTTATAATCCGGTGAGTTTTGAAATCCTGTCAAATCCACCATGCGCCTCTGGATTTCCAAAAGCAGTGAAGTGCCGATTCGCGAGCAGCTGGTGACACAGATCGTGCTCGGGATTGTCAGCAACGATCTGAAGAGTCTCGAGCGACTGCCGAGCACGCGCGATCTCGCGCGACGTTATCACATTCACGCCAATACCGTGAGTTCTGCGTACCGCGAACTGGCGCGACGGGGCTGGGTCGAGTTTCGCAAGGGGAGCGGCGTTTACGTTGTTCCGCGCAGCGTGGAGACAATCGAGCCAGGGATGGCGTTGGACCAGGTCATCGCGCGCTTCTTCCGAACTTTGCGCGAAGAAGGATATTCGCTGGCCGAGATCCAGGCCGGCATACAGCGCTCTTTGTCAGTGCAACGGCCGGATCACTTTCTGCTGCTCGAAGCTGATCCGGAGCTCCGCGAGATTCTCGTCGCGGAGATCGCGTCGGTGACTGCCGTGAAGGTTAAAGGCGTTGGTCCAACGGAGGTTGATGGAGAGATGACGGGAGCAGCGCCGCTCGTGCTGTATGGTCATCGGGATGAGTTTGCAGATCGGATCAAACCCGAAACGGATCTGATCGTGCTTCACTCGGCTTCGGTGGTGGAAAGGATGCGCGGGCAAACGAAACCTTCGCGTGATGCGTTGGTGGCGATCGTCTCGCGCTGGCCCGAGTTTCTGCGCTGGGCCAGGACGATGCTGGTGGCGGCGGGACTGGATGCCGATGCGCTGAGTTTTCGCGACGCGCGCGAACGCGACTGGGAGAAGGGATTGCGTTCGGCGTCGTTTGTAATTACCGATTCACTGATGGCGCCGCGTATTCCCGCGGGGTGTGAAGTGAAGGTGTTCCGAGTGCTGGCGGAGTCGTCGCTCCAGGAGATCCGGGAGTACGCAGAGCGGTTCTTTTAAGAGTTTCACGCAAAGGCGCAAAGAAGGACGCAAAGGCGCTAAGAAATATTTGCGGCTTTGCGTCTTCCTTTGCGCCTTTGCGTGAAATATTCTTACTGCTTGTCTTTTTGAAACGTGCGGATGTAGTTCACCACGTGCCAGCGTTCTTCTTCACTCATGCGCTTCTCGCCGGCGGGCATGATGCCGTTGATGCCTTTCGAGATCTTCCAGAAGAGTTCGCCATCCGTCATCGCGGCCATGCGTTCCTTGTTCGTCAGGTCGGCGGGTTTGCGACGCAGGCGCGGCATGTTTGCTTCATTACCTGCCCCACTCTCGCCGTGACAGAAAACGCAGTTGCCCTTCGTGCGTTCGAGATAGAGGGTCTTTCCTTTTTCGATCGACTCAGCCGAAGTCGCCACTGGATTCTTGGTTTTGTCCGCATCCTCGGGGAGTTCCCACGTATTTTTCGAGAAGTCCTGCTGGCCGCCACCGGAAGGCGCGGACATTGATCTCGAATCGTTCTGATTCTGATTCCGGTTAGTCGTCGTCGAGCTGTTTGCGTTTTGTGCCGGCGACGCCTTCGTAACCTTAAAAGAAGTCGCAACCATGACTGAAACGACAATTAACAATGAAAACGCGAGTAACGCCAGGCTGAATGATTTTCGCATCGGTTCGATTCTCTCCTTAAATTTGCTTCAACGCGTTCGTTTCTTGCGCACTGGCCGTCGCGGCGCTGGTTTAGTGGCTGGCGCTGCTGTTGCTGCCTTCGGCGCTGACTTCAGCAAGTCGGCAACGACCTTGTCCGGGATATCGGCTTCCACGACGATCTCGCTTTCCCTCGCCGTCAGCTTCAGTGCCTTCAACATCGCCTGCGCGTCTTTGTCAGGCACGGCACTGATTCCCTGTTGCATCAATCCCCAAACCAGGCCCTGAATAATCCTGGCTGTGTCAGGGTTGTCAGCATTCATTGCGCCGCGCAGGTTGAAATTTGCGCCGCTCATTGTAACGGCAGCGTAGAAGTTGCCAAAACGCGTATCGCAGCGCGACTCGCGCGAGGTGTTCTCCAGGCCCATCATTCCGAAGCTCTTGGCAAACGAAGCGAGCGGTGTGCCCGAAGCCGAGATGAGCGCGTTCGGATCGCGCAATAACGACTCCAGCGACGCGGCACTGATGCGCCCGTTACCCTCGGCCGCATCGATTGCCGATTTCAGATAACGCAGGTTACCGACCGCGATCGAGTTGGCAGTCAAAGGTACCAGGCCGATTTCGGCGAACGATTTCAGCATCGGATTCTTTACTGCTTCTTCCGCAATCGGATCGATCTTCATCAACGAAATCGTTTTCGAGCCGTACTTCTCAACTCGCACTTTGTCCTGAAGATAAAGTTGACCGAGCGTCATCAGCGAATCCGAGCTGAAGTCGCCGCCGACCACCACCATCGCATCCGGAGCGACGAAACTGAGATCGCTCGCCGGCTTGTTAAAGCGCATGGCTATCACGATGTACTCGACCGAAGATGGATCGATGCCGGCAGCTTGCTTCAACTCCGCGAAGGCGCCGCGCATTTTCGTCACTTCAGCCGGCTCCATCACCCGGGGCACGGCTTCGTTGATAATGCGTTGCGGGTTGATGTAGATCAGTGTGTCTGCTTCGGGCAGCATGGACAGCGCGGCGTGTGGGTTCTGGGCCAGCGCTTGAATGGTAATTGCGAGGAGAGCGACAGCAGTCAGGGGAATTAGTTTTAATCGCAAATCGGGCCTCCGTTTATCTTATCTGCTT
>Ga0070699_100001085_pt1 | contig 25331 bp, 24 predicted proteins | sample KBSK1503metaG_FD_65473 | JGI IMG/M metagenome (GOLD analysis project Ga0070699, IMG submission 65473) | Corn, switchgrass and miscanthus rhizosphere microbial communities from Kellogg Biological Station, Michigan, USA - KBS K1-50-3 metaG | ecosystem: Host-associated > Plants > Roots >...
TGAACAACCTCCTCTTGTTTCTGACGACGTGCCTCCTCCTGTTTCCAACGACGAACCTCCTCCTGACAGCTCATTTGTGCCGCTGACCGTGTCTGCCCCGGTGGCGCAGGCCCTCGCTGAACTGGTGGCGCAACTGCGGACGGATCGGCATCTCTATCAGGCCGTGCGCCTCGCGCTGGGCAAATGTCAGCGCAACTACCGGCGTGGTCCGGTGACGGCGGTGCTGGATGCACTGGTAGGCGAGCAGGGGGCCACGTGATGGGGCTGTATCCAGAGCCGCTTTTTCAGGAAATTACAGATCATCAAAAGAGGGCGTTTTTGGCGGCCTATGCGCACACCGGGCGCATCACCCGTGCGGCGACGGCGGCGCAAGTGAACTGGCGCAACCATTATAATTGGCTGAAGGATCCCTCCTACGCGCATGCGTTTACTGAGGCCCAGGGGATGGCCGCGGATTTTCTGGAGGAGGAGGCGATTCGGCGGGCAGTAGAGGGGGTACAAAAGCCCGTTTTTTATCGGGGGGAACACGTCGATAATGTCAAGGAATATAGTGACACGTTGCTGATTCTGATGTTGAAAGGTGCGAAACCCGAGAAGTACCGGGAGAATGCGACGGTGAAAGTGGAAGCGGCCATTACCCTGGCTCTCGAAGAACGCACCCGCCAGGCGAACGAGCGGTTGCAGAGGTTACGCCGTGGCGATCTCCCCTCTCTCGCCAGTTGAGGACAGGCTGCTCTCCGATATTTTGAGCTACGCCTATGACCCGGCGGGCTTTGTAAGCTACGTGTTCCCGTGGGGGGAGCCAGGAACCACCCTGGAGCACGAAGCGGGGCCGGACGGGTGGCAGATTGAGGTCCTGGACTATCTCGGGCAGCAATTGATCCAGACCACGGACGCGATTCGGATCGCCATCGCGAGTGGCCATGGCATCGGGAAAAGCTCCCTCATCGCGTGGCTGATCCTGTGGTTCATGTCTACCAAGCCCCATCCGCAGATTCCGGTGACGGCGGGAACTGCGGCGCAGTTGGCCACGAAGACCTGGCGCGAGTTGGCGAAGTGGCATCGGTTGGCGCTCAATAGCCACTGGTTTGACTGGACCGCGACGAAGTTTGCGCGGAAAGGATTTGCGGAAACGTGGTATGCCTCTGCCATTCCCTGGAGCAAAGAACGGGCGCAGTCGTTCGCCGGCACGCATGAAGAGCATGTGCTCGTGCTCTACGATGAAGGCTCGACTATTGACGATGCTATCTGGGACGTGACCGAAGGGGCGATGTCTACGCCTGGCGCTATTTGGGTGGTGCCCGGCAACCCGGAATTGAGTAGCGGGCGGTTCCACGATTGTTTCCATCGGTATCGGAGCCTCTGGAAAACGTGGCAGATTGATGCCCGGACTGCCAAGCAGACCAACAAGCCCGAGATTGCGCGCCAGATAGCGGCGTATGGGGACGACTCGGATTTTGTGCGGGTGCGCTGGTTGGGGAAATTTCCCCGCCAGGCCCCTATGCAGTTTATTTCGGAGGCCCTGGTGGAGGCGGCGCAGCAGCGGGAAGCGGTAGGCTATCATCTGGCTCCTGTGGTGCTGGGCGTGGATGTGGCGCGGTTTGGCGATGACGAAACGGTTGTGGTCAAGCGCCAGGGGCCAGCCGTCACCTACTGTAAAGGCTATCGGGGGCTGCGTACGGATCAGACGGCGGATGTCATTGCGACTCTGCTCCGCCAGGACCAGGCGATTCAACAGGTGTTTGTGGATGTGGTCGGCATTGGGGCGGGGGTGGTAGATCAGCTCTACCGGCTCGGGTATCGGCAGGAGGTCCTAGGGGTGAATGCTGGCGAGGCGGCGACCGAGTTTTACCCAGATACCCAAACGCCGAAGTATTTTAATTTGCGGGCGCAGATGTGGGGCAAAATGAAGGAGTGGTTGGAATATGAAGGCGGCTGTCTACCCCTGGAGCCTGCACAGTTGGGGCACGATGTGGTTGGGCCGCAGTACGGCTATGCCCAGCGGCAACAGATTCAACTGGAGCGCAAAGAGGACATGAAAGCGCGCGGCTTGCCGTCTCCCGATTATGGGGATGCGCTGGCCCTCACGTTTGCCCGGCCACTGCAGGGGGCACAGACGCTGCACCGCCAGCAGTACGCCGTGGCGACCGGCAACCCGCTGGTGACCAGGCCGCAACGGACCGCACAAGCAACAGGAAGACTGTGGTAATGCCCGCCCAATCCCAGGCGCAGCAACATGTGGCCAACATGGCCAGGGCCGTGAAGCACGGCAAGCTCCTCCTCCGCGATGTCCCTGCCGGGGCACGCAAAGCGGTTGAGTCCATGGCGGCGATGCCAGAGAGTCAGCTCGACGACTTCCAGCATGCCGTGCCCCATGCGCCGCAGCGCAAGACGTTGCTCACGAGGTAGCCGTGGCTGAACTGGCGTCCTACAGCGCACGCCTCGCCGCCAGCACGTCGCAGGCCATTCCGGAGCAACTCTTCCGGCGGCTGGACGGCCTGAAGTCGCAGCGCCAGCTCTGGGAGTCGGACTGGCAGGATGTGGTGAATCTGCTGGTGCCGGGCGCTGACGATATTCTCCACTGGCGGGCGCCGGGGCAATCCCGCACCGAGCAGATTTTCGATGCCCGGCCGTTGCAGGCGCCGCAGATTCTCGCGGCGAACATCCAGGGCGGCATCACCAACCCGGCCATGCAGTGGTCCCGGCTGCGCTTCCGGGCCGAGGAACTCAATGCCTTGCAGCACGTCAACGCCTGGCTCGAATCGTGCGACGACAGCATGCGGTCGCTGTATAACGGTAGTAGTTTCTATCAGGCGGCGTATACGTACTATCTGCACCTCGGGGCTTTTGGGACCGCAGCCATGTACGTGGCGCAGGGCCGGCAGACACGGCAGGCTGCCGGGCTGAAGCTTCAGTGCCGCACGCTGTCTCCAGGCAGCTACTGGATTAGCGAGAACGCTGAGGGGCGCGTCGATACGCTCTTCCGTGATTGCTGGTTGACGCCTCGCCAGGCCGTCGAGCTGTTTGGCGACGGCGTCAGTCAACGTACGGCCGAGAAGGTGGCCAGGCAACGGGACATCGATGTCCCCGAGCGCTACCTGCACGCCGTCTACCCGCGTACGCAGCGCAACCCGCGCAAGGCGGACAACCGCCAGATGCCGTGGGCAGCGTGCTATGCCGACTATGAAACGCGGTCGCTGGTGCAGGAGACCGGCTACGAGGAATTTCCGTTTGTGGTCTCGCGCTGGGAGACGCTGGGGCAATCGCCGTACGGCGTGGGGCCGGGCCATCTAGCGCTCCCGGATGTGCGGGTACTGAACAAACTGCGCGAGTTGAACCTGGAGCAACTCGTCCTGTGGGCACGGCCGCCCCTGACCATGCTACGGGAAGGCGTCATTGGCAGCGTCAGCCTGCAACCGTATGCCTTGAACGTGTTGAGCCAGGCGGACGCGCTGAAACCGCTGGACCTGACCGGGCGCCCGGACCTGGTGCAAATTACGGCGCAGGAACTGGTGCAGTCCATTCAGGACCTCTTCTACGTCCATGCGCTCCAGGCGTTGCCGCCCCCAGAAGCGGCCCAGATGACGGCCTTCGAGGTAGCGCACCGACTCGAACTGATGCAGCGGGTGATGGGGCCGGCATTGACCCGGTTGCTGAGTGAGATGTTGGACCCGCTGAGTGATCGGGTGTTTGGCCTGGCGCTGCGGGGCGGGCTGTTTCCGCAGCCACCGATGGAAGTGCTGGAAGCCGCGATGCGCCAGCAGGGGCAACTGGATGTCGAGTACGAAGGCCCCCTGGCACGTGCCCAGCGGGGGAGCGAGGTGCAGTCCCTGGGGCAGATTATCGGCATGTACGGCCAGATTGCCAGCACCACGCAGAATATGGAGGTCCTGGACAACATTGATTGGGACCGTGCCGCACGGGATATTGCCACCGTGACGGGTGGGCAGCGGGTGTGGGTGCGGGATGTGCAGGACGTGTTGCGTATGCGGCAGGCCCGGGCACAGGCGCAGCAGCAGGCGCAGCAGCAGCAACAGTTTGAAGGCACCGCGGCGGCCCTGGGGCGGGTGGCGCCAGCGATCCAGGCGTACCAGGCGCTGCAACCGCAGCAGCAGGCGGCGTAATGGCGTTGTATCAGGGGTCGCTCCAGCAGGTGCAGGCGATTCGCGAGCAAGCGGCGCGCGCCCGGACGCGCCGGCGGGATGTGGCGCAGGCGTATCTGGCGCTGGTGCAGAGCGAGTGGGGGCAAGTGATTCTGGATGACTTAGTGCAGTCTGTCCTGTTACGCCCCAATACCTGCCCGGAGGATGAGGGCGAACGGCGGGTGGTGCTGAAAATGCTGCGGCTCATTGCCGAGGCCCCGGCGGTTCTGGCCGACGAGAGCGCGTAGACCACAACTATAGAGAGCTTTGCCCGCGTCGTTTCGTGCCTAGCTAGCACGAGGCCACGCACGCCATGACAGGCGCACAGGTAGCTACCCCTGTGCGCCTTTTTTTTGGCCGGCTGACGCGGGCAACGAGGAGGACGTATGGCTGAAGAATCCGGCGCCCCTGGCGCATCCGCCCCCGGCGCCCCCACGGGATCCCCCGTGCCAGCCCCGGCAGGGGGAGAGGCTGGCGCGTCTGCCGCCGCAACAGGCGGCGGCACTTCCTTAGTGAGGGACCAGGGCAACGCCAGCCTGCTCGACTGGCGGGCGACGTTGCCCGAGGCGATCCGCACTCACACGGTCTTGCAGCAGTTCCCGACCACGGAGGCCGCCGCGAAGACGCTGGTCGCCCAGGCGGAAATGATCGGGCGCGGGCTCTACCTGCCGCGCGAGGATGCCGACGATGCGGCCAAAGCGGAAGCCCTGGACAAAGTCTATGCCAGGTTGGGCCGGCCCAAAGATGCGGCCAGTTACGCGATCACGCCGCCCGCCTTGCCGGAGGGTATGGCGTGGGACCCGGAGATGGAGCGGCAATTCCGCGAGGAGGCCTGGGCTGCCGGGTTGAGTCAGCAGCAAGTCGAGCGCCTGTTGGCCTTTGAGGGCCGGCGGGCCGCCCAGTTGGGCAACCTCCAGGCCGCCGCTGAGGCACGGAGCTACGAAGAGGGGCAGCAGGCCCTGGCCCGCGAGTTTGGCGCCAGTGCGCCCCGATTACTGGCCAGAGCCCGGGGCTTCTTCGAGCACTTTGGTCGCGGCGCCTTTGGCGGTGAAGCCGGTGTCAAGGCCTGGCAGGCCATTGCCGACAGTGGGCTGGCCAATAATCCGCATGTCATTGCCGCCTTCGCCCAGGCGTTTGACCGGTTGGGCGAAGGCGAGTTTTTCGACTCCGAGTACTACCAGGCCGGGGCCAGCACGCTGGACACGCTGCGGTCCCGGTTTGACGCCCTGACGGCGAAGCGCTACAGCCCTACCGGGGCCACGCCGCAGGAAGAAGCTGAATGGGGCCGACTGGCGGAGCAACTGGACCGGGCGCGGCAACAGGGCGGCGGACGGACACCCGGACGCGCCGCCTAGCGGCCACAGACCGACACGCCTGACAATCTCTGCCCAGAGACCAGGCTACCGCACGGTGAGACGTGCCGCCCAGGAGAGCGCATCTTTAGGGAAGCCGGGCGACCGACAACTCCCTGCCATGGCATGCCCGCTACACAATCAGGGAGTAGCGCATGGCCGGGCCAGATAGTGCCGTAGTTCTTCAGTTCGAATCATCCTATGACTATTTGTATCAGCAGCTGTTGAACCGCTTGCAGCGGTTCGTGCGTCTCGACGCGCAACCCAACAGTATCATGGCGGCGTTTGGCCTGCTGGGGCCAGTGGCCACGCAGGAGATTACCGGCGAGCGGCACGGCTCCACGAGCTGGACGGACTCGCCGTCGAGTCGGCGGTGGGTAGCCAAACGCATGTTCGAAGTGGCGCAGATGCTGGACGTCAACGACGAGCTTGCCATCGTGCTCAACCTCCAGATGGGCTACGTGAACAACGCCGTCGCCTCAATGGAGCGGCTGGCCGATAAACTCATCATTGATGCGGTGACGGGCACGGCGCAGGCCGGCACGTTCGGGACGGATACCGCCACCTTCGACGCCACGGCGCCGGTCGCAGACGGGACCGGGGGCAATCAGATTGCGGTGGGGAGCGCCGGGCTGACCATTGATAAGATGCGTCAGGCGCGTGAGGTGTTCGATGCCCGCGAAGTGGGCCTGGACGGCATGGCGATGGGGATGCGGGAGTTTGTCTGGGTGATGTCGCCCAAGAATCACCAGGACCTGCTGGAGCAGACCGAAGCCACCAGTACGGATTACCTGGGCGTGATTATCGTCAATGGGCAGGAGCAGGCCAACCGCATGCCGCTTGTGCAGGGGCGCATTCCCTACTATATGGGGTTTGACCTCATCATCAGCAACCAGCTCAACACGACGAGCAGCAACCGCATCAATCTGGCGTGGCACAAGCAGGCCATGGGCTTTGCCCGCTGGGGCGGTCAGCGGCGCATCTGGCTGGGCGAATTGCCCGAACACCATCTCGGTAAAGGCATCCTGGTGCAGGAGCATATGGGCGCGGTCCGTATCCAGGACAAAGGGGTGCTGGCGATTGTCTGCGACGAAACCTAATGCCTCCTGAAGGGGAGAAAGGACCCTGTTCATGGCTACGACCTATACCGCCGAATACAACAATGCCTTTGTCGCCGTGCCGCCAGCGCATAACTACGCCTACGGTGCGGCGATCCGGTATTTCCCTTTTAACCAGGTGCGCACCGCTGGCGGCACGGCGAACGATCTGGTGTATGTCGCCAAGCTGCCGCCGCAGGCAATGCTCGACATGTTGCTCTCCTGGGTCAGCTTCAAGGCAGCCACGGCGACGGAGACGCTGGACCTCGGCTGGGATGCGTATCGCGACATGGACGGCACGCTCCAGGCCGCCAGTGCCGGGGGGCTGCTCTCCGCCATTCTCATGACCACGGATGGCGTCTGGCGGGGTGGGGCGCTGATTACCGCCGCCGCCATCGCTCAGAGCCTGCCGGTGGTCTACACCAAGGCGTTCAATAACCGGGACCCGGTACTCATCTATGCCACGTTGAAGGTGGCCAATCCGGGCGCTGATGACGAGCTCCATGGCGCCCTGGCCGTGATTACGCCGTAAGGAGGCGCGCCATGGCGAGTGTCTCCGCTATTCAAATTACTAACAACGCCCTGGCGCAACTCGGGGAAGTGCCGCTCGTGAGCTTTGACGAGGGTACGCAGCTCAGCACCACCGCGCGCGACCTCTGGGCGACAGCGCAAGACGCCGTGCTCGAAGCCCATCCGTGGAATTTCGCCTGTTTTTATGCGGCGTTGCGGCAGCTCAATGACCCGCCGGCCTGGGGCTGGACGTACCAGTACAGCTTGCCCACGGACCCCTACTGCCTGCGGGTGCTGGAACTCGAGCACAATGCCTGCTTTGAGATTGGCGCCGACCGCTACGAAGGGCGGGTGCTGCTCACCGATCAGGCCACCGCCCATGTGCGCTACATCGGGCGGGTAGACGACTTAGGCCACTGGAATGGCCTGGCCGTGGAAGCGCTGACGAAGTACATCGCGGCCTGCCTGGCGCCCTTGGTGACCGGGCAGCAGACCCGCAAAGATGCGCTGCTGGTGGAGTTTCAGAAGCTCCTCCCGGCGGCGCAGGACCGTGACAGCCATGAAGGCACGCCGCATGTGGTGCCCCCGAACCGTCTGCTGGTCGGGGCACGGCTGGGCCTGCGGTGGTGCCCCTGAAGGAGGCAACCGTGTCCGCCTATTTCCTGGCCAAGGCGATTACGCCAGATGCCCCGGATGTGCCGGACTCGAACAAAGTGGTCGGGCCGCCCCCGGCTGCCCCGGCCCCGCCGCCCCCACCGCCGCCACCGACGCAGGCGGATGTCGAGCAGGGGGCCGTGGAAGAGCGCAAGACGCTCAAGAACCGGCGCGGCGTGGCCAGTACGATTTATACCAGTCCTCTCGGGATTGCCACGGTCCCGGATACGACACGGCTGGGAGGCTAGGTGCACGCCTACCGGGTCGAACTGACCTTTGGGGACGGGGAAGTGCGGGAGCACATGTGCGAGCGTGAGCCGGAAAACTGGCAGGGGTGCTGTCTGCTCTATCTCGCGAGCGACACGTATCTGCTGGTGCCCTGGCAGGTGTTGCGGCAGGTGGGTGTCTCCCCGGCCGTGTTGCCGGAAGCGGGAGGCTAGATGCCGCGTACGGTGCAGGTCTACGGCAATTTCTCGGCCGGCGAGCTGTCGCCCCTGATGCGTGGGCGCACCGACTTTGTGCGCTATCAGCACGGCGCGGCCCGCATCGAGAATGCCCTCGTGTTGCTCCAGGGCGGCGTGCAGAAGCGGCCAGGGACCCGCTACGTGGCCACCGCGAAAAGGCCCGATCTGCCGGTGCGGCTGGAGGCGTTTGTGTTTCGCAGTGCCGATGCCCTGGTGCTGGAGTTTGGCCACGAGTATCTCCGTTTCTACAAAAACGATGCGCAAATCCAGGTCGCCGGGACACCGATTGAAGTGGCCACGCCGTATGCGGTGGCCGATCTCTTTGCCTTGCGGCTGAACCAGAAAAATGACGTGGTCTACATTACGCATCCACGCTATGCGCCACGGAAACTCCAGCGCGAGAGCGACGTGAGCTGGCCTTTGAGCACGATCACGCCGAACCCGCCGCCGACCACCGAAGCGGGGATCCAGCCTGCGGTACGGGTGACCCTCAGTGCGACGGTGGGCACGGTGACCTGCACGGCCAGTGAGGCATTCTGGGTGGCCAGCGATCTGCAACGCGAACTGCATGCGGGCGTGGGGCGGGGCGTGCTGACCGGGATCACCGATGCCACGGTGGCCACGCTGCAGATTCTCGATGGTTTTAGTACGACGAGCCTGGCGGCGGGAGCCTGGACGCTGGACGGGTCGCCGGTGGCGCAGCTTAAACCCTCGGACGTTGGCCCGGCGGGCGCCTTGATTACGCTGGCGCTGCGGCAGGTGCAGCCCGGCGCGCCGGACCTCGTCACCAACGGCACGTTTGGGAGCGGGCTGACCGGCTGGAGCAATTATAGCGGGGGCGTGGTGGCCAGTGGCACACATACGGGCGCGGCTAATAGTGCTGTGCTGATTGATAGTGCGGCGGCGTTCACCACGGCGGGGGTGCTGCCGACGCAGCTCCTGGTGAATAGCACTGACGGGAGCTCCGGGCAGGTTGCCGGCGTGGCGCCGACGCAGATTACCCTTGTCCTGGCCGGCGGGACCGACAACGACTTTGATACGGGCGACGCCTACAGCATTACCCAGACCGGCAGTGCCAGTGCACTCAGCGGGGGCTGTACGCTCTTCGGCGGCACGGCAGGCATCGCCTGGATCGAGCAGGCCCTGGCCACGGTGGCCGGGCAGACGTACCGCGTGACGTTCGACGTGTCGGGCAATCCCGTCAGTGTCCAGGTGGGCAGTACCAGCCGTGGCGCCGATCTGCTGGCCGAGTTGTCCTACCCGGTGGGCGGGCAGCGGGCGCTGGTGTTTACCGCCACCGGGGCCACGAGCTATCTCCAGGTGCGCAACAATCAGAACGCCCAGGCCAGCGTCAACAACATCGCGGCCCGGTTGTACGGGGCCGGCGGCTGGCGCACGAGCGACGTGGGCAAGTACGTCTACGTGCATGGGGGTCTGGTACGGCTGATCGGCTACGTGTCCCCCGAACTGGTAACGGCGCAGGTGCTGGACCCGCTGAGCACGGCAGACGAAGCGGCGGCCGGGGCCTGGACGCTGGAGCAGGAGAGCTGGAATGCTACCGATTTGTACCCGGCACTGAGCCGGTTTCACGAGCAACGCTTACTCTTTGCCTCCTCGCCCGGCTTTCCGCAGACCGTCTGGGGCAGTGTCAGCGGGGATTTCGAGAACTTCACCCGCGGCAGTCTGGCCGACAAGGCGTTTGAGTACACGTTGGCGGAAGCGGAAGGCTTGCTGTACTGGATGCTGCCCTCTGAGCAACTCATGTTGGGGGCGGAAAATGGACCATTTCGTATGGTGGGCGACGGCGATGGGCCGATTGTGGCGTCGAGTCCGCCCCTGGTGCGGCGTATCGTCGATCAGGGGACCGGGCCGGTGGAAGCGCTCCGGGTCGGGCTGAGCGTGCTGTTCGTGCAACGCCAGGGGTCTAAGTTGCGCGAACTGACCTTTCAGCAGGCGTCGTATACCTTTGAGGCCCGCGATTTGAGCAGCCTCAGCGGCCATCTGTTGACCACGCGCCGGGTGACGGAACTCCTCTATGCCCCGGAGCCGCTGCCCCTGTTGTGGGCCGTGGGCAGCGATGGCGTGTTGCTTGGCGTGACGTATGACCGCCCGGAGCAGGTCCTGGCGTGGCATCAGCACACCACGCAGGGGATCGTCGAGTCCGCTGCTGTGATTCCCCACCCGACGGCCAATGCGTACCAGACCTGGCTGGCCGTGCAACGCACGATTGGTGGCCAGGTAACGCGCTTTATCGAGGTGTTGGATGACGCCATTGTGGGCGTGGATGCGGCGGTGCGCACGGACGAGCCCACCCTGGCCATGCTGGGGGGCCTGGCGCATCTGGAAGGCGCTCAGGTGCGGGCGGCCTTTGTGCCGGCGACAGGCACCCACTGGGCGACCACGCCGTTGCAAACCGTCACCGGGGGCGAAATCTCGCTGCCGGTGGCCAGTACCAGGGCCTATGCGGGCTTGCCCTACCGCATGGTCCTGGAGACGCTGCCCCCGGAAATCCCGGGGGCGCCGTCGATTCAGCTGCAAAAGAAACGCTGGGACCGGCTCTTTGTGCGCCTCTATGCCACCGGCATCGGGCTGGCGATCAATGGCCAACCGCTCCCCTTTCGCCGCACGGCGCAGGCCATGGATGACGGCGTGCCCTTCCTGACCGGGGATATTCAGTTGCCGCATCTGGGCTGGTCGCTCGATGGGACCTTGACCCTGACGCATGACGAGCCGCTGCCCTGCACGGTCTTGATGCTGGGGGGCGATGTGAGCATAGGGGATCAGTGATGTTCACGGTCACCAGCTTTGCCGTAGCGCATCTGCACCAGATGGACTGGAACGCCGAAGCCCGGACCGGCCTGTTGCGCCTGCCGGACCCCTGGGCGGTGGTGCGGCTGTGGGCACAGCACCCGGCCTATACCCTGTGGCATGCCGAGGTGCCGCAGGTCTGTGTCGGCTGCGTCGAACCCTGGGGGCGGGTGGGCGAACTCTGGGCGGTGATGAGCCGTCACTGTGCCACCTGGACGGTGAGCCTGCAACGCCGGTTACTGACCACGATGCAGGGCTTGCTGGAGCGCCAGATCGTGACCCGGCGGCTGCGCCGGGTGCATGCCACCGCCCGCAAGCAGGCCCGTGCCTCCCGCCGCTTGCTGCGCGCGCTAGGCTTCACGCAGTGCAGCGTCTGGCCGTGCTACGGCCCGCAGGGCGAAACGCTGGTGTGGTATGTGCGCTACCACTGGGAGTGAGCCGTGTCCTATGCCGTGCAGGCAGTGGGCGATTACACCAAGGCCGTCGGACATTTCTCGCAGGGCATTGCCGCTAGCAACATTGCCGACTACAACGCCGCCGTGGCCCGGCAAAATGCGACGCTCAACCAGCAGGCCGATGAGACCGAAGCGCAACAGGCGGACTACAACGCCACCATTGCCGAGCAGGATGCCAGTGTCGCCAGCCGGGCGGCGGCTTTTCGCGAGCAGCAGAGCCGGTTGGCCTTTGCCCGTCAGCAGGGCCAGAACCGGGCGGTCATTGGCGCCAGCGGCGTGACCTATGCCGGCAGCCCGCTGCAAGTCCTCAGCGACAATGCCCTGGAAGCCGAGAAGCAGGCCCTGGTGATCCGGTACAGCGGGGAACTCGATGCCCTGGCCAATCAACGCCGGGCCGCCCTGTTCACCTACGGCGGCGCCGTGAAACGCTGGCAGGGGCGCCGGGCGCTCCTGGTGGGCGAAGAGGAAGCGGCGGGGCAGGAGTACGCCGGGAAGATGGCCAAGATCGCGAGCTACTTCCAGGTGGTGGGCGATATCGTCTCGGGGGCTAGTGGAGGCGTCGGCATGAGCGGCGGGATGGGAGCGGCGGGCGGCGCTGGCGGGGCGGGAGGAGCCTGACCCCATGCCCAACCTGACGCAGTACCTGGCCAATCCCGATCTCTACCCCACCCGGACCGGCGAGCCCACCGGCACAGTGCCGATCCCGGTGGAACCGAGTCCAACGCTGAATCCCGCTGTCGGGCAACAGTTCGGCGCCGGGCTGGTCGGCGTCGGGCAGAGTCTGGAGGGCCTGGCCAGCAGTCTCAACCAGCGGCAAGAACTGGCCATGCGCCAGGCCAAAGCCCGCAATACGCTTCTGGCGCAGGATGCCCTGAATACCTATACCGTTGATCTCGATACGTTTGGTGCCCAGGACCAGCAGAACCCGGACTATACCAACCATGCGCAGCGGGTATTGGACTATGGGCGGCAGCGTATCAGTGAACTGGCACAGCCGATGTCGCCTGGGGCGCGCGAGTTGTTTCACGTCCATGCCGGGCAGCGCCTGGCCGAAGTCAACCGCCAGGCGTTGACGTTTGCCCAGCAGACCATGCTGGCGCAGGTGCCCCGGATCGCCGACCAGACCGATCAGGCGTATATCAACGGCGCCCTGGGAGCCACGGATGACGCCGACCTGGCGCAGAAGACCGTGCAGTATATGCGCAGTATCCAGGGCCTGGTGGACGCCGGACTGATGTACCAGCCGGAAGCCACCCAGCGCATGCAGAAAGCCCAGGAGGCGGTGGAGACCAAGGGCATGCTGCTCAAGATCGACACGGACCCTGCGGGCAGCCTGCTGCATCTGGTGGGCCTGGCGCAGGGGCAGCCCGGCCAGCCGGGGTATCCCGTGCCGCCTGAGAGCCATCTGGCGCCGCTGATCGAGCATGCCCAGCAGCAACTGCGGAGCCAGGTCACCCTGACCGAAGCCCAGCAGGCCGCACAGCACCGGGTGTTGCAGGACAGCCAGGGCCGGCGGGCCTCGGAGTATCGGATGCAGATTTATAAAGTGGGGGCCACGATCCCCGAGCTGGTAGGCCTGCTGGACCCGATCAACACCGACCGCCAGACGCAGGCCCTGGGAGAAGCCGACCACAAAGAGTTGCTGCAAGACGTCGAGCACGTTATGGAGAAAATCCGCAACGACGCCACTAAAGACGTGGACGTGCCGGCGATTGCCAAGGAAGCCCGCTTACGGATCGATATGGCCGAGACGCCGGAGCAACTGGACCGGGCGCGCGATTGGATTCGGAGTAATGCAGAGAGTTTAAGCTCCGGACGCTTTCAGGAGTTGCTGACGAAAGTCGAGACCAAACGCCAGGGCGATGATCCGCTGAACGACGATCAAGTCAAGGAGGGGCGGCGGATTATTCTCGCCGGGGCCTTTCCGGGGGGGATTGTCCCCGCGGTCCTGGACAAGATCGACGCCGGCATCAAGAGCCGCCTCAGTGATGCGGTAGACGCGTATTTCCAGAGTATGCGCGATGTCCACGACAAGGAAGGCGTCACGGCGATGCGCAGCAAGGCGATTCCCACGGCGCGGACCCTGCGGGATGCCTATTTCCGCGATGAGGGCGACGCCCGCCGGGCGGCGTTGCCCCCGGGGATCAAAGACGCCAAGACCTACGAGGCAGCTTTGCGGGGCCTGGCGGCAATGCCTGAACTGCCCTATGCCGTGAAGCGGCAGATTTATCAGCGTATCAAAGAGGCAGGGCTGCCGCATGAAACGCCGGCGCCCGCCGCAGGAAAGACACCGTAATGCCACTGATTCCCGCCACGATTCTCGCCCAGGTGGAAGCCGAAGCGCAGCGCCAAGGGGTGGACCCTGCCCTGGCCCGCGCCGTGGCGCAGGCCGAATCGGGCGGTAATCCCCTGGCGACCTCGCCGAAAGGCGCCAGAGGGGTCATGCAGTTGATGCCAGGGACCGCTGAGCGTTATGGCGTCTCCGATGCCTACGATCCGGGCGAGAACATCCGCGGGGGCGTGGCCTATCTCAAAGACCTGGGCACGCTGTTCCCCGGCAACGCGGCGCATCAGATTGCGGCGTACAACGCTGGCGAAGGGGCGGTGCAGGCGTATCATGGCATTCCGCCATACCGCGAAACACGCACCTATGTGCAGCGGGTGTTGCAGTATATGGGTCTGACGCCAGGCAGTGCCGAGGCTGCTGGGCGCGATCCGGGGATGGAAGCCGACCTGGCCCGCGCCCAGCACCAGGACGATCTCAGCGGCGCCGTGGTGCAGCAATATCAGCAACGCCAGGATACGGCCATGGAAGCGGATATTGCCCGCGCTCAGGGACCGGCGCCCGCCCCGGCGCCAGGGGATGCCGCCATGCAGGCTGATCTGGCGCAGGCGCAGGCCAGGACGCCAGCCGCGCCAGGGACACCGGCGACGGCGATGGACACCGAGTTCCAGCAGGCCGCCAGCACGCCACCGGCCGCCAGCACGCCACCGGCCGCCAGCACGCCACCGGCTGCCCCGGCGGCAGCGGCAGCAACAGTGCCGCGCCACTGGCTGATGCCTGAGGGTAGTACGCTGGGGCAGGCCGTAGGGCAGACCGCCCTCCAGGTGGTCGGGGGAGCCCGCGATGCCTTCGTCCATACCATGCAGTCACTCAATCTCCTCGGAGACTGGATGCGGGAGCACGGCATCGGGCCAGGGGAGACATTGACGATCCCGGTGCCGGAGGTGCCGCATACCAACACCACGGCGGGCGATGTCATCCGGGGCGCGACACAGTTCCTCAGTGTCTTTGTGCCGGTAGCCGGCGAACTGCGGGCCGTCGGGCTGGCCGGGCATGTCGCACAGGGCCTCGCGGCCGGCGCGCTCACCGATTTTGCGGCCTTTAGCGCGCAGGAGCCGCGCTTAGCTGATGCGTTGAACCAGCTCCCGGCGCCGCTGAAAAATCCCGTCACAACGTATCTGGCGCATCAGCCAGGAGACACCGAGGCCACGGGCAGGTTGAAGCGCAGCCTGGAAGGCCTGGGACTCGGGGTACTGACTATGGGGGTGTTCCATGCGGTGGAGAGTCTGTGGGGCCTCCGTACGGCCCGCCAGGCGGCGACGACAGAAATCCAGCAGGTTGCAGGGCAGCAGGGCGTTGCCCTGACAGCACCGGAGATCGACGCGGCCATGCAGGCCGAAATGGCGGCCGCGCAGGCCCGCAAAGCCGCCGATCTGACGCAAGCGCAGCAGACGCTGGCGGCGATCCAGGCCGGCGATGCCGAGGTGACCCGGGCGCAACTGACCCGGGCGCAGGCCGTTATCGCCGGCGATGGCACGGTGGTGCTGGGGCGGGGGCAGCAACCCTTACGCTTTACCAGCGAGCAAGAAGCCGCCACGCATCTGCTGACGCAGCGGGTGGCACGCATCACGGAGCAGGAGTATTACACGCCGCTCAATGCCTTACGACGGGCGATGCAGGACCGCGAGCCGGCCCCCAACCTGGTAGGCAGTACCGATGTCGGTTTGCAGGGCCAGCAACTCCAGCCGCTCACGCCGGCGGCCCCCGAGGTGCCGGTAGAAGGGGGCGCGTCTGCGGTGCCCGGTGTGCCACCGAGTGTGGCCCCCCCGGGCCTGATTGCTCGACGGCTGGCGCCAGCACCCGAGCCGGCGGCGCCGTTGCCCCCGCCGGTCTCTCCGAGTTTCCCGACCGATATCCACCTGGCCGGCGACCAGATCCAGGGGCTTCTGTCTCGTGCAGAGGCCACGCCGGCAGCGCCGGCCATGGGGAGTGCCAGCCAGGGCCTGCCAGCGGCCCCGGAGGTGGGAGTGCCCCGGCGCCTGGCGCGGGCACTGGAACCCGAGCCGCTGCCCACGAGTCAGCCGCTGCCCCAGGGCGCCCTACGCCAGCTCGTGGATGCCCGGACTCCGGACCCGCTGCCAACGTTTCACGCCTTGCCGGCAGCGCAACTGCGGCAACTGCTCCAGGACCGGGCGCCGATTCCTCTCTCGCCCTTCGTGACGCTGGAAGTCGCCCCGACTGGCGTACTGCCGGAGGCTGCCAGCCTGGCTGCCGCTGGCGCCGAAGCCGCCGCGCCTCCCGGGCGCTATCTGCATATCAATTTTGGGCAGATGGCCACCGCCGACGATGTGCGCAGCACCCTGGCCACGGTGGCCGAAATGACCCGCTTGCAGGCCGACACGCAGCGCCGGGGTACCCAGACGATTGCCGATATGGTGGCCGCGTCCCAGCAATCGCGCTATCGCCGGCTGGCAGACATTCTGCAGATTCAGCCCGGCACGGTGCTGAAAGCCGAAGATACCTACGCCGTGATGCAAACCTGGATTACGTCTGCGACCCGGCTGGCCGAACTGCAACAGCGTCTTCTGGCCGGTGAAGACGTGGCTGACGACTATCTGAAACAGTGGATTCTGACCGCCAATATCTCGCCGATTGCCCAGGGGGTCCTCAGTGAACCTGGCCGTACGTTGCGGATGCTGGGGGAAGAAATCCCGGCCACGACGCGGGAGTTTCTGAATGCCTTTACCCAGAAGATTGCCACCAGCCAGGACGCCATAGCGCCGATACGTCCCCCGGCGCTGCCCCCCGCCGCCGAGGCCCCTGGCGGTCTGCGGCCTGGGCAGCTTGCGCCCCTGCCGACTCCGCCTGAGGTCGGGCTCCCGACCCCGCTACGGCTGGACTTCCCGCCGGGCGAGCGTCCCGGGGTGCCCGTGGGGGAGCCGACGGCGACAGCGGTCCCGGTACAGGACGCCCTCGATAAAGCCTTACGGGTGCGGGTCGCGCAGAAGCTGGCTGGCCATCTGGATATGTTGACCGAAGACCAGATGGCGCGCTTTCTCCGCGAAGCCCAGCAGACCAACCAGCCGGGGCTGTTCAATGAAATCCTGTATGGCTCGCTGTTTAGCTTCCCGGCCACCTGGGTCGGCAATGGCCTCGATGGCGCGTACCACACGCTCTGGGCGGTGCCTGAGCGCTATATGGCGGCGGGCATGGGGGATATTGCGCTCCAGGAAGGCAATCAGTTGCTCTATGGCATGGCGCAGGGGCTCAAGGAGTCGTGGCAATACGCCGCCCGGGCCATGGAGACCGGCGTCTCAGCCTTTGGGCAGGAAGGCAAAGTGCCGGTCGCCCGACTCCCGGCGTTCACCTCGGCAGGCCTGGGCTTGCCGCAGGATATCGCCTCGCAGACGCTGGGGCAGCATATTCTGGCTGATTATGTCGATGCCCTGGGGGCGGTGCTGCGCTTTGGCCCGCGGGTGTTGCTGGCCACGGATGAGTTTTTCCATGCGCTGAATTTCCGCATGCAACTGCACGCGCTGGCCTTTCGCGAAGCAGCCCAGACCGGGAAGCGAGGACCCGACCTGCGCCAGGCGATCAGTAAGCTGCTGGATAGCCCGAGCGAGAGCATGCTGGCCGGCGCACGGAGTTTCGCTGAGGAACAGACGCTCAAACAGCCCTTAGACGAAGGCGGCTTTGTGCTGCTGAGCGGCCTCACGGCCAAGCTGGGCGCGCTGACCCAGGAACACCCGGTGGCCAAGCTGCTCTTCCCGGTGCTGAATGCGCCGTTTAACGCCTTCCGACAATTCGGGGAACGTTCCCCGCTCGGGCTCACGTCCCCGACGATCCTGAAGCAACTCTTTACCCGGGAAGGCCCGGAGGCGGCGCTGGCGCGGGCCAAGTTCGGCTTAGGCGCGATGACGCTCTTGACCTTTGGCATCCTGGCGCAGGAAGGCATTCTCCGGGGCAAAGCGCCGGAAGGGCAGCAGGCCACCTGGGCACGGCTGGGGATTCAGGAGAACTCGCTGAATCTGGGGGGGCATTCGCTCTCGTACAATCGCCTGGATGCCATCGGCATGCCGATGGGCCTGGCCGCCGATCTGGTGACCGTGCTCAACCATATCCCCACCAGTACGGCGACGGAAGTGGTCGGGGGCATTATCGCTGCCTTCTGGGACAACGCCATGAGTCGTCAGTGGCTGCAATCGACGGCGGACGTGGTAGACGCTATCAGCGGCGGGGTGGGCGAGACGCAGAAAGAGACCGGCGATGATGCCGCCCGGTGGCTGCGGCAACGCATTCCCAGCCTGTTTGTCCCGAGCGCGGTCGGGCAAATGGCGCGGGCCATTGACCCGGCGCAGCACGAAGTACGCAACGTACTCGATGCCTTTCTGGTACGGATTCCTGGCCTCTCGGAAGGTGTACCGGTGGCCAAAGATCGGTGGGGGCAACCGCGCGAACATCCCACCCCCTGGGGCATGCAGGTGCTCTCGCCTATCCTGAGCCAGGAGCACACGCCCAACCCGGTGGATTTAGAGCTTGAACGTCTGGGCGTGGTGGTCCCTCAGGTGCCGCGCACGATCAATCTGCCCCATGCTGACCGCACGCACCCCTGGCCGGTGGAATTAAGCCCTGAGCAATACGGCCGGTTGCAGGAGTTGAGTGCGGGGATTGGGCTTAAAGGCGTTGACCGTCCGCTCAGGGAGGAACTGGCCCGGCTGATCGCGCTGCCGGGCTACCAGGACCCGCGGCTTAGCGATGGCCCCAGTGGCGGGCGGGCTACGCTGCTCAAGGCGGTCATTCAGCACTATGACGCCGCCGGGATCGCACAACTCCAGGCCGAAGACCCCCAGGTGCGAGCCTTAATGACGGCACGCGATATCGCCTCGCAGGCGGTGCAGTTGCGGCAGACGCCGGCGCCGCTGCAACAGGTCTATGAACGGCTAGGGATTGGGCGGTGAGCCATGCAGATGCCGACGACACCAGGCGACGTGATGGGTGGCCAGCGACAGGACAAACGCTGGGAAGAGATAGCAGCCGGCGAGGACCCAGACCTGGAGATTGAGGGGACTATGCCACCAGGAGACCCAGACATCCGGATGCTCGAGCACCTGCGCGCTGGCCACGCGGGGCGCTTTGTCGAGCGCGCCTTCATGCAGCGCTGCGAGGCTGGCGTGGACGGTGGCAATAAGGGGTTCCATCGGTACCGGGGCGGCCTGCCATTGGGCCAGATGGATAAGGAGCCCCAGGACCCCGAGTCCCCAGGCCAGCATGGCCAGACCATGCAACCGGCGTACAGCCGTCATCGACGCCTCCTGCGGATACGTGTGTGTTGCGAGCGTACAGAAGGAAAGTATACCTCATGAGCGTGGCAAGCCAACCAGGCTGGATTCGGCATACCGGCGATGGCGCCAGCACGACGTTCCCCTATGACTTCTTGCTGCTCGCCGCCTCTGAGCTGGAAGTCTATCTCGACGGCATGGTGACCACGGCCTACAACTTGACCGGGCTGGGCAACCCGGCGGGCGGCCTGGTGGTGTTTTATCTGGCCCCGGCGCTGAGCGTGGCCATTGTCTTTCGCCGCGTCACGGCGACCAGTCAGAATGTCACCCTGGCGACGGCGGGCCTGCTGCCGACCCGGACCCTGGAAGCGGTATTTGACCGGCTGACACTGCTCACGCAGGACCTGCACGAAATCTGCAGCCGTGTTCCCACCCTGGCGCCGTGGGTCAAGGATGCCCTGCGCAACCTGGAGTTTCCACGCCCTGGCATCGTGCCTCTGCTCGGCTGGAATGCCCAGGGGACGGCGCTGACCCTCTACCCGCCCACGGTGATCTATCAGGTGCTCGAGCCGCCCATCGGCCACACCTTCGTGCGGACGGAGGTGCTGTTCACCGCTGCCCACTGGGGCGGGCGCGATGAGATGCGTGCCGCCGGTGCGCTACCGGCTAACAGTCTGATCCTGGGCGTGCCGGTGAGTGTCGAGCAGGGCTTTGGCAACAGCAATGGCCTGACGGGCCTGCTGGTGGGCGATGACGAAGTCGGAGACCGCTGGACGGCGACGCCGCTGGGGCTGGAGATGGGACTCACCACCGATGAGGGCTGGTTCTCGGGGGAGGCACAGGTCCGCTGCAAGACGGCCCGCGATCTGGTCATTCGTGGCGTCGATGGCGCCTTTGATGGCTTTGGCGTCCTCAAAGCCGTGATTCACTCCCGGCAACTCTCGGTGCTGACCGGCATCACCATCACGCCGGCAGCGGGGCAGCGCTATTTCAGTGCCTCCTATACCCTGGCGGCGGCAGATTTCGTCGGGCAGCCGGAGATGCGGGCGGTGGCGGCGCTGCCCCCCAATACGCTGATTCTGGGCGTGCCCGTTCTCGTGGAGAGCAATTTTGGCAGCAGTGGCGGAGCGACGGCGTTGCTGGTGGGCGACGGCCTTGTCGTGGATCGCTGGAGCCGCGAACCGCTCAGCCTGATGAGTGGCACGACGACGGGCGACGGGGATTTCAGCGCCCAGAGCGAAGTGCGGCAAAACAGTGCCGGTGATGTGGTGATCCGTGCCGTTGGCGGCGTCTTCGATCCGGATGGGGTCATCACGGTGGTGATCCATTATCGCACCCTGAGCACGAGTTAGGAGGCGTATGCGTCTCGTAGGACTGTGTATGGTGCTCTGTCTGTGGCTCCCCCTGGCCGCACTGGCGGCGGACGCGACGTGCACGCAGCAACTTGCGGAGCAGCAAATCCTGGTGCAGGTGCTGCGGCAACAACGCGAGCAGACGGAGCAGGACGTGGCCAAGATCGTGGCCCTGCTCAACACCACCCGCCAGGAACTGGCCACGGCGCAACAGGCGGCGGCGAAACCGCCCGGAGAGGCGCCCACGGGCGAGGCGCCGAAGGAACCACCGCAGCGATGAAACGGGTTGTGGTGGCCTTCGGGCTCCTGCTGAGCCTGGCGGGCCTGGTGCAGGCACAATTGACCCAGAAGCCGGTGACCGAAGTCTATGACTTCAAGAACGGCTTCAAAATCCGGGGCGTGCCGTTCACCGGGACGGGCAGTACGCCACTCACGACGATTGTGCCCTCGACGCTGGGCGGGATGGGGACGGATATCCACCTGGTCAGTGCCGGGCATTACCCCAAGGCGACCGGGGCGAATCCGGCCCTGTTTATCGCCTCGACGCTCGGTGCGGCGGGCACCGGGGCCTGTAGCAACACGTTCGTCAGTGGGCTGAATGGCGATGCCCCCCCGACCTGTGGCAATACCCTGGGCGCGCTGGGCCTCAATACCAGTGTGGGGGCGGCGGGGACGCTCCGCAGTGTCCTGGGCGCCAACGGGGTGACCGGACTCGAGATGCAGCGGGCCACCGATACGGCGCCCACCGGAGCGTTTCTGGACTTCCTGGCGGCGAATCGGGCCAGTGCCTTTCGCGTGGACACGACCGGGGCGATTACTGTGGGCAGTTACGCCGGCGTGCCGATTCCCCTGGCCTATCTGAGCGGGCAGCTTGTGCCGTCGCTGGGTGGCCTGGTCTACACCGATGCCAATGGTCTGGCTCTTTTACCAGCACCAGGCACCAGTGGTCTGATCCTGCAATCCATCGCCGGGGATGTGCCCTCGTACTCGACGGCGATCTACCCGATTACGATCACGGCGGATCATGCCCTGGCGTCAGTAACCGATGACATTATCACGCCTCTGGCCCTGACGGATTGCCCGGATACCGCCGGGCAGCACTGGAATTACACCCATGCCAGCGGCATTACCTGCGGCACGTCGGGGGCGACGGCGGGGACGGTCACACATACCGGCACGTTGACGCCTCTGGCTATCCTGCTGGGCAATGGGGGCGCCGACCTGACCGCTCTGGCCGGCAATACGACCACGACGCGACGCTTTCTCCAGCAGACAGGCGATGGCGCCGCCATCAGTAGCACCTCGCTGGTCACCCTGGCGGATAGCGATATCCCCGCGGCCCTGACCGGGAAAACCTACAACGCTCTGACGCTGACTGCGCAGACAACGGGTTTCACCGTCGCCGGGGGCACGACCAGTAAGACACTCACGGTCGATGCCGATATCAGTACGGCCAATGTGGCCCTGCTCACAGCGGCCAACACCTTCAGTAGCGCCACGGGGCAGAGCATGAAGAAGCTGCTGCTGCCAGGCAGTAGTTCCGGCACGCTCACCGTCCAGGCCCCGGCGGCGGCGGGCTCGAATACGTTGACTCTGCCGGGGGGCACGACCGATTTCTCCGCCACGGGTGGGACGTCGCAAGTCGTGAAGCAGACCAGTGTCGGCGGCGCCTTCACCGTGGCACGGCTGGCCTGTGCAGACTTGAGCGATGCAGGCGCCGGCTGTAGCGGGGCGGCGGGTGGGGTCACTTCGCTGACTGGTACGGCGAATCAGGTCCTTGTCTCCGCCAGTACGGGCGCGATTACGCTCAGCGCGCCGCAAAATCTCGATACGGCGGCGGCCTTTCGCATCGGCTCGCTGGGCGTCAATCAGGCGGCCAGTACGGCGGGCTCGGTGGCCCTGATTGCCAGCACCAATGGCATGACGATGTTGTCCCTGCAACGGTTTACCGATACGTCTCCGTCCGGGAGCTTTGCGAATTTTAAGACGGCGGGCGGTAGCACGCTTTTCAGCGTGGATATTACCGGCGCGGTGACCGGCCAGAAGTTCAACAAGCTGACCCTGACGGCACCGGCGACCGGCGCCACGTTGACCCTGGCCGATGGCAAAACATTCACCGTCAGCAACACGCTGACCTTCACGGGCACGGATAGCAGCAGCGTGGCCTTTGGCGCGGGCGGTACCGTGGCCTATACCGGCGTAGACGTGAATACCAGCGGGCAGGTGACGGCCACGCATCTAGCGAGTGCCCTCCCCGTCGCCCAGGGCGGCACCGGGCTTACCAGCGGCACCTCGGGGGGCATTCTGGCCTATACCGCCTCAGGCACGCTGGCCAGTTCGGGCGTCCTGGCGGCGAACCTGCCGGTGATCGGCGGCGGCGCCGGGGTAGCCCCCAGCAGCGGCACGCGTTCGGGCAACACGACCACGTTTGCGACCACCTCGGGCACGCTTACCAGCGGCAACTGCGCCAAGTTCGACGCCAGCGGTAACGTTGTGGACAACGGTAGCACCTGTGGCAGCGGCGGCGGCAACGTCTCGAATACCGGCACGCCCACCAGTGGACAGGCAGCCGAGTGGACCAGCGCCACGGTGATTCAGGGCGTGGCGGTGACGGGCACCGGCAGTTATGCCAAGGCGACGAGCCCGGCCCTGGTGACGCCCACGTTTCTGTTGGCGAGCCCGCCCAGTGGCAACACCATCACGGTCCAGACGCAGACCAGTAATCATGCGTCCTTTCTCTACCTGGCCGCTAAGGGCACCATGACGGCGGGCAATGCCTCAGAAATAGACATCTACAGTACCGACGTGGTGGCCGATGCGACTAATACGGAACAGCTCAGCGTAGGCAAGACGGTCAATGATTTTGGCTATATCCAGACCTATGCTGGCGGCACCGGGGCGGTACGGAATTTCATGATCGGCCCGGCGGAGGGGCTGACCCAGAGCCACGGCCTCTACATGCCGGTCACCAAGTCGGTGACCAATAACAGTGCGGCATCCATTGCCAACCTGACCCTGGCGAGCAATTCCAGTGCGGCGGTGATCGTGAATTACAGTGTGCAGGTCATTGACGCCTCGAACCATATTCAAAACGAAGTGGGCAGCGTGCTGTGCAATGTGGCCAATAGCAACGGCACGATTACTCTGGGCGGCACCAATGGCTGCGTGGTGGCAAAAAGTCAGCCGATTATCTCCGCCTCGGGGGGCACCCTGACCGTGACATGGACTCTGACGGCGGCGAATCCGAGTGTGCTCAAAGTGAATGCCAATAGTTCTTTAACGCCCAGTGCGAATTATCCCAAGGTGACCACGACCCTGCACAGTTTGACCGGGCAGGCGATCACGCTGCAATAACCCGTACAGGAAGGAAAGCTATGCGCTACAGCAGACTCGCGGTCCTTGTCCTCCTCTGGAGTGGCCTGCTGCCTCTGGCGGGGTGTCAGGCGCTGCGCCAGGCGGAACCGGGGATCGAACAACAGGTGATTGCGCACCGGGCGCTGATTGAAAGCGTGGTGCGCCTGGAGACGGCGCATCTGGTCGAGCAGCATCCAGGCTGGGCGCCGGCTCTGGTGACCTGGGGCCGCAGTGTGCAGGCCAGCGTGCAACCACAGGGGATGGACCTGGTGCAACTCGAGCCAGCGCTCATTGCCACCATCGACACCTATAACGTGTGGAATTCGCCGCAGCAGCGCCTTCTGGCCCGCGCTGCTATTCAGTCGATGCTGGACACGGCCTCTGCGGAACTGGCGCGAATGGAACCCCACCCGGGCGGCCTGTTGCTGACTGTGGGCGAAGTCGGGGGGTGGATTGCCTCGACGGCACAACTGGCGCTGCCGCACGATCTACAAAGCCAGACACGCCTCGATACGGCCCGTGCCGATAGGAGCGAATAAATGGCTGTTACCTGGGAAGACCTGTTGCCAGCCCTGTTGCAGATGCTCGAGATTGGCCTGCATGCCGTGAGTGCTCGCGAGGCTTCGGCAGCGCAGCCGGTCACCACGGGGCATGTGGCCACCCTGGCGGAGCCGCATCAAGATGCCTTGCTGCACCTGGCGGATACGGTGCTGGCGCATCAGGCGGGTATCGTTGACCCGGAGCCACCGATGCCGGCGAGCCCGTGATAGGAGTCGCATGGAAACCAAGCCGGCCTATCAGACGACCGAATTCTATCTGACCCTGTTCAGCAACCTGGCGACGCTGGTGACGACGATTGCTGGTGTGTTACCGCCGAAGTATGCCGTCCCGACGCTGGCGGCGGTCAATATCGGCTACAGCATCGCGCGGGGCATTGCAAAAAATGGCATCCCCCACGGCGAGCCACCGGCGCTGGTAGTGACTGACATCCAGACGCATCCGTAGAAGGAGCGAACATGCGGAGACGACTCCAGGGAGCCTTGTGGCTGGCCGTGCTGGCCTGGAGCAGTACGGTCCTGGCTGCGACCTATACCTATACCACGACGCCTCGTGAAGAGGCGGCATTGCAAATAGTCGTCAACCAGACCGGCGCCGCAGACCGGGCGGCGGCCTTTCAGGGTTTGATGAGTCAGCGGCTCGACGATCTGTTGCAACGAGCGATCAGTACCATGAAGAAAACCCTCGATGCCCAGCAAGATGACTGCTTGAGCCAGGGCAAAACGTGGTCGATTACGCAGGGCGCCGGCGGACTCCCACAGGGCGTCTGTCAATAAAGGAGGAAACGCCTGTGAAGTGTCACCGCGCGTGGCTCCTGACTGCGCTGCTTGTCTGCGTGCTGGCTGCCCCAGCCTGGGCGACCACCTGGCATGTGGCCAAGACGGGCTCCGATAGCGTCTCCTGTGCCACCGCTCAGACGTGGAGTACCGGGAGTCCGGGGAATGCCAAACTGACCATTAATAGCGCCCTGGGCTGCCTCACCAATGGCGTCGGGGGCACGCTGGTGCTGCATGCCGGGACGT
>Ga0070699_100001086_pt1 | contig 25328 bp, 19 predicted proteins | sample KBSK1503metaG_FD_65473 | JGI IMG/M metagenome (GOLD analysis project Ga0070699, IMG submission 65473) | Corn, switchgrass and miscanthus rhizosphere microbial communities from Kellogg Biological Station, Michigan, USA - KBS K1-50-3 metaG | ecosystem: Host-associated > Plants > Roots >...
AGGCTGTCGATGTCGGCCGGGGAGTAGCCCAGCTCGGTGAGGATCTGGTCGTTGTGCTCGCCGGTGTCGGGGGCGTGGGTGCGGATCGCACCCGGGGTGCGCGAGAGCGTGACCGGGGGCGCCTGCACCAGAACCTCGCCCAGCGCCGGGTGCTTCACCGGCACCGCCATCTTCAGATGACGGATCTGCTCGTTCTCGTAGACCTGCTTCACGTCGAGGATCGGGCCCGACGGCACGCCCTTGGCGTTGAGCACCTCGACCCACTCCTGGGTGGTGCGCTTGGCGAAGCCCTTCTCCAGCTCCACCGCGAGGGCCTTGCGGTTCTTGGAGCGGTCGGGGGCGGTGCGGAAGCGCGGGTCGTCGAGCAGCGGCTCGGTGCCGAGGGCCTCGCAGAGGCGCCGGAACATGTGCTGGCCGGAGGCCGCGATGTTGAGATGGCCGTCCGCGGTCTTGAACACGCCGGTGGGGATCGCGGTGGGATGGTCGTTGCCGGCCTGGGGCGGGATCTCGTGGCCGATCAGCCAGCGCGCGGCCTGGAAGTCGAGCATGGTGACCATCGCCTGGAGCAGCGAGGTGTGCACCCACTGGCCGCGGCCGGATCGCTCGCGCTCGAGCAGGGCCACCAGGATGCCCTGGGCCAGGAAGATGCCGGCGGTCAGGTCGGCTACCGGGATGCCCACGCGCACCGGGCCCTGGCCGGGCAGGCCGGTGATCGACATGAGCCCGCCCATGCCCTGGGCGATCTGGTCGTAGCCGGGGCGGTCGCGGTACGGCCCGTCCTGGCCGAAGCCCGAGATGCTGCCGTAGATCAGGCGCGGGTTGATGCGCGAGAGGGTCTCGTAGTCGATGCCGAGGCGCGTCTTCACGTCGGGGCGGAAGTTCTCCACGACGACATCCGAGGTCTTAACAAGTTTATGGATGATCTCGATGCCGCGCGGCGACTTGAGGTCGAGGGTGAGCGACCGCTTGTTGCGGTGGAGGTTCTGGGAGTCGAAGCCGCGCCGCGGGAAGTCGCCCTCCACGTCCTCGCGCGCCGAGATCTGCACCACGCTCGCGCCCATGTCGGCGAGCTGGCGGACGCAGGTGGGACCCGAGCGGGCGCGGGTGAGATCGATCACGGTGTAGGGGGCGAGCGGCAGGGTCATCGGGAGCCTCCGGTGGCCGGCATGATCGCGGAGCCGGTCTGCGACTGGGGATTGCGGAGCGGCCAGCGTCCCGCGTCCACCGCGGTGAGGAAGTCGAGCAGCGCGCGGTTGAACAGGTCCGGGTCCTCGAGGTTGATGGTGTGGCCGGCCTTGGGGATGACCACCAGCCCCGACGAGCGGATCTTCCGCTTCATGAAGATGGCGGGCTCGAGGCAGGGGTCGTCCTCGTCCCCGGTCATGATCAGGGTCGGGACTTCCAGACGGCTCATCGCCGCCTCGAGGTCGAAGATGGACGGCCGCGACATCTGCACCCCTCGCATCGTGAGGGCGTGGCCCCTCGCGGACTGGGCCGCGAACTGGTCGTAGAACTCCTGCCAGCCCTTCGGGTCCTTGTCCATGAACTGCACACGGGTGGGGCCCTTGGTGTAGAAGCCGGCCACGCCCACCATGCCGTCGGTCTCGAAGCGCCGCGCCGTCTCCTCCACGTCCTTCCGGAAGCGCTCGCGCTCGGCCGGCACGCTGCCGTAGCCCGCGCCCGCCACCGTGAGCGAGAGGGCGCGTCCGGGATGGCGGAGCCCGAAGTGCAGCACCGCGTAGCCGCCCATCGAGAGGCCGCAGATGTGGGCCTGGGGAATCTTCAGGTGATCGAGGATTCCCAGGATGTCGTCGGCGGCGCGATCCTGCGAGTAGGCGGCGGCCGCGTCGGGCACGTCGGAGGGCGGATAGCCCCGCGCGTTGTAGGCGATGGTGCGGTAGCGTCGGGCGAAGAAGCGCACCTGCAGGTGCCAGCTCTGGTAGTCGCCCGCGAACTCGTGGACGAAGATCAGGGGCGCGCCCTCGCCCGTCTCCTCGTAGAACAGCTTGACCCCGCCGACGTCGGCGAACGGCATGGCTTTGGCTCCGATCCGGGTAACGGTCCTGCGGATTGTACAACAGGGGCCGGATCGCGTGCCCGTACGCCTAGAAGCCCCAGCCCGCCCCGAGGATGAAGCGCTGGTCGGTCCGGTTCCGCCCGGGGGCCGGCGTCGAGTCGTAGCGGTACTCGTGCCGCAGCTCCGCGAAGAGCCCCTTCCAGACCGTCAGGCGGGCCCCGGTGTCGATGTTGAGCAGGAAATCGCCGCTGAAATCCTCGAAGCTCGGCAGGTACTCGAGCTTGTGGTAGAGGAGGAGCGGCTCGACCGGCCTGCCGTCGATGGAGTAGGCGAAGCGCGGCCCGAAGAACTCCTTGGTGCCGGTCCGCTTGAAGTTCTCGTACACCCACGCCAGGCCGACCTCGGTCGAGAGGTTGAACCGGGGCCCCTCGAACCACTGGTAGCCGACGCCCGCGCCGGGCGCCAGCCGCAGCTCCAGATCGGCCACCCCGTCGCGCTCCGCCTTGACCACCAGGTAGCCGTAGACCTTCTTGGTGAAGAAGTGATCGTACTTGGCGAAGCCCATCGCGTAATCGATCGTGGTGGTCCTGAGGCGGGTGTCCGGATTCTCCTGCCGGCCGAAGGAGTATTCGGCGCCGAAGGTGAGGCGGTCGTCCGGCCAGCGCTTCGAGAGCGCCGCACGCGCCCCGACCTGCTCGGTCACCGAGTTGCCGGAGGTGAACAGGCCGTTCACCGAGATCGAGCCGGTCCAGGCCGGCGGCGGCGGGTTGATCACGGTGATGTCGGCGATGGGCAGGGGCGCGGGCGACGCGCCCGCCGGCGCGCTCTGCACGTACCGGTCCGGGCCCGGGGCTACGCCGGTGGCGACGGGGGGCTGCTCCTTGACGCCGACCTGGACCGGCTGGTCGGTGGAGAAGGTCTTCACCTTGGTGAGATCGACGACCACGTCGCCGGCGGCCTCGGTCTTGATCGTGAGCTTGCCGCCGGTCGCGGTGACGATCTTGCCGGTGAGGCGGTCGCCGTTGAGGAACTGGACCTCGTCGCCCGCCGCCGGACCGGCGGGGGCTAAGAGCAGGCCGAGCATCGAGCCAAGCATCGTGAAATGGATGATCGTCCGCCCCGGAAGCATGTGGACGCCTCGCTTGGATGAGATGAGAGTGAGCTTCCCCTGCGCCGCTCGTTGTCTCGTAGAGACCCCGCGATCCGTGCATTTGACAAGGTGGTCGGGGGGGCCCACAATCGCCCCGCCGAGCCTCAGATCGCCACGCTCTCCCCGTCGGGCCGGGCGCCCGGGAAAGGTTCTCCGACATGCGAGCCACGACGCGCTTGCGCCAGATGCTCAAGGCCCCCGGCATCATCGTCGCGCCGGGCGCCTACGATGGATTCTCCGCGCGGCTGATCGAGGCGGCGGGCTTCCAGGCCGTCTACATGACCGGGGCGGGGACCGCCGCCTCGCACCTGGGGCAGCCCGACCTGGGCCTGGCCACCCTCACCGAGATGGCGAATCACGCGGGGCACCTCGCCTCCGCGGTCTCGCTGCCGGTGATCGCGGACGCGGACACCGGCTACGGCAACGCGCTCAACGTGGTCCGCACCGTGCGCGAGTACGAGAAGGCGGGGGTGGCGGGACTCCACATCGAGGACCAGGTGGCGCCCAAGAAGTGCGGGCACATCGCGGGGAAGCAGGTGATCCCCACCGAGGAGTTCTGCGACAAGATCCGGGCCGCCTCCGAGTACCGCACCGATCCCGACTTCGTCATCATCGCCCGCACCGACGCCCGCGCGGTCACCTCGCTCGACGACGCGATCGACCGCGGCAACCGCTACGCGGCGGCGGGGGCCGACGTCATCTTCTTCGAGGCGCCCCAGACCGAGGACGAGATCCGCCGGGTGGCCCGCGAGATCAAGGCCCCGCTGCTGGCCAACATGGTCATCGGCGGCAAGACCCCCGCGATCAAGGTGGCCGAGCTCGAGCGCATCGGCTTCAAGATCGTGATCTTCCCCGCGGTGTGCATGGCGGCGGCGGTGCCCGCGATGGAGAAGGCGCTCGCGTACCTGAAGGAGCACGGCACCGACTGGCAGCCTGGCCCGGTGCTGAGCCCGATGGACATCTTCCGCCGCGTCGGTTTCGACTGGTGGCACGGCATCGAGGAGAAGTTCGCGGCGCGCTGATGTCCCGTACGATGTTCGAGAAGATCTGGAGCCGCCACATGGTGGCGGAGGGGCCGGGCGGCCAGAGCCTGCTCTACGTCGACCGCCACCTGCTCCACGAGGGCGCGACCCACGCGTTCGCCCGCCTGGAGAGGCAGGGCCGGGTGGTACGTCGGCCCGAGGCGTGCGTGGCCACCGCCGACCACTACGTGCCCACCGGACCGGGGGCGGAGCCGATCGCCGATCCCGAGGTGCGCCGCATGGTCGACGATCTCGCGCGCCACACCGGCCGGCTCGGCGTCACCTTCTTCGGGCGCGGCGAGCCGCGGCAGGGCATCGTCCACGTGATCGGCCCCGAGCAGGGCGTGACCCAGCCCGGCATCGTCCTGGTGTGCGGCGACTCGCACACCGCGACCCACGGGGCCTTCGGGGCGCTCGCCTTCGGGGTCGGCTCCACCGAGGTGGAGCACGTGCTGGCCACCCAGTGCCTCTGGCAGCGGAAGCCGCGGGTGATGCGCATCACCGTCACCGGCGCGCGGTCGCAGGGGGTGATGGCCAAGGACGTCATCCTCGCGATCGTCGCGCGCATCGGGGCGGGCGGCGGCGTGGGCCACGCGCTGGAGTACGCGGGGCCGGCCATCCGCGCGATGTCGATGGAGGAGCGGATGACGGTCTGCAACATGTCGATCGAGGCTGGCGCGCGCGCGGGGATGGTGGCCCCCGACGAGAGCACGTGGGCGTACCTCGAGGGCCGCCCCTTCGCCCCGCGCGGCGAGGCGTGGGGCCGGGCCCTCGCCCACTGGCGAACGCTGCCCTCGGACCCGGACGCGGTCTTCGACCGAGAGGTCACGCTCGACGCGACCGAGGTGGCGCCCACCGTCACGTGGGGCACGAGCCCGCAGGACGCGCTGCCGATCACCGCGCGCGTCCCGGATCCCGCCGCGGTCGGCGACCCGGCGCGCCGGGCGAGCATGGAGCGCGCGCTCGCCTACATGGGGCTGACCGCGGGGGCGCCGCTCGCCGGCACGCCGGTGAGCCGCGTGTTCATCGGCTCGTGCACCAACAGCCGCCTCGAGGACCTGCGCGCCGCCGCCGGCATCGCCCGGGGCCGGCGCGCGACGGTGCCCGCGTGGGTGGTGCCGGGCTCGGGGCTGGTCAAGCGCGCCGCCGAGGCGGAGGGACTCCACCGGGTCTTCGCGGACGCGGGCTTCGAGTGGCGCGAGCCCGGCTGCTCGATGTGCGTGGGCATCAACGGCGACACCGCGGCGGCGGGCGAGCGGGTGGCCAGCACCTCCAACCGCAACTTCGAGGGCCGCCAGGGGCAGGGGGCCCGCACCCACCTGATGAGCCCCCCGATGGCGGCAGCCGCCGCGATCACCGGGCGGCTCACCGACGTGCGAACGCTCGCCTGAGAGGCGCGGACGTCTCAATGCAGCCGTTCACGCGCCTGACCGCGGTGGCCGCGCCGATCGACCTGCCCAACATCGACACCGACCGCATCATCCCCGCGCGATTTCTCCGCCGCCCGCGGGAGAGCGGGGTGGGGCCGCTGCTCTTCCACGACGTGCGCTTCGACGCGACGGGCGGGGAGCGGGCCGACTTCGTGCTGAACCGCCCCGCGTACCGCGAGGCCCGCATGCTGGTGACCGCGGAGAACTTCGGCTGCGGCTCCTCGCGCGAGATGGCGGTGTGGGCCCTCGTGGACCACGGGATCCGGGTGGTGATCGGGCCCAGCTTCGGCGACATCTTCTTCGAGAACTGCTTCAAGAACGGCCTGCTCGCCATCGTGGTGCCGGGCGAGACCGGGTCGGACCTCCGGAGCGCGCTCGCCGCCCGACCGGGCGCCACGTTGACGGTGGACCTGGAGGCGCAGACGATCGCGGGCGCCGCCGAGGCGCCGATCCGGTTCGAGGTGGACGCCTTCCGCAAGCACGGCCTGCTGACCGGTCGGGACGAGCTGGCGCTGACGCTCGAGCACCTGCCGGCCATCGAGGCCTTCGAGGCGCGCCGCCGCGTCGAGATGCCCTGGCTTGGCTGATCGCGCGGGTGTGCTCACGGTGTTCTTCGTGCTGACCTGGCTCACCGGGCTGTCGCTCGCCGTCGCCTTCGCGACCGCGGCGTACGGCTTCGGCCGCATGTCCGAGCCCGAGCGCACCGACCTGATCAGCCTGGCCATCTTCGGGGCGATGGGGCTGGCCTCGCAGGCCGGCCTGCTGCTGGCACCCTGGGCGGTGACCCGGGGCTCGACGCTGCGGATCATCGCGGCGCTGCTCATGGCGCCGTCCGGCATCTTCCTCAGCATCTTCGCGTATGAGGGCTTCACCCGGTACGCTGCGGGTGCCCCGATCTGGACGGTGGCGTGGGCGGCCTATCATCTCTGCGGAGTGCTGGTGTACGTGGCGGCCTACCTGGCGCTGGTCCGGGGGCGATTCGGCCCGCGGTAGAGGGGTTGCCCCTCCATGTAGTGGCCCCGGCTGGGGATCGCCCCTGTATTTTGTTGTTGCGCAGTACTAAACAAGTGACGTGTAATCGATCGCGATGGGCGTCCCGATCGAGTCCTCACCTCCGCCAGGGTGGGAGCGCGAAGGGATCGACAGCCTGCTCGGCATGTTTCCCCCGGGTCGGCTCAGCGAGATCGTCGGTCCCCGGTCCTCCGGAGCCAGCAGCCTGCTCCTCGCCCTCATCGCCCGGATCACGACGTCGGGTAGCGGTGAGGGGGGCGGCCAGGTGGCGTTCGTCGACGGCATGGACGCGCTCGACCCCGCATCCACCGCCGCCGCGGGGGCGGACCTCTCCGCGCTGCTCTGGGTCCGCTGCGGCGGGCGCCTGCGGGTGGCGCTGAGCGCCGCCGATCTGCTCGCCCGCTGTCCGGGCTTTGCCCTGGTGGTGCTGGACCTGGACGAGCTGGGTCCGGTTCCCGCCTCGGCGTACATCCGGCTCCAGCGCGCGGTCGAGGGCACTCAGACCACCCTGATCGTGCGCAGCGAGCGGCATCGCGAGGGCACCCCCGCGTCGCTCGTGCTGGCCACCCGTCGCCTGGCTCCTCAGTGGATGGGGCTGCGCCCGCTCACCCGGCTGGCCGGGCTGCGCTCCGAGATCTCCATCACCCGCTCCCGCTTCCATGCCTTCTCCGATGGAGGAAGCACGGGGAGCTGGACCCTCGACTGGTTGCTGAGCCAATGATGCGTATCGCCTGTCTCCTCATGACGAACGAGCTGGCCGCTCACGCCACGCTCCTCCAGGTGGCGCTTGCCCACTCGCCGCGGGTGGAGGACACCGGCGGCGACTGTGTCTATCTCGACGCCGCGGGGCTCCGGAGCCTGTTCGGCGACGATGCGACGCTGGCCCACCGGCTCCGGGACGCCGCCGCCGCGGCGGGGCTCGCGGTGCGCATCGGTATCGCGGCGAGCCGCATCGGGGCGCAGGCCGCCGCCCGCTTCGGATCGGGCGCCACGGTCGTGGAGCCGGGAGGCGACGGCGCCGCGCTGGCCACCGCGCCGCTCTCGCTGCTGACGCTCTCCGAGGCGCTGGCGACCCGGCTCTCGCGCTGGGGGCTGCGCACCCTCGGCGAGCTGGCGGCGCTGCCCACCGCGGGGCTGTTCGAGCGCGCGGGCGCCGAGGGGGTGCAGGCCCAGCGGCTCGCCCGCGGCGAGGACCCCCGTCCGCTGGCGTCCTGGCGACCCGAGCCGGCCTTCGAGGAGTCGGTGGAATGCGAGTGGGGTCTCGAGACGCTCGACCCGGTGGTGGAGCGTCTCGGCGAGCTGGCCGCCCGTCTCTGCGGACGCCTCGGCGCGCGCGGCCTCGCGGCCGACGGGTTCGAGTGGATCTGCCGGCTCGCGGGCGGTCGCGCTCACGAGGGCGCGCTCACCCCCGCGGTGCCGCTGACCGAGGCCACCGCGGTGACGGGCCTGTTGAGGCTCGCGCTCGAGGCGCGGCCTCCGCGCGGCATCGTCGAAGGGCTCACTCTCCGCGCCCGCCCCACTCGCGCCGCGCCGGCGCAGGAGTCGCTCACCGATCCGTCACGTCCGAGCCCACGATTCCTCGCGGCCACCATGAACCGTCTGGTCGCGCTGGTGGGCTCGGACCGCATAGGCGCCCCGGCGCTGCTCGACAGCCATCGCCCCGACGCTGTGGGCCTGGGCGCCTATGCGTCTCCCTCTCCCCACCGGAAAGAGCCCGGGGAGAGCGGCTCCGGCAACGCCCCCGTCCTCGCCCTCCGCCGCCTCCGCCCACCGGCTCCCGCCGCGGTGACCCTCGCGTCCGGGCGCCCGGTGGCGATGCGCTCGAGCCGGCTCGCGGGACGCATCGTCGCCGGCGTGGGGCCGTGGCGTTCCTCCGGCGAATGGTGGACCCCGCAGCCGTGGCTCCAGGACGAATGGGACGTGGAGCTGGCCGACGGCACCCTCTGCCGCCTGGCCCACGACGGCTCGGCCTGGCACATCGCCGGCATCTACGACTGATGGGCGCCGGGTCCGGCCGTCCCGCTGCGACGGTCCTCGTCACGGACATGGACAACACCCTCTTCGACTGGCTCGAGATGTGGTACGCCGCGTTCGGGGCGATGCTCGATCGGCTCGTCGCGGACAGCGGGGTGCCGCGCGAGCAGCTCGAGAACGAGCTCTTCGCCATCCACCAGCGCCACGGCACCACCGAGTACGCCTTCGCGATCCAGGAGCTGCCGTCGCTCCGCGCCCGTCACCCGCCGGAGGATCTGCCGGCCCGCTACGCCGCCGCCATCGAGGCCTACCGCACGATGCGGCGCCGGACCCTCGCGCTCTACCCCGGCGTGCTCGACACGCTGCGGGCGATCCGGGTCGCGGGAACGCTGGTCGTCGCGTACACCGAATCCCGCGCCTACTACGCCGACTACCGCGTGCGCGCCCTCGGCCTCGATGGCGCGCTCGACTATCTCTACTCGCTGCCCGACCACGCGCTGCCGGAGGGGAGGACCGCGTCGGAGATCCGGCGCTACCCGCCCGAGCACTACCGCCTCCGCCAGACGATCCACCGCCACACCCGCGAGGGGGCGTGGAAGCCCGACGCCTCCGTCCTGCTCGGGATCCTCGGCGACGTCGGGGCCGAGCCCGCCGAGGCGATCTACGTCGGCGACAGCCTGGTGAAGGACGTGGCGATGGCCCAGGCCGCCTCGGTGGTGGACGTCTTCGCCCGCTACGGCGACGTCCGTGGGCGGCCGGGCTACGCGCTGCTGCGCCGGGTCACCCACTGGTCGGCCGCGATGATGGTCCGCTCGGAGGGGCTCCGCGAGGCGGACATCCGGCCGAGTCACGTGCTGACCGGCGGCTTCGCCGAGCTGCTGGCGCGGATCGACTTCCGCCGCTTCACCCCGCGCTCGTTCCCGGCCTGATCCATGTTCGTCGAGCTCCACGCCCGGAGCGCCTTCAGCTTTCTGGAGGCGGCCGCCCTGCCGGAGGCGCTGGCCGAGCGGGCGGCCGCGCTCGGCCAGTCGAGCATCGCGCTCCTGGACGCCGACGGCGTGTACGGCGCGCCCCGGCTCTACCGCGCCTGCACCCGGCTCGGCATCACCGCGCGGGTGGGCGCGGAGGTCACGCTGGCCGACGGCAGCCGGCTGCCGCTGCTGGTGGAGGACCGCGAGGGCTACCAGAACCTCTGCCGCCTGCTCACTCGGATCAAGATGCGGGCCCTGAAGGGCGAGGGCGCGGCCACGCTCGACGAGCTCTCCGAGTTCGCGGGCGGGCTCGTCTGCCTCACCGGCGGGGGCCGGGGACCGCTGGCCGTCGGGCTCGAGCGCGAGGGCGCGCCCGCGAGCCGGCGCCGGCTCGAGCGGCTCGTCTCGATCTACGGCCGCTTCAACGTCTTCGTGGAGCTGCAGCGGCACCTGAGCCGTCCGGAGGAAGCGCGCAACGAGTGGCTGCGCGCCGAGGCGGGGCGCCTGCGCCTGCAGCCGCTCGCCACCAACGAGCCGCGGCTGATCGCGCGGCGGGCCCGGCCGCTGCTCGACGCGCTCACGTGCATCCGCGAGCACGTCACCCTCGAGACGGCGGGGCGGCGGCTCGCCCGCAACAGCGAGCACTTCATGAAGAGCGGAGCCACCATGGAGCGGCTCTTCGCCGACTGCCCGGAGGCGGTGGCCAACACCGGCGAGCTCGCGCTGCGGCTCGGCTTCACCCTCAAGGACCTGGGCTACCGCTTCCCGGAGTATCCGCTGCCCCGCGGGGAGACGCCCATCGGCTTCCTGCGCGAGCTCGCCCACGCGGGGGCGCGCACCCGCTACGGGGGAGGGCGGCTGGCCGAGAAGGCGCGGCGGCAGATCGAGCACGAGCTGGCCCTGATCGGCCGCCTCGACCTGGCCGGCTACTTCCTCATCGTCTGGGACCTGGTGCAGTACTGCGGGGCGCACCGGGTGCTGGTGCAGGGGCGCGGCTCGGCCGCCAACAGCGCGGTGTGCTACGCGCTCGGCCTCACCGCGGTGGACCCGGTGGGGATGGAGCTGCTCTTCGAGCGCTTCCTCTCCGAGGAGCGCGGGGAGTGGCCGGACATCGATCTCGACCTGCCGAGCGGGGACCGCCGCGAGCAGGTGATCCAGTACGTCTACGAGCGCTACGGGCGGCTGGGCGCGGCCATGACCGCCAACGTGATCACCTACCGGGGGCGCAGCGCGGCTCGCGAGATCGGCAAGGTGCTGGGCCTGCCCGCCGACGTGATCGAGCGGCTCTCCCAGCTCGTGAGCAACTGGGAGTACAACGAGCCGGGCGACAGCCTGCTCGCGCATCTCGGCGAGGCCGGCTGCGATCCGGCCGCGCCGCGAGTCCAGCACTTCGCCCGGCTCTGGAGCGCGATCCAGGACCTGCCGCGTCATCTCGGGCAGCACTCGGGCGGCATGGTGATCGCCCAGGGCCGGCTCGACGGCGTCGTCCCGCTCGAGCCCGCCACCATGCCCGGGCGCAGCGTGGTGCAGTGGGACAAGGACGACTGCGCCGCGCTCGGCATCGTGAAGGTGGACCTGCTCGGGCTCGGGATGATGTCGCTGCTGCAGGACGCGCTCGAGATGATTCGGGTCCGCGGCGGCGCGGTCGACCTGGCCCATCTGCCCCAGGACCCCACCGTCTACCGCATGCTCCAGGAGGCCGACACCATCGGGGTCTTCCAGGTGGAGAGCCGCGCCCAGATGGCCACCCTGCCGCGCCTGCGGCCCGCGTGCTTCTACGACCTGGTGGTGCAGGTGGCCATCATCCGCCCCGGCCCCATCGTGGGCGACATGGTCCATCCCTATCTGCGCCGCCGCGCGGGGCGCGAGGAGATCACGGTGCCCCATCCCGATCTCGAGCCGATCCTGCGCCGCACCCTCGGGGTGCCGCTCTTCCAGGAGCAGCTCCTGCGCATGGCGATGGCCACCGCCGGCTTCACCGGGGGCGAGGCCGAGGAGCTGCGCCGCGCCTTCGGCTTCAAGCGCTCGGAGCGCGCCATGAAGGAGGTGGAGCTGAAGCTCCGCGCCGGCATGGCCCGGCAGGGCATCTCGGGCGAGGCGGCGGAGGCGATCATCCACTCGATCACCGCGTTCGCGCTCTACGGCTTCCCGGAGTGCGTGGCGGGCGACACCCGGGTGATCGACGCGGAGACCGGGCGCCCGGTCCGCATCGCGGACGTGGTGGAGGGCCGCGCGGCCCTGACCCACACCCTGGCCTGCGATGCAGATCTCAAGATCCGGCCGCGCCGCGTCCTCGCCGCGACCGCGAGCGGATCACGCATGGTGTACCGGCTCCGCACCTTCCTGGGCCGGGCGGTGGTAGCGACCCCGGAGCACCTGGTGCTCACCGAGACGGGCTGGCGGCCCCTGGGCAGCCTCCAGTTCGACGATCACGTGGCGACCGCGGAGCCGGATGCCTCGTGGGTCGGCTGGGATTGCGTGCTGAGCGTGGATCCGGAGGGCATGAGCCCGACCTACGACCTCGCGGTGGAGGACGATCACAACTTCGTCGCCGACGGCGTGATCGTGCACAACTCCCACGCGGCCAGCTTCGCGCTGCTCGCGTACGCGAGCGCGTACCTCAAGGCGCACCATCCCGCCGCGTTCTACGCGGCCCTGCTGAACAACCAGCCGATGGGCTTCTACGACCCGGCCACCATCGTCAACGACGCGGGCCGGCACGGGCAGGTGATCCATCCCGCCGACGTCAACTACTCGGGCTGGCTTTGCACCATTGAGCCTTCCGGCTCGCCCGCCGGCGCGGTGCGCCTGGGGCTGCGCTACGTCCGCGGGCTGCGGGAGGAGGCGGGACTCCGGCTCGAGGTGGAGCGGACGCGGCGGCCCTTCGCCTCGGTGGAGGACCTGGTCAAGCGCGGCGGGCTGCGCCGCGACGAGGTGGCCCAGCTCGCGCGGGTGGGCGCGCTCGCCAGCCTAGAGCCGGAGCGGCGGGCCGCGCTGTGGGAGGCGGAGCGCGCGGGCCGGCCGGCCGGCGCGCTCTACGAGGAGCTGGCCGCGCCGCCGGTGGTCTCACCGTTGCGGCCGATGACCGCGGAGGAGCGGCTGCTCGCCGACTACGAGGGCACCGGTCTCACCCTGGGCCCGCACCCGTTGGCGTTCCGCCGCGGTCGCCTCCTGCGCATGGGAGTCTCGCGCGCGGCGGATCTCGCCGCGTTCCGTCACGGGGCGTGGGTGAAGGTAGCGGGGGCGGTGGTGGTGCGCCAGCGGCCCGGCACCGCCAAGGGCTTCGTCTTCCTCAACCTGGAGGATGAGACCGGCCTGATCAACGTGATCGTGCGTCCGGCCCTCTTCCAGGAGCACCGGCTCGCCCTGGTCAACGAGTCGTTCCTGCTGATCGAGGGCACGCTGCAGCGACAGGACAACGTCACGTCCGTGCGCGCCGAGCGGCTCGCCCCCCTGCGCCATCGCCTGGAGAACGTCCCCTCGCACGATTTTCACTGAGGCTCTCCACCGCGGCGAGGAACACCCGCAGGGCCGGCGTCTCCGGCTTGTCGCGCCGGCGTACCAGGCCGAGGCGGCGCACCAGGGCGGGGGAGAGCGGCCGGATCCGGAGCGCGCCCGCCCGCACCTCGTCCCGCACCGCCATCGCCGGGCTCACCGAGATGCCGAGGCCCGCGCCCACCAGCTTCTTGATCGCCTCCTCGTTGCCGAGCTCCATCACCACCCGCGGCCGCGCGCCGCCGCGCCGGAACCACGCGTCGATCACACGCCGGATGGTCCCGCCGCGCTCGTAGAGGATGAGCGGCTGCCGCGCCAGCTCCGCCGCGGTGAGGGCGCCCGGACCCGCCCACGCGTGCCCGGGCGGGCCCACCGCCACCAGCGGGTCGGCACGGAACGGGCTCACCGCGAGCTGGCGCCCGGTCACCGGCAGGGTCACGAGCCCCACGTCGAGCTCGTTGGCGGCCACCGCGGCCGCGATCTCTGGCGCGTTGCCGGTCACCACGATCAGCTCCAGCTCGGGATAGCGGGCCCGCAGGCGCCGCAGGAGCGGCGGCAGCAGGTGGATGCTCGCGGTGGCTCCGGTGCCGAGCCGCAGCCGACCCGCCACCACCCCGCGCAGCCGGCGGAGCGCCTCCTGCGCCGCGTCCAGCTCCGCGAACGCGCGCCCGGCGTGCTCGAGCAGGACGGTGCCGGCGCGGGTGGGAAAGGCGCGCTTGCCCACCCGCTCGAGCAGGGCAGTGCCGCAGCGCATCTCGAGCTGGCGCATGTGCAGGCTGACCGCGGGCTGGCTCAGGCGCAGGCTCTCGGCCGCGCGCGAGAAGCTCCCGTGACGGGCAATCTCCCGGAGAGTCCGCACGTGGACGGGATTCAGGTCCATGAGGCTCGGATCCTTGCCGAAGTATTCCTCATCGTTTACATGAGAACAATCTATTTCCCTTATCGAACCCCGGGTGGGCACACTGCGAGAGAGGAGGGCGACATCCATGGGGGACGTCTCGATCCGCTCCGCGGGCCCGGACGACGCGGCGGCCATCTGCACCATCTACAACCAGGGCATCGAGGACCGCATCGCGACCCTCGAGACCGAGCTCCGCACGCCCGAGGAGCGGCGGCAGTGGATGGCGGCCCGCGCCGCGCGCCATCCGGTGGTGGTGGCGTCGACCGGGGGCGAGGTGGTGGGATGGGGCAGCCTCAACTCGTTCAACGCGCGGCCGGCCTACGATCACGTGGTCGACCTCTCGGTCTACGTCGAGCGGGCCTGGCGCGGCCGCGGGGTAGGGCGCGCGCTCCTGACCCACCTGCTGCCGCTCGCCCGGACGCTCGGCTACCACAAGATGGTCCTGGCCACGTTTCCCTACAACGAGGCGGGCGTCGCGCTCTACCGGAAGATGGGCTTCAGCCCGGTCGGGCTGTATCACGAGCAGGGCCGCCTCGACGGCCGCTGGGTGGACGTCCTGATCATGGAGCGCCTGCTCTGAGCTACGGCTGGACGGTCGTCGCCACCCTCTGCGTCACCGAGATCGTCTCGTGGGGCACCATGTACTACGGCTTCCCGGTCTTCCTCGCCGCGATGGAGACCGATCTCGCCGCCTCGCGGGTGGCGATCACCGGCGCGTTCACGGTCGGCATGGCGGTGGCCGCGCTCGCCGCGCTGCCGGTGGGGCGCTGGCTCGACCGGCGTGGCCCGTGGGGGCTGATGACGATGGGCTCGTGCCTCGGCACCGCCCTCGTGCTGGCGTGGTCCCAGGTGTCCGGCGTGCTCGGGCTCTACGTGGTGTGGACCCTGATGGGGCTCGCGCTCGCCGCCACCCTCTACGAGCCCGCCTTCGGGGCGGTGGTGCGCTGGTTCCCCACCGATCACCGCGATCGCGCCCTGACCGTCGTCACGCTCGCGGGCGCGCTCGCCAGCACCATCTTCATGCCGATCAGCGCCGGCTTCCTCCAGCACTGGGGCTGGCGCCCGGCCCTCCTCGGGCTCGCCGCGATCCTCGCGGTCGTGACGATCCCGCTCCACGCGCTGGTGCTGCGGCGCCAGCCGCCTCATTTCACGCGGGGCGGCGCGGCGAAGACCGGCGCCGCCGGGCGCGCGCCGGGCGTTCCGCTCGGCGTGGCGGCCCGCACGCCGATCTTCTGGGCCCTCTCGCTCGCGTTCTCGATCGGCAGCTTCTCGACCGCGGCGGTGACCGTGCACCTCATTCCCTACATGGTCGAGCGCGGTCACGCGGCCGCCGCGGTGGCCATCGCGATCGGGTGGATGGGCGCGATGCAGATCCCGGGGCGTCTCCTCTTCGTGGCGGTGGCCGGTCGCTTCGGTCCGCTCGGCGTGACCATGGCGGTGTTCCTGGCGCAGGCGCTCGGGCTCGGCCTCGTCGCGCTCGCGCCGTCGCTGCCGGGCGGCCTCGTCCTGGTCATCGCGGTGCTCGGCGCGGCCAACGGCATGGCCACGCTCGCGCGGGCCACCACGCTCGCCGAGCTCTTCGGGCCCGCGCACTACGCGACCATCAGCGGCGCGGTCGCCCTCGGCGCCAACGGCGCGCGGGCGCTCGGGCCGGTGGGCGCCGCGGTGCTCTACACCCTGCTCGGCGGCTATCGTCCGGTGTTCTGGTCGCTGGCGGGCGCGCTGGTCCTGGTCGGCGGGATCGTGGCTGCGAGCGGCGGGCGCGGGGTGCCGGTGGCGGAGGCCGCCGGCCGTGCCTAGTCCGCGGGTCCCCCCCGGGTTTGTGGGGTACGATAGATTCCTATGCTCGCGAGCTGGGGTCGGCTCGTCCATCGCTTCCGGTTCGCGGTCGTCGCGCTCTCGGTCGCGACCCTGGCCCCGTCGCTCTGGCTGATCGTGCACGGCGGCCGCCTCGCCACCGCCGACGTCCCGACCACTACCGAGTCCGGCCGCGCGCTCGACCTGATCGGCCGCGAGCTGCCGGGCCGGCCGCCCTCGTTCAGCTTCATCTTCAGCAGCCCGACCCTTCCGGCGAAGGATCCCGCCTTCCGGCGTGAGGTCGAGCGGGCCCTCGCGCCGCTCCGGAGCGACGAGCGGGTGGCCCGGGTGCTGACCGCGTACGATCCGCCGGTCTACGACGCGTCGGTGCCGGCGGCCCAGATGATCTCGCGGGACGGCCGGCGCGCGCTGGCGGTGGTGGAGCTGAAGGGCGAGGCGGCCGCGTTCTCCTCGCTCGAGTTCTCGGTGCTCCCGCCCGACGTCTATCCGTCGCTGCTAGCCAAGGTCAAGCCGGGGCCGCTCGAGATGCTGCCAGTGGGCAACATCCCGCTGAACCACGACTTCACCGAGGTGACCCGGACCGATCTGCAGCGGGCGGAGCTGGTGATCCTGCCCCTGGTGGTGATCCTGCTGTTGCTCGTGTTCGGCTCGGTGGTGGCCGCGCTCCTGCCGCTTCTGGTGGGCGCGCTCTCGATGGCCGGCGCGATCGCGGGCACGCTGCTGATGGCCCGCTACACCTCGGTGTCGGTGTACGCGCCCAACATCGTGACCATGATCGGCCTCGGGGTGGCCATCGACTACTCGCTCTTCATCGTGAGCCGGTTCCGCGAGGAGATCCGCGCCTACCCGGGGCCGGAGGCCCTCGCGCGGACCATGGCCACCGCGGGCCGGGCCATCCTCTTCTCGGGTCTCACCGTCGCCATCGGCCTGCTCGGCATGGTGTTCCTGGGCCTCGGCAACATCGGCTCGATCGGCTGGGCCGGTACCATGGTGGTGTCGCTCGCGGTGCTGTACGCGCTGACGCTCCTGCCCGCCCTGCTCGCGGTGGTCGGCCCGCGCGTGAACTCGCTGCGCCTGCCCTTCATCCACCCGGAGCGCTCCCGCAGCGGCCGCGGGCTCTGGCACACGGTGGCGGTCACCGTGATGACCCATCCCTGGGCGGTGTTCCTCTCGGTCTCCGTGCTCCTGCTGGTGCTGGGCATGCCGTTCCTCCACCTCCAGGTCGGCTCGGGCGACGTCAACGCGCTGCCGCCCTCCGCGAGCTCCCGGAAGGGCGACGAGGCCCTCCGCGAGCACTTCGCGGGCGGTGACAGCAATCGCATCCTGGTGGTGGTGCGCTACGCGGACGGCTCACCGCTGACCGCGGAGCGAGTCGGCGGCCTCTACGATCTGAGCCGCTGGCTCGCCAAGCTGCCGAACGTGGGGCGGGTCGAGAGCATGGTCGATCTCGATCCCCGCGTCACCCGCGAGCAGTACCAGCAGCTCGCCACCGCCCCCGCGGGCATGCGGCCGCCCGGCGTCGACCAGGTGCTGCGCCAGACCGTCGGGGGGCGGCTCGCCCTGCTGGTGGTCGCGACCGCGCTCAAGCCCTCGAGCGCGGAGGCGCGCACGCTGGTGCAGGAGATCCGCACGTCGCACCCGGGGATAGGCGGCGAGGTACTGGTGACCGGCCAGACCGCCTTCGATCTCGACATCATCGACCTGGTGACGCGCCACTCTCCGCGCACCGTCGGGCTCGTGATGCTCGCCACCTACGTGGTGCTCTTCCTCCTGCTGGGCTCGGTGCTCCTGCCGCTCAAGGCGGTGATCATGAACCTCCTGTCCATCAGCGCGTCCTACGGCGCGCTGGTGTGGATCTTCCAGCAGGGACATCTGTCGGGCTGGCTCGACTTCACCCCCGGGCCGATCCAGACCGCGACCCCGCTCATCATGTTCTGCTTCGTGTTCGGGCTCTCGATGGACTACGAGGTGCTCCTGCTGAGCCGGGTGCGGGAGGAGTACGAGCGCCACGGCGACACCACCCGCGCGGTCGCGGACGCGCTCGAGTCCACCGGCCGGCTCATCACCGGGGCGGCCGCGATCATGGCCGCGGTCTTCTTCGGATTCGCCACCGCGGGCTCGGTGATCATCCAGGCGGTGGGGGTCGGGATCGGCCTCGCGGTGGTGATCGACGCCACGATCGTGCGCGCCCTGCTCGTGCCCGCCACCATGCGGCTCATGGGGCGGTGGAACTGGTGGGCGCCCGGCCCGCTCGCGACGCTCCACCGCCGCCTGGGGCTGGCCGAGCGCAGCCGCAATGTCGAAGTCGTCCCCCGATAGCCCGCCGCCTCCGCCGCTGATCCGGTATCACCCCGCGGGCCCGGTCGCCACCGAGTACCGGGTGGGGCTCTGCGCCTGGCAGGACAAGAGCATGATCGGCGAGGGCTCGTTCTATCCGATCAAGAGCATGAAGGCGGAAGAGCGGCTGTGGTGGTACAGCCGCTTCTTCGACTGCGTCGAGGTCAATTCCACCTTCTACGCCCCGCTCTCGGCCCAGAACGCGGTGCTCTGGGCCAAGCGCACGCCGCCCGGGTTCCTCTTCAGCGTCAAGGCCTACGCGCTCCTGACCGGGCATCACCTGGACGCGGGGCGATTGCCGCCGCCGCTGCTCGGCCTCGTGCCCCCCCGCGCGCGACCGGACGCGGACGGCCGTCTCGACAACGCGGTCTTCGGCGAGGAGGCGCGCGAGTGGGCGTTCGCCACCTTCCGCGAGGCCCTGCGGCCGCTGGCCGACGCGGGCAAGCTCGGCTACGTGCTCTTCCAGATGGCCCCGTGGTTCAAGTACGGCGAGCGAGCGGTGGAGTACCTCGCCTCGCTGCCCGCGCGCCTGCCCGGGGTGACCATCGCGGTGGAGTTCCGCGACGCGTCCTGGCTGCCGCGCCACGCCGAGGAGACGCTCGCGATGCTGCGGGACCGGCACCTCGCCTACGTGTCGGTCGACGCCCCGCTCACCCCCGCCTCGGTCGACCGCACCGTGGCGCTGACCGCGCCGACCGCGATCCTGCGCCTGCACGGGCGCAACCGGGAGGGCTTCATGAAGCAGCTCCGCGGCGAGGGCCCGAGCGTGGCCGAGAAGTACGGCTACCTCTACAACCGGGAGGAGCTGAGCGGGATCGTGGCCCGGGGCCGGGCCCTGGACGGCCAGGCCCGGCGCGTCTACTTCAAGCTGAACAACAACGTGGGCGACGCCCCGGCCCTCAACGCCGAAGATATCAAGGAGCTCCTGGGGCAGGAGACCGCCGACCGCGCCGCGGTCGAGCGTGAGTGGCGGGCCCGCCGTCGGACGCGGCCGGAGGCCCCCCCGGACCCCCCTGAATCCGCGTGCTAGAATGGCGCATCTCAAACGGGCGGAGGGCGCACGAGGTGCCGATCTACGAGTACGAGTGCCAGGGCTGCCGACGCCGGGTCAGCCTGCTCATCCGCACCCTGAACCCCGCCGAATCGCCCCGATGTCCGCGCTGCGGCAGCGCCGAGCTGTCCCGCCTCATGTCCCGCTTCGCCACCGTGAAGTCCGAAGACGCCCGCCTCGACGCCCTCTCCGATCCCGGAAGCTTCGGTGACCTCGACGAGAACGACCCCCGCAGCGTGGCCCAGTTCGTCAAGAAGATGGGCTCCGAGATGGGGGAGGACCTCGGCCCGGATCTGGACGCGGCCATGGACGAGGCGATGGCGGAGGGAGGCGGGGGCGGCGACGGCGCGGAGAGCGTGATGGACGCGGGCGGGGGCGGCGCCGACGACGCGGGAGAGCTCTGAGCGATGGAGATCGCATGAAGATCGAGGTCCATCCGGATCTCCACGCCTTCGACGAGGCCCGCTGGAACGGGCTCCTCGACCGGTCGCGCCTGCCCTCGGTGTTCCTGACCTGGCAGTGGCAGACCGAGTGGAGCCAGGCGTTCGCGGCGGAGCGCCCGATCCAGATTCTCGCCGCCACCGACGCGGCCGGGACCCTCGCGGGCCTGCTCCCGCTCTACGAGGACGGCCCGGAGCGGCAGCGCATCCTGGGCGGGGTCGACGTCTCCGATTACCTGGACCTGATCGCGCCGGACGGCGGCGAGGCCGAGGTGTGGACCGCGCTGCTCCAGCACCGCGCGAGCCAGGCCGTCGCGTGGGATCTCCACGGCATCCGCTCCGCCTCCCCGACCGCCACGCTCCTGCCCGAGCTCGCGCCCGCTCACGGCCTCACCGCGAGCGTGGAGCGCGAGGACCGCTGCCCGGTGCTGGCCCTGCCCAAGACCTGGGACGAGTACCTCGCGCGCCTCTCCGGCAAGGATCGCCACGAGCTGCGCCGGAAGATCCGCCGCCTCGAGCGCGAGCTGCCCGGGACGAGCACGAGCTCGCACGCGACGGTGGCGGGATGGGACGAGGCCATGACGCGCTTCCTCACGCTGCACCGACTCTCCAAGGTCGGCAAGGCGCGCTTCATGGACGAGCGCATGGAGCGTTTCTTCCGCTCCGCGACCGCCCGGCTGGCCGCGGCGGGCTGGGCCCGGCTCTGGTTCCTCGAGTTCGAGGGCGCGGCGGTGGCCGGTTTCCTCTGCCTCGAGTACGGCGGCAGCGTGGGCCTCTACAACTCGGGCTTCGATCCGGCGCGCGCGACGCTGGCCCCCGGCATCGTGCTCCTGGCCCACGTGATCGGCGACGCCATCGACCGCGGGTTCCCCGTGTTCGACTTCCTGCGCGGCGAGGAGCCCTACAAGTACGGCTTCGGCCCCTCGCCGGAGGACGTGCTCAACGTGCGGGTGGCGCGATGAACCTCTCGGTCGCGATGCTCTCGGTGCACACGTGCCCCCTCGCCGCGCTCGGCGGCAAGGAGACGGGGGGCATGAACGTCTACGTGCGCCAGGTCGCGCGCGAGCTCGGCGGCATGGGGCTGCACGTCGACGTGTTCACGCGCTCGCAGAACCCGACCATTCCCCGGGTGGTGGAGCTGGGGCCGGGCGCCCGCGTGGTGCACCTGCCCGCGGGGCCGGAGGCCCCGATGCCGCGCGAGGCGGTCCACGCCCACCTGGACCAGTTCGCGGCGGGCATCGAGGAGTTCGCGCGGGAGAGCGGCATCACCTACGACCTGATCCACTCCCACTACTGGCTCTCCGGCGTCGCCGGGCTGCGGCTGCGGGAGAAGTGGGGCGCTCCGCTCGTGCAGATGTTCCATACCCTCGGCCGGCTCAAGAACACGGTGGCCCAGAGCCCGGCCGAGCTCGAGCCCGCGCTGCGCATCGAGGAGGAGGCGCGCATCGTAGGCGAGGCGGACCGGGTGGTCGCGGCCAACGTGGTCGAGCGGGCGCACCTCGTCTGGCACTACGGCGCGCGCGCCGATCGCATCGCGGTCATCCCGTGCGGCGTCGACACCGAGCTCTTCCAGCCCATGGATCCGGTCAAGGCCAAGGACCTGCTCGAGCTGCCTCCGGACCCGCTGCTGCTCTACGTGGGGCGGCTGCAGCCGATCAAGGGGCTCGAGACCCTGCTCGAGGCGATGCCCGCGGTGCCGGAGCCGGCGTGCCTGCTGATCGTGGGCGGCGAGCACGACGAGCGCGAGAGCGCCCACGGAGCCGCGCTGCGCCGGCGGCTGACCGCGCTCGGCCTCGAGCGGCGAGTGCGCTTCCTGCGCGCGCAGCCCCAGCGCCGGCTCCGGCTGTTCTACGCCGCCGCGGATGCCACCGTGGTCCCGTCGTACTACGAGTCCTTCGGCATGGTCGCGCTCGAGGCGATGGCGTGCGGCAGCCCGGTGGTGGCCTCGCGCGTCGGCGGGCTCACCACCACGGTGCAGGACGGCGTGACCGGCCGCCTCGTGCCCGAGGGCGATTCGGCCGCGCTGGCCGCCGCGATCACCTCGCTGCTCGACGGCGGCGAGGGCCGGCGGCTGGGCCAGCAGGCCACGCGCTGGGCCGCCGAGCACCGCTGGCCCTGCGTCGCGGAGTCGGTGTGCCGCCTCTACTCCGAGCTGCGCCCCCGGGCCCAGCAGCATCTCCCCCACGCCCGCTGCCGAGGATGGAGCTGACCATGACCACTCGACGCGTGACCGTGAACGGCCGGTCGTACGCCTGGCCGAATCGTCCCCTGGTGGTGATGTGCATCGACGGCTGCGAGCCCGACTACGTGCGGCAGGCCATCGGGGCGGGGGCCATGCCGTACCTGGCCTCGGCACTGCCCGGCGGCACCGAGCACCTGGCCGATTGCGTGGTGCCGAGCTTCACTAACCCGAACAACCTCTCGATCGTCACCGGAGTGCCGCCCGCCGAGCACGGCATCTGCGGCAACTACTTCTTCGATCGCGAGGCGGGCGCGGAGGTCATGATGAACGACCCCCGCTACCTGCGCTGCGGCACCATCCTGGCCGCCTTCGCGCGCGAGGGCGCGCGGGTCGCAGTGGTCACCGCCAAGGACAAGCTGCGCCGGCTCCTCGGCCACGAGATGTCCGGGGTCTGCTTCTCGGCCGAGAAGGCCGACGAGACGACCGCGCCCGAGCACGGCATCGCGGACGGCCTCGGCCTGGTCGGGATGCCGCTGCCGTCGGTGTACAGCGCGGAGCTCTCCGAGTTCGTGTTCGCGGCCGGGGTGAAGCTGCTCGAGTCGACGCGCCCGGAGATCATGTACCTCTCCACCACCGACTACGTGCAGCACAAGCACGCCCCGGGCACCCCGGACGCCAACGAATTCTACGGGATGATGGACGGGTACCTGGCCAAGCTGGCCGGGCTCGGCGCGACCCTCGCGATCACCGCCGACCACGGCATGAACGCCAAGACCGATGCGAGCGGGCGGCCGCGGGTGATCTACCTCCAGGACGTCCTCGATGCCGAGCTGGGCGCGGGCGGGGCGCGGGTGATCCTGCCGATCACCGATCCGTACGTGGTGCACCACGGGGCCCTGGGCTCCTTCGCCACCGTGTACCTGCCGGCCGGCGCCGACGCGGAGCGGATGCGCGAGCGCGTCGCGGCGTTGCCCGGGATGGAGGTCGTGCTGGGGCGCGAGGCGGCCTGCCGCCGCTTCGAGCTGCCGCCCGACCGGGTGGGCGACCTGGTGGCGGTCTCCGAGCGTCACGTGGTGATCGGCACCAGCGAGGCGCGCCACGATCTCTCCGGCCTCGACGCGCCCCTCCGCTCGCACGGCGGCATCAGCGAGCAGAGGGTGCCGCTCCTGCTGAACCGCCCAACCCCCGGCGTCCCCGCCGACCGGCGCCTCCGGAACTTCGACGTCTTCGACCTCGCGCTGAATCATGTGGGGTGAGATAAGAGCCGCTGGTGCAAACGGCTGTCCGCCGTTGGGGGAGTGCGGGGGCCATGTCGGGGCCCCCGCAGATGAAGAGCCTAAGGAACTAAACGGTAATCCGCCCCCCCGTGCCTGATAGCGCCCGCGCCGTCATCGTCGGTGGCGGCATCGTCGGGACGAGCGTCGCGTACCACCTGACCAAGCTCGGGTGGCGGGACGTGGTGCTGCTGGAGCAGGGGAGCCTGTCCGGTGGCACCACCTGGCACGCGGCGGGTCTCGTCGGCCAGCTCCGCTCCTCGAGCAACCTCACGCGGCTCATCCGCTATAGCGTCGATCTCTACAGCCGCCTCGAGGCCGAGACCGGGCAGTCCACCGGCTGGAAGCAATGCGGGAGCATCAGCGTGGCCCGCACCGCCGAGCGCATGATCCAGCTCCGCCGGAACGCCTCGGTGGCCAACGCTTACGGCATCGAGGCCCACGTGATCTCGCGCGAGGAAGCGGGGCGCCGCTACCCGCTCATGCGCATTGACGACCTCATCGGCGCGGTGTGGATCCCCGGCGACGGCAAGGCCAACCCGGCGGACGTGACCCAGGCCCTGGCCCGCGGCGCCCGCGCCGGCGGCGCGCAGCTGCGCGAGGGCGTCACCGTCACCGGGGTGCGGCTCGAGCGGGGCGCGGTCGCCGCGGTCGAGACCTCCGAGGGCCCCATCGAGACCTCGATCCTGGTGAACTGCGCGGGGATGTGGGCCCGCGAGCTCGGGCGGATGAGCGGGGTGACGATCCCCCTGCACGCCTGCGAGCACATGTACATCGTGACCCAGCCCATCGCGGGCGTCTCGACCGATCTGCCGGTGCTGCGGGATCCGGACGGCCACGTCTACGTCAAGGAGGAGGTGGGCGGCCTCCTGATGGGCGGCTTCGACCCGTGGGCGAAGCCGTGGGGGACCGAGCGCATCCCGGCCGGCTTCTCCTTCCAGACCCTCAAGGAGGACTGGGAGAAGTTCGAGATCCTGATGACCAACGCGGTGCAGCGGCTGCCCGACCTCGAGACCGCGGAAGTGCGGACGTTCCTCAACGGGCCCGAGTCCTTCACCCCCGACAACTACTTCATCCTGGGCGAGGCCCCCGAGGTGCGTCGCTACTACGTGGGCGCGGGCTTCTGCTCGGGGGGCATCGCGGCGGCGGGCGGGGCCGGGCGCGCGCTCGCGGAGTGGATCGTGGAGGACCGGCCGCCGATGGACCTCTGGCAGGCCGACATCCGGCGCTTCGCGCCCTTCCACGCGGACCCGCGCTTCCTGCGCGAGCGGGTCAGCGAGATCGTGGGCGTGCACTACAACATCGCGTTCCCGAACCGCGAGCTCACGAGCGGCCGGGGCCTGCGGCGCTCCCCGCTCCACGAGCGCCTGCGCGCGCGCCGCGCCGCCTTCGGGGCCAAGATGGGCTGGGAGCGCGCCAACTGGTTCGCTCCCGAGGGCGTCGCCCCGGAGCCGGTCTACTCGTTCGGGCGCCAGAACTGGTTCCCCTACGCGGCGGCCGAGCACCGCGCCGCCCGCGAGGCGGTGGCGGTCTTCGACCAGACCTCCTTCGCCAAGCTCTCCGTGCGGGGCGCCGACGCGGAGGCGGCGCTCCAGCGGCTCTGCGCCAACGACGTGGCGGTCGCGCCGGACCATATCGTCTACACCGGCATGCTGAACGAGCAGGGCGGCTTCGAGAGCGACCTCACGGTGACCCGCCTGGCCCCCGACGCCTACCTGGTCGTGACCGGCTCGGCCCAGAGCACGCGCGACCTCGACTGGATCCGCCGCCACCTGCCCGACGGCGCGCGGGTCACCGTCACCGACGTGACCGACGCGTGGGCGGTGCTCGGGGTCATGGGCCCGCGCTCGCGCGAGCTCCTCGCGCGCGCCAGCGGCGCCGACCTGGGCAACGCCGCGTTCCCGTTCGGCGCCTCGCGCGAGATCGCGATCGGACCGGCCACCGTGCGGGCCTCGCGCATCACCTACGTGGGGGAGCTGGGCTGGGAGCTCTACATTCCCGTGGCGGAGGCCGCGGCCGTGTACGATGAGCTCTGGACGCACGGGCCGGACCTCGGGCTGCGCGACGCCGGCTACTACGCGATGGACTCGCTCAGGTGCGAGAAGGCATACCGAGCGTGGGGGCGGGAGATTACCACCGAGGACACTCCGTGGGAGGCGGGCCTCGGCTTCGCGGTGCGGATCGACAAGGCGGTCCCGTTCATCGGCCGGGACGCCCTGCTGAGCCGGCGGGGTCGGCCGCTCACCAGGCGGCTC